>Ga0070714_100002849_pt1 | contig 12779 bp, 12 predicted proteins | sample LARL83metaG_FD_65450 | JGI IMG/M metagenome (GOLD analysis project Ga0070714, IMG submission 65450) | Corn, switchgrass and miscanthus rhizosphere microbial communities from Kellogg Biological Station, Michigan, USA - LAR L8-3 metaG | ecosystem: Host-associated > Plants > Roots > Rhizosphere ... | reverse complement strand
GTGACGCCCTACCGGCCGGACGAGCGGTATCCCGGCGGCGAGTACCCGAACCAGCACGCGGGCGGTGACGGGCTGCCCAGCTGGACGGCGGACGACCGGCCGCTCGAGAACGAGGACGTCGTGCTCTGGTACTCGTTCGGCGCGCATCACATCCCGCGGCTCGAGGACTGGCCGGTGATGCCGGTGGCCTACTGCGGGTTCCATCTGCGGCCCGTCGGCTTCTTCGACCAGAGCCCCGCCCTGGACGTGCCGCCGCCGCACCCGGTGCACTGCGACCACCACCACCACTGAGCCGAACCGCTGTCGTGCTAGGCTCAGCGCGCTTCGCCCCACCCCCTCGTTTGCGAGGTCCCGGAATGCCGAAATCCCTGCTCGCCGTCGTGTTCGCCGCCGTTGCACTCGCCGCGTCGGCCTGCGGCAGCTCGTCCAGCTCCTCGTCGTCCAGCTCCGCCCCAGCGGGCGGCAGCACCGGCCAGACCTGCAGCCCGGCGACCAACAAGACGCTCACCGCCAACACGCTGACGATCGGGACCGACAATCCCGCCTACTACCCGTACTTCAGCGGCGGGCCGGGTCACGAGTGGAGCGGCAAGTACAACAACGACCCGTACAAGGACAAGGGCTTCGAGGACGCGGTGGCCTACGCCGTTGCGAAGCAGATGGGCTACAGCCCGAGCCAGGTGAAGTGGGCGGTGACGCACTTCAACCAGAGCTTCGCGCCGGGGCCGAAGAACTTCGACTTCTACCTGGCGCAGGTGTCGATCAAGCCGAACCGTGCGCAGAACGCCGACTTCAGCGCGCCGTACTACTCGGCCAACCAAGCCGTGGTCGCGATCAAGGGAACGCCGATCTCCAAGGCGACCTCGCTGGCAGCCCTGAAGCCCTACAAGCTCGGCACGCAGATCGGTACGACGAGCTACGACTACATCACGCAGACGATTCAGCCCAGCCAGCAGCCCCAGGCGTACACCACCACCAACGACGCGATCAACGCGCTGAAGAACGGCCAGATCGACGGGCTCGTGGTGGATCTGCCCACCGCCTTCTACATGACCGCCGTACAGATCCCGAACAGCACGATCGTCGGCCAGTTCGCGCCGTCGCCGGGCGGCGACCAGTGGGGGCTGGTGCTCAGCAAGGGCAGCCCGCTGACCCCGTGCGTCAACCAGGCGGTGAACGCGTTGAGCAGCGCCGGCACGCTCGACCAGCTGCGCCAGACGTGGCTGTCCGAGAAGGCCAGCGCGCCCGTTCTGCAGTAGACAGTGGAGGACGATCACGGCGCCGGGCGCGGCTCGCTGATCCTCGGCGGCGCCGCGCGAAACGTCAGCATCGCCACGCTGAGCACCCTGATCTTCTTCACGGTGCTGGTCCTGGTGGTGGTGAACGCACCGGGCTGGGAGGCCGTCAAGCACGGGTTCTTCGACCCGACGATCTTCCGCCAGTACTTCCGGACGATCGGGCACGGCTTCGTGCTGAACATCAAGGTCGCCATCGCCGCCGAGGTGCTGATTCTCGTCTTCGCCCTCGGCCTGGCCGTCGTGCGCAGCCTGCCCGGGCCCGTGTTCTTCCCGCTGCGGCTGATGGCGATCATGTACACGGACGTGTTCCGCGGCATCCCCACGATCCTGCTCGTCTATCTGTTCGGCGAGGGGATCCCCGCTCTCGGGCTATCGCATGTCACGAGGGATCCGGTCAAGCTCGGCGCCCTGGCGCTGGTCGTCATCTACACGGCATACGTGGCCGAGGTGTACAGGGCCGGCATCGAATCCGTCCACCCAAGCCAGGAAGCCGCGGCACGGTCGCTGGGACTGTCGCGCGGCCAGGCGCTGCGAGCCGTGGTCCTGCCCCAGGCGGTGCGCCGCGTGGTTCCCCCGCTGCTGAACGATTTCATCGGCCTGCAGAAGGACACCGCCCTGCTGGCCGTGATCGGGCCGGTGGACGCCCTGCAGCGCGCGCAGATCGGGGCCGCCTCGGAGTTCAACTACACGCCACTCGTCGTGACCGCGTTCTTCTTCGTCCTGATCACCATCCCGCAGGCCCGCTTCACGGACTGGCTGATCAACCGGCAGCGTCGCCGGCAGATGGCCGGAGGGCAGGTCTAGGCGTGCCGGCGCTGGTCTGCGAGAACGTGCGCAAGTCGTTCGGGCAGCTCGAGGTGCTCAAGGGCATCGACCTGTCGCTCGAGGAGCACGAGGTCGTCTGCCTGATCGGCGCATCGGGGTCCGGCAAGTCGACGCTGCTGCGGTGCATCAACCTGCTCGAGCGGATCGACAAGGGGCGGATCACGGTGAACGGCCAGGTCGCGACGGCCCGCGGCGTCGACGTGAACAGGGTGCGGCGCGGGATCGGGATCGTGTTCCAGTCGTTCAACCTGTTCCCGCACATGACGGTGCTGCAGAACGTGACGCTGGCTCCGCGAAAGGTGATGCGAATGGGCAGGCGGGAGGCCGAGGACCAGGCCCTCGAGCTGCTGTCCCGGTTCGGCCTCGACGACAAGCGGGACGAGTATCCCGACCGGCTGTCGGGCGGCCAGCAGCAACGGGTGGCGATCGTGCGGGCGCTGGCGACGCGGCCGCAGCTGATGCTGTTCGACGAGGTGACGAGCGCCCTCGACCCCGAGCTGGTGGCCGAGGTGCTCGGCGTCATCCGCGAGCTGGCCGAGGGCGGCATGACGATGCTGATCGCGACGCACGAGATGGGCTTCGCTCGGGACATCGCCCACCGGGTCTGCTTCCTGGACGACGGCGTGCTGCTCGAGCAGGGCTCGCCGGAGGCGATCTTCAGCAACCCGCAGGAGCCGCGGACGCAGCAGTTCCTGCAGCGGATCATCGCCGCCGGGCGGCTCTGAGAAAGCCGGTGCGCGGTACACTGCTCCGCCGGGGCCGTTAGCTCAGCTGGTAGAGCAGGGGACTCTTAATCCCAAGGTCACAGGTTCGATCCCTGTACGGCCCATGGCGGCGACCGCCCCCCTCCCGGAATTGACCCCCGCCCCACCCAGGCGTATGGTGCAGATCTGGAGAAGGGGGCTCCGTGAGGCTGAGCAGGTCGTTGCGCGTCGTCGTACCGTTCCTCGTGATCGCGGCATTGGCCGTGGTCTGGTTCGCCGCGGCCCACCGGGCGCGCGCCACCACGCCCGGCGTGAACGGCGTCATCGCCTACCGCACCGGCGGCCAGCTGATGACGATGACGCCCGACGGCGCCAACCAGACCCCGTTCCCGCAGGGCTCCACCTTCAACGCGATGCTGCCTGCCTGGTCGCCGACCGGCGATCGCCTGGCCTGGGCGGCGCAGTGGGGCAAGCGCGCCAACGACGTGTGGGTGGCCAACGCGGACGGCTCGAACCTGACGAACCTCACCCCGACGGTCAGCGCCGGCGACCGCTTCCCCACCTGGTCGCCAGACGGCTCCAGGATGGCGTTGATGAGCACCCGCACGAAGGGGATCGAGATCTGGGTGATGAACGCCGACGGATCGAACCCGGTGCAGCTGACCAACAACGTGAACATCGAGGACTGCTGCCCGGACTGGTCGCCGCGCGGGGACCGGATCGCCTTCGAGTCCAATCGGGACGGCAAGTTCGACATCTACACGATGGACCCGGACGGGGGCAACGTCCTGCGGCTCACGGCCAACACCTACTACGACGGCACGCCGGTCTACTCGCCCGACGGATCCCGGATCGCGTTCCAGTCCTCGCGCGGCGGGAGCAACGACATCTGGGTCATGAACAGCGACGGATCGAACCCCGTCCGGCTGACGACGGACAAGGGCCTCGACCGCACGCCGGCCTGGTCGCCGGACGGCCAGTACATCGCCTTCGTGTCGAACCGCAGCGGCAGCGACCAGGTCTGGGTGATGAACGCCGACGGCTCGAACCAGCACCAGCTGACGAACGCGCCGGCCGGGGCATACGAGCCGGACTGGCAGTCGCTGCCGCCGCCACCGCCTCCGCCCGTCTCCAGCGGCGGGTGAGCGCCGTGGTCACGGCAGGAGCGACCTGCGCACCACCCGCTCGATGGCCGGGTGGCTCGCCGCCACGGCGGCTGGCAGGAAGTCCATGCCGTCCGGCAGGCTGAGGTAGCCGTGGCGCCGGCCCGGGCGGTCGGTGTGCCCGTACTGCCAGACGATGCGGCGCGTCCTCGGGTCGATCAGGACGACCCGGGCGCGGTAGTCGTCGTTGACCGCGATCAGCCCGTTGGGCAGGCGCAGCGCCAGCGAGGGGTGATCGAGCATGCCGGGGCCTGACGAGGGCCCGTAGCTCCAGACGACCGTGCCGCGGCGGGTCATCACGATCACGTGCCCCGGTCGCGAGTAGTCCGCCACCAGGATGCGGCCGTTCGGGAGCATCTGCGCATCGGAGGGGTACGCGATCGGGGCCTGCACCGCCCATCGCAGCCGGCCGGCGGCCGAGATGTCGTCGATCCACGAGCCGCCGATCTCGCTGATCAGCATGCCGCCGTCCGGCAGCGGGGTGTCGCCGTTCGGTGACGCCAGCAGGTGCGGCGGGTCGTGCGCGCAGACGCCCGGGCGGCCGTACTGCCGGACGATGCGGCCGGATCTGGACAGCACCAGCACGCGGCAGTTGCGCGTGTCCGCCACCGACACCCGGCCGCGGCCGAGCAGGTAGGCGTCGTCGGGGTTGTTCAGGTAGCCGCGGGCGCTCGCGGCGGCGTCGACGTGGCCGTAGTGCCAGAGCAGCCGTCCGGCCGGGAAGGACAGCACCTGCACCGTCTCCTGATCCTCCTGGTTGCTCACGATCGTGCCGTAGCCGGGGCCGAAGAAGGTGTCATCGTCGTAGCGGAACGGCATCGCCGGAGACCGGCCGGGGCGGGGGTATCTCCACAGGATCCGCTTGCGACCGTCGAGCAGGAGCGCCCGGTCGTTGCCGCGGTCGGCGACGAGCAGGAACCCCGGGAACGGCGCGGGTGCCCTCCGCCTGGCCGGGGGCACGGCCGCCGTGGAGGCTGGGGCGGTGGTCATCGGCGCGCTCGACGCGGGGACGGAGCGAGTGCTCGCCGACGGGTCGTCCCCGCGCCCGGAGAGCACCGCGGCAACGCCGCCGCACGCGAGCGCGACCACCGCGACGGCGATGACGAGGCGGCGCATGATGCAGTCACTGTACGCCCGGCGCCGCCGTGTACCGTGCGGCGATGAGCACCGACGGACGGCGCGCGCGCGACCGGCTGATGCGAGCCGGCACCGGCGAGGAACAGCGAGCCACCAACCTGGAGCTGTTCTTCGACCTCGTCTACGTGTTCGCGGTCACCCAGCTCTCGCACCTGCTCGGCAGCCACCTCGGGCTCGAGGGCGCCGCCCAGACCGCCCTGCTCCTGCTCGTCGTCTGGTGGGCGTGGGTCTACACGACCTGGATGACCAACTGGTTCGACCCCGACAGTCCACTGGTGCGGATGCTGCTGATCGCCGTGATGCTGGCCAGCCTGGCGATGGCGATCGCGATCCCCACGGCGTTCGGCGACCGCGCGCTCGTCTTCGCGCTCGGGTACACCTGCCTGCAGGTGATGCGGAACTCGTTCGTCGTCTGGGCGACGGAGCCGGGAACGCAGCTGCACGGCGCGTTCGTCCGCATCTCCACGTGGTCGGTCGTCGTCGGGGTGCTGTGGATCGCGGGGGCGCTCGCGCACGACGGCGTGCGCGTCGCCATCTGGATCGTCGCGCTGCTCGTCGACTACGCCGGCCCCGCGGCCGGGTACTGGGTGCCCCGCCTGGGACGCTCGCCCGCGCAGGAGTGGGACATCGAGGGCTCGCACTTCGCGGAGCGATTCCAGCTGTTCATCATCATCGCGCTCGGCGAGTCGGTCGTCGTCACCGGGTCGACCGCCGCGGCGGAGCACATCGACGTCGCGAAGGGGGCTGCGATCGCCGTCTCGTTCCTGACCACGGCGGCCCTCTGGTGGCTGTACTTCGACTACGTCGCCACCATCGCGCAGCGCCGGCTGGCGACCAGCGCGGAGAGCGGCTCGCTGGCCCGGGACGCGTACACCTACGTGCACGCGGTGATGGTCGCGGGGATCATCGTGGCCGCGGTCGGCGCGGGCATCCTGATCGACGACCCGACCGGCACCCCGACGCCGGCGCAGCTGACAACGATCGCCGGCGGGCCGGCGCTGTACCTGGTCGGCCATCTGCTGTTCAGACGGCGCATGGCGGGAAGCTGGAGCGGGAAGCGGGCCGCTGCGACTGCGGCGCTCTGCGCCGTCGGCGTCGCCGGCACGGTCCTGCCCGCTCTGGTCACCGGCGTGGCGGTGCTGGCCGTGCTGATCTGCCTGATCGTGGCCGAGACCGTGGCCGGTGTGCGCCGGCGGCACCGACGGGAGCTGGGGCCGCTCGAGGCCCTGGAGGCCGGGCTCGCGAGCCGCCCGGACCAGCCGTTGCCTGCCGCGGACACGTAGGGTCCGGTATATAACACGCCGATGCGCGACGAGAGCATGGCCTTCTTCGAACGGCTGGTGGCGGCGCCCGGCCCCAGTGGAGACGAGCGGCAGCCGGCTCGCGTCTGGCGCGACTACACCTCGAGCTTCGCGGAGACGCGGCACGACGCGATGGGGTCGAGCATCGCCACGGCGAACGGCTCGGACGGCCCGAGCGTCGCGGTGTTCGGGCACATCGACGAGATCGCGCTCGTCCTCAACCACATCGACGACGACGGCTTCTGCTGGTTCGGGACGGTCGGCGGGTGGGATCCCGAGGTGCTGGTCGGACAGCGCCTGCGGATCCTCGGGATCAACGGCGAGGTGACCGGCGTGATCGGCAAGAAAGCGCGCCACCACCAGGACGCCGAGGATCGCGAGAAGCCGTCGAAGATCCGCGACCTGTGGATCGACATCGGCGCAACCGGCCGCGACGACGCCGCCGGCCTGGTGCGGGTGGGCGACCTGGCGGTGCTCGATCAGCCGTTCGTGCGGCTGGCCAACGGCCGTATCGCGACGCGGGCCGCGGACAACCGCTGCGGCGCGTTCGTCGCCGCCGAGGCCGTCCGGCTGTACACCGAGCAGGGCGGAGCCGCCAGCCTGACCGGCGTTGCCTCGGTCGGCGAGGAGACGGCGTTCACGGGCGCGTACACGGCAGGCTACGCGGTCGCACCGGACGTCGCGATCGCGGTCGACGTCACCAATGCGACGGACTACCCGAGTACGAGCCGGCAGCAGTACGGGCACGTGCAGCTGGGCAAGGGCCCGACCCTGTCGCGGGGCTCGGGCGTGCACCCGGTCGTCTTCGAGGGGCTGCTCGAGACCGCGGAGGCGGAGGGCATCCCCGTGCAGGTGGAACCCTCCGGCGGGCACACCGCAACCGATCTGGACGCGGTCTCCGTGACCCGCGCCGGGGTGCCGGGCATGGTCGTCAGCATCCCGCTGCGGCACATGCACTCGCCCAACGAGCTGCTCGATCCCGCCGACCTCGAGGCGTGCGCGGCGCTCGTGGCCGCCTACGCGCGCCGGCTGACGGCCGCGCCCACGGCGGAATAGCCGCCGCTTCGGCAGTACGATTTCCGCATGCGTCGCATGCTGTCCGTGGCCGCAGTCACCGCGGGCGCAGCCCTTCTGGTGGCCGCCGTGCTGTTCGGGCGGGCGCACAGCGGTGACATCCATGCCCCCAGGCTGACCCTCCCGCCCCCGGCGGAGCGCTCGGCCGCGCCGCCGTTCAGCGAGACGACGATCTCAGGCCGCAAGGTCGACCTCGCCGCCTACCGTGGGAAGCCGCTCGTGATCAACTTCTTCGCGGCCTGGTGCTACCCCTGCCGGCAGGAGGCGCCGGAGTTCGTCGCCCTGCACCGCCGCTTCGGCGACCGGATCGGCCTGGTCAGCGTCGCGGTGCGCACCGACCAGCGTTCGAGCCTCGATGACTTCGTGCATACCCACGACATGACCTGGCCGGTCGTATGGGACCGGTCGGGGTCGCTGATCGGGCCCTACCGGATCGTGGGCCAGCCGATCACGTACCTGATCGACGCGCAGGGCCGCGTGGTCTACCGCATCCTCGGCCAGACGACGGAACACCGCATCGGCGGCGTGCTCGACAGGCTGCTGCAGACGAGGTCGGAGTGACCGCCTCGCCCACCGACCTCTCGGTGGCGTTCGCGGCCGGGTTCGTGTCGTTCGTCTCGCCGTGCGTCTGGCCGCTGATCCCCGGCTACCTCTCCTTCGTGAGCGGGGTGCCCGGAGCCGAGCTGGGAGGCCATCGGCGCCGGGTGACCATCGCGGCCGTCGGCTTCGTCGCGGGGTTCACGGCGGTGTTCACCCTGGCCGGCGCGGGCACGGGCGTGCTCGGCTCGCAGTTCCTCGACCACCGCCGCGCGCTCGAGCTGGTGGGAGGGGCGCTGGTCGTGGCCATGGGTGTCGTCATGCTGATGCCGGGGGCGACCGTGATCCGCAGCAGCTGGAAGCTGCCCGCACCCGCCCGGCCGCACGGGCCGCTCGGGGCCGCGGCGGCGGGGGCGGCGTTCGGCGTCGCCTGGACGCCCTGCATCGGCGCGCAGCTGGCGGCCATCCTCGCGATCGCGGGCACGCGCGGGCACGCCGGCCAGGGGGCGCTGCTCTTGGCCGTCTACGGGCTCGGGCTCGGCATACCGTTCCTGCTCGCCGGGATGTGGCTCCCGGCGGTGCTCGCGACCACGCGGCGCCTCCGCGACCACTGGGGGGTCGTCACCCGCGTGTCGGGCGCGGTGCTGGTGGTGGCCGGAGTGCTGCTGGCGAGCGGGCGGCTGACCGACCTCACCGCCCGCCTGGCCGGCTGAGCGTGACGCCGGGACGACGGCCGATCATCTAACCTCGCGGCCGTGAAGGTGGTCTCGGTCGTGGGCAATCGCCCCCAGTTCATCAAGGCTGCGCCGCTCGCGCGCGCCCTCGCCGAGCGCGTCGACCACGTCCTCGTCCACACGGGCCAGCACTACGACGACGAGCTGTCGAGCGTGTTCTTCGACGAGCTCGGCATCGATCCGCCCGACCACCGGATCGAGACCGGGTCGGGCAGCCACGCACAGCAGACCGGATCGATGCTGGTCGGCCTCGAGCCCGTGCTCGACTCGGAGCAGCCCGACATGGTGCTGGTCTACGGCGACACCAACTCGACGCTGGCCGGCGCCCTCGTCTCCTCGAAGTCGGGATACGCCATCGGCCACGTGGAGGCGGGCCTGCGGTCGTTTGACCGGCGCATGCCTGAGGAGGTCAACCGGGTGCTGACCGACGTCATCTCCGACCTGCGGTTCTGCCCCAGCCAGACGGCGGTCGACAACCTGGCGGCCGAGGGCATGACCGATGGGGTGCATCTGGTCGGGGATGTGATGGTCGACGTCGCCGACCAGTTCGGCCCGATCGCCGCGCAGCGGTCGGGGGCGCTGGAGCGGCTCGGCGTCGAGCGCGGCCGGTACGCCCTGATCACGGTGCACCGTCCCGCGAACACGCAGCCGTCGTCCCTGGACGCCCTGGTCGAGGTGCTCGAGTCGGTCGAGGAGCCGCTGGTCTTCCCCCTCCACCCGCGGACGGAGGCGGCGCTCTCGCGTCGTGGGCTGCTGGAACGGGCGGAGCGCGCGGCCATCATCACCCCGCCGCTCGGCTACCTGGACTTCACCGCGCTCCTGATCTCGGCGCGCGTCTGCCTGACCGACTCGGGCGGTGTGCAGAAGGAGGCGTACCTCCACTCCGTCCCCTGCCTCACGCTGCGGGACACCAGCGAGTGGGTGGAGACGATCGAGCTCGGATGGAACCGCCTGGTCGAGATGAGCCCGTCCGCGGTCAGCCGGGCGCTTGCCGAGATGACCGTCCCGGCCGAGCATCCGCCCCTGTACGGGGACGGCCAGGCATCCCGCCGCATCGCGGACATGGTCGCCGCGTGGGTGAGTACGATCCCCGCCTGATGGCTTCCGACATCGCGATCATCGGCGCGGGGTACGTCGGCCTGCCCCTCGGCGTGGCGTTCGGGAAGGCCGATGCGACGGTGCACTTCATCGACAGCGACGAGGCCAAGGTGCACGCGATCGCCGCGGGCGAAAGCTACATCGCCGACGTGCCGGACGCCGACCTGCGGCCACTGGTCGAGGCCGGCACCCTGACGGCGGGCACCGATCCCGCCGCGGTCGCCGAGGTGCGGTCGATCCTGATCTGCGTCCCCACGCCGCTGTCCGAGAACCGCGAGCCGGACGTGTCGATCATCGCGGCCGCCGCCGGGGCCATCGCACCGCACCTGCAGCGCGGCCAGCTGGTCGTCCTCGAGTCGACGACCTACCCAGGCACGACCCGTGAGCTGCTGGCGCCCGTGCTCGAGCGAAGCGGCCTCGTGGCCGGCGTCGACTTCCACCTGGCCATGTCCCCGGAGCGCATCGACCCGGGGCGCACGGACTTCACGGTGCGCACGACCCCGAAGGTGGTGGGCGGCCTGACGCCGGCCTGTGCGGAGCGCGCAGCGGAGCTCTACCGGCTCTGCGTCGACACGATCGTCCCGGTGTCGTCCCCGGACGCCGCCGAGCTGGTGAAGCTGCTCGAGAACATCTTCCGCAGCGTCAACATCGCGCTGGTGAACGAGCTGGCGGTGCTCTGCCACCGCCTCGGCCTCGACGTCTGGGAGGTGATCGACGCGGCGGCCACCAAGCCCTACGGGTTCATGCGGTTCACGCCCGGCCCCGGCCTGGGCGGCCACTGCATCCCGATCGATCCCTTCTACCTCTCCTGGCGGGCGCGGCAGTTCGACTTCCAGACGGAGTTCATCGAGCTGGCCGGCAAGGTCAACACCTCGATGCCCTACTTCTGCGTGGAGCGGATCTCCCACGCGCTGAACAGCGTTCGCAAGGCGGTCAACGGCAGCCGGATCCTCGTTCTCGGCGTGTCGTACAAGCCGAACGTCGGCGACGTGCGCGAGTCGCCGGCCGTGAAGCTGATCGAGCTGCTGGGGGCGCTGGGCGCGTCGATCGCCTACCACGATCCCCACGTGCCCGACCTCCGCGACGAGGGGCTCGACCTGCGCAGCGTGCCGCTGGACGACGACGCGGTCGAGCGGGCCGACATCCTGTGCGTGGTCACGGCGCACTCCGGGATCGACTACGGGGACCTCGCCGCCCGCGCGCAGCTCGTGTTCGACTTCAGGAACGCGGTGCCACGCATCGACGAGCGGGTGCACACGCTGTGAGCGACCCGCTCCGGATCGGCGTTGTCGGGCTCGGATACTGGGGCCCGAACCTGGCCCGAAACTTCTCGCAGCTGCCGGAGGCCAACCTGGTCTGGTGCTGCGACGCCGACGAGGCGCGGCGCGAGCGGGTCGCCGCCCAGCTGCCCGGCGTCCGGCTGACCTCGCAGTTCGAGACGCTGCTCGACGACGACAGCCTGGACGCGGTGGTGGTGGCGACCCCCGTCCCCACCCATCACGCGCTGGCGAAGGCCGCGCTCATGGCCGGAAAGCACGTGTTCGTCGAGAAGCCGCTGGCATGGTCGGTGGCCGACGCGCAGGAGCTCGACGCGGTCTCCGCGGAGACCGGGCTGACGCTGATGGTCGGGCACCTGCTCCGCTTCCACCCGGGCGTGGCCAAGCTTCGGGAGCTGATCGACTCGGGCGACCTCGGCGACGTGCTCTACGTCTACGGCAACCGCCAGAACCTGGGCGTGATCCGCGAGGACGAGAACGCCCTCTGGAGCCTCGGCGTGCACGACATCTCGGTCGTGCTCTACCTGCTGGGCGGGCGCCCGGTGGAGGTGTCGGCGCGCGGCGAGTCATACCTGCGCCCCGGCGTGGAGGACGTGGTGTTCGGGTACGTGAAGCTCGCCACCGGGCAGGTCGGCCACCTCCACATGTCGTGGCTCGACCCGCACAAGATGCGCCGGATGACGGTGGTCGGCTCGAAGCGGATGGCCGTGTTCGACGACATGGAGGCCGATCGCAAGGTGACGGTCTACGACAAGGGCCCGGTGCAGATCGCCCCCGGCAAGATCACCACGCACACCGGCGACATCACGATCCCGGCCATCTCGCGCGAGGAGCCGCTCCGCATCGAGTGCCGCGCGTTCATCGAGGCGGTGCGGTCGGGGGACCGGTCGCACCCGGCGAACGGTGCGGAGGGCGTGGCCGTGGTCGAGGTGCTGCAGGCGATGCAGCGGTCGCTCGAGGACGGCGGCGCGACGGTGGCGCTGGCGGCGGCGACGGCATGAGCTGGAGCGCGCCGGACGCCCCCGGGCTGACCCTCGCCGGCGATGCGGTCGTGGGCAACGGCGTCACGTTCGGAGCCAACGTGACGGTGCACCCGGGCACAGAGATCGGGGACGGGTGCGCAATCGGCGACAACGTCGTGCTCGGCAAGCGGCCGACGCTCTCCGACCGGTCGACCTCCCGGCGCGACGCGCCGCCGCCGCTGCGCCTGGGCGCCGGGTGCGCGGTCGCCGCGGGCGCCGTGCTCGCGGCCGGCTCCGTGCTCGGCGAGCGCTGCGTGGTGGGCGACCTGGCGTCGGTACGGGAGCGCTGCTCGATCGGGGAGCAGGTGGTGATCGGGCGCGGTGTCTCGGTCGAGAACGACTGCACGATCGGCGCGTTCACGAAGATCCAGACCAATGCCTACATCACCGCGCACAGCGTGCTCGAGGAGCACGTCTTCATCGCCCCGTGCGTGGTCACGACCAACGACAACTTCATGGGCCGCACGGAGAAGCGCCACGCGCTGATCAAGGGCGCGGTCGTCCGGCGCGGCGCACGCGTCGGCGGCGGGTCGGTGCTGCTGCCCGGCATCGAGATCGGCGAGGAAGCATTCGTCGGCGCCGGCGCCGTCGTCACCCGTGACGTCGCGC
>Ga0070714_100002848_pt1 | contig 12780 bp, 10 predicted proteins | sample LARL83metaG_FD_65450 | JGI IMG/M metagenome (GOLD analysis project Ga0070714, IMG submission 65450) | Corn, switchgrass and miscanthus rhizosphere microbial communities from Kellogg Biological Station, Michigan, USA - LAR L8-3 metaG | ecosystem: Host-associated > Plants > Roots > Rhizosphere ... | reverse complement strand
TCCAGTTCTTCCGGCGAGAGCATCACCAGGTCGAGGGTGATCACCCGCCCGGTGGAACGGAACTGCTTGACGGCCTTCACCTCCACCAACCGCTCCCGCTGCTGGCGGCCGAACACCGTCTTCTCGTCGTACATGTAGAGACGGTCGCCGGGTTCGACCCCGGCGCCGTAAGGACAGAACACAGACGTGGCCGTGCTGACGTCGCGCACATGGCTCGGCATCGTATCCGGCATCTCGGAACCCCTGATCGTACCCATCGCGCTCCCTTACCCGGCCCCTCAACCGGGATATGTCACATATGTATATAACATAATATATGAAGCTGCAAGGTGCCTAGACTGTGTCTACCAGTGGGTCATCGCTTCCTGAGCCTGTTGATTGGCTGGCCGGGCCAGGAGGCCGGTGGGACTCAGGGACACGGTGTATTGGGCGCCGTCGGCCATGGGCAGATAGGTGGCGCTGCCGTAGGCGGCGTCCGCCCAGGGCAACCAGCCGCTGTTGCGCCGCATGAGTGCCCAGAAATCCAGGCCGACGTCCGCCGAAAGGTCCACCACGCTGTGGTAGTCATGGCTCTCCTGCCCCGCATTCCGGTAACGGCCTTCCAGCCGGTCCAGCCGGTAGACGGGATCCAGCCCTAAGACCGTGGCCAAGCCTTTCCACTTGAGCACCCGCGCGTCCAGCTGCCAGTCGTCGCCCCGCAACTCGGCGCCATGCACCTGGCCTTGGGCATCGGTGAGCGTGGCGCGGAAATCCTGGGGACCCAAGGCGACGAAGTTCACGGTCGCCACCGGCTCTTCATAGGTGAGACGCAGATAGGTACGCAGATCCAGCGCGACGGCCGCGACGAAGGCCACGCCCAGCAGGAACACCATGCCGAACAGGATGCGCAAGCCGCCGCCGCTCACCTTCCCGCGGAATAGCCGTCGGAAACCGCCGAGGAACAGCGTGATACCGAGAAGGCCGATCAGCACCATGCCCAGACAGAAACCCCACATCGCGTATTGCATGCGCTCACCTGCAAAGGCCGTGACTGTGCCGCTTCACTCTAGCACCGCGGACCTCGGTCTCTTCCAGGTCCAGCGTTTATACTGGCCGGATGCCGCGCCTTCCTGCCCTGCATCGTCACACCGTCGCGCTTGCACTGGCGCTCCTGGTCCTGAGCTTCACCGCCTGCGGCCAGGTGGGGGGCCTGTTCCTGCGCATGCCGGCTGTCACATTCGCACCGCAGGCGCCCTTCGAGGTCGGCGAGCCCGAGCCCATCTTCCTGCCGGCGGGCGTGACGCTGCCGGCACCCGTGAGCGCGACCCTCGCGGCGCCTGCCGCCGCCACCCTGCCACCGACCGCCGCTGCCACCCCTCCATGAGCAAGCCCGACAAAGCACCCCTGGTCCTGGTGGACGGTTCGTCCTATCTATACCGCGCCTTCTTCGCGCTGCCGCCCCTCACTTCCCCCACCGGTGAACCGACCGGCGCCATCTACGGCGTGACCAACATGCTGAAGAAGCTCATGGCGGAATACGCGCCGGACCATGTGGCGGTCGTGTTCGACGCCAGCGGCAAGACCTTCCGTGACGAACTGTTCGAGGAATACAAGGCCAACCGCCCGCCCATGCCGGACGACTTGCGCGCCCAGGTGGAACCGCTGAACGAACTGGTGGAGGCCTTGGGCTTCCCCTTGCTCAAGGTCAGCGGCGTGGAGGCGGACGACGTGATCGGCACCCTCGCCAGACGCGGCGTGGAAGAGGGTCTCAAGGTGCTGATCTCCACCGGCGACAAGGATATGGCGCAACTGGTGGATGGCGACAAGGTGACGCTCATCAACACCATGAGCGACACGCGCCTGAACCGGGAGGGCGTTAAGGAGAAGTTCGACGTCTGGCCGGAACAGATCGTGGACTACCTGGCGCTGGTGGGCGACAGCTCCGACAACATCCCCGGCGTACCGGGCATCGGCCCCAAGACGGCGGCGCCTCTGTTGCAGCATTTCGGCAGCCTGGAAGCGATGTATCAGCGCCTGGCGGAGGTGGCCCAGGTACAGGTGCGCGGCGCCAAACAACTCGCGCCGAAGCTTGAGCAACACAAGGAAGCCGCTTTCCTCTCCCGTCGCCTCGCCACCATCCACTGCGCCGTGGACCTGGCGCTGGGCCCCCGCGACCTCAGCATGCGGGTGCCGGACAAGGCGAAGTTGAAAGCCCTGTACGCGCGCTTCGGCTTCAAGACCTGGGGACGTCAGCTGGAGGAAGGCGGCGACGAGGCCCCCTCGCCCAAGGCGACTGCCGCACCGGCTCCCTCGGCGCCTACGCCGGCACAGAAGCCCGGCGAATACACCATGATCACGGAAGAGAAGGACCTCGACGAGTGGCTGGCCAAGCTCAGCGCCGCCGAATACTTCGCCTTCGACACCGAGACCACCAGCCTCGAATACATGAAAGCGGAGATCGTGGGCCTGTCCCTCGCGGTGAAATCCGGCGCGGCGTGCTACGTGCCCCTTGCGCATCGTTATCCGGACGCACCAGTGCAACTGGACCGGGTCAAGGTGCTGACGAAGCTGAAGCCCATCCTGGAAGACCCGAAGCGCCTGAAGCTCGGTCACCACCTGAAATACGATGCCCACGTGCTCCTGAACTACGGCATCAAGCTCGCCGGCATGCGCTACGACTCCATGCTGGAGTCCTACGTGCTGGATAGCGTGGCGAGCCGCCACGACATGGATTCCCTCGCTGAGAAATACCTCGGCTACCAAACCATCCATTACGAGGACGTGGCGGGCAAGGGCGCGAAGCAGATCGGCTTCGACGAGGTGCGCGTCGAGGACGCCACCCGTTACGCCGCGGAGGATGCGGACGTGACGCTGCGCCTGCACCAGGCCATCTGGCCCAAGCTGCGCTCCATGCCGGCCCTGAAGAAGGTGTTCGACGAGATCGAGATGCCCTTGGTGCCGGTGCTCTTGAAAATGGAACACGACGGCGTACTCATCGACGTGGAGATGCTGAAGGCCCAGGGCGCCGAGATCCTGCAGAAATGTGCGGACCTGCAGCAGAAGGCCCAGGAACTGGCGGGCGGACCCTTCAACGTGGACTCGCCCAAGCAGCTGCAGGCCATCCTATTCGAGAAGATGCAGATCCCGGTCATCCGCAAGACCGCCAGCGGACAACCTTCCACCGCGGAAGACGTGCTGGAGGAGCTGGCGGCCGAACACGAACTGCCCCGGGTGATCCTGGAGTATCGGGGCTTGAGCAAGCTGAAATCCACCTATATAGACAAGCTGCCGGAACAGGTGGATCCGAAGACCGGTCGCGTGCACACCTCCTACCATCAGGCGGTGGCAGCCACCGGCCGGCTCTCCTCGCAGGACCCCAACTTGCAGAACATCCCGGTGCGCACCGAGGAAGGCCGGCGCATCCGCCAGGCCTTCGTCGCGCCCAAGGGCCAGCTGTTGCTGTCGGCGGATTACTCCCAGATCGAGCTGCGCATCATGGCGCATCTGTCCGGCGACGAGGGCTTGCTCAAGGCCTTCGAGGGCGGCCTGGACATCCATCGCGCCACGGCGGCGGAAGTGTTCGGCCTCAAGCCCGATGCGGTCAGCGACGAACGGCGCCGCGCCGCCAAGGCAATCAACTTCGGTCTCATCTACGGCATGTCCGCCTACGGCCTCGCCAAGCAGCTCGGCATCGGCCGCGGCGAAGCCCAGGACTACGTGGATCTCTACTTCAAACGCTATCCGGGCGTGAAACGTTTCATGGACGAGACGCGGGTGCTGGCCCGGGAACAGGGTTACGTGGAGACGGTGTTCGGCCGGCGCCTGTATCTGCCGGAGATCAAGTCCAAGAACCCGCAGCTGCGCCAGTACGCGGAGCGCACCGCCATCAACGCGCCCATGCAGGGCACCGCCGCCGACATCATCAAACGCGCCATGATCGCGGTGCAACGCTGGCTCGACGAGAGCGGCGTGAAGGCGCGCATGGTCATGCAAGTGCATGACGAGCTGGTGTTCGAGGTGGAGAAGGGCGCGCTGGCCGCGGTGGAGAAAGAGGTGTCCGGAATCATGTCGGCGGCGGCCAAGCTCAAAGTGCCGCTCATCGTGGACGTCGGCAGCGGTTCCAACTGGCAGGAAGCTCACTAGTCAGTTCAGAAGCGGCTGCGTCCGACGCAGCGCTGTCTGCAGCAGGATGCGCGCGTGCCGCGGAGCGCAGGGGCTCGGAGCATGCTCCAAGCGGGCGCCAGGGATTGGCACCGTGGACCGCGAGCGAAGCGGGAGACCTGGTGAGAGTTGCGAGAGCGGCGAGCGCGCCGGATTCGTAGTCGGTCATCCCACAATTAAGAGTGCGTTTCTGCGCGCTACGCATTCCTGCTGCTCGCCTCGCCGGCCCGAGCCGTCTTCGCTCCTTATGCTTCTGAGGTAGCGGCGCGCTCTGGAGTGGCGAAATAGACAGCAAGACCGCTTGTGGATATCTTGTGTGTGATTAATTAATCATTCGGTTGATTAGTTCATTTTTTGGCCACCCCCTTGCTGTTACAAGGGGTTACAAAATTCTAGTGGCCAAACCGGAACGAAATCCGCCTCTCAGGAGTCTTAGCTCTTGAGCCCCGCAATGGAGCTCACCCCGCCCATCTCCCATGGGCGGACCTGCAGCCGGTCTCCCCAAGCCGGATGCAGTACTTCATAACCCCGGCGTTTTTCCCCTTTTGGCGCCGGGGTTATTTTTTTCCTCGCCCATGAGCCAATCCGCCAGCTGTCCCTGCGCATCCTCCACGCCCTGGCCGGAATGGGCCGAGAAGAGCTGTGCCGTGCCCCAGCCTCTCAATCCCCGCGTTGTCTCGGCGAGGGTCTTGGCCGCTGCGCCGCGGCTCAATTTATCGGCCTTCGAAAGCAGCACATGCACCGGCAGCGCCAGGGGACCGGCGAAGCCCAGCAGCTGCCTGTCGAAATCCATGAGGGGGTGGCGCACGTCCATCACCAGGATCAGGCCCGCGAGGGACTGTCGCGAACCGAGATAACCCTCCACCAGCTGTCCCCATCTGAGACGTTCGGCTTCCGGCACCTTGGCATAGCCATAGCCCGGCAAGTCCACGAAACGCATGCCGCCGTCCATGCCGAAGACGTTCAGAAGACGGGTACGGCCCGGCGTCTTGCTCACGCGTGCGAGGCCGCCTACACCGGCGATGGCGTTCAGAGCGCTGGATTTGCCGGCGTTGGAACGCCCGGCGAACGCCACTTCCCGACCCGTGTCGGGGGGCAGGCCTCCCAAGGCGGCGGCGCTGGTGAGGAAGCGCATGTTGCGGAAATCCAGGCGCATGGGAGGCCCTATAGGGGGTGAGCAGCCTAGTGTAAAATCCCGGGGCTCTCGAGCGGCCGGCCGGCCCGGATATTTCCGCTCCCTCGACGCAACCCCCAGGAGCCCAGTCCCCATGAAGAAGGTCCTGCTCATCGCCCTCGCCCTGGCCGCCTCGGCCGCCACCCTCTACGTGCACGCCGACGCGGCGAGCGACGCCGGCAAGAACAAGGCCGCCACCTGCGGCGCCTGCCACGGCATGGACGGCAACAGCAGCAACCCCCAGTTCCCCAAGCTCGCCGGCCAGAACGCGAGCTACATCCAGGCGCAGCTCGCAGCGTTCAAGTCCGGCAAGCGCCAGAATCCGATCATGTCGGGCCAGGCCGCGGGCCTGTCCGACCAGGACATGCAGGCCGTGGCAGCCTACTTCTCCGGCCAGACCGTGCAGCCGGGTGAGGCGGTGGCGGGGCAGGTGAAGCAGGGCGAGGAGATCTATCGCAACGGCAATGCCGGTGAAAGCGTGCCCGCTTGCCTGGCCTGTCATGGCCCGGACGGCGCCGGCAACGCGCTCATGAAGGTGCCGGCGCTCGCCGGCCAGCATTCCGCCTACGTCGTGGCCCAGCTGCAGAACTATGCGTCGGGCAGCCGCAGCACCGATCCCAACAAGATGATGGAGACCATCGCCGCCCGGCTCACCCCGGCCGAGATACAGGCGGTGGCAAGTTATGTCGAGGGCCTGCATCGCGCCGAACCGTAGGCGCTGTCGGCCGGCGACCCGCGCCGCGCGTTAGATACCCGACATCCCACGAGGTCCCATGACAAAGCCCTTCCTGTTCGGCCTGCTGCTGGCGGCGCTCATGCTGCCGGCCGTCGCAGACACCTCCCCCGCGAGCGGCGGGGCTTACAAGCTGGGCCAGCAGTACCAGGTGGTGCTCCCTGCCCAGCCGACTTCCACCAAGCCCGGGCAGATCGAAGTGCTGGATTTCTTCTGGTACGGTTGCCCGCATTGCAACGCGCTCGAGCCCTATCTGGAAGCTTGGGAGCGCAGCAAACCCGCCAACGTAGTGCTGGTGCGGGTGCCTGCCATCCTGCAGGCTGACTGGGAGCCGGCGGCCCGCGCCTTCTATACCGCCGACGCCCTCGGCATCCTGGCCAAATCCCACAAGGCCACCTTCGATGAGATCCATCAGAACCACGATAACCTGCAGACCGAGGCGGATTTCGAGCGCTTCTATGTGAAGGCCTTCGGCGTGGACCCCAAGAAGTTCGAGAGCACCTGGAGCTCGCCGGAAACGGACGCCAAGATCGCCCAGGCCAACGTGCTGGCGGACCGCTATGGACTCGCGTTGTTCGGCGTGCCGAACATCGTGGTCAACGGCAAGTGGATCACCGGCGGATACTTCGGCATGCCCTATGCGCAGATCATGCCGGTCGTGAACTACCTCGTGGGCCAGGAACAGGCGGCGCTGCCCGCTGTGACCCGCTGAGATATCAGAGAGACGCCCATGAAAAGACTCTGGCTGCCGCTGCTCCTGTCGCTATGCTGCTCGGCCGTCGTGGCGGCGGACGCACCGGCGGACGGTTCCAAGCTCATGGAAGGCATGAGCTATGAGGCGCTGACGCCGAACGGGCCCACCGACGTGAAGCCCGGCCAGATCGAAGTGATCGAGTTCTACTGGTACGGCTGTCCGCATTGCTTCGCCCTGGAGCCCTACGTGGAAGCCTGGGAGAAAGCCGGGCTGCCGAAGGACGTGGTATTCAAACGCGTGCCCGCCGCCATGCCCGATTCGGAGTTCTACGTGGACGCCCAGGCCGCCTTCACCGCCGATGCCCTCGGCATCGGCGACAAGATCCGCGAACCCTTCTTCAACGCCATTCACCTGGACGGCGACGATGCCCTGCGCACCGATGTGGGCGCCCTGCGCGCCTTCTTCGGCAAGTTCGGCATCAAACCCGCGGACTTCGACGCCGCCTGGAACTCCGCCGGCGTGCAGGCCGCGCTCGCCAAAGCCCAGAAGCTGGAGGACGCCGACGGCATCCAGGGCGTGCCTACCATCGTCATCGACGGCAAGTGGAAGACCGGTGCCGGCCACAAGCTCGCCTCCGGCGATTTCATGAAGCCCCAGGACATCATGGATTGCGTGCAGTTCCTGATCGCCCGCCAGCGCACCGCCCATCAGGTGACCGGCAAGTAAGCTCCGACCGGCGCCCTCAAACGCGCCATGCATAGAGGTGTGAGATGAAGAAGATCTGGTTGTCCCTCGCCCTGGTCCTGCTGCCCGTCGCAGGTTTCGCCGACGCCCCCGCCAACTTCGTGCAGGGGGTGAACTACGTGCCGGTGACACCGCCGCAGAAGACCGACGTGAAAGCGGGCCAGATCGAGGTGATCGAGTTCTATTGGTACGGCTGCCCGCACTGCTTCGCGCTGGAGCCCTTCGTCCAGGCCTGGGAACAGCACCTGCCCAAGAACGTGGTGTTCAAGCGCATCCCGGCCGCCATGAAAGGCTCGGAATTCTACGTGGACGCCCAGGCGGCCTTCACCGCCGACCAGCTCGGGATCGGCGAGAAGATCCGCGAGCCCCTCTTCAATGCCATCCACCGCGACGACCAGGAAGCATTGCGCACCGACGAGGATGCCATCCGCACCTTCTTCGGCAAGTTCGGAGTGAAACCGGCGGACTTCGACGCGGCCTGGAACTCCTTCGGCGTGCAGATGGATATTTCCCGCTCACAGCATCTGAGTGACGCCTACCAGGTGGAAGGCGTGCCCACCCTCATCGTCAACGGCAAGTGGAAGACCGGCGCCGGCTATCAGATGGAGCCCGCCGACATCATGCGTTGCGTGGAGTTCCTGATCGCCAAGGAGCAGGCGGCGCAGGCGCCGGCACCGAAGGCCAAGCACAAGTAAGCCGGGATATGAACTGAATGAAAGAACGGGGCCCATCGGCCCCGTTTCTTCTTTACCATGCCTTCTCGATACCGATGAAGTATTCGCGCCCGTCGCCCGGGAAATACCGGTAGTTGCCGAAGGAATAATCGGCCCGTTCCGCGTAGGCCACGTCCGCCGCGTTCAGCACTCGCAGGGCCAAGGTGTAGCCGTCGCCCAGGCCCTGCCGCGCATACAGGTTGACGAGATCATGGCCGCCGTAGCGGTGGCTGTCGGATTCGTCCAGGAAATAACCCCCCACGTGCTGGTAGGCGGCTTCTATCCGGGTCAGCGCAGCCGGCTGCCAGCGCAGGCGCACCTCGCCCAGGCTGCGGGGCGCGTACTTCATGTCATTGCCGTAGACGACGGCATCGGTGGGCGAAAGCTGGGCCGAGAAGGCATAGGAGTGCACGGCGTACGCGCCGTCCACGAGCAGTGTCCACTGCGGCGTGAGGGCATAGGATCCCTGGAACTCGAGACCCCGGTGCCGGGTCCTTCCGTCGCTGACGTTGAAGCCCTGCGCATCCCTGAAGATGTAGTGGTCCTTCAGCATGTAATACAGGTCCGTGTCCCAGGCGAGCGCGCCGGCTGCGCCGCGCCAGCCGAGCTCGTAGTCGTCGAGTGTCTCGGAATGCAGGTCCGCCACGTCCTGTCCCGATTGCAGCGAGTACAACTCATCGGCCTGGGGCGCGCGGGCGCCGCGCCCGACCTTCACATAGGCCGTCTGGGACTCGGTGGCGAGCCAGGTGAGCCCCGCCTTCGGCATGAGGTCGATGAACTGATCGCTGCGATCTGCGGGCCGGTCGAAGAGACAAGGTCCCGGCGTGCAGGGACGGCCGTCTGCCTGGGTGTCGCCGGCGGGCAGGAAGTTCTCGTATGTGTAGTGGCTGCCTTCCACGCGCAGGCCACCGTCCACTATCCATCGCGGCGTCAGGTCATGGCTCAGGCGTGCATAGGCCGCAAGCGTGCGGTCGTCCGCCGCGTAGTCGTACTGCAGCCCCTGCTGACGTTCGAAGCGGCCGGAGGTGAGCGGCGCTTGTGTCTGATACTGCAGGATGCTGCCGTGGGCGAACTCACTGTCCAACCCATAGATGATCTGGGTATCCGTGCTGGGCTGGGCGTGCAGGGACAGTTGTGTGCCGATACTGTTGTCCGCATCGTTCTCCACCGGCTCACCGGGGATGAAGTGCTGCACGAAAGCCATGGTGTTGCGGCGCACATAAGGCGTGAAGTCCAGTTCGCTGCCGTCGGCCAGCATGCCACGCCAACGCTGGGCCAGCAGCCAGCTCTGGGCATCCCGGTATGCGCCGGGCGTGGGGTTCGAGTCCCGCAAGGACTCGTCCTGGTAGGCGCTGATGCCGTAGATGTAGCCGGCGGTCTTCTGATTGAGGTTGGTCACGGCCAGGAGCGTCTCGCTGTCGAGGTTTCCCTCGCTGCGGTCATAGCGCAGATCCAGCTTCTGCTGGTCGTAACCGGAGTCGGCACGGAAGCCCCCGTCATGGGATGCATTCGCGCTGATCCGGAAACCCGACTCACCGTCCCAGGATGCGATGCTGGTCTCCAGACGCTTGTAGGAATGACTGCCGAATTCCGCGCTCACCTGATCCTCGGGTAGCACATCCGGCGCGCGGGTCAGCACATCGATGATGCCGTGCAGGGCGTTGCCGCCGTACAGCACCGAACCCGGCCCGCGGATCACCTCGATGGCGGCGGCCTGCTCGGTGTTGATCTCCAGGAGCGCGTTCACGTTGCAGAAACCCGCCGGCTGCAGCGGGATGCCGTCTTCCAACAACAGGAAGGCGCCGCAGGCACCCTGGCCCGTGAACAGCGGCGAGCGTAGCCCCGTCAGACTCTCCTGGCCGCCGCCTTGGGTGACCCAGGCACCCGGCACCTGCGCGAAGATCTGCGCCGGATGGCTCTCGCTCACCAACTGCAGATCCTCGCCGCTGACCCGCGTGGTGTTGTCTGCAAGCTTCTGCAAGGGCATTGGCGCGCCGGTTTCGGTCACGATGACGGTGCCGAGTTGCGCGGCATCGTCGGCGGATGCGAGCGCTGGCACCAGGCACAGCACTAAAAGCCAGTTACGCATGCTCTCCTCATTGCGGTAATGCGTAGGCGACGAGGGAATCGCCGCGAGTGGTGTCGCTCTTGTAGCCGCCGGCGGCAATGACCACGAACTGCCGGCCGCCGATGGAATAGGTCATGGGCGTGGCCTGGCCGCCGGCGGGCAGCTTGTCGTCCCACAGGAGCTTGCCGGTGTCGAGATCGAACGCCCGGAAGCGGTCGTCCTTGAGGCTCGCAGCGATGAACACCAGGCCACCGGCGGTGATCATGGGGCCGCCGATCACGGGCATCCCCACGTTGAAGTGCAGCAAGCCGACCAGCGCCGGCGCGTCGCCCAACGGGATCTGCCACTTGATGGTGCCATGCTGCATGTCCACGGCCGTGAGCCGGCCCCAGGGCGGGGTGAGACAGGGAGCGCCGAGGTGGCCCTTGAGCACGCGCCGGCGCATGGCATAGGGCGTGCCACGCATGCGGCCGAACTCCCAGTCGTCGTACTGCGGATCCTTGAGTTCAGCGTCGAGTTGCTCGCGCGGGATCAAGGCCACCTGAAACGCCAGGTCCATGGTGTCGGCCACGGCGATCTGGTGCCGTGGATCAAAGGCGATGCTGCCCCAGTTGGCGCCGCCGGCGTTGCCCGGCTGCATGATGGATTCTTTGGTGGAGGGCGGCTGGAACATGCCTTCGGAACGGTCGGCCCGGATCATCTTCCGGCAGAGGCTGGTGTTGAAGAAGGCGCCGCTCCAGGCATCGTCCGCCGTCACGGGCCCTTGGCGCACCAGTGCCGGCGGCGCCGATGGGTAGGGCTGAGTCGGCGAAGGTATCTCGCCAGGAACCGCATCCTGGGGTACCGGCTTCTCGATGATGGGGAAGAGCGGGGCACCGGTCTGCCGGTCAAAGGTATAGAGGAAACCGGTCTTGGTGGCCTGGATCACCGCGTCCACGTGCTTGCCGTCGTGGATGAGGTCCACCAGTGCCGGCTGCGACGCCAGGTCGTAGTCCCAGAGGTCATGGTGCACGAGCTGGTAGCCCCAGACCAGCGAGCCCGTGGCGGCGTCCAGGGCCACCAGGGAATTGGCCCAACGGTTGTCGCCGGGGCGCTCGCCGCCGAAGAAGTCCGGACTCGCGGAACCCGTGGGCACGAACACCAGATGCCGTGCCGCATCCACCGAAAGCGGCGCCCAGGCGTTGGCGGCGCCGGTGAGCTTGGCGCCCTCGGCACTCCATTCCTTGTAGACGGGGTTAGAGGGATTCCGCGGGATGGGATCCCAACTCCACAGCAGCTTGCCGCTGCGTGCGTCGAAGGCGCGCACGATGCCGAGCTCCAGCTGCACGCCGCGGTTGTCGCCGATGGATGAGCCCACGATCACCTTGCCGTCGATGATCGCGGGCGGCGAGGTCACGAGGTAGTTGCGCCACGCATCGTCCGGCTTGTCGACGGGATGCACGTCCTGCAGCAGGTTCACCGCGCCATGCTCGCCGAAGTCCTCGCAGGGCTTGCCGGTCAGGGCGTCGAGGGCCAGGAGCCGGCTGTCGAGGGTCGGCGCGTAGATGCGCGCGTGGCAGGCGGCCGTGACGGAGCCTGCATCATCCACCCAGAGGGATACACCGCGGGACACGCCGTCGGAGTAGTGCAAGTCGTTGCGGTTATGACTGTCATAGCGCCAGCGCAGGCTGCCGGAGGCGGCATCAACCGCCAAGACGTTGGTGGAAGGGGTGGTGAAGTAGAGAGTGCCGGCATAGAAGATCGGTGTGGCTTCGAAGGCCGAGCGATCCCAGTCCTTCACACCCTCGCCCCTCTCACCGCTGTGGAACACCCAGGCGACCCTGAGGTTCGAGACCGTATCGCGATTGATCTGGGTGAGGGCCGAATAGCGGGTGCCGCCGGCATCGCCGCCGTAGGCGGACCAACCGTCGTCGGGGGTTGCCGCGAGGACGGTTCCGGAGATAAGCAGGCTCAGAAGGACCGATATCAGGCTGCGCATGATCGCGACTCCATCCCAAAGATGGTCTCACTCTAGCGGCGGACACGCCATTTACCACTGGAGTTGTGACGAACGGCGCTCTTCAGGGGCAAGCGGCGCCTCTATATATGCGGACGGCCAGCGAATTACTGCTGGAACTACTGCTGAAAGCGTCGCGAGCAAAGGCAGGGCTAGGCGCGCGAGGCGAGCAGGAGGGGATGCATTCCTATGTGCATGACCGACTGCGAGTCCGAAGCGTAACAACGTCCTGTCGAGCGCAGCAGCTTTCAGTGGAATAGATGGTTGAGGCGGCTGCGATAACGGCGGGAAAAGTTCACGAAGCTGCCATCCTTGAGCACGATACGGTAGTCGCCGTGGTCCCAGGGCTGGATCTCGCGGATGCGGTCGATGTTGACGATATGGCCGCGGTGCACCCGGGCGAAGTGCTTCTGGTCCAGTCTCTTCTCCAGGGCCACCAGCGATTCCCGTAACGGATAGGAATCACCCTTCACGAACACCGTGACGTAGTTGCCGTCCGCCTCGATGCGGTCGATGTC
>Ga0070714_100002847_pt1 | contig 12783 bp, 12 predicted proteins | sample LARL83metaG_FD_65450 | JGI IMG/M metagenome (GOLD analysis project Ga0070714, IMG submission 65450) | Corn, switchgrass and miscanthus rhizosphere microbial communities from Kellogg Biological Station, Michigan, USA - LAR L8-3 metaG | ecosystem: Host-associated > Plants > Roots > Rhizosphere ... | reverse complement strand
CCGTCGGCGGGGCGATCGAGGGCCGCTTATAGTTCGGGCCAACCGCGCAGGCTGCCAAGAGCAGGGCCGGCAGTATGAGAAGCGATCGAGCGCGCATCAGTCTCCCTCACCGGGCAGGGGCCTCGGAGGCGCGATCGGCGGAGGTTGCCGCGCCGTCCCCGAGACTTTTTCAACCATGTAGAAGATGGCGGGCACCAGGAAGATTCCAATACCGCTTGCCGCGGCCATCCCGCCGATCACGGTGGTGCCCATAATCTGCCGCGCGATTGCTCCGGCTCCGCTGGCGGTCCACAGCGGCACGCATCCCAGGATGAAAGCAAACGAGGTCATGAGGATGGGACGCAGGCGCAGGCGCGCACCGTCCAACGCCGCCTCCGCCAGCGGCCTGCCCTTTTCGAACTCGTCCTTGGCAAACTCCACGATGAGAATCGCGTTCTTGGCGGCGAGGCCGATCAGCATCACGAGGCCGATCTGCGAAAACACGTCGTTTTCGATCTGAACCAGATAAGCGGGCGCGGTGTAGCTGAGAAACATGCGGCGCAGCCAGAGAACGCCGAAGGCGCCGAACACCGCGACCGGCGTACTCAGGAGCACGCTGAACGGCAGCGTCCAGCTTTCATAGAGCGCGGCCAGAATCAGGAAGACGAACAGTAGAGAGAATCCGAAGATGGCGCCAGAGGAAATGCCCTCCTGCGCCTTCTTCTCCTGGAAGGAGATGCCGGAATAATCGTAGCCCATCTGCGCCGGCATGGTTTGCGCAAACGTCTCTTCGAGCGCCTTCATTGCCTGGCCGCTGCTGAACCCGGGCGCCGCGCTGCCGTTCAGTTGCGCCGAGCGGTATTCGTTAAAGCGCATCGTGAACTCCGGGCCGTAACCCGGCTCGAAGCGGGTGAGTGCCGACAGCGGCACACTCTCACCGCTGGAGTTGCGGACATAGAACTGGCCGACATTCTCCGCGCGCGTGCGGTAGTCGCCCTCGGCTTCCACATAGACCTGCCACTGGCGTCCGAAGCGGTTGAAGTAGTTGACGAACAGGCCGCCCATGAAGGTCTGGATGGTGCGATAGACGTCGTTGATATTGACGCCCTGCTTGATCACCTTGTCGCGATCCACCCTCACGAACTGTTGTGGCACGCTCGGCAGGAACGTGGTAGTCAGCCTGCCGATCTCCGGCCGTTTGCGCGCCGCGGCCATGAACCTGGTGACATTGTCGGCGAGGAAGCGGACGTCACCGCCGGACCGGTCTTCTAGAATGAAGGTGAATCCGCCGGAAGTGCCGACGCCCGGGATGGCCGGCGGTGAGAAGCCGAAGGCCACGGCTTCGGGAAGTTTGCTCAACTCCAGATTGAGCCTGGCCATGGTGGACTGGAACTGTTGCGCGCGTGTTTTCCGGTCATCCCAATCTTTCATGCGGATCCACGCAAAGCCGCTGTAGCTGGTTCGCACCAGGCTGAGGAGGCTAAAGCCGGAGACGGTGGTGACGCTCTGGATGCCGGGGATACCGGCGACAATCTTCTGGATTTTCGCCATCACTGCTTCGGTGCGTTCCAGCGAGCTCGCGTTGGGAAGTTGGACATTCAAGTAGAAGTAACCCTGGTCCTCGTCGGGAACGAAGCTGCTGGGAATCCTACCGCCGGTCCAGAGGCCGGCCGCTGCAAAGCCACCGAGAAGCAGAAGCGCGAATCCGCTCTTGCGCAAGAGCGCGCCCGAGAGCCGGACATACTTATTGGTGGCGGCCTCGAACATTCGGTTGAACCAACCAAAGAAACGCGCCAGAAGCCCTCTGCTCTGCGCTCGTGGTTTGAGCAGCAGCGAAGCCAGCGCCGGACTGAGCGACAGCGCGTTGAAGGCCGACAGGATCACCGAAATGGCGATGGTTACGGCGAACTGCTGATAGAGGCGCCCCGTGATTCCGGGGATCAATGCCGTGGGCACGAATACCGCCGAGAGGACGAGCGCGATTCCGATCACCGGTCCAGAGATTTCCTTCATGGCTTTGAGCGCCGCCTGCTTCGGGGCGAGACCAACTTCAATGTGGCGCTCCACTGCCTCCACCACGACAATTGCGTCGTCCACTACCAGGCCGATCGCGAGCACCAGGCCGAACAGAGACAGGGTGTTGATGCTGAAGCCGAATAGCGGAAAGAACAGGAACGTGCCGATCAGCGACACTGGGACCGCGAGCAATGGAATCAAGGTAGCGCGCCAGCCCTGCAGAAAGAGATAGACCACCGCAACCACTAGGACGATGGCGATCAACAGCGTTTCGACGATCTCCTTCATGCCTTCCGTAACCGCAAGGGTGCTGTCGATGGGAATGGTGTAGTCGATGTCGTCCGGAAAGTTGCGTTTGGCCGCGGCAAATAGCTTTTTCACGCCTTCGGCGGTGGCTACGGCATTGGAACCCGGCAACTGGTACACCGCGATCACGGCGCTAGGTTTGCCGTTGAGGTGTCCGGTGACGCTGTAATCCTGCGTTCCCAGTTCGACTCTGGCCACGTCGCTTACGCGCACAATGCCGGTCTGTGGGGTTTCGCGGAGCACGATGTTTTCGAACTCCTCAGGCGATGTCAGGCGGCCCTGAGCACGGACAGCATACGTAAATGGCTGTCCGGACGGGATGGGTTCGCTGCCCACCTGTCCCGCCGGATTGACCGTGTTCTGGGTCTGGATGGCGGAGACGATTTCGGGAACCGTAATCCCCAGTTTTGCTAATCGATCCGGCCGTACCCAGAGGCGCATGGCGTACTGCCCGGAGCCAAAGACTTGGACCTGTCCGACACCTTTCACTCGGGTCAAGGGATCGTTCAGATTGATGTAGGCGTAGTTGCTCAGGAACTTGGCGTCGTGTGTGCCCTTCGGCGAATACAAGGCCACCAACATAAGCGGCGCCAGTACCGACTTCTGGACCGAAACGCCATAATTGGTGACGTCGGCGGGCAACTGCGGCGCAGCCTGCGTCTCGCGGCTTTGCGCCAGGATGAGATCAGTGTTCGGATCGGTAGCCGGATCGAAATCGACAAACATTCGCATCTGTCCGTTGGCGGTGGCGTTGAGCGAATACATGTAGTTCATATTGTCGACGCCACTCATCTGCTGCTCGATGGGGGTGGCCACGGATTGCTCGATGGTCTGGGCGTCGGCGCCCACGTAGGTTGCGGTGATATATATGTCGGGCGGAGCAATCTGAGGAAATTGCGCCACCGGCAGACCGGCGAGCGCGACGGCGCCGACGATCACCGTGACGATCGCGATCACCATGGCCACGATGGGACGGTTGATGAAGAATCGAGACATGCCGGTTATCTCGCGTGGAAGGGCTTAGGGTCGACGATCATGCCAGTCCGGACCTTTTGTAATCCCGTGACGATGACTTGTTCGCCCGGTTTCACGCCGTCGAGAACGATCCATTGTTTCTCGATCGTGTCGCCGAGCGTGGCCGCGCGAATCGTCACCCGGTTGGCGCTGTCGACGACCGCGATCTGGCGAGTGCCCTGGAGATCGAAGATTGCCTGTTGCGGAACCAGCAGAGCGCCGGGCTGCATCTGGATGGCGGTACGGATTCTTCCGTATTGTCCTGGCCGCAGGATATTTCCGGGATTCGGGAACAGGCCCGCCAATCGGATAGCGCCGGTCCGCACGTCCACCTGGCGGTCGGCGAAGTCGAACTTGCCTTTGCGCGGGTAAATGGAGCCGTCGGCGAGGATCAAATCGAGCTCAAGACGCCGGTTGTTTGCCTCCCGCTGCTTGGTAGTGGGAAAGCGGTGGGCATAGGCGAGGTACTCCTGCTCGCTAACTGTAAAGTAGGCTTTGATCGGATCGACAGTGGACACCGTCGTGATGGCGCCGCTCGCCGGGCTCACCAGTGCGCCAACCTGCAACTGGGCGATGCCCGGGATGCCGTCGATGGGCGAAGTGAGGCATGTGAATCCTAGGTTGATACTTGCGGTTTCGACGGCTGCCTTGTCGGCCTCGACAGCGGCCAGCGACGTTGTGATCTGCGCGTTGGCGGTGGCCACCTGTGCTTTAGCGGCCTGCATTTGCGCCTTGGCGGCCGTGTTGTTCTGCGTGGCGTTGTCCAGCTCCTGCTGGGTGATCGCCTCCGCTTTCGCTAAGGGGATGTAGCGGTCGACGTCAAGTTGGACGCGGCGCTGGTTGGCCTCCGCGACCGCCACGCCGGCCTCCGCCTGGACGAGCTGCGCGTGGGCCTGCTCCAGCTGGCCCTGCGACTGCGCAAGATGCCCATTCGCCTGATCGAGCGTCGCCTGGAAAGGCCGGGCGTCGATTTGAAACAACAGCTCGCCTTTTTTCACGAAAGTGCCTTCGGTGTAGGCCTGCCTTGTCAGGTAGCCTGAGACCTGGGCTTTGATGTCTGCGTTCACGAATCCATCGAGGGTACCGATCCACTCCCGGTACAATGGAACGTCCCTCTGAATCACCTCGGCAACTTCCACACTGAGCGGCTGCGGAGGCTTTACCGCAGACGTACCCCTCGAGCAACCGGCAGCGACCAGCAATAGGCTAGGAATCAGCCATGCCGCCGTCCAGACGCCCCTTCGTGCACTCATTGTCCTGTTCTTCGGCGCAATAGACATGGTTGATTCCATCTGAGCGGATTGCAGTCCCCGGAGGTTCCTCACGATGAGATCCAATCCCATACAACCGGAGCAGCACCCGGACGGCCAGACCGGACGGCGCACGAAGTACTTGAAAGCGTGTATTTCGGTCGGGGAGGTCACCATTAGGCCATGGCGGTGTTCTGTTCAGTGTGTCGACAGGCTGACATGCCCTTCCCGGTGCCGCTTTGATAAACGCGAAATTGCTACGTCAACATGGCGCGCGAAGGTCGCGAGTCAGCGGTCGGGACCAAGCCGTGCCGCTTCTGGGAGATCGTACAGTTGGCGTCATGTCGAATCTCAGCTCGCCCGCTGATCTCGGCGAGCGGCGGAAGCTTTATACGCTACAAGATCAATTCGGCGTCGATGGCGGCAAGGCGGCCCGATGATGCCATTTTCCTCGCGAATCCCGACGTGCCGAAGCGCATCAAACTCGGGCTGCAGCTTAACGATTACGACCGCAAGAGGTTCTACACTTTCGATTCCTACGGGTATATCGACTATCCATTTTGTCAGCAACTTCGAGATTGTGATTGAGCACGTCACGCAGTTCCTAAAGGGCTAAGCAGGAGCAGAATTGGGAAACCGAAATATGAAGGAAAAGCAGGTCAAGCTTCCGGGTCCAGATCATCCGATTTCCATCCACCGCAACCCCGCGCGCGTTATCGTGTCCGTAGTGGGCTGTGTCGTTGCCGATACCCACAACGCCCTGACACTCCGCGAAGCGGCGTATCCGCCCGTCCAATACATACCGGTTGGGGACGTTGAGTTTTCTCAATTGGAACGGACGGATCACGTTACCTACTGTCCCTATAAAGGCGATTGCACGTATTACAGCGTTTCCGCCGGAGGAAAGAAGTCTCGTCAATGCGATGTGGTCATACGAAGATCCGTTTCCCGCTGTTGCGCAGATTAGGGGGCACGTTGCGTTCTATCCCGAGCGGGTGGATGAGATAGCAGAGCAGCTTGACAACACGGGGCGCCAGAGAGGAAACGGCCACGATGAAGGCAGCGCTTGATAAAGGACAGTTCGGACCGTGGGCGCTCGTCACGGGCGCTTCGTCGGGAATCGGTAAGGAATTCGCGCGGCAAATCGCAGCGTCGGGGATCAACGTAGTGCTGGTGGCCCGGCGAGACGCATTGCTTACTGAACTGGGCCGCGCCATCTCTCAGGAGTTTGATGTTCAGTACCTCGCCTTGGCGATGGACCTCTCGCACGAGAGATTCATAGCGGGACTCGCCGAGGCTACACACGATATCGACATCGGGCTTGTCGTCTCCAATGCCGGCACCGGAAATCCGGGCGAGTTCCTGAAGCTTGATCGGCAGCTGCTTCTGGCGACTTTGCGGCTCAATACGACGGCGCATCTGGACATGACCCACCATTTCGGCGCGAAACTCGCCGAGCGACACCGGGGCGGCCTTATCCTCGTAGGGGCGATGGGCGCGGAAATTGGGGTACCGTTCATGGCGAATGTGGGTGGTGCCAAGGCGTATGTCCACAGTCTCGGGGAAGCGCTTCACTACGAGTTCAAACCACAGGGCGTCTACGTTACCGTCGTGCCGCCCGCGCTGACAAGCACGCCGGTACTGGCCAAGTTCGGGTTCGACCCTCGGACCATGCCGATGAAGCCGATGAGCGTGGCGCAGTGCGTATCCGAGGGCCTTAACGCGCTGCGGGAAAACCGGTCCAGGATCATTCCGGGCCGCATGAACCGAATCATAAACGCGTTGGTGCCCGCTTCAGTGAAACGGAAGATGACGGCGGAGATCTTCCGAAAGACGCTTGCGAACAAGCCCGCACCCGCAAGCGCGAAGGCCCAGGCCTGATAACGGACAGGTAATGAATCGAAGCGCCGATGGGAGACGACTTAAACAATATTCATCACGAAGATGACCCAATTGACCGCGAGCTAAATGCCCTCGTCCGGGAAACGGCAGATAAGGAGGCCATTCGCCGAGCCCTGATCGAGATGTTGGTGATGTTAGGGAGTGACGTGATGTTTGATCACGATGTCTAGCACCACAGTATAATAAGCAGACAGCCTCGCGAAAGCGGCTCACGGCGTCTTTAGTTTTGCCAACATCATTTGCCCAAAGTGATACGAGGCGTCGTTGGTTCGGCCCAGGAGCACGGTCAGTCGATTTCCGCGCCGGGTTCCGTTCGAATTCTTGAGGCGAGACATTACCGTGCCTTTCTAACCACTCCTTAGAGCTGAGGGTCTTGAATCTCGAAAGAAGCTCGGTGTGAACGTCCTCCCAGCACTTGGCAATCTCGGCGCACGTTGGAAGCGGGACGGATCGGTCCGGTTGCGCGATGAAGACGGCGTCCAATTCCGGGTGTACCCGCTCATGCGCGATGCGCGGCAGCGGCTATGCGGCGACCTCACCCAGTAAACAAATACCGTAGTTCAATGTACGATGCCTGGCGAGAATAGCCGCACGCGTCGGTAATTCGTACAGACCATTGTTCCGGGCCCCGACTGAACAGTAGACGACGATCCGGCCGATTATCAATCACATACATTTGAATCTGCGACAGACCTTACAGTGGAGGTTTAATTGCTCCTGTGCGCATTTGGGTTGAAAGCAGAAACACTTTGTCTGATGGCGACTCCTAATGTGGATGCCGCTTGTGCCGCCGCAAGCTGGAGGTTCCCAACGATCAGCACCGCTTTGCGTTTTAAATCGATGCAGTCCCGTAACCGTTAGAAGCCTCGCTTCGGTCATACGGGTCCGTGCTCATCGGATCAGAAAGAGGGATGAACGTGCAACATGCGGCCACCGAAAGGGACTTGGCACACATCAGCACCCGTCTGCTCGACAGCGTCGAGGGTTGTGCCATCTTCATGGTGGATTCCGACGGACGGATCATCACTTGGAATGCGGAATCTGAACGTATCCAAGGATATACGGCCAGCGAGATTTTCGGCCGCCATTGCTCCCTTCTTTACACGCAGGAAGCGATTGATCACGGAGTGCCGGAAGCAGACTTGCTGACCGCGGCCAAGGAGGGCCGGCATCTGGCCGAAGGCTGGCTTCTCCGCAAAGGTGGTTCGCGTTTTTGGGCAAGCGTCATCACTAAACCAATTCTGGATCAGGATGGGACGCTCTTTGGATTCTCAAAAGTTGTTCGAGATCTCACGGAGCGTAAACGGTCCGATGAGGCTTCCAAACTGCAGATGGGCATAGTGCAACACATGCCAGCCCTGGCATCGATTTTCAGTCCCGACGGCACAGTCGATTTTGTCAATCATCAATGGTCGGAATACACGGGCCTAACCCAGGAATTTCTCCAGTCCTCTCCGGAAGCCTGGATGGAGGCCGTGCACGCGGAGGACCGCGCCGCGGCATCGACAATCTTTTGGCACGGCCTCCGTTCTCGGCAAGCCTTCGCGATGGAGATTCGCTTTCGACGGGCACGGGACGGGACCCATCGTTGGCATTTGACCCGCGGTGTGCCGCTGCGTGACGAAAGTGGCAAAGTCGTCAAATTTGTTAGAACCTCTACTGACATTGAAGAATTGAAACAAGCCCAAGAGGCATGGCGAAAGGCCGAGGAGCGGACCCGGTTGATAGTCGAATCGGCTCTGGACGCCGTCGTCGCAATGGATGCGGATGGAATGATTACGGACTGGAACGGGCAGGCAGAGCAAGTCTTCGGGTGGACGCGATCGGAAGCTTTGGGCAGGCGGATGTCGGAAACGATCATTCCTTCGCAATACCGTTTGTCGCATGAAAACGGTCTGCGGCGGTTTTTCAACACTGGTCAAGGTCGGGTTGTGAACCAGCGAATCGAGATCACTGCTCTCCGGCGCGACGGTAGTGAATTCCCAGTCGAGCTTACGGTAACGCCATTGAAGTCTGGTGATTCCTGGACGTTCAGCGCTTTCATCCGTGACATTAGTGATCGCAAGCGCTCTGAGGAGCAATTGCGGGCAAGCGAGCTGAGCCTGCGAACGATGATCGAAACGATTCCCGGGATGCTTTGGAGCGCTACGCCCGACGGTGCACTCGACTACTGCAACGCACGCGTGCTTGACTATACAGGCTTACCTCAGGAACAAATGAAAGGCGCTGGCTGGATGAAGACGATTCATCCGGATGATGCCAACCGTATGGCGCGGGCATGGGCTCTTTGCGTCGAGAACGGCGACCATTTTCAATTCGAATTTCGTTGCCTGCGTGCCTCAGACGGTATGTACCGATGGTGCGTGTCAAGCGCCTTGCCGTTGCGAGCCCCCGGCGGGAGAATTCTAAAGTGGTACGGGACGGTCGTCGACTTCCATGATCGAAGGCAGGCGGAAGAGGACCTGCGCATTACGCAAGCTGAGCTCGCACATGTGAATCGGGTGATGACGATGGGTGAGCTTACGGCATCGATCGCCCACGAGGTGAACCAACCCCTCGCCGCGATCATTGCGAGTGGTGACAGTTGTACAGCATGGTTGGCTAGTGAGCCTCCGAACCTCGATAAGGCCCGCGCTGCCGCGAGCCGCATGATTCAGGCCGCCACACAAGCCAGCGAGACTGTGCAGCGTGTACGCGCCATGTTCAAGAAAATCCCTTCAGTCGCTACGTCAGTGCACATGAACGAGCTAATCGAAGAAACGATCTCTTTTGTGCACCACGAGGCGCAACGGAAGAACGTTTCACTGCGCGCCGATCTTGGTGCCGGACTTCCAAGGGTCGGCGGTGACCGGGTTCAGTTGGAACAGGTGATCCTGAACTTGATGATGAATGGCATTGAGTCCATGGCCGGTCTTGATAGCGAACCTAAGCGGCTCCTGATTCGATCAGCACTTCCGAATCCAGGCAAACTACTGGTATCAGTTGCCGATACGGGGCCGGGAATCGATGCGGAACATGCGAACCGGTTATTTGCGCCTTTCTTCACGACCAAACCACAAGGCATCGGAATGGGGCTACCGATTTGCCGATCGATCATCGAAGCGCACGGTGGTCGGCTCTGGGCCGAGAACAACGAGTCCGGTGGTGCTGTGTTCCATTTCATGCTGCCCATCAAAGCACCAAGCGAATGAGCGATCCGAAATGCATCGTATTCGTCGTCGATGACGATCCGTTGGTTCGCGATTCCGTCGCAGACTTACTTGGCTCGGCCGGTTTCGCAGCGCAAACATTCGGATCGGCGACGGAGTTCATTCAGGCCAAACGCCCTGATGTTTCGGCCTGCTTGATTCTCGACGTCGAACTCCCGGATCTTAGCGGTCTCGATCTTCAAACCGATATGGCGAAGTCGGGTATTGAGGTACCCATCATCTTTCTTACCGGACACGGCGACATCCCCGAGAGCGTGCGAGCCATGAAGGCGGGCGCCGTGGAATTTTTGACCAAGCCGTTCCGCGCAGAAGAGTTGGTCGAGGCCGTCGGGCAGGCTCTGGTGCGCGATGGCGACTTCCGCAAGCAAAGATCGGACACCTCGGAACTCCGAGAGCGGCTCGGAACGCTGACTCCACGTCACGGGATCAAAGCCCACCGCGGCCGTGTTATGCGCAAAATGAACGCGGCCTCACTGGCCGACCTCGTACGGATGGCCGAAAAACTCAAGATCTCCCCGCCACAACTGAGTTCTACCAAAGTAGAATAGCCGAGCCCAAATCGTTGAAAATATGGCATCCCGATAGTGCCCAAGCTGCGAGTTCTACCAAAGGAGAACAGACCGCAAATCGAAACGCCCTTAGCATTGAGTTGGAGGACGGTGAATCTCAATGAAGCGGGAGGCCGGCATGAATGAAAAAGGATCGAAGGTCCACATCGGGATTGTTGACGACGACGCGCTGGTGCGTGAGAGCCTTTGTGATTGCGTGGAATCGGCAGGATACTCAGCTGAGGGCTTCGCGTCCGCGGAGGACTTTTTGGCGTCAACCTCCGGGCAGAATGCGGCTTGCTTGGTTGTGGACATAGCATGTTTGATCTTAGACATACAACTTCCGGGGGTTACCGGCCTCGATCTTCAGCGAAGGCTGGGCGACCCGACTCGTCCCCCAATCGTATTCGTCACTGCCAATGCAACGGACGCGAATCGCGAGACGGCGCTAAAACTGGGTGCGAAGAGCTTCCTGTCTAAGCATGTTCGGTGCAAAGAACTCCTGGACGCGGTAAGAGCTGCAATCCCGTCCTAGCTGTATCAGCGTTTCCGTCTCTGCACGTATTTTCTGGAAGTTCCGGCAAACGACGTAGGGTATCCCTGTGTTTTTTGCTGGTCACGTGAAGGAGTATAACAATGCATATTTCGGCTTTAATTGGATCTAGCCCGAAGTTCCAGTCTGTACTTGAAAACGTACAAACAGTAGCTCCGGTTAGCTGTGCTGTCCTCATCCAAGGAGAGACGGGCACGGGCAAGGAAATGATCGCACAAGCCATTCACGATGCCAGCCCACGTCGGCAGCACCAGTTTGTGGCAATCAACTGCGCTGCCATTCCTGCTGCGCTACTGGAGAGCGAACTCTTCGGGCATGAACGAGGTGCTTTCACCGGCGCGGTTACTTCGAGAATGGGCCGCTTGCAGGCTGCTGATCGGGGCACGCGCTTTCTCGACGAAATTGGCGAATTGCCGATCGAGCTTCAGCCCAAGCTCTTGCGTGCGCTTCAAGAGCAGGAGTTCGAACGGCTCGGGAGTGCTCAAAGCACTCGAGTCGATGTGCGGATAGTGGCGGCGACAAACCAGAATCTCGAGCAAATGGTAGCTGAACGACGGTTCCGGATGGATTTGTACTATCGCCTGAATGTCTTTCCGATCACGATTCCGCCGCTGCGGGAACGCGCAGAAGACATCCCATTGTTTGTAGCTCACTTCGTTCGGACATTCGCTGAGCGCCAGGGTAAGTCAATCGAACACATCCCCGGTGATGTGATGACCGCAATTGAGAGTTATAATTGGCCGGGCAACATTAGGGAGCTGCAAAATTTCATTGAGCGCTCCGTTGTCCTGACGAGTGGAACAGAGCTGCGGGCTCCGGTAGCGGCTCACGAGCCAAAAGCTGCCAGACATCGGCACCCATACGCTGGCAGATGCGGAGAGGGCGCATATCATAGCGACCCAACAATCGGCGCGCCGAGGTCGTCGTCTTGGTGAACAGGGTAGGAGAATTTTCGAGCAACCGGCGAAGCTGAGCGGCCGAAAGCGCATTGGACCGGCATGCTTCGAGCGCGAGGCTTTCAAGCGCGCCGCGAGGCAGATCCGTCCACTTCGTTTTCAGTCCCTGCGCGATGTCCTCCGGCAGTTCAAACTTGATTTGCACGGCGATCTTTCATTATCACAAGGGCACCGATCTTCCTCTCCGTGCCACATGAAGGCCCATTGTTAACGCTGCCGCAGGCCGAGCGCAGGGAATCGAGACCATCATTCTCCGGTGTGGGCCAATCTTCGGCCGTGGACAGGCACGGTCATTGACGAAGTTTCAAATAGCATCTAAACTATAGGTGGTATATGCCCGCATGCAAAGTGTCGAATTGAAACTCAAGCAGGCTAGCGCGGTTCTAGGAGTTGCGCCCAAAGATCTGCAGAATCTTGTGCAGTTCAAAGTCTTGCGACCACCGCGCCGCGACACCTTCTATTGGTTCGACAACCGACTTCTCCTTGAGGCAAAGGTGGCCTTCTATTTGAAAGAGTCCCTAGGCACATCCATTGAAGTACTCACTCGGTTCACGCAGGCTCTGTCCTCCAACCTCAAGGAAGCGCAGTTGACGAGGCCTCGCTACGTGTGGCTGCGGTCTCGACCAGCGAGAAGCCGAGAGCCGATCGAGGTTCGTATTCCCTTAAGAGAGCTGGCGAAGGAACTCGACGACCAGCTCCCTCAGGCCGCTGTGTATGGAGACTTGCCGCGCGGAAGAAAGCGGCCGGGATGGAAGAGGGAGTTCGCAAGCCGTTTAGCAGTGGCGGCCCGCGATTTATCCGGAGTCACGGAGTCCGAGGTCATGGCGGCAATCCGCGGACACCGGGCTGCGAAGAGGCGATTGCCGGAGATTACCGTTGGCTCGTCGGGAAAATCGGCCTAGAGGAGTTATCGACACTTCCAAAGCTGGAACCATGGGCGCACGCCGACTTCCGGCTCGGCGACTGTGCGCGCCGTGACGCGTTTCGTAATCCGATTGTGCAGCGGCGACATCGTCCGGGAGACTATAAGATCCGGAATACACTACACCT
>Ga0070714_100002846_pt1 | contig 12783 bp, 9 predicted proteins | sample LARL83metaG_FD_65450 | JGI IMG/M metagenome (GOLD analysis project Ga0070714, IMG submission 65450) | Corn, switchgrass and miscanthus rhizosphere microbial communities from Kellogg Biological Station, Michigan, USA - LAR L8-3 metaG | ecosystem: Host-associated > Plants > Roots > Rhizosphere ... | reverse complement strand
AAGGTCGCGCTGAGCGGCAACAAGCTGGAGGACAAGCGCGCCTACCGGCATTCCGGTTACCCAGGCGGGCTGCGGTCGGTCGCCTACGGCGACCTGATGGCCAAGCACCCGGAGCGGGCCGTGGAGAAGGCGGTCAAGGGCATGCTGCCCAAGAACTCCCTGGGCCGGCAGATGCTGCGCAAGCTCAAGGTGTACGCGGGCCCCGACCATCCGCACCAGGCTCAGCAGCCGGTGCCATTCGAGATCACTCAGGTCGCCCAGCAGGCCGGCGAGCCCGCCGCGAAGTGACCGTGGCCCACTGATCAAGGGCACAGAACCGAGAAGGAAGTACGAGGAAGACATCGTGGCCGAGCCCACTGAGGTGCAGGAACCCGCCGCGGCCGCTAGCGCTGACGCGCCGGAGGCCGGGGAGCACGTGTCGGAGTACACCACGGAGACGGGTGACACGGCGGCCGCTGGCGCGGCCCGGCCCGCGGCGCGCAAGCCGGTGGTGACCGGGAACGCCCTGGGCACCGGGCGCCGCAAGGAAGCCATCGCCCGGGTCCGCATCACCCCCGGCAGCGGCAAGTGGCTGATCAACGACCGGTCGCTGGACGAGTACTTCCCGAACAAGGTGCACCAGCAGCTGATCAGCGAGCCGTTTGTGACCCTCGGCGCGGACGACGCGTTCGACGTGGTGGCCCGGATCACCGGTGGCGGCGTGACCGGCCAGGCCGGTGCCCTGCGGCTCGGGATCGCCCGGGCGCTGACGCTGGTCGACCCGGAGAACCGGCCGAGCCTGAAGCGGGCCGGGTTCCTGACCAGGGACGCCCGGGTCAAGGAGCGGAAGAAGGCCGGTCTGAAGAAGGCGCGGAAGGCTCCGCAGTACTCCAAGCGCTGATCTCCGGCCAGCACGGTCCCAACGGAAGACCAGGAGCGGGTCCATGGGTCGCCTGTTCGGTACCGACGGTGTCCGAGGTGTAGCTGGCCGTGATCTCACGGCGCGGCTCGCCATGGATCTCGCCGTCGCGGGTGCCAGTGTTCTGTCCGGCACGGCTCTGTCCAGCACCACGGGGTCCAGCACCACGGGGTCTGGCGCGTCCGAGGACGGGCGCGTCCCATCGCGGCGCCCGCTGGCCGTGGTCGGCCGCGACCCGCGGACGTCGGGGGAGTTCCTCGAGGCCGCGGTGGTGGCGGGGCTGGCCAGCGCCGGCGTGGACGTGCTGCGGCTCGGCGTGCTTCCCACGCCCGCGGTGGCGTACCTGACCGGGGCGCTCGACGCCGACTTCGGCGTGATGCTGTCCGCGAGCCACAACCCCGCGCCGGACAACGGGATCAAGTTCTTCGCCCGCGGCGGCCTGAAGCTGCCCGACGAGGCCGAGGATGACATCGAGCGCCGGCTGAAGGGCCAGGACGGCGGGCCAGACGGGCCGGGAGTGCCCCCGCTCGGGTTCGGCCGGGTCACGGACGCGGCCGCGGAGCAGGAACGCTACCTCGACCACCTGCTGTCCTCGCTGCCCGACTCGGCCGGCGACAAGCCGCTGGCCGGGCTGCGGGTGGTGGTCGACTGTGCGCACGGGGCGGCCTACGACCTCGCGCCCCGGATGCTGCGCCAGGCGGGCGCCGAGGTGATCACGATCGGCGTGCAGCCGGACGGGGACAACATCAACTCGGGCTGCGGTTCGACCAGCCTGGACGCGCTGAAGGCCGCGGTGGCCGAGCACGGCGCCGACGCGGGCATCGCCCACGACGGCGACGCCGACCGGTGCCTGGCCGTCGACGCCAACGGCGAGCTCATCGACGGCGATCAGATCATCGCGGTGCTCGCGTTCGCGCTGCAGGACGCCGGGCGGCTGGCCGACGACACCGTCGTGGTCACGGTCATGTCCAACCTGGGCCTGCGGGTGGCGCTGCGGGACGCGGGCATCACCGTGGTGGAGACGCCGGTCGGGGACAGGTACGTCCTGGCCGCGATGCGCGAGGGCAAGTACGCGCTCGGCGGCGAGCAGTCGGGTCACATCATCCTGCTGGATCACGCCACGACCGGCGACGGGCTGCTGACCGCGCTGCACCTGCTGGCCATCGCGGCCGGCCGCGGCCAGCCGCTCGGGGAACTGGCCAAGGTGATGACCAGGTACCCCCAGGTGCTGATCGGCGTCCCGGGGGTGGACAAGTCCCTGGTGGGCACGTCGGCCGCGCTCACCGACGCGGTCCGGGCCGCCGAGGCGGAACTGGGCGAATCCGGCCGGGTGCTGGTCCGGCCGAGCGGCACCGAGCCCCTGGTCCGGGTCATGGTCGAGGCGGCGGACGCCGCCCAGGCGCGCCGGGTCGCCGACGCGCTCGCCACCACGGTGCGGAACCTGGCCTGAACCGGGCTCACAGCGGGGCGCCGGAGCCTATGTGCCCAAGTGGGGACACCAGGGTGAAAACCTGGGGTGAAGCGTGGGGTGAGGCGCGGGTGATTTCTGCGCCGACTGATCCCCTGATTTGCCGCTGGCTTTGCCCGGAGTTTCGGCAGGCTTTGTAATTGGCGTACCTCCGGCAGGACGCCGTCGCGGCGAGGCCGCTGCGGCCCGATGAGGTCGTTGCGGCCGGCCCGGGAATCCCCTGCGTGAATTGACGTTTCGCGCTGGTCACGCGGCTTGCGCTCCTCATGCTCGGCCGCTGTGGGTAGATTTCCTCACCCTGATGACGGATGTTCTGGCCTAACGCAGATGGCAAAGTCGAGTCTCACGTGCCGTGCTGGGCGTCTATGCCCGACATCACACAGGGGGAAGTTGCTTTGCCACACCGCGTGGACACGACTACGCCGGCGGTGGTGCTGAAGTTCGATCCGAACGTCATGCACCATGGCGGCCTCGGCGTCATCCGCAGTCTCGGCCGCCAGGGCGTGCCGGTCTACGGCGTGCACGAGGGGCCGTGGGCTCCGGCGGCGAGTTCCCGTTACCTGCGCGGCCGCTGCTTCTGGCAGCCGAGCCCGGACGACGTGGAGCGGGTGCAGGCGGGCCTGAAGAAGCTGGCCGACCGGATCGGGCAGCGCGCCGTGCTGGTGCCGACCGACGACGCGGGCGCGATCTTCCTGGCCGAGCACGGCGAGGAGTTGCGGCCATGGTTCCTGTTCCCCGACCCGCCCCGTGATCTGCCCCGGCGGGTCGCAGGCAAGTACTCGCTGTACGAGCTGTGCCGCGAGATCGGCGTGTCTTCGGTCAAGGCCGCGGTACCCCAGTCGCCGGAGGAAGCCCGCGAGTTTGCCGCCGAGGCGGGCTTCCCCCTGATCGCCAAGCTGACCACGCCGTGGACCAGCGGACGCGGTGGGCTCCGCAGCACCTCGATCCTGGCCGACAGCCACGCGCTCGACGAGGCCTACGGCGCCTGCGCCGCGGCCGGCGTCGGGCTGATGCTGCAGGAATTCATCCCCGGCGGGGCCGGGCACGACTGGTTCTTCCACGGCTACTGCGACAGCGACTCGGTGTGCCGGCCCGCGTTCACCGGCGCCAAGGAGCGGTCCTACCCGGCCCACGCCGGGCTGACCAGCATGGGGCGCTCCACACCGAACCCCAGGCTCCGCGCCGAGATCACGCAGATGCTCGCCCGCGTGGGCTACCGCGGGATCATGGACCTCGACCTGCGCTGGGACGCCCGGGACGACCAGTACAAGCTGCTGGACTTCAACCCCAGGATCGGCGCCCAGTTCCGGCTCTTCGAGGACGTGGCCGGCGTCGACGTGGTCACCGCCTGCTATCTGGACCTGACCGGGCAGCCGATTCCGGAGAACGCCCAGGTGAACGGGCGCGGCTTCATGGTGGAGAACTACGACCCGATCAGTGCGCTCAGCTACTGGCGCGGCGGCGAGCTCGGCCCGAAGTCCTGGCTGGCCTCGCTGCGCACGGTGGACGAGATGGCCTGGTTCGCGCGCGATGATCTCCGGCCGTTCGGCCTGATGTGCCTGCGGATGGGCTGGCGCATGGCCACCCGGCCGCTCGGCCTGCCCCAGGGCCGGGCCCCGAAGCACGAGTTTAAGTACTCCGGCGGCCGGGGGGCCGCCAGAGCCGGCCAGGGCACACCACGCCCCCGGCCGATCACCCAGGAAGAGACCGCGCGGCCAACGGAGCCGCGATCCCGTAAGGAAGGGACGAGAGTATGAGCGACGCCGTTGAGGTCGCGATCGTGGGGGCTGGCCCGTACGGGCTGTCGCTCGCCGCGCACCTGCGGGCCGCGGGCGTGAGCGTCCGCCAGTTCGGCCTGCCGATGCAGCTCTGGAAAGACTTCATGCCCGAGGGCATGTATCTCAAGTCGCAGGGCTTCGCGTCGAACCTGTCCGACCCCAAGGGCACGCACACGCTCGAGGCGTTCTGCCGGGCGACGGGGCGGCCCTACGCCAGCTACGGCCTGCCGGTAGCGCTGGACACGTTCGTCGCCTACGGCGAGTGGTTCCGTGACGAGCTCGTGCCCGACATCGAAGAGGTGCTGGTCACCGACATCGCCCGGGCCGGCAGCGGGTTCGAGCTGACCCTGGCCAACTCCGAGCAGCTGCAGGCCAGGAAGGTCGTCGTGGCCATCGGCGTCGAGGCCTTCAAGTACGTTCCCGAGCCGCTGTCGGCGCTGCCGTCCACGGTGTGCACGCACGCCTCGGCCCACACCGACCTGGGCGCCTTCAAGGGCCAGGAGGTCATCGTGGTCGGCGCGGGCCAGTCCGCGCTGGAGACCGCCGCGCTGCTGCACGAGAAGGGCGCGAGTGCCCAGCTGGTGGCCAGGAAGACCGACCTCCGCTGGAACGGCGAGCCGCTGGCCCTGGACCGCCCGGTGATGCAGAAGCTCAGGGAGCCGGAGTCCGGGCTCGGCTCGGGCTGGGCCACCTGGTTCTACTCCAACCACCCGGAATGGTTCCGGCACCTGCCGCGATCGACCCGGGTCTACCGGGCGCGCACGGCGCTCGGCCCCGCCGGGGCGGCCTGGCTGCGCCCGCGGGTCGAGGGACAGTTCCCCGCCCTGACCGGCTATTCGGTCAAGTGGGCCAGGATGCAGGACAACGGCGCCCGGCTGGGTCTGACCGCGACCGACGGCACCACCCGCGAGGTGGCCGCCGATCACGTGATCGCGGGCACCGGCTACCGCTGGGACCTCACCAGGCTGTCGTTCCTCGGTGACTCGCTGCTGCCCGCCCTGCGGACCGTGCCAGGCACCGGCAGCTCGGCCGTCGACCGCAACTACCAGACCTCCGTTCCCGGCCTGTACGTCATGGGCCCGGCGGTGGCGCCCACCATGGGGCCGGTCATGCGGTTCGTGTTCGGCTCCGAGCACGCCGCCACCACGGTGGCCCGCGAGCTGACCCGCGGCGCGGTGCGCCGGTCCCAGACCGCCGTGGCAGCGGGACGGTAATGACAGCGAACTACCGGCAGCGCGGGCCAGACTCGGGCGAGTTCTCGTCCGTGCCTGCCGCGCTGCCCGCCCAGCCCGGCCAGACCGGGCTGGGCTCGCCGGGAGCGCGAGAGCGCAGCACCCGGCGGGCCAGCCGGTTGGTCCCGGTCGTCGCGATGCCGCTGGCCGACGTGGCCGCGCTGGCTGCGGCGCTCGCGCTGGCCGGCTGGGTGAACCTGGCGTCGGCGGTGTACCCGCTGGCCGTGCTCGTGATCCTGACCGCCACCGGGCAGCACCGGCTGCGGATCTGCCTGCGCGTGGCGGACCAGGCCGGGCGCATCCTGGCCGCGGTGGCGGTGCCGATGCTGGCCCTGCTCCCGTGGCTGCCTGCGGGCGTCGCGCTGCGGCAGGCGCTGTGGTCGGCCGGCCTGGTGCTCGCGCTCCGCATCGCGGTGTCCGCCGCGCTGCGGGCCGCGCACCGCCGCGGGCGGCTCACCGAGCCGGCGCTGGTGGTGGGGGCCGGGACGTTCGGCGCGCACATCGGCGAGCTGATGCGCGCGCACCCAGAGCTCGGGCTGGAGGTGCGGGGGTACCTGGACGGGGGCCCGCCCCGCCGGGACCTGGCGCTGCCGTCGCTCGGCAGTCCCGGCGACCTGGCCGACGTGGTGACCAGGCTGGGCATCCGCCGGGTTGTGGTCTGCTATGCGGCCTGCAAAGACGAGGACCTCGTCACCGTGGTGCGCGCCTCCCGGCCGCTGCGCGCCGACGTGTGCGTGGTGCCGCGGCTCTACGAGCTCGGCATGGCGGTCCCGCAGTCCTGCCTGGACGAGATCTGGGGCATCCCGCTGATCCCGCTGCGGCGGCTCGGGCACTCGACCGCTGGGGTGTGGCTGAAGCGGATCTTTGACGTGACGCTGGCCGCGATCATGCTCGTCGCCGCGGCGCCGGTGCTGCTCGTGCTGGCCGCCGCGATCCGGCTGGTCTGCCGGCAGTCGCCGATGTTCCGCCAGGTCCGGGTCACCGGCCGGGGCCGGACCGCCACCGTCCTGAAGCTGCGCACGCTCAGCGAGCACGGTGATCCCGACACGTCATGGACCGGGGAGACGCAGGAGTGCACCGCCCTGGGCCGGTGGCTGCGGGTCACCCACCTCGATGAGCTGCCGCAACTGGTGAACGTGCTGCGCGGCCAGATGTCCCTGGTGGGGCCGCGGCCGGAGCGGCCGTACTTCGCCGAGATGTTCGGCCGTGAGTTCCACAGGTACAGCGACAGAACCCGGATGCCTGCCGGCGTGACCGGCTGGGCCCAGATCCACGGCCTCAACGGGGACACCTCGATCATCGAGCGCGCCCGCTTCGACAACTACTACATCGAGTACTGGTCGCCGTGGCTGGACGTGATCATCCTCGGGCGGACCCTCGTGGCCGCGATCACCCGCCGATCGGAGGGGGAGCGATGACCACTACCCGCACCGACGCCTGGATGACCGACGGGCAGCTGCCGCTGCGCGACGTGCCCATGATCCTCATGTACCACGGCGTCGCCGAGGTGGACGACGACCCGAACAACCTGTGCGTGAGCCCGGCCCGGTTCGAAGAGCAGATGTCCTGGCTGCACCGGCACGGCATGCGCGGGGTCGGCATCGGCACGCTGGTCGAGGCCATGCGGACCGGCCACCATCGCGGCCTGGTCGGGCTGACCTTCGACGATGGCTACATCAACGTGCTCGAGTCCGCTCTGCCGGTACTGCAGCGGCACGGCTTCGAGGCCACCGCGTACATCATCTCCGACCGGCTGGGCGGCACCAACGATTGGGACGAGGGGCCGGTCTGGCCGCTGATGACGTCCGGCCAGGTGCTTGAGCTCGCGGCGGCGGGGTTCGAGATAGGATCACACGCCGCCACCCACATGCGGCTGGCGGGCGCCGAGCCCGGACAGCTGGCCGCCGAGGTCCGCGACAGCAAGGCCAAGCTCGCCGCGCTCCTCGGCACCGAGATCCACGGGTTCGCTTACCCGTACGGGTCGATGGACGCCGCCGCCCGGCGCGCCGTCCGAGACGCAGGTTACGAGCACGCGTGCGCCGTGGAGGCGTCCAAGGCCGAGATAGGGCTCATGGCCCTGCCGAGGGTCTACGTCGGCCAGCAGGACGACGCCATGCGGATGGCAGCCAAGCGGCTGCTCTACAGGGGCCGTATCGCGCTCAAAGGGAGACGTTAAATGAAAGTCCTTCACGTGATCACTGGGCTCGACGCCGGGGGTGCCGAGCTCCAGCTGGCCATGATTCTGCGCCGTACCCGGCATGAGTCGGACGTGGTGACGCTGTACAACCCGGGCCCGGTCGCGGAGATGATCGAGGCGCAGGGAACGTCCGTCCGCAACCTGGGCATGCAGAGCAACACTGAGCTGCCCGCGCTGATGCGGCTGCGCAAGATCATCAAGGACGGGCGCTACGACGTGGTGCACACGCACCTGTACCGGGCCCAGATCTACGCCCGCCCCGCGGCGCGGCTGGCCGGGACGCCGGTGGTGCTCACCACCGAGCACTCGATCGGTGAGACCCACATCGAGCGGCGCAAGATGACCAAGAGCGTGCGCGCGCTGTACCTGACGTCGGAGCTGTTCTCCGACGCCACCATCGCGGTCTCCGACATCGTCAAGGACCGGCTGGTGCGGTGGGGCGTGCGGCCCGCGAAGATCACCGTGGTCCCGAACGGGGTGGACACCGACGGGCTCGGCTTCGACCCGGAGGCCCGCATCAAGGTCCGCGAGCAGTTCGGCCTTTCGCCGGACACGTACGTCATCGGGGCGCTCGGGCGGCTCGACCCGAACAAGCGGGTGGACCTGACCATGGAGGCGGCCGCGCCGCTGCTGGGGGACAAGTGCAAGATCCTGGTCATCGGCCGCGGCGAGGACCAGGCCCGGCTGGAAGCCGCGGCCAAGCGGATCGGCGTGACCGAGCACGTGATCTTCGGTGGCTACCAGGCGGACACCACGGCCATGCTGGCCGCCTTCGACCTCTACGTGGCGGCGTCGCTGCAGGAGACGTTCGGGCTCTCCGTGCTCGAGGCTCTGGCCAGCGGGCTGCCCGTGCTGTACACCACGTGCCCGGCCCTGGACGGGATCCAGACCGAGCGGGCCCGCCAGGTGGCGGGCACGGCCGAGGCCCTCGGGGCAGAGATCAGCAAAGAGGTAGAAAACGGCCCAAGAACCCGCGAAGCTGATCACAAGGTCTTTGACCGCTACGGCATCGAGTCGGTCACCCAGCGCATCGATGACCTGTACGAGCAGATCCTGGCCGGGCGCCCGCGGCGGGTGCAGCGCCTCGTCGCGCGCCGCCGCCCAGCCACCAGGCCGGCCCCGCGGCCAGCTGCGGAGCCTGAGGCCAGCACGGTCGGCCAGGGCACGGACAGCAAGGGCTAGCCGAGCGATGCAGGGGCCACGGGGGCCAGAAGGCAAGCCACGAACGCAGCCGGGCAAGGAAGCCCGCATGTGAAACAGGTGATGTGAACCTCTATGGATGTGGCGCTAATCGGAGAAGGCACCTACCCGCACCAGTTCGGTGGGGTCAGCGTGTGGTGCGACCAGCTCGTACGCGGGATGCCCGACTACGACTTCCTGCTGGTGGCGCTCACCGCGACGGGTGCCGAGCCGGTGCGGTGGTCGCTGCCTGACAACGTCGTGTCGGTGGACACGCTGCCGCTGTGGGGACCGACGCCTGCCGCGCCTCGGTCGAGCGGGCGCGGCAGGCGTTCCCGCCCCGTGGAATGCCCGGCGCTGGGTGACCTGATCGAGCTGCTGCTGGCCCCTCCGGGGGAGTCCCAGGACCGGTTCGGCAACGTGATACGCGAGATATTCGAGTTCGCGCAGCGGGAGAACCTGGCCGCCAGCCTGTCCAGCGAGTGGGCGGTGCAGCTGCTCAGCGAGGCGTGGCGGGACTGGCAGCTCGACTCCGTGGCGGCCAAGCCCACGCTGCATGACGCGGTGACCGCGATGCAGCTGCTCGAGCATTCGCTGCGCCCGCTGTCGCACCCGCCGGTGCGGGCCGACGTGGTGCACGCGGTGACCAACGGCCTGGGCGCGCTGCCCTCGCTGGCGGCCAAGTGGCGGTACGGCACGCCGATGGTCGTGACCGAGCACGGCATCTACATGCGCGAGCAGTACCTGCACAGCCGCAACAGCCCGTTCCGGTGGCCGGTCCGGGCGCTTTACCTGCGTTTCCTGCGCCGCCTCTGCTCCCTCGGGTACTCCGAGGCGGAGCTGATCACCCCGGGCAACGTCTACAACAAGCGCTGGGAGGAACAGCTCGGCGCGAACCTGTCCAAGGTGCGCACCGTCTACAACGGCGTCGACCCGGCCGACTTCCCCGCGGTGGAGGGCGAGCCCGCGGAGCCGACGATCTCCTGGGCGGGCCGCATCGACCCGGTCAAGGACCTGGAGACGCTGCTGCTGGCGTTCGCGCTGGTGCACAGGAAGATGCCGGCCGCGCGGCTGCGCATGTTCGGCTCCGCGCCGCAGGGCCAGGAGGCCTACCTGGAGCGCTGCAAGGGGCTGGCCCGCGAACTCGGCATTGCCGACGCGGCCACGTTCGAGGGCCGGGTAGACCGCATCCGCGAAGCCTACGACGCCGGGCAGATCGTGGTGCTCTGCAGCATCTCCGAGGGGTTCCCCTACACCTTGATCGAGGCGATGACCTGCGGGCGGCCATGCGTGGCCACGGACGTCGGCGGCGTCACCGAGGCGATCGCCGACACCGGCGTGGTCGTGCAGGCGCGCAACCCGGAGGCGCTGGCGCAGGCCTGCCTGGCGCTGCTGCGGGATCCGGCCATGCGGCGCAAGTCCGGGGCCGCGGCCCGGATGCGGGCGCTCGAGTACTTCACCGTCGACCGCGCGATCAGCGCGTTCGACGAGATCTACACGTTCGTCGGCACCGGCATCCCGCTGCCCACGGCGGAATGGGAAGACGAGACCGACGACCTGCTGGTCACCGGGCTGCCAGAGCGCGACGAGGAGACCGAGCTGCTGGAGGCCGCCGGGTGAGCGCCGAGAACGTGAACGGGTCCGGCCGAGTACGCCCGATGGACACGGCCGAGCTGCAGCGGATCACCTCGGCCAACGGCCACTCGCACACGCCGCGCACGGTCACCGCGCTGTGCGAGCAGTTCGCGCCGGTGTGCCAGTCGGCGGTGGACCCGCTGGAGATCGCCAGCGCGCTGGAGTTCGAGGGCCTGGGCGACCAGGCGGCGAAGCTGCGTTACGGCTACCGCGACGTGTTCGCCCTCGCCCAGGACATGTACTTCCGGGTGCCGCGGCAGCCGGCCGAGCCGGAGGCCCCGCCGGACCCGTGGCAGGGCAGCAAGCTCAGGCCCGCGCTGCACGGCCTGCTCTACGGCCTGCCCGGGTTGATGTTCCCGGCCGCGATCGGGCTGCTGGCCGGCCCCGGCATCCTCGTCACGCTGATCGTGGCGCTGCTCGTCGCGTGGTCCGCGGGCCAGGGGCTCGCCTACTTCGGCTACACCAGGCTCGGCCGGACCTTGGACATGAACGAGGCCCGGCGGGTGATGCGGTTCGCCCTGCTGGGCGGGCTCACGGTGGTGACGATCGCGATGGCCGTGACCGGCCACCTGGTGCACGCGACCGGCTCGGTGATGCTGTTCGGCGCGGGCGAGGGCGTCTACATGCTGGGCGCCGGCGTGCTGATGGTGCTCGGCACCGAGCGGTGGCTGCTGGCGGCGCTCGCCCCCGGAGTGCTCGGCAGCGCGGTGTTCCTGGCCATGGGCCGGCCGCCGAGCCTGGCTCACCCGACCTGGGCGCTGCTCGCCGCCACCCCGGTGCTGGCCCTGGCGCTGGCGATCGTGTTCACCAGGACGCCGGGGCAGGGCATCATCCAGCGGCCAGATTCCACTGAGTGGATCGGCGCACTGCCTGCTATGGCGTTCGGGCTGGTCGCGGCCGGGCTGCTGACGTTCCCCATCGCGGTGGGCCCGCATGGTCACGGCGGGGTGAATACCGGGGCGCTGCTGGCGGCGCTGCCGCTGTCGCTGAGCATGGGTGCGGCCGAATGGAGCCTGCTCTGGTACCGGCGGCGCACCCAGCGGCTGCTGCGCGAGACCACGCAGACCCGGGTGTTCGCGGTCAAGTCGCGGCTCGCGCTGCTCGCCGCGCTGCTGCAGTACCTGGCCGTCGCGGGGGTGCTGGTTGCGCTCACGGTCGCGGTGGCCGTGGCCGCCGGGATCGTCGAGTTCAAGCTCGACTACCTGCCCCAGCTCGCGGCGTACGCGGCCCTGGGCGGGGCCATGTTCCTGGCGCTGATGGTGATGGCGATGGGGCTGCGCATATTCCCCCTGGTCGCCGCCGCGATCGCGCTGGCCTTTGAGATCGTGGCGCGCGACCTCGGCGTGCTGGCGCAGATCGTGGCGTGCACAGAGCTTTTCGTGGTGATGGGCATCTACGCGGCCGTCATGCTCGGGCGGGCGGTGCGGCACGCGTATTAGGAACGCATTGGCCGCCTGCTGCTGCCCGTAACAGGCACAAAAGACAGTCAATCACCATAAATATGAAAAGATAAACGGGAGGAAAGAGCTATGACGGATACCGTGGCGGTGACGGGGGCTGAGGGCTTCATCGGCTCGCACCTGGTGGAAGCCCTGGTCCGGCGCGGGCACCGGGTCCGGGGCATGGTCCTGTACAACATGTTCAGCTCCACCGGATGGCTTGACACGCTGGACCCCGAGATCACCGACCAGGTGGACGTGGTGTTCGGCGACGTGCGCGATCCGGCGACCGTGCGCGAGCTGGTGGACGGGGCATCGGTGATCTACCACCTGGCCGCGATTGGCTCGGTGCCGTATTCCTACAGCGCGCCGCGGTCCTTTATCGACACCAACACGATCGGCACCATGCACGTGCTCGAGGCGGCGCGGGCCTGCCGCACGCCGCGGGTGGTGCACACCTCCACCAGCGAGACCTACGGCACCGCGCGGACGGTCCCGATCAGCGAGGCGCACCCGCTGCAGGCCCAGTCGCCGTACGCGGCCTCCAAGGTCGCCGGGGACAAGCTGGCCGAGTCGTATCACCTGAGCTTCGGGCTGCCCGTGGTCACGCTGCGGCCGTTCAACACCTTCGGCCCGCGCCAGTCCACCCGCGCGGTCATCCCGCAGATCATCACCCAGCTGGCCAGCGGCTCCAAGCAGCTGATGCTCGGCGCGCTGGACCCGACGCGTGACTTCTCCTACGTCACCGACACCGCCGAGGCGTTCATCACAGTGGGCGAGGCCCCGGCGTCCGCGGTGGTCGGCGAGCTGTTCAACTGCGGGCCGGGCGACGACATCGCGATCGGCAAGCTCGCGGAGGACATCGCCAAGCTGATGGGGGTCGACGCCGACATCACGGAGGACCCGAAGCGGCTGCGCCCCAAGGACTCCGAGGTGATGCGGCTGGTGTGCGACGCG
>Ga0070714_100002845_pt1 | contig 12788 bp, 9 predicted proteins | sample LARL83metaG_FD_65450 | JGI IMG/M metagenome (GOLD analysis project Ga0070714, IMG submission 65450) | Corn, switchgrass and miscanthus rhizosphere microbial communities from Kellogg Biological Station, Michigan, USA - LAR L8-3 metaG | ecosystem: Host-associated > Plants > Roots > Rhizosphere ... | reverse complement strand
GACGATTTTCTCGCCGGTGATCTCCATCCGATGGAGTTCATCGCCCGGATTCAGGCCATCATCGAGCGGGGACATGTGCCGCAAACCAGGCAGGCAGAAGAGCCGTCACTCGTTCTTCAGCCGCGTGATGGTACGGGTCCGCAACTGCTCCCTTCCGACGAATTCCGCGAGGCGGTGAGTGGCCGACTCGCCGGCGAGCCAGTCGCCTTCTTCACGCTGGTGCTGCTGCGACCGGAAGATCCGGCTCAGCTCCCCCGACTTGCTTCGTTCGTGCTTCGCGCATTGCGCGTCGATGGCGGCGACCTCGCGGGCCAGTTCGATGGCGCCGTTGCCGTGTATCTGCACGCCGCGCGCCGCAAGGATATCGGACCATTCGTGGAACGCGTTCGGGAGAAGTGGCTTGCCGCGGGTGAGGGCGAGATCACGACCGACGTTGCGCCCTACCCCGTGAAGAAGGAGCGCGTGATCGATCTCCTGGGTGCGGCCCACGCAACGAACCAGCGCGAGCCGCGTCGGCGGCCGCCGGTGAGTCCGCGACGGGAGGTGGAGGGCAGGTAGATGTCGACGCGAAGCACGCAGGGACTTGGGCGGGGCAGCCGGCCGGCACGTCGGCGTCGTGGGACTCGTTATGCCGCGGCACTCGGCATCACCGTGGCGCTGCTCGCGCTGGGAGCGGGCTACGCATTCCGCACGCTGTACGCTGCCATGGCGCAGGGGCACACGCGCATTCGTCTCGAGGGCGCGGACAACTTCGCGGTTCAGAATGCGCGGGCGGTGCGGCCGCCGGCCAGCGCCTACAGCGCGTTCGCCCACGATGACGCGCTCTGGCGTGCGCGGAACGCGCCGCCGGTTCCCTGGTGGTCGCTCCAAGAAGGGCCTTATGTGTGGCACAAACCAGCGCGACAGGCCGCGACTGACAGTGCGTACGCACTCACCCGCGCCGGTCGATTGGCGGAAGCCGTCGCGCTTCTCGAGCGCTGGCTCGAGGAGCATCCGTCGGACATGGCGCTCGTACTCGACGCAGCCCGGCTCCGCAATTCGTTAGGCGACTCCGACGCCGCCGTTCGCTGGTATCGCGATTACCTGACCTTCTCCAGCGATCCGGGCGTCCGCGGCGAGCTGGCAGCCCTGCTCCTCGACGCGGGACACTATGACGACGCCTCGCGTGAGTACGGAGAGTTGCTCCGGCTTTACCCGGGCTTTCAGGCGTATCGCCTGGGCCTCGCCCGAGCGCTGGTGTGGGGGAATCACGCCCGTGATGCAGAGACTCTTCTGCGTTCCCTTCGCGACGCGTCACCTGATGACACGGCGATCGTATCGCTCGTGCACAGTGCTCGCGAGAGTTACGAGCCGAGTGCGGCCCTCGCCAGGCAATGGCTACACGAGGAGCCGGCCTATCGGCCATATCGGCTCGGCTACGCACGCGCCCTCGTTGCCGAGGAACGACCTCGCGACGCGGCCGCGCAATTCGACACCCTAATCGCGGCCGACGCGACGCTGCCGCTCTTGCGGGAGGCAGCCGGCATTCACGCCACGATCGGTGACTCGTCGGGTGCGGCAAGCCTCTGGGGGCGAGCCGCGTCGCTGGCGCCCAGCAACGACACCATTCGTCTGGCGTACGCGCAAGCGCTGCAGTGGTCGGGCGACCCGAGCGCCGCCATCGAGCAGTACAGTGTGCTCATCGCCCATCGCCCGTCGGCCGCGCTGCTGCTCGCGCGTGGGCAACTGTACGTCTGGCGCGGCGACAATGCCCGTGGCGCCGCCGACCTCCGGCGCTCCGTCGAGCTCGAGCCGTCCTACAGCGCGTACGCGCTGCTCGGCGACGTTGCGCGCTGGGAGGGCCGCTTCGGCGAAGCCCGATCCATGTATTATCGCGCCCTCGCCCTCGCGCCTAACGACCCACGAGTCACCCTCGCGCTCTCGGAGCTGCATCGGACGGAGGCGCTCTACGTCGCCAGCACCGGCGCCGCCGCCGAGGGATGGACGACGACCGGAACCTACGCCGAGGACAATGTCGGCTTTCTATTCCTCGCCGCCGGTGCGAGCGCCGGTGTCGCGCTCGATGACGAAACCGTGGTTGGCGTTGGCCTGGAGCAGCGTCGCATCGCCCAACGTTATGCGCATGCGCGATCGCGGTACATCGATGGCTTTGCCGTCGATGCGCGGGCGCGGCGGCAGCTTGGCTCACACGTCGCCCTCTCGCTCTACGGTGGAATCGCGCGTCATGCCGCGGTGCCAGACCTCGGTTTTGGCGGCGTGGCCGCCGAGTGGACGCGGGGCCGGATTTCCGCGAGCGTCTCGCTCGGCGAAGGCCCGGTGTATGGCTCGCTGATGTCCATGGCGACCCTCGCGCCGCGCGTCGGGTCGCCTGGTGCCGCGGGAGGACCCGTGACCGGCCGGACGGCGACGGCGAGCGTCTCCGTGCCGTTGGGCAGGGCGTCGCTCACCGTTACTGGGGAACGCCTGGAATTGAGCGATGGCAATGCACGCAGTCTGCTGAGCGCGGCCGTCCGTGTGCCGCTGGCGGCCAATGTCGCCGCGCTCTATGACGGCTCGCTGATGGGATACACGCGCACGAGCGATCTGTACTGGGACCCGCATCGTTATGCGAGCCAGGCGATCGGCGTCGAAGTCAGCGGCAAACCAGCGAACGGCCTCACGCTGTCGCTGCGTGCCCTGCCGGGCATCGCGGTGAGCGAGGAGCCGGTGGCCGCCTCGCCCTCCGGTGTACCGACGGCGTTCCTGCCGTCGCGTCGCGCATTTCAGCTCGAGACGGGCGGCGAGGTGGACTATCATGCCGGCCGCTGGGACGCTGCCGCCGGAGCGGGGTATGGCCGCGGGCGTGACGGTGGTTATCAAACGCTCAATGGCTCGTTCCGCGTTCGGGTGCAGTGGTGACGGCAATGCGCGGCCGATATTTCCTTCTCCTCCTCGGCGGTGTGTTTCTCCTGCTGGTCGTGGCGGCCATCATGTCAGTCGCCGCGGCGAGCGATCCGCTCGAAGCGGAGAGCACCGCGCTTCGCGTCGGCATCGCCATCGTGCTCACCTTTCTCGTGCTCCTCGTGCTGCGGTATTTCGCGCTGCTCTGGCTCGGATACCTGCAACACATCGAGAGCGAGGCGCTGCCTGACGAGCACGCGCCGGGTGCCTTCACGCCGCCGGCGACGCTGATCGTACCGGCCTACAATGAAGGACCCGTCATCCAGGCGGCGATTCGCAGTTTGCTCGACCTCGACTATCCCGCCTACGAGATTTTGGTAGTCGATGACGGCTCGACCGACGACACCTACGTCCGTGCCGCCGAGCTCGAGGGACGTCGCGGCGGCGTGCTCGTGCGCGTCGTGAGCAAGGCCAATGCGGGCAAGGCGAGCGCCTTGAACACCGGCATCGCTCTCGCCCGCCATCCGTTCGTCGTGTGCATGGATGGCGATTCGCGTCTCGACCGCGGTACGCTTCGCGCCGCGATGCGGCACTTCGTGGATCCGAAGATCGGCGCCGTCGCCGGCAATGTAAAAGTTGTGAATCGCGACACGATGTGGACGCGGCTCCAGGCGCTGGAGTACATCGAGGGCCTGAACATGGCGCGCCGGGCGCAGGGCTTTCTGCGCGTGGTGAACATCATCCCCGGGCCAATTGGCGTCTTTCGACGCGATACCCTGAGCACTGTCGGCGGCTACGACAGCGACACCTTCGCCGAAGACGCCGATCTCACGCTCAAGATTCTGACGGCCGGGTGGCACATCGCGTACGAGGACCGCGCCATCGCCTACACCGAGGCGCCGGAGTCGCTGCTCGATCTGATCAAGCAACGCTACCGCTGGACGCGCGGCATCCTCCAGGCGCTGCGCAAGCGCGCGATGTGGCTCATCGTCCCACGCGGTGGTTTCAGCGTGTGGATGTCGCTGCTGGCGATGCTCTTCGAATCCGTGATCTGGCCGGTGGTGAATGTCGCCGGCAACCTCTTCTTCGTGCTCGCCGCGCTCTCCGCGGGAGCAACGGACTTCGTGGTGTATTGGTGGATCCTGCTCACACTGCTCGACGTGTCGGCCGCGCTGCACACCGTCGCGATGGAGGAGGAAGATCTGATACTCGTTCCATACGCGGTGATCTACCGCGTGTTCTTCGTCGTGCTGATAGATGTCGCCAAGCTGTTCGCCACGATGGAGGAGCTGTTCCGCGTGCGAATGAGTTGGGGAAAGCTCGAGCGCGCCGGCCGTATCTGAAGGAGGAGTCATGTCGGTCAATGTCCTGCTGTCCACGATCATTCTGATCTCGTTCATCGTCACGCTCATCCTCGCCGTAGGCAGCTATATGGCGTACAAGGTTCGCGATCGGCGACGGCCAGCCGCCGTGCGCTACGGCGACGACGAGGGCCCGGTGTTCTTCGAGCGCTTCTTCCCCAGCCGCGCGGCGGCGGCGACCGACGGCGATGTCGCGACTGTGGAGGAGCCGGGTGTCTGACGGACGCTCGAGGCGGGGATTCTCGCTGTGGGCGCCGATCGGTTTCCTGCTCGGCGTGACCCTGCTAGCCCTGGCGGTGGTCGGCTGGCAGAGCGCGCACGGCCGGCCGCGGCATGCGCCACGGCGCTTCCCCGGCGCCGAGTCGATGTTGTGGCGGGCGTCACGCCTCGCGGCGCCCACGTTAGGCGCGCCGGTGCGCGTGGCAGTGCTCCGTGATCCGGCTTCGGACAGGTACTACGACTCGTCCGCGGCGATGGATTCCATCGTCGACAGCTGGATGGCGGCACTCCACGCCATCGGCGCCACCCCCCGCGTCGTCTCGCCGGAGCAGGCGCTGCACTCGTCTGATGAGCAAGTGCTCATCGTGCCGGCGTCACCATGCCTCGGCCGCGACGCGCGCCACGCGATCGAGGTCGCGACCGAACGGGGCACGGGACTTCTCGTCACCTGGCTCTCCGGCGTGCGAGATGGCGGATGCCGCCAGCGCGGGTACGGACTCGTCATGCAAGTGTCGGGGGCGTCGCGACTCGATACCCTCGCCACGTCACGCACCGAATGCTACGTGACTTTCCTGCGCGGCGGTCCGTTGGTGGCGGACATTCCGCCGGGCGCGCGCCTCGAGCTCGCCGTCGCGAATCATGTCGCCCTCCGCACGCCAGGGCGCGAAGCGTACTTCTCCGATTACATGCTCAATCCGCGCGACATCCGCGGCAATGCGCTCCTCGACGGCGCGATCGTCGAGACGACGCTCGGTCGCGCGCGGGCGGTCTATTGGGGCTACGATCTGCGAGCGGTCGCGCATCGGCCGTGGGACCTGGCCCTCGCGCTGCTCGTGACGCGAAACTCGGTTGCCTGGGCGGCGGGCGTTCCCCTCGCTACCGTCGAGCCATGGCCTAACGGGAAGCGCAACGCCGCCGTATTCGCGCAGGACGTGGAAGACGAATTCACCAACGCGCGATTTGCGCTCGATTCGTTGCGCGCCGCGCATGTCCCGGGCACTTACTTTGTCGTTTCACGGTTGGCGGCGCGCAACGCCGACCTCGCGCGCGCGCTTGCCGCCCAGGGGGAACTGGGAACGCACACGCCGCGGCATCAGCTCCTCGGCGGACGAAGCGTGACGGAGCAGCAGGCCGATCTCGACGAAACGCAGCGTGAGCTTACCACGCTCATCGGCCACCCGGTGGCCGGACTTCGGCCGCCGGAGGAGCAATTCGACGATCCAACGCTCACCACGTGGAAGCGCGCCGGCGGACGATACATGTTCGCGACGTTGAACGGGCGCGCCGCCAGTCCGGAGATCGTCGGGACGACTGACGGCCCACTCGTCGTCCTTGGCCGCGTCACGAACGACGACTTCATCGAAGTGGCGCGCCGCCGTATCATGAATGTGGACTCCCTCGCCGACGATTTTCTCCTTGGTTACGAGAAGGTTCGCGCGTTAGGCGGGCTGTTCATTCTCAGCTATCACTCGCAGATGCTGGCGCGGCCGGAGCTCGTGCCCGCGCTCGCCCGCGTGGCGCGGACCGTCGCGCGCGACAGCTCGGCGTGGCTGGCGACGGCGGGTGCCGTCGCCGATTGGTGGATGGCGCGCAGTGGCCTCGTCACTCGCGCGCATTTCGTCGGTCCCGCCCGTCTTGAAATCGAGGTCCGCAACTCCGGTACGGCCACGGTGAGCGGCGTCGTCGTCAGGGTGGCAACTGGCGCGAGCGTTCCGACCACATTGGACAGTCGGGTTCGCCTGCTGCCGAGCGATGGCGATGCCGTTCGTCTGCTCATGCCACCGATCGCTGCTGGCAGCGTGCTGCGCACCACGGTCATGCTCGCCCGCTCCAACGCCCAACGCCCAACGCCCAACGCCCAACGTGGAGGCGGCGATGCGCGTTAGGCACGCCGCACTCGCCGCGAGCATTCTGGCATTGGGCACGACGGGATGTCTGACTCCGCTCGACCCAGCCCAGGTCCCTATCGGCGCCGTGCGGGTGACGCTCGGCGACCGGGCGCTCACGCTCGACACCCTCGGCGTCAGGCGTACAGCGCGCATCAACGCCGTCGCAGTCGCGAAGGATGGCTACGAGCTTCCAATTGCGAACTTCCAATATTCGAGCTCCAACACAGCGGTCGCGGTCGTCGACTCATCGGGCGTGGTGCTCGCGATCGCGCCGGGAGCGACGCGCATTGCCGCCATCGCGCCAGATGGCACGCGGGGCGAGGCGACAGTCGTCGTCGTCCCGTCCACGGTCGACTACGAGATACCGGTTGGCGGCGCACCACGCGCCATCGCGTTCAGCCCCGACTATACCAAGGCGTACGTCGCCGTCGCCGGCGGATCGGTTGCCTTTCTCGACGCCATCGGCTTCTTCCGCGTGACGACCCTCACGCTGGGCGACGAGATCGCCGACATCGCGGCGACGCCTTCGCTGCTATACGCCACACACTCTGGTGCCAGAGCCGTTTCGGTCATCGCGACAGCGACGCGTGAGCTGAAGGCGCGCATCACACTGGACGGCTCGCCCGGCGCGATCGTCGCGCGGGATACCCGCGTCTGGATCGCCGAGCCGATGGTTCAGCATATCGTAATCGTTGACGGCACGACGTTAACAACCAGCTTCGCTGTCGCTGGTGAGCCGGCCGCTCTGGCGCTCAGCGCGGATGGATCGCGACTCTACGTTTCGCTTCACGACGCCAGCGGTTGGAGTCTGGCGATGCTCGACCCGGCGACGGGAACGGAGCAGTCGCGCGTGCCGCTGGCCGGTGAGCCAGTCGCCATCGCCGTCGGCAGCAGCGGTGACGGCGCCGAGCGAGTGTACGCGGCAATACCGGGCGCCGGACAATTGCTCGCGTTCGGCATCGGCGGCGGGCAGCTCGCCATCACGCAGACGACGTCACTCGCAGCGCAGGCTGGTGGCATCGCGGCCCGTCCTGGTTCGGCGCCCCTCGTCGTCGTGAGCGGCTCCCCGTTAGGCATCCTCGACGGCGGCACCCTCGCCGTGCTCGACACAGTGATGAATGGCGGCAGCGGCTGCGTCGCCGTGCGGCCGGACGGACTCTTCGTGTTCGTCGGCGCGCTCGACGCGGCCGCGGTCCGTGTGATCGGCCTATGAAGCGCGCGCTGCTCGTCATGACGGCGCTCGCCACGGTCGGCTGTGTCGGGACCAACATTTTCGCGCCCGACGGTACCGCTAATGACGAGGCTGGATTCATCTACTTTGCCTCGAACCGCGAGGGAAACAACTTCGAGCTCTATCGCATGCCGGCGTCGGGAGGCGGCATGCCGGTGCGGCTAACGGTCGACGCCGATCATAACGACTACAGTCCGATGCCGTCGCGAGACGGCAAGCACCTCGCCTGGGTACGAGAAGTCGCCAAGCCGGGCGAAGGTGTGACCTCCACCGAGATCTGGGTCATGAACGCGGACGGCAGCAACTCGCACGCACTGGTGCAGAATGGCGCGACGAATGCGTCGCCGAGCTGGGTTGCCGGCGACAGCGCACTGGTGTATGCGTCCGATGTCGGCGGAGACTGGGAGATCTATCGCGTGTCGCTGGCGGGAGGCTCGCCGCGAAATCTCACCAACAATCCATACGCGGATCAGTCGCCCCGCGTCTCGCCGGACGGCCAGCGGATCGTCTTCCAATCGAACCGCACGCTTGATTTCGAGATCTACACGATGGCGGTGGATGGAACCGACGTACGCGACGTCTCGCACAATCCAGCCGACGATCGGTTCCCGACGTGGTCCGCCGACGGCCGGCAGATCCTCTGGACTCGTTATGCAGACAGCTTCAACATCTGGCGCATGAACGCGGATGGCTCGGCGCAAAGCGTTGTCCTCTCCGGCTCGTTCTCGGACACCTCACCCGCAGTCGCACCGGATGGAAGCGCCGTCGTGTTTGCGAGCGATCGCGTGGCGCCGAGCAGCTTGTTCGTGTATCAGCTCGCGGGCGGCGGATTGCGGCAGCTGACCAACCTCGCGGGCTGGAACAGCGCCACCGATCTCGATCCGATCTGGGTCCGCTAACTCTTCGTTCACATCCGCCCTTCTACGTCGGCTGATGTATCGCTGCGCCCGCCCGCCGCAGTACGATGAGAGTACTCTTTCGGGCCAGGTGTGAGATGCCACTCTCGATTCGCTCGTTGGCTGGAACCATCGCTCTCGCGACTAGGCTCGCGCATCTCGTACCGGCACAACGCGACCTCAGTATCAAGAGCGTGATCTCCTGGTTGCCCTCCAACGTCGAGACACTGATCGTTGCGCACCACGGCGCGCGTGTGGGCAGTTCGCCACCATGCTCGTTCCAATAACGAGGAGGATCCGACCTCGCCCATATCGAGGCAGGAGCGGGTGGCCAATGCGCCGGACACGCTCGCCATCGGCCTAACGATCAGCATACCGAGCGACACCGGCAGAGTCGTCGCCAATTACCTCTCGACCAATCCAGCGGCGCCGGCCATCCTGCGAAAGATGTGGGAGAGTAAGGGTCTCGAGCCGTTGATGGCCGCTGCTCACGACGGCGTGCGCATCGCTATACCGACGCCGACCGCCGACGCGAGGCATGCTGGCATTCCTTATATTGGGTGTACTCGGCCACGCTATCTATGTCTGACCCGGCGACTAGCGAGGACACGCGGGAGCGCAGCGCATGAGACAGCATTTGATGCTCGGTGCAACATTCGCCTGCATGCTCATACGCAGCCCGCTGACATTCGCGCAGGCATCTCGAGATCTCCGACCGGGGACCTACGCGCTGCGCCTGTGTCGTGTGACATGCGACCCGCGATATCCCAAGAACACTTTTCGAAGTGGATGGATCGTCCTCGGCGCTGCGCCGCTCGATTTGCCGAATATGCCCGATAGCGTGCGCAAATGGCTCGAGCTCCACTTCATGATGCAGGCCGACGAGGGCCAGGCGAATGGTTGTTTTCACTTCACCGCCAACCGCCCAGAGGTCCGGACCTACGCCAGCGTTGCCGGACTACTGCGCTGGGAGCGCCGCGGCTCCGGGGACTCGGCCGCCTTCAAGTTGTATCAGTCGCCCGACGCCGGGCACAATGTGCAGGTCGCGGCAACTCCGCGAGGCTTTTCTGGCAGCGGCCATTCGTGGGGCGCCGGCGTGGCCGCGGTCGACTATCCAGATGATCTGGTGGTCGGAGAGTATCTGGGGCCACCTAACGTGGCGCGCTGCGAGGAGGCCGGATATGCGGTCCTCGCGGAGATGCGCGCGGTACTCGCACACACGCATTTGCGCCGCCCGCCGTGCGACAGCGCTCGCGCGGCGCAAGTCGCGTTGGACTCGGTGAACAAGGTGTACGATTTCCCGTCGGCTATCGATCGATTCGAATGGAACCACTCGGGAGACGAGATCCGCATCGTCACAGCACCGCACGCTCCTGGGGTGAGGGACGGCATGACGATCGTGCGGCTGGATGAACGATGCCGCATTCGGAGCCTGGTCCAACGCGACAGCGCGTGATCGAGGCCTTGGCTTCGTGTAGCCGCGGCCAACATCGATCCATGGAATGGGAGGTAAGGTGCAACTCCGATATTGGAGCACTCTCGCGATTGCCCTCGCGGCGCGCGTTCCTGCGCAGATACCGGCGCCGAATACGCCCGCCCCTGTGGCACTTCCTTCACCTCGATCCGGCCTCGCCGTTTACACCGGAATAGCTCGAATCGACCCGTCCACGCGCGAAGTGGAAGCCATGTGGCGCATCGCGTTCATTCGCAGCGCGACCACCACTGACAGCCTGCGATTTTTTCTGAACGATGGTTTCAGGGTGTCGCGGATAACCGGGCCGTCCGTGGCCGGGTTCACGGTTTCCAAGCAGGAGGATCATTCCGTCATCGATGTCGTGTTGAAGCCCAGCCAGAGTCGCAGCGACACGATCACGATCGATTACGACGGTAGGCTGCATGTACCGGGCGATACCATCAACAACATTTCATCGAGCTGGGTGGAGCTCGGACTCGACTCGTTCTGGCAACCGGTCTTCGCTGACTTCGCTCACGCCATCGTCGGCCGAGTGAAGCTGGCGCTCGGTCGGGGCTTCAGAGTCGCGACGAGCGGACTGGCGACGCAATCGGATGACAGCCTGTACACATTCATCACGATGAATGTGCCCCTGCCGGACATCGCGTTCGCGGCTTCGCCGGCGCTCTCTTTTGCCGACAGCGGCGACACGCGAGTGTATTTCACCGGCAGGTCGACGCCACTCGTCTCGCGACTGCTCGCAACAGCCGAAACATGTTCGAGTTTTTTGAATGCTCGATTCGGCCAACCCACGCCGCTGCCAGCGCGACGCATCGTTCTCGCGCCGCGCGCCGGGCCTGGCTACGCGCGCAAGAACTACATCGTCGTCACGCAACTGCCCGATACGGCCTCAGTCGCCATTGCACGGTTCATGTGCCACGAGCTCAGTCACTTCTGGAGCTCGCGCGCCAACGCGGCGGGTCCGGACAACTGGCTCAATGAGGGCTTCGCCGAGTATGTCTCGGCGCAATTCATTCGATCGACCGCGGGAGAGGCAGCGTACGATCGCATTGTCTCGGCGTGGCGCGAACAATCGAAAGGCCAGGGACCAGTGTGGACGCCCAGCTCCACTCGGCGTCCAAGCGAGGCGATATCCTATCGCAAGGCACCCTACCTGTTGACGGAGCTCGAGGCGCGCGTCGGCACCGACCGCATGCGAGAGATCGTCCGCCGATACATGACGGATCCAATCCCGATCGGCACGACGCTCGAGCTCCTTGCCGTGATTCGCGAGGCTGCCGGGGCGGAGACGCGGGAGTGGTTCGCCGACTTGTTGATGCATCAGTAGATGAACCGGCGACCAAGCTCCCCTTGCACTACGCCGCCACGCGGCGGCGCCAGGCAGCAAGCACGCGTTGGTCGACGCCCGTTAGGCGCGAGGTGGACCACTCGCGAAGCCGCGTGCGAATCCGCGTTGCCTCCTCGTGCTGACCGCTTCGCTCGAGAATCGAGGCCTGCAGCCAATCCTCGAGGCGTTCGTCGACATCCGCCGCGTACGGCTTGCCTTCGCCGAGCCGCTCTGGCCACTGCCGCGCCCCGGCAATGAGCGTCGCGGCGTCCTTCCACTTGCCAGCCGCCATCTCATCCACAGCCAGCATGAGCTTGGCCTCTCGGTACAAGGAGTGGGCTTCGCTCGCGCCCTCCTGAGGGAGCACATCGAGTTGGGCAAGCGCCGAGTCGGCCTCGGCGTACCGGGCCCCCGCGACGAGCACTTTAGCGAACGTCAAACCAATGATCTCGTTTGCGGGGAATCGCGCATGATAGCGGCGCGCCACCTCGAGCGCATACGATGTGTCACCCGACGGCAACGCGTGCTCCACGAGAAGCTTTCCATAGCGCCACTCGCCGGCATCCAGTGCCGCCGCGTGCTCGAGGTCCCGCTTTGCCTGCGACGCCAAGCGGCCAGGCAGTGCGGCGCGGGCTGCATAGAACGGCGCGAAGTCAGGTTCGTCGCCTAGAGCGGTGAACAGGGAATCGGCTTCGCTGATGCGGCCCAGGCTCCAGAGTGTGAGCGCGAGGTAGTAGCGAGGCGTCCAGTGTGTCGTTGCGCGCGTGGCGGCCTGCAGCACCGGAGCCATCTCGGTCCGAAAGGGCAGCACAAAGCGCGGCGTTAGATGGTCGGCGCGGGCTATCAGCTCTGGCCCGTCGCCCGCGGTGCGCAGAGATGCGCGCCAGTAGAGCGCTAGCGCATGGTCGCCGACGGCCATGAGCACCTCATTCGCAACCTCGATATCGCCGACGTCCTGATACCACGCGGCGACCTCGAACAATACCTGCTGGGGTAACTCGGCGCGTATCCCACGCCGCAGCGCACTGCCTAACGCCGGATCGTGCGCCGCGAGGAGTCGCTCGAGCCGCGCCTGATGGCTCAACGGGTCGAGTGTCTCGAGCCGACTGAGCAATCGCGCGTGTGCTGCGCCGTCGCCGCGGCGGCGCGCAAGGACGACCTGCACACCGAGCGCATCGAGATTACCCGGCTCGGCGCCGAGCGCCTTGCCGGCGTAGTCGTCGGCGGCAGAGAGCTGGCCCTCGGCGAGGGCCAGTCGCGCGAGCTCGGTCCAGGCGGCGCCACGCATTTCTGGCGTCAATGCCGCGACCTCGAAGCCGTCCTTCGCGTCGGCGAGGCGCCCGAGCCGTCGGTTGGCCAACCCATAGTAATAGTTCGCCCCCGGCTCGTACGTGTCGACGCCGAGCGCGGTGCTCGTCAGGTGTCGCGCGGCCTCGTAGTCTCCAGCTCGTATCGCGAGCTGCGCACGGTCGACGAGAGCGGGGACGAAATACGGGTCGCGCGCGAGCGCG
>Ga0070714_100002843_pt1 | contig 12788 bp, 7 predicted proteins | sample LARL83metaG_FD_65450 | JGI IMG/M metagenome (GOLD analysis project Ga0070714, IMG submission 65450) | Corn, switchgrass and miscanthus rhizosphere microbial communities from Kellogg Biological Station, Michigan, USA - LAR L8-3 metaG | ecosystem: Host-associated > Plants > Roots > Rhizosphere ... | reverse complement strand
CCCGCACCCGCGATGAGCGGGCTGCGGCAAGCTCCGCCTGAGGAGTTAAGGAGTCTCCATGCCCATTCCCGCCACGCAGTTCATCTGGTTCAACGGCAAGCTCGTGCCCTGGGAGAAAGCCACGGTGCACGTGCTCTCGCACGCGCTGCACTACGGCTCTTCGGTGTTCGAAGGAGTGCGCGCCTATGAGACGCCGCGTGGCGTCGCCATCTTCCGCCTGCGCGATCACACGCGGCGGCTGTTCGAGTCGGCGAAGATCTATCGCATCCACATGCCCTACTCGGCCGAAGCGTTGAACGACGCCTGCCGCCAGGTGATCGCCGCGAATGGCCTGAAACGCGGCGCGTACCTGCGCCCGGTGGTCTTCAAGGGCTATGGCGAGATTGGCGTGAGCCCGAAACACGATCCACCGACCGATGTTGCGGTGGCCGCGTGGGAGTGGGGCCGCTATCTCGCCTCGCATGAGGAGGAGGAAGCCGGTGTCGATGTGTGCATCTCCTCCTGGAACCGGGTCGCTCCCAACACGCTGCCGGCGCTCGCCAAGGCGGCGGGCAACTATCTCTCGAGTCAACTGATCGCCGCCGAGGCGCGGCGGCTCGGCTTTGCCGAGGGCATCGGCCTCACGACCGACGGCAACCTGAGCGAGGGCTCGGGGGAGAATCTGTTCCTGGTGAAGGATGGCGTGCTGCTCACGCCGGCGCTCGCGCACTCGGTGCTCGGCGGGCTGACGCGCGACACCGTCATGCGGCTGGCGCGCGAGCGCGGGCTCGAGGTGCGTGAGTGCGCCATCCCACGGGAGCTCTTGTACCTGGCCGATGAAGCCTTCTTCACCGGCACCGCGGTGGAGGTCACGGCCATTCGCTCGGTGGACGGAATCCAGATCGGTGCCGGCAGAGCGGGCCCGATTACCGAGTCGCTGCAGAATGCGTTCTATGGCCTCTTCTCGGGCAAGACGCCCGATAAGTGGGGCTGGCTCGACTACGTCGACATGTCTGCGCCGCGCGTCGCGGCATCCGGCTGATGGCGCGAGCGCCGCAAACTCTCTTCGACAAGGTCTGGCAGCGGCACGAGGTGTGCCCCGAAAGCGCGGCCACCCCGGCCGTGCTGTACGTCGATGTGCACCTCATTCACGAGGTCACTTCACCGCAGGCGTTCGCGCTGCTGCGCGAACGCGGACTCAACGTGCGCCGGGCAGCTCGCACCCTCGCCACCATGGATCACTCGACGCCGACCAGGACTGCGCAGGTCTTCGGCGGTACGCCGATCGCGATCGACGCCGCCGCGCGGCAGGTGCACGAGCTCGAGGAGAACTGCGCGCGCTACGGCATCGAGCTGCTCGGCCTCACGCACGGGCAGCGCGGCATCGTGCACGTCATCGGCCCCGAGCTCGGGCTCACGCAACCGGGCAAGACCATCGTCTGCGGCGACAGTCACACGAGCACCCATGGTGCGCTCGGCGCTCTCGCCTTCGGCATCGGCAGCACCGAGGTCGCGCACGTGCTCGCGACGCAATGTCTGCTGCAGCGCAAGCCGCGCCGGCTCGCGGTGAATGTCAGCGGACCGCTCGGCGCCGGCGTCACCGCCAAGGATCTGATCCTCGCGATCATCGCTCGCCTCGGCATCGCGGGCGGCACCGGGCACGTGATCGAGTATCGCGGTGCGACGATCGACGCACTCGACATGGAAGAGCGCATGACCGTGTGCAACATGTCGATCGAGGCCGGCGCGCGCGCGGGGATGATTGCACCGGATGAGACCACCTTCGCCTATCTCGCCGGACGGCCGCGCGCGCCCGCAGGCGAAGCCTGGGAGCGCGCCCTCGCCTCCTGGCGCGAGCTGTGCACCGACCCCGGGGCGAGCTTCGATCGCGAGGTGGCGATGGATGCGGCCGCGATCGAGCCGATGATCACCTATGGCACTAACCCCGGCATGGTGATTCCGATCGGGGGACAGATTCCGCAACGGCCGGGTGATGCGGTGTTCGCGCGCGCGCTCGAGTACATGGGACTCAATGCCGGCGAGCCGATCAAGGACCACCCGGTGAATGTGGTGTTCATCGGCAGCTGCACCAACTCGCGCCTCTCGGACCTGCGCTCTGCAGCCGCGCTCCTGCGCGGCCGCCGCATCGCGCGCGGCCTCACCATGCTGGTCGTGCCAGGCTCGCAACAGGTGAAGCGCGCCGCCGAGGCCGAGGGGCTCGATCGGGTATTCCTCGAGGCCGGCGCCGAATGGCGCGAGTCGGGTTGCTCGATGTGCCTCGGCATGAATGGCGATGTGGTCGGCCGCGGGCAGTACGCCATCAGCACCAGCAACCGCAACTTCGAGGGCCGTCAGGGAGCCGGTGCCCGCACTCTGCTGGCGAGCCCGCTCACCGCCGCCGCAAGTGCCGTGCGCGGTCGTGTGACGGACCCGCGCGAGCTCTCCTGAAGCGAGCCTCATCGCCATGGAAGCCTTCACTCGGCTGACCTCGCGCACCGTGGTGCTGCCGGCGGCCAACATCGACACCGACCAGATCATTCCGGCGCGCTTCCTCACCACGACGACCCGCACCGGGCTCGGGGAGCGGCTGTTCGCAGACTGGCGCTACGACGAGCAAGGCGCGCGCCGCCCGGATTTCGTGCTCAATCAACAAGCCGCCGCCGGCTGCCGGATTCTGGTCGCGGGCCGCAACTTCGGCTGTGGCTCTTCCCGCGAGCACGCCGCCTGGGCGCTGGTCGACCACGGCTTCCGTGCCGTCATCAGCACCGAGATTGCCGATATCTTCCGCAACAATGCGCTGAAGAACGGTCTGCTCCCGCTCATCGTGATGGAGCCCACTGCGGCGTGGCTGCTCGCGCATCCGGGTGTCGAGGTGACGATCGACGTGGAGCAGGGAACGCTCACCCTGCCCCGCGGCGAGACCGTCGGCTTCCCGCTCGAGCCCTTTGCGCGGCACTGCCTGCTCGAGGGAGTCGATGGGCTCGGATTTCTTCTCTCGCGCACAGCCGAAATCGACGACTTCGAACGTCGCACATGAGAGCACGCATCGCGGTGCTCGCAGGGGACGGCATCGGCCCCGAGGTGATGGCAGAAGGTACCCGTTGCCTCACCGCCCTCGCCCGGCTGCACGAGCACCACATCGAGCTCTGCGGCCTTCCCTTCGGCGGTGCTGCGATCGATGCACACGGCGACCCGTTGCCGCCGCTCACGCTGCGCGGCTGTGTGGAAGCCGATGCGGTATTGCTCGGCGCCATCGGAGGGCCCAAGTGGTCGGGAGCCTCTGCGTCGCTGCGGCCCGAGGCTGGCTTGCTGCGGCTGCGTCGCGAGCTCGGCACCTTCGCCAACCTGCGCCCCGTGCGCGTGCACCCGCAGCTCGCAGATGCCTCGACGCTGAAAGCGGAGGTCATCGCCGGGGTCGATCTGGTATTCGTGCGCGAGCTGACAGGCGGCATCTATTTCGGCGAGAAGCAGCGGGATGCCGGGCACGCGAGCGATGTGTGCAGCTATAGCACGGCGGAAATCGAGCGCATCGTGCGGGTAGCCGCGCAGCTTGCGAGCAAAAGGAGCGGACGGCTCACCTCGATCGACAAGGCGAACGTGCTCGAGACCTCGCGTCTGTGGCGTGAGGTCACACAACGGGTCATCGAGCACGAATTTCCGCAGGTGCACCTCGAGCACATGCTGGTGGATGCGGCAGCCATGCACCTCATCCGCCGGCCGCGTGATTTCGACGTGCTGGTCACGGAGAACATGTTCGGCGACATCCTGACCGATGAGGCTTCCATGCTCGCCGGATCGCTCGGCCTGCTGCCCTCGGCCTCACTCGGCGATGGACGCCGCGGCATCTACGAGCCGATTCACGGATCGGCCCCCGACATCGCGGGTCGCGGCATCGCCAATCCCTACGGCACCATCCTTTCGGTGGCCATGCTGCTGCGCCATTCACTCGGCCTGCAGGCAGAGGCAGCGGCGCTCGAGACGGCCGTGGCGGACGCGCTCGCGAACGGCGCGCGCACCGCCGATCTGGTACTCCCCGGTGAGCGGGTCTGCACGACGCGCGAAGCCGGTGAGGCCGTGCTCAGCAGGCTGCAACCGCCTGCCTGAGAAGCGGCTGCGGCAGCACCCGCGCGGCACGCGCGAGTGCCAGCGCCAGATCCACGCGCAGATCCTCCAGCGCTTCGATCCCGATCGACAGCCGAAGCAATCCATCGGTGAGTTCAGCGCGCTCGCGCGCCGCAGGATCCATGGCAGCGTGCGTCATGGTCGCCGGGTGCGCTACGAGACTCTCGACGCCCCCGAGCGACTCCGCCAGCGAGAAGCATTCGAGTCCGTTCAGGAACTCGCGCACCGCCTCGTGTCCACCGGCGAGCTCGAGGGTGACCATCGCCCCGAAGCCGCGCTGCTGGCGCTTCGCGAGCTCATGACCGGGGTGGTGCGGCAGTCCCGGATACCACACGCGCCGCACGTTGGGCTGGGCCTCGAGCCAGTGAGCGAGCGCGACCGCATTGCGCCCGTGGTGCTCGAGCCGCGCGTGGAGTGTGCGCAGTCCCCGCAGGGTGAGGAAGCTGTCGAAAGGGGCACCGGTCAGCCCGAGACAGTTAGCCCACCAAACGAGCTGCTCGTGGAGGCCGGGCTCACGCGCCACGACCGCGCCACCGACGACATCGCTGTGCCCGTTCAGATACTTGGTGGTCGAGTGCACGACGACATCTGCCCCGAGCGCGAGCGGCTGCTGCCAGGCGGGCGAGAGGAAGGTGTTGTCGACGGCGACGAGCGCACCCTGCGCATGCGCGAGGGCGGCAACGGCCGCGATGTCCGTGATGCGCAGCAGCGGATTGCTCGGTGTCTCGATCCACACGAGCGCGGCAGGTGAGCTGAGTGCCACGAGTACCGCGGCCTCATCGCCAAAGTCGATGAACTCGACGCATCGCTCGCCGCGCCGGCGCCAGGCGTCGAACAGTCGATAGGTTCCGCCGTAACAATCGTGTGGCGCGATGATGCGCGCGCCGGCCGGAATCAGATAGCCGGTGAGGGTGATGGCTGCCATGCCGCTCGCGGTGACGACCGCGCCGCACCCCTGCTCGAGCTCGGCGAGCGCCACCGCCAGCAGATCGCGCGTCGGGTTCCCCGAGCGCGTGTAGTCATAGGCGCGCTTCTCGCCAAAGCCGCGAAAGGCGAAGGTCGAAGTCAGGTGCAACGGGGGCACGACGCAGCCGGTGACATCGTCGCACTCGATGCCGGCGCGCACGGTCTGCGTGACCTGACTCGCCCTGGTGTTGGCCGCCGCCGCGCCCTGCCAGGGCGCAAAAGGATCAGAGGTAGAACTCACAGGATGCTCCGCTTCGGTCCAATCCGGTCTCACCGGTCTCCCGCGGAGCGTGCCTGCCGTGAAGCGGCTAGGCTTTGTCGCGTCCATCCCCTCCCGTCCGTGAGGACGTCAGAGGCCACGCTGACCGCTCATCTGTCGACACCCGCAGGCGGCGTCGCAGGAGTTGGCACCTTTCCAGAGTGGTTAGTTCTGGCGGTTGCCCCGGCGTCCAAGGGCCTATCCCTCAGCCGGTCTCGATGAGTGCCAAGGAGTGTACGGGGGCGGCCGGGGGCGGTGCAAGCCGAACGTATATCCCAGGGTTCAACCACGGGATACCCCCGGTTAGTGCAGTGCGCAACGCGCAGCATGCTGGAACGCATGGAGCTGTTACCGAGCTGTGACACGGCCAACCGTCAGGGGGCGCCGGGAGACGAGCCATACACCGTACAAGGGATGATGAACCCTTTGCAGAAGCCAACATCTAACAGGCAGGCGGCCGCAACGACTGGCCGCAGAACATGCGGAGTATTCTCTGAGGAGAACCACCTCCGGGGGGCACGTCCATGCAGATCGCTGAGCGCCTTCGGCAGCTCGCTCCTCTTCCCTTGGTCTTCGTACTCATCCTGTTGTCAGCCGTGCGCGTTGGGGCGTCCGCGGAGATTTCCGTGCCGCCGGAGCTGCGTGGCTGGGAGGACTGGGCGCTGCAGGATCACGAGTCACATCGCTGCCCATGGTTGATTCCAGGTACGCCGGACGACGAGTCCCGCATCTGCGCCTGGCCTTCGGTGCTCGAGCTGCAGGTGGATGCGCATGGCGGACGCTTCAGCCAGCAATGGGAGGCGGCCAGTGATACCTGGCTGCCGCTTCCCGGCGGTGCGGACGACTGGCCCGAGGAAGTTACGCTCGATGGCAAAGCGGCCGCAGTCGTCGTCCACGAGGACACACCTGCGGTACGTGTTGCCGCCGGCGCGCATTCGATGGCCGGCACCTTTCGCTGGACGCAGCGGCCGGAGCTGTTGAGTCTTGCGAGGTCGGTGTCGCTGGTGAGCCTGTCGATCGATGGCGCACGGGTACCTAATCCGCAGCGCACCGATGCGGGAATCATGCTCGGCGCGCATGCGCTCGCCCGCCAGGAGGATCGCGCCGATGTGCGTGTCTTTCGCCGCCTGGGCGATGGAATCCCCGCTCTCCTCAGGACCGAGATTCGTCTCGCGATCGCGGGCGAGGCGCGCGAGATGCGCCTGCCGGCCGCACTGCCCGAGGGGTTCCAGCCCACCGCAATCGAGTCAGCGCTCGCGGCGCGGCTCGACCCCGACAACACGCTCCATGTACAGGTACGGCCCGGCGACTTCACGGTGACCATCGAGGCGCGGGGACCGAGTCCTTTGGCCGTCGTGCGCCTCCCGCAGCGCTCGGCGCCGTGGCCCCCGGAGGAGGTATGGAGCTTCGCGGCCGAGGATCGCTTGCGCGTGGTGGCGATTGAGGGCGCCGCCGCTCTCGACCCGGCGCAGGCCAACGTGCCTGCCGCGTGGCGCGAGCTGCCCGCGTACCGCGTGGATTCCACGACCCTACTCAAGGTGGTCGAGCGCAGCCGCGGACTCTCTGCGGCGGACGGCAACGACCTGCGGCTCGAGCGTATCGCCTGGCTCGATTTTGCCGGCAGCGGTTACACCATCATCGATAAGGTCAGCGGCGCGATGCGCCAGGACTGGCGTCTCGATCTCAAAGCGCCCTATGCCCTGCGCAGCGCGCGTACCGCCTCCGGCGAGCCGTTGCTCATCACCGCGGGGCTCGCACCCGGACTGAGCGGCATCGAGCTGCGAACACCTTCCCTCGATCTCACCGCGGTATCGCAGCTCGAGCACGTGCGCGGATCTCTTCCTGCGACCGGATGGCATACCCGCTTTACGAGTGCCTCGGGCAAACTCGTGATGGCGCCCGGTTACCGGCTGCTGGCCGCCGTCGGGCCAGATGCCGCCCCGCAGGCCTGGCTCGAGCGCTGGCGCCTGCTGGATATTTTCATCGTGTTGCTCACCGCAACTGTCGCCTGGCGCATGTTCGGGCTGCGTACGGCGATCATCGCGCTCGCGGCGGTTGCGCTCACTTATCAGGAGACTGACGCTCCCACCTGGCTATGGCTCGCCGTGCTGATTGCGATCGCACTGCATCGCGCAGCGCCTGCGGGAAGACTGCGCGATTGGGCCGGAGGCGCTCGCCTGCTCGCGCTCGTGTTGCTGCTGCTCTCGCTCATCCCGTTTGCGATCGCGCAGGTGCGGCTCGCGGTGTATCCACAGCTCGAGGCGCTCACCCTCCCTGTCTACGCGCGCTATGCGCTCGCAGAGGGGCCTGCTACGCCGCCGGGGCGCCCTTCGGAAGGGCCAGAGCGCGCGGAGTTGGACAAGAAACTCGCGCGATTCTCAGATCAGCCAACAAGCGCCGCGGCACTCGAGGGTCTGGCCGCCAGCGCTGCCCCCCGCCAGCATGTCGTGGTCACTGCCGGTCGCAAGACGGCGCGCGCGGAGGAGACAGCACGCTACGAGCCCGGGGCTCTCGTCCAGGCCGGTCCGGGCGTACCAGCCTGGAGCTACCACGTCTACCCCTTCTCCTGGAGCGGACCTGTCGAGGAGAACGCCACCGCGCGCTTCATCATCAGTCCTCCGTGGATGACGCGATTGTGGCGGCTCGCGGGCCTGCTGCTCGCTGTCCTCTTCCTGATCGAGCTGACGAGGCGCGAGCTGCCATTCGTGCCCACTGCATGGGGCGGCTGGGCACAAACGGCTGTGGGGGCTGTGATCGCTGGAGTCGCGCTCCTCGGTGGCGCAGTCCCGACCGCCGATGCGGCGACGACCCCGGACCCGGCCCTGATCGAGCAGCTGCGCACCCAACTGCTCGCGCCTCCGAAGTGCTCCCCGGATTGTGCCGCCGTGCTGTCCGCGGAGGTCAGCGTGACGGCGGCGCGGCTCAGTGTGGTGTTGAGCGTGAGCACGCTCGATGCCGTCGGCGTGGCGCTCCCCGGAGCAGAGCCCAACTGGAATCCGGACCTGGTGCAGGTCGATGGAAGCGGAGCCGGATGGGTGCAACGCAGCCCAGGCGGCGTCCGCCATGTGCGTCTCGCGCCCGGACTGCACCGCGTGCGCATCGAGGGCCCTCTCGAGGGCATCGAGGCACTTAGCCTGTCATTTCCACTGCGGCCACACGTCATCGACGTGCATGCGCTCGACTGGGACGTCGGGGGCATTGCCGAGCGGCGCCTCGTGAGCGGCGCCCTGGAGCTCGCGCGCAGGCGCGTCGTGAATGCGAGCTCCGGCGCCGCGCGCCAGGGGGAATTCCCTCCCTACGTCGCAGTCGATCGCCTGTTTCATCTCTCGCACGACTGGACGATCGATACCACGGTCACGCGGGTCGCGCCCAGATCGGCGGCCTTCACGGTCAACGTGCCGCTGCTGCCTGAGGAAGCGGTCACGACACCGGGCCTGAAGAGCAGCGGTGGCAAACTCTCTCTCGGGCTCGCGGCCGGAGAATCCCTGCTGCACTTCAGCTCGATCCTGCCGCGAAGCAATTCACTCGAGCTGATAGCCCCGCGCGATGACTCACACAGCGAGCGCTGGAGGTTCGAAGTTGCACCCACCTGGCACGCCGTTTTCAGCGGCATTCCGGCGGTCGCACCCGCCGCGGACGGCGAGCTGTGGCTCTTCGAGTACTACCCGCGGCCCGGAGAGCGGCTCAACGTCCAGGTCACGCGCCCGGCCGCCGCCGCGGGCGGCACACTTGCCTTCGATGGCGTCACGGTCGAGACCAGCGTCGGCCGGCGCTCGAGCGACACGATGCTCGAGCTGCATTACCGCAGCACCCAGGGTGGCCGGCAGACATTGCGCCTGCCGGCCGACGTTGAGGTCACGAGGGTGCTGAGCGATGGGCAGCCCGTTGCATTGCGCCCCGAGCATGGCGAGCTTTCACTGTCGGCACTGCCCGGGACTCATGTGTGGTCCGTATCGTGGCGATCAGCGACCGGCGTGCGGCTGCTCGAGCGCTCGCCCCAGGTGGTGCTGGGCGCGCCGGCGAGCAACCTGCAGCTCTCGATGAGGCTGCCGGAAGACCGCTGGGTGCTCTACGCATTCGGACCGGGCGTTGGTCCGACGATCCTGTACTGGGGCGAGCTGCTGCTGTTCATCGTGCTGGCGTGGTGGATCGGAGGCTCCGCGCTCACACCGCTGCCCGCGCGCGACTGGCTGCTGCTCGGGCTCGGGCTCTCGACCTTTTCCTGGTTCGCGCTGGCCCTGTTCGCCGTCTTCATCGGCCTTTTCCAGTGGCGCTCACGTCATGCCGCGCCCGCGAGGGCCGAGCGCTTCAAGCTCCTGCAGCTGCTCTCGGCGTTCATCGCGATCGTGGCGATCTTCGCCGTGGTTGCCGCGGTTCCACAGGGACTGCTGGCGCATCCCGACATGCGCATCGAGCCCGCGGGACAGGCCGCGCTCAGCTGGTTCGTGGATCAGGCCGGGGAGCACTTGCCAACGCCGAGCATCCTGTCGATATCACTCTGGTGGTACAAGCTCGCGATGCTGGCCTGGGCGCTCTGGCTGTCTTTCGCGCTGACGCGTTGGACGCGATGGGCATGGGAGGTGTTCACCCGCGATGGGCTGTGGCCACGACGGCGAGCTGCGTCGACGGTGCCGCCAGCTGCGCCAGCTGCGCCTTCCGAGGCCTGAGCGCGCAGATCACTGCGTCGCGAGGCTCGCCGCGCGGCGCTCGGCATCTGCGGCTCCCGAGTTGTTGCCGCGTGCGCGCAGTGAATCGGCAATCAATCGCCAGGCGGAGGACTGGGCGGCGGCATCGCCGCTTGCGAGCGCGAGCGCCTTGCGGCCCATGGCGTCAGCCTGCGCGGCGTTGTTCTCCGTCAGCCGCACGCGGCCGAGCTCGATCCACACGAGCGGATTGTCCGGCTCGATCCGCAGGGCGCGCTCGAGTGTCGCCGCGGCCTGCGCCGTGTCTCCGCCGGCGGCCTGTTGGTGCGCCTGAGTCACGAGCGCGCTCGCCGCTGCACCGAGGTGGAACGGTTTGGGGGGCACGGTTGGCGCGGCTGGCGAGGGAGGAGCTGGCGTGACCTGGGTGGGCGTCTGCGGGCCGGGGTGGGCGGTGCCGGGAGAGCCGGAGGCGGCACCCGGATTCTCCGGAGCAGGCGGTGCCGGCGGCGCCCGGAAGAGCGCGCACCCTGTGAGCGCCGCGAATGCGATGAGTGCGGGAAGGAGCGGACGCATGCTTGAGATGATATCCCCCGTGTCCACGCGGTTTAGTGCACGACGCTCCGCACCCACTGCTGCGCACGGTCGAGCAAGCTCGTTGCAGCTGTGCTCCCGGGTAAGCTGCAGCCGGGCCGCGGTGGGATGACCGCATTGGCCGGGACGGCCACCGCAACGATGTCGGTGGCGCAGCTCGGGATTGCGCGCAGTCCGGTCGGGTACTCGATTTGGACCTCGGCAACCGACTCCGGCATGGGCGCGCTCCATGAGCTCGTGCCGAGTCCGGCCATGATGCGTGTCCACACCGGAAGCGCGCCTGCAGATCCTGTGAACACGGTCGGCTCGTTATCGTCGTAACCCACCCATACGACAGCAAGGTGGCTTCCGGAAAAACCGGCGAACCAGCTGTCGCGAAAGTCCGAGGAGGTGCCGGACTTGCCGGCAACGACCAGATCGGGCGGCAGCAGCGCGCGCGCGGAGCGACCCGTGCCATGGTCCATGACGAGCACCAGCATGCGATTGAGCTGGTACATGACCTCGGGGGATGCCAGCTGCGTCACCTCAAGCGGAAATGACTTGAGCGGTTTTCCATCGCTGCTGATGACCGAGCGCACTGCACGGAGCGGGTTGCGGAAGCCACCATTCGCGAGGCCGTTGAAGAGCTGCGCCGCTTCGAGCGGCGTCACCTCGACCGCCCCGAGCAGCATCGCCGGCACCTGTGCCGGCGGCTGTGGCAGGCCGAAGCGCTGCAGCGTCGCTGCGACCTTGGGCAGGCCGAGATCGAGCCCGACACCGACGGTCGCGAGATTGAGCGATTCGGCGAGCGCACGTACGAGTGGAACCGGGCCGTACACCTGGTGGGTGAAGTTATCCGGTGTCCAGTGCCGCCCTCCGGTGAGCTTCACGTCGATGGGCGCATCCTGCACGACGGTCGTAGCGTTGTAGCGGCCGCTTTCGAGTGCGGTCAGATAAATGAAGGGCTTCACCAGGGATCCCATGGAGCGGCGCGCATCGAGCGCGCGGTCGAAGCCGTCGTAACCGACGTTACGCCCGCCCACGATCGCGATGACATCGCCGCTCTGCGGAGAGGTGATGACCACGGCGCCTTCCAGAGGACCCTGCGGATGCTTGTGCTGGCGGTCGAGACGCGCGAGCTCGTGCTCGAGCGCGCGCTCCGCCTCATCCTGCGCGCGCGGCTCGAGGCTGGTGTAGATGCGCAGTCCCGCCTCGGTGAGATCCTGATCGCGGTAGTCGCGACGCAGAGTGCGGCGGACGAAATCGAGGTATGCCGGGTAGTAGGCGCCCGAGGGACGGCTGGTGACCCCGAGTGGTCTATGCGACGCCGCGGTTGCTTCCGCCGACGCGATGACGCCCTGCTCGGCCATCTGATGCAGTACGAGATTGCGGCGCGCCAGGGCGCGCTCGGGATGGCGGCGGGGATCGTAGTAGGACGGGCCGCGCACGACGGCGACCAGCAGCGATATCTCCGACAGCTCGAGCTCGGAGAGCGGCTTGCCGAAGTAGAACTGGCTCGCAAGCCCGAAGCCGTGAATCGCGCGGTCTCCGTCCTGGCCCAGGAAGATCTCATTGATATAGGCGTTCATGAGATCGGCCTTGGTGAAGTGTGCATCGAGCGCCATCGCCATGGCGGCTTCGCGCAGCTTGCGCGAGAGCGTCTGCCGTGAGCTCAGGAAGTAGCTGCGCACCAGCTGTTGCGTGAGCGTGCTGCCGCCCTGCTCGATCTGCCGGGCGCGCATGTTGACCCAGGCGGCGCGCAGCATCGCGACGGGATCGACTCCGTGGTGCGTGTCGAACTTGCGGTCCTCGACCGCCTTGAGGGCGCGCGGCAGCAGCGGCGGTACCTCCTCGGGGGTCACGATGATCCGGTCCTCCCCGTGAATCGGAAAGATGCTGCCGATGAGCAGCGGCTCGAGCCGCAGCACTGGTAGCTCGTTGCCTGCGCCGTCGCGCAGGCTCTCGATGCCCTTCGCGCCGTCCGTCGTGATAGTCAGGCGCTGCGCGGCGCGCGTCTCATCCGCGAAGCGAGCCGGACGCAGCTCGACCTCCAGCCGCTCGCCCGCGAGGTGGTAGGTGCCGGGCTGATCGGGCCGATCGGTGCGCCGGTAGTGCAGGCGCTGCAGCTCATGCTCCACGGCTGGCACCGTCAACGGCAGACCTGCATACAGCTCGAGCGGCGCCGCGTACACCTGCGCCGGCAGCGTCCAGCGGCGGCCCTCGAACTGGTGGACCACGAGGTGATCGAG
>Ga0070714_100002842_pt1 | contig 12789 bp, 7 predicted proteins | sample LARL83metaG_FD_65450 | JGI IMG/M metagenome (GOLD analysis project Ga0070714, IMG submission 65450) | Corn, switchgrass and miscanthus rhizosphere microbial communities from Kellogg Biological Station, Michigan, USA - LAR L8-3 metaG | ecosystem: Host-associated > Plants > Roots > Rhizosphere ... | reverse complement strand
GTCGAGGCTGGCGAGATCCGCGTCGGCATCGGCGGCGCGTCGGACAACCTGCCGCTGACCGGCTCGTTCTCGCTGCACGGCCCGGAACGCACGGTTGGCGCCGACCGGGTACTGCTCACTGAATCAAGTATCGGCCCGGTGTAGCACAGTCGTCATGCAACTAGCTCCGACTGCGGCAGGTTCAGGTCTGGCACCGCTCCCGGACCAGCGCTGGCGGGCCCGCACGTGGCGGACCGGTAACCGGGCGGTCTCCAGGCGCGGGCACAGGCTATGCCCTCGTCGCGTAGCGGGGTCCAAGTCCGCAGTGACGACGCAGGCCGGGGGTAAGGCGTCCTCTGGATGGCCGCATCCAGCCATCAACTCGGCGACCACGCCGCGCACGCATTCGGGAGGGCGAAGCTACCTTGACGCCCCGCCCGACCGGCTGGGCCACCCCGCTACCCTCTGACCTGGTGGGCGCAACTGGGTTCGAACCAGTGACCCCTCGCTTGTAAGGCGTGACCGAACCGTAGCGGGACGTCGCCGGCTGTCGACTGAAGAGCCGGATAGCTGCGTTATCCGTCGGAGGACGTCGCCGCGCGTCGCCCGGTGTCTGCCTTCGCTGGCTCCCCGTTTGGCTCCCTGAATTATGGTTAGCTTGGCTAATGACCGGCGTGTCCAGATCGGAGAGGTGCACGCAAGCCCGCCGAGGCGTCTACCGCCGGCCGGGCCGCTCCAGGCCCAGTCGTCTCACTGTGATCCGTCATGGTCATCTGTGTACTCCTTCACCTGAAGAGTGATCTTGTTACACAGACCATCTGACACGTCCGCCCGGCACGTCCGCGTCATCGAGTACGAGGTCCCCCGACCGGGACGGCGACGACGAGCTGATCGCCTTGGTCACCACCATCACCGAGGTCCGTGATGCCCCGGCGGCCGCGCTGGCCGCCGCCTACCACGAGAGATGGGAGCACGAAACCGGGAACGCCCAGCTCAAGACTTCCTTGCGCGGCCCCGGCAGGATCTCGCGGTCGCAGTCCCCGGACATGATCGAGCAGGAGATCTGGGGCTACCTCCTGACTCACCACGCGATCAGCGCCCTGATCTGCACCGCCGCCACCGCGGCCGGCATCGACCCCGGCCGCGTCAAGTTCAAGAGGACGATCCGCGCCGTCCGCCGCCGGGTCGCCGACCCGGCTTTCCCCCTGACCAGCGCCGGCACGTCCTGGACCAGGTCACAGCCGACATCACCGGCCGCCGCCACCTGAACCAGCGTCGCGAGCGGACCTACCCCCGCGTCGTCAAACGGCCTCGCCACAACTCCTACCACGTCAAGAAACCCGGCGACCACGGCCAGCGCCACAACGCCCCGCCCACGATCACGCTCGTCAACCTTCCAAAAGCCCAGGTCGCAGCATGATCAACTTACGCTAAGTGGCATTGGCTCCAGACCTGGCGCATCCTCCGGAAGCTGCGCTGCTGCCCCTGGCGCGCCGGACAGCTCGCCAAAGCCATCCACGCCCTTGCACTTCACGCAGCATAAGGAGGATGGAAAGGGCTCACTGCGCCCAACGGCCAACCCCGCAAGAGCCTGGACCCGCATTGGTCATCGTTAGCAATCGACCACTACATGCGCCAGAGCGGTGATCTTCCTGGTAGGAACAGAGCTCGGTTATTTTCCTGACCAGGGCCTTTGGCAAAGGACCAGATCAGACGCTCCTCTTCAACTCGGTTGAGAGGGATTCGGGACGTTCACGTGAGATGCGATCTCCCATGTTCCTTCCATTTGATCGTGGAGGACCGGACCTCAAGGTCCGCGCATCCGCTCTCAGCAACAGGAACTTGACAAGTCAACAGTGTGATCCACCCGGCAGCCGAGCCGCATCCAGACAAGCTCGTGACCCCTCGTTTATAAGGTACGACCAGGATCCTGTGGCGGCAGCGCTCTGGGGAAGTGCTAGGCAATTCGTTGATGAGAATTATACGCCTCGACGCTCAGGAAGCCAGGCCAGGCGACTAAGCAGGTGTGGCTCGCCGGCGGTGTTAGCACTTTCGCCGAGTAGGCACTCATTGGTTGATGTCTCACGGCTCCCAATAGCAACTGTGGTAACTATGATTAGCACGATCCGGGCGAAGGCGAGCTCGCGCATCGCTCGGCATGCATCAAGGGTTGCCGTTTCTCACTCTGCGGGAGTAGAAGTAGTTTATTGCCTATCCTTTTTCAAAGGGTTGCATCGGGTAGGAGGGGTCCCGGATGTTAGTGGCATGTGATCAATCCCGGTTCCCGTCCGGAGGGTTGGTCGGCCGGACAGCCGAGCAACAAGCGCTCATGGCTCTGATCGACTCGCTCGACTCGGCAGGCGGTGCCGCGATGCTGGTGGGTGAGGCCGGGATGGGCAAGACCGCCCTGCTTACTCACCTCGCCGTCACCGCGGCCGAACACACGGATACCCGGGTGATCTGGCTGCGAGGGGAGGAATCGGAGGCGGTACTGGCCTTCGCCGCGGCTGCGGATCTGCTGTTGCCCTTGCGGGAGCACTTCGCCCGCCTGCCCGAAGGGCAGCGCCTCGCGCTCAAGGCGTGCCTGGCGCTATCCGGCGCCGAGGCCTGTGGACCGCTGGCCGTATGCGCGGGAGCGCTGGGCGTCCTCACGACCGCCGCAGATCGCAATCCGCTGGTGATAATAGTCGACGACTTTCAGTGGATCGACCCGGAGTCGCGGAAGATACTGCTGTTCATAGCGCGGCGGGTGTCGGCCGAACGGATTGTCATGATCATCGCGGTCCGTGACGAGCCGGGTTATCCGATCGCGGCGGGCAACCTGCCCATGACCCGGCTGACTGGCCTGGGCTACGACGATTGTGCGGAACTGGCACGCCAGAGGCAGATCGTGATAACGCCGAACAGCCTCAGGTCTTTGGTGCAGCGCAGCGGCGGCAATCCCCTTGTCGTCCTAGAGAACCTGGCGTCAGCAGCGGACCTGGGCGGATTCCCCAGCGACGAGCAACTCGTGCTGCATTCGTCGCTGGAGCGGGTGTGGGGCCAGGTGCTGAAGCAGTTGCCGGCCGCCACCCAGCGAGCTCTGTTCGTGGTGGCCGCGAGCCACGGGTCGGGTTCGGCCGGTCTCGGCGCGGTGCTCGGCGAGGTGGGGCTGTCTCTGCAGTCACTCCAGCCAGCCGAGCGCCGTGGCCTGGTGCGGACGGCCGACGATGGCGTCCGGCTCTGCCACCCGCTACTGCGTTCGGTCGTGCTCGACCGTACTCCCCTAGCGGACCGGGTGCAGGTGTACCAGGCCCTGGCCCGAGTCCACGACGGCAGCCTGCGGGCTTGGTACCTGGCCGCGGCCGCGACCGGGCCGGATGAGGCGGCCGCCGGGGCGCTCGTCGTAGCGGCCGAAGACGCGCGGCGGCGCAGCGGCTACGGGACATCGGCCCGCGCATGGCGCCGGGCGGCTGAGCTCAGCACCGCGACAGTGTGCCGCGTCATCCGGCTGCTGAACGCGGCTAACGACGCCTTCCTGGCGGGCGATTCCGATTCCGCGGTGGCCTGGTGCGAGGAGGCTCTGCGTGACTGCCGCGACCCGGTCCTAGCCGCAGACATCAAGCTGATCCTGGGGCGTGCGCGAACTTGGATGGGAGATCCGCACCGTAGCTACGACGATCTAGTCCAGGCGGCCGTCATGGTCCAGCCGCTGGACGGCGCTCGCGCCACCAGCCTGTTCGCCGAGGCGACTCTGGCTGCTGCGATAGCCGGCCATGTCCGGCTGATGGTGGAGGTGGCGACGCGGGCAGAGCAGGCCTGGCAAAACGCCGGAATCTCGCCGGACAGCGGACTGATGTCACCCAAAGCCCTGGCGATGGTCGCTGAGGCCTTCGTGATATCGGGCTCGCTTGACCGAGCTGATCGTTACTTGGGCCTGGCCGAGAAGGCGCTTTCGGCGGCCGAACCGGTCAGCGAGCAGCAGGGCATCACGTCCCTCGGCCAGAGCCTGATCGCCATGGAGCGCTACGGCCAGGCTAGCGGCCACCTGAACGCCGTCATCGATACCGCGCGCTACCAGGGAGCGCCGGCCATCTTGGCCCTCGCGCTTGCCGCCCGCAGCGACCTTGGCTGGTGGAATGGCCGATGGGCGGCCGCATACGCGGACGCGACCGAGTCACTGCAGTGGGCCGAGGAAACCGGCCAGGTCGCCGCGATGGGATACAGCCTCGTCCAGTTGGCCCGCATCGACGCGGCACGCGGCGACCGGGATCGCTGCACGGCGTGCGTGGAACAGGCGCATCGCGAAGTCGAGCTGCGGGGGGTGGGCTGCCTCGCCGTATACAACGCGGCCGCGCTCGGCTTGTGCGCGCTCGGCAGCGGCGACGTCACGACCGCAGTCGACCACCTGGAGCGCGCCTGGGCGGTCGCCAGGGCGGAAGGCCTGGATAACCCTAACGTCGTGCCGTTCAGCGCCGACCTCGCCGAGGCGCTCGCCCGGACCGGCGAGGTGGCACGGGCCGGAGAGGTCCTGGCCTGGCTGGAGGAACGCGCCGGAACAACGGGCCTGAAGTATCCGCGCTTGGCGGCGGCCCGCGGGCGCGCGGTGCTGGAGGAGGACGCCTCGGCGGCTCAGGAGTGGTTCGCCAGGGCGTTGTCGGCCTGTGAGGGCCCGTCGATGCCCTTCGAGCGGGCCCGGACCCTGCTGTGCCAGGGAGAGTCGCTGCGCAGGGCGCGCCAACCCGCCGCCGCACGCAAACCACTTCGCCATGCGCTCATGATCTTCAGGTCGCTCGGCGCCCAGCCCTGGGTGACGCGGACCGCGGCCGAGCTCACCGCCGCCGGGGTGAGAGGGCCCGCGGATGACAAGCTCGGGGCTGATGCCACCACCCGGCTGAATGAGCTCACCCCGCAGGAGTTGCAAATCGCACGCGCTGTTGGCCGGGGACTGAACAACGTCGAGGCCGCGGCCGCGTTTTTCGTGTCGCGCAAGACCGTCGAGGCCCATCTGACCCGCGCCTACCGGAAGCTGGGGGTCAGGTCGCGCACCGAATTGACCCGGCTGCTGCTGGCCCACGACACATTCGATGAGGGGTGAACTGATGATCGAACAGATGCAGGCATCGCCCATAAGGCGCGGTGCGAGCGAACCACCGCTGACCAGCGTTAAGCCAGCGAAGCTTGATGGAGGTAAGGCCGTGTTGCAAGGGGCGGCGGCCGAGGCGTCTGCTGAGCGGCTGATCGTGCAGGGAGCCGCCGTATCGCGCTCCATCGATGTGAGCGGGCTTCAGCGGTCGGTCGGAAACCAGGCGGTCAGCTCGCTTCTATTGGTTCAGCGTAAGGCGGCGAAGAAGCCGCCGTCGCCCCGGAAGGCGAAAACTAGCGCCGAACTGAAGGCTGACTTCGTCAAGGAGCAGGTCGCCCAGGGCCGGTTCGCTGACCTGTCCACGCCGGTGCCCGAAGGGCAGGAGGGACCGGAAGCCCCGGGTGGCGCATTCTGGATGCTGAACGGCCTCAGTCCCGCCGAGATGCTTGAGGTGCTCCGCATCTGCGGCAAGGACGTCCGCTCGAAACTGCTTGCCCACATCTCGGAGACTGAAGGCCGGTTCGACCGCCCTCGGCTGGAGTCCGCCTTGCGGTCATCGTCATGGGGCGAGAAGAAGGCCGGGACGATGGGCCTCGAGATCATGGACGCGATCCGGGACGCCAAGAGCGGCTCGTTCGCCGGCGTGTGGGCCCTGCTTGCTGGTAAGCCGCGGGTAAGGATCATCGAAGCGCTCCGCACGTTGCCCCGTGACATGCTGACGCAACTGAAGGGGAAGCTTGGTGATGCTCCCGCCTCGGATGCCGGGAAACTGGCCGAGGTGATCGACGACCTCCTCGGCACGGGGACCGACATGCAGGCCAGCGACGTGATCGACGTTGAGGGCCTGAAGGGGCTGGATCGCACGATGGCTTCGATCTACAACGTGAGAGGCCAGCTCATCGAGGAGAAAGCGCGCGATCTGGGCGTGTCGACCCACGCCGCCGCGGGGATCATGAAGGTCGAGTCGGGGGGCGCCACCTTCGCTGAGGCGACTGATAAGACGATCGTGCGGTTCGAGAATCACGTCTTCTGGAAGGAGTGGGGCTCGGCAAATGCCTCGACCTTCAATGACCACTTCGACTTCGACCGGTCGAAGGGAGGGAAGCCATGGGAAGGTCATCGTTTCCGGGATGACCCGAACAAACCGTGGGAGAATTGCCATCAGAGCCAGGCGCAGGAGTGGCGAGTTATGGATTTCGCGGCCGTCTTGAGCGGCAAGGAGCCCGCTTTCCGATCGGCATCCTGGGGCGCGGGGCAGATCATGGGCTCGAATGCGAAGAGCGTGGGATACGTCTCCGCTGTAGACATGGCCAATGCATTCAACAGGGCCGAACGGCCGCAGATTACTGGCATCTTCGAATACATCAACAAGGCCGGACTGGTCGATGCTGTCAGGAAAAACGATTACCTCACGGTTGCCAAAGGCTACAACGGCAAGGGGCAGGCGGCGACGTATGCCGCGCTGATCAAGAACGCTGCCGACGCGTACAAGCGTGTGACGGCGGGTAAGAAACACGTTATCCCGTGAGTCGTCCTACGTGCCCGGCGCGATCAGTTTGATTTCAGGAATTACTTCTAGCTCCTGGAGTATCAAGAACTGATTATAGCTTCCGCCAAGCATACCGATCTCATTAGCTTCGGCTTCTGATAGATCGCGCGGATCAACTGGGGGAACTTCGGCCTAGCACAGCGCTGAAGGTCCCTGCGAAGCTAGGAGAAGTGGTACAGGGCGTTTTGGAATTGACAACGGTAAGGAAACCAGGATGCAGATGCATACCGTTCCCGTCCCCAATCGCCCGCCGAATAGAAACGGTCCGCAACCCAGGAGCTATAACGTCCTGGATTTGGCGTACCAATATGATTTCCTTGATGCCGAGAACGGCGGATACGGGCAGGCTATCGCCATCCTATCGCTAGGTGGTGCGCTTAACCGCGACGAGCTGGATCGATACTGTGCCGGTCTTGAAATACCAGTACCCGAGGTGAGCGAGATTCAAGTTGACGTGGAGCCGCCACAGCTAGGCGCCGTGGTAGAGGAAGACGTCGATGTGGCACTCGATATCCAAGTCATCGCTGCCCTTGTACCATGCGCCCCATCGTCCTCTACCACGCCAATAACTCGTCTGAGGGGTAGTGCCACAGCTGTGGGCTGTGGCTCGGCGATCTGGTCCACCGTGAGCCCGGGCGTCGGCGGACCTCACGAAGGCGGTCCGCCGCGAGAACCGCCGCAGCGGTGTGTCCTGCCCGTGTAAGGCCGGCCCTTCATCATGGCGACCCGGATAAGGGCGTGGCTGCGGGGGCCAAGGGCTTCGTCGAAGCTTGCGGGAATACCAGGGCCCGGAACGTGTCGCGGAAGCCGGGCGGGTTGTACTCCCAATGCCACGGCTCGTTGCCGAACGGGTACCAGCCAAACTCCTCTCCGTGCAGCGCCATCCACTTGTGCGTGGGCGACGATCTCATATTCGCCACATTCTGCATCGGCGTCGTCGTCACCTCAGCGAAATGCTGTTTCCCGGCGGTGAGATTGAAGTCAACGGCGAGGCCAAGGCTGTGAGCGGAGAACGAGGCCTGCGCCTCCGGGTTGGCTGCTGCGGCGGCCTTGGCCTTGGCCACGGCGAAGGATCGGAATGAGTTGTTGATACTAAGATCAACACCATCGAGTTTGGCCGCCTGCTGCATTTTCTCGAAGGCGTCGGCAGCCGGGGTCAGCAGTAGCTGGCCCGGTTGGCCCCGTATACCGGTCCAATTGGCCTTGATGTTGGCCTCCGCCTTGGCCGTCAGCTCCTCGGAGGTCATCACGTTCGCAGCGCCCTTGTGGGGACGACGCTCCGGGATGATGGCCGTCATGGCTCGGACCATGGATCGGGCCGCATCCTCGTTCGGCCCGGCCGGGCCGCCAGGATAGTCGGCTGGATCCCAGTGGATGCGGCGATAGCGGGTGGCGCTCGCCGGGTCGAGTAGGTCCAGTGCCGAGCGCGCTGGATCGTGCACGAACTGGGTCTCGAGTATGGATCGGATGCCGCGTGCCCGCCGCTTGACGGCGGCAGGACGATCCGCGTCGGAGGCCGCGACGATTTCCGCGACGCCGTCGGTGAAGGCCTGGTCCAGATCGCGGTTCGTCGCGCGCGCGGCGATCGCGGCACGAATGTCGTCTTGGCGCAGCCGGGTGCGGTCCTGGCTGGGAGTCACAACAGCAACCTTGTCCTGCCGCCCCATCGCGACCGCTGCATCGGTGAGTAGCCTTGCCGCCTCCGACGAGTTGACGGTCATCGGCGGTGCGGACTGTCGTGCCAGGCGCTGCACTCCGGTTGTTGCTGGGAGGGTGGTCGTCGTCGTAATCACGCTGGCCGCCGCCATGGGTGATGGCGGCAGCGTTGCTAGGGCCCGGCCGAGGTTGTGCTGCGCGGTAGCCAGCGCCTCGTCATGGGAGCCGGTGCTGGCGGCCACTGCTTGATAGTTGGCCCACAGCAGATCCTGCACGGAGTTCTGCCCCGCCGTTGCAGTAGCCAGGGCGCTGGCGTTCTGGCCGAACCAGTCGACGATCGCGGCACGAAGGGCCTGGACCCGTTTGCCGTACCCGCTGGACGAACGAGCCATCGCCACGAATCGGAAGCCGGATTCAGTAAGGTAACTCCGCTGCGCCTGAAGCAGTGACGCCGGGTCGGATGTGGTTGTCCGGAGCCGCTCAAGTTCCTTCAGGTCATTGTGGAGATGACTCAGCACGAACGCTGTCCAGGTCGGCAGATCCTTGTGAATCGATTCGAAGGAGAGTACCCCGACGACGTTACTTGGCAACCGCTTCGCCGCGATCATCCGGCTGATCTCCAACCCCCCGCCGCTGTGCGCGGATAGGATGACGCGGCCTGGCGTCGCCCCTGAGGGCAAGCTTCCGCTCAACCGCGAGAAGCACACACTGATGAACTTGTTGAGGTCGAGATCGCCGAAGCTGGTGTTGTGGAATCCCAAGACCTCGTGGCCTTTAGGGCCCGTCCACGCTGGCTGCACCGAGATCCCGATCGGCAGGAGCGCGATGAGCCGCTCATCGGGACGTGACGCGAGGAAGGCCTGGATCTGCTGCGGCATGTCGTAGTCGCCGACATCGGTCGGGTCGCCGTCTCGGCGGCGCATTCCGCCGCCGAGACCGTGCAGGTGCAATAGCACGTCAACCGGCCCAGGCCCACCTGTGCGCACGGAGTCGGGCACGAGAGCGACCGCACGGCCGGCCCCCTCGGTCGTCCGGCGACCGATGGCGGCGGAGGTCTTGTAGGAGTCTGCGGGCTTGCCGCCAGGCAGGTCCGGCTGCTCTCTCTGGTTGCCCGGCAGACCCTCAATCGGCACGCGTTCAACGGTGCCGATGCGGGACGGGGCTGCGTTGGGGCCCGAGGCCCCCGCCCAGCCACCGGGAATGGCTGATCCATCGGGCCGCGTTGTCGACGTCCCTGGTGAGGTCACTGTCGTAGCGGCCGGGAGCGGTGACGCTATCGACACCGCGGCCGGTGGGTCAGGGTAGCGGACCACATGCTGGAGTGAGCCGGGTCCCGGCGAGGCAGATTGCCCGGCTAGCAGCGCGTCGGCCATTTTGTGGGCCGCCACTTCATCGGTGTCGCCGGGTCGGCTGACGAGCAGTGGTCCCGAGGGCGAGGCGACATCCTGCTGCTGGGCGACGTGTGCCAGTTCGTGCGCGAGCACCTCACGGCCGGCCGGGCTCCCCGGAGCGTACTTGCCAGCTCCGAAGACAATGTGCCGCCCGACTGTATAAGCGGATGCTCGCACCTCTCGGGCGGTGCTGGTGGCCTGGTGGGAGTCGTGATGTACACGGACCTCACCAAGATCCATGCCGAGACGGGGTTCGAACCAGCCGCGGGTGCCGCTGTCGAGAGGCTCGCCGGAGGATCGCAGGACGTCGAATACCGAAGGTGGTGCCACTGCAGGTGCCTCATCGCCAGTGGCTGAGCGGGTGAGCTCATCCTGTCCGCAGTCGCAGGTACCTTCCGGGCAGTTGCACGATCGTTGCAGTGCAGATGCGGCTGCCCACTGGGGGATAGTGGTGGCGGACGTGGCGGCGTTAGCCTGGGCGGCCGGTCCGCCGACGTGCGCGCGGACACCAACTGCGCTGTGCGTGACGTGTTCAAACTGTTCGCGCGAGGCATCAGGCGGGGGCTGTCCTATCTCGTTCTCCGCCAGGCCCGCGTGCTTCCCGTTTTCGGTGCCTGGCTGCACCCCAGTCGGCTGTATGGCCGATCGAAGCAGCGACACTCGGCTTACATGGTCGTACGCCGGGGAGACCGGTTCCCCAGCGAGTGGGCCTGCTTCGACTTCCTCAGAGTGTGGCTGCATGAGCCGTTGCACGGCGCGGTTGCCTACGGTTCCCTGCAATTGAAGTATGCGATTGGAAGGATAACCGGGCGCAGGCGCTGACGTGCTATTGACCGCAGGGCTTGCTGGCTTGTACGACTGGGGTCGATCCTGCTTATTGGCAAGCTCCTGCATACTCAATTCCCGGTTCGGTTGTGTTTGATCATCACCAATTGCCACGTGAGGCCACACCTGGCAGCCCACTGCCCTGTTCAGATTACATTTGACGCTTCAGCTCGTCACCGCCCTATGGATTAGGTGTTAGCACGCCAAGCTTGGCCAGTTCTAGGGCAAGTATCTTAGCGTCGACTACCGATATCTTCGCCAGATCGCGGTGGAGGCTGGTTACGCCGCCGCTAGCTGCGAGAGTCTTATGGAGCGCCTCACGCTCGGGCGCCGGAAGGCTGAAGTAAGCACCACGATCGATTGCGAGCAGAGCAATCACTTGCAGGCCCCTTGGTAGTTTCGCTTTGTTCAGCACGGAGGCCCAAGCTGCCACTTTTACAGCGCGTGGCTGGATGAATCGCCACTGAGCGCTGGTGGTGATCTCCAGGAAGGCGATAACCGTGGAAGCTGAGAAACTGCGAGGACCTAGCCTTCCAGTAGTTGGGTCCACAATGTCCATTAGCTCTGGGTCCTGTTTGATTTTTACGGGAGAAGTCGCTGGCTTAGAGGTCACGCCCGAGGTCGAGAAGCCTTCCGAGCCGCGCCAGATTGTCCGGCGTGATCGCGAGCTCCTCCGCGTGGGCGATCATGACCGCAGCGGTCCGCGCGACGGCGTTTTGCGCGCCGGGGGGCAGCGCCCCCCGGACGACGTCGACCTGGAACTGCTCGTCGGCCAGTGCCGAGATGGTGTGCGCCCGGGTGATGATCTCCGTGAAGAGCCCGAATTGCAGCTGGAACCTCAGGTCTTTCAGCAGGGCCAGCAGGAACGGCGCAAGGTAGGCCGCGGCAGCCGCGGCGGGCAGGTCGAGCAGCGGCTCCGTGGCCGAGAACTCGGCGGAGGCGATGTCGACCGCGAGCGGCGCACGGTCGGCGAAGACCCGCGCCGTGATGCCATTCCAGTAGTCGGTGTGCGGGACGCCGGCGAGATCGGGCGCGGGGACTGTCGACCACGCCTCGCGGATCGCCGCCTCGGCGGCCTCGATATCGCTCAGCACCAAGTCCTCGCCAAGGCCTCCAACAGATTCTTCATCGAGTTGAGGTTCTCTTCAAACTGCGTGATGTGTCCCTTTCGGGCCTCAGCCGGCGTCTGCGGCGTCTGTCCTGGCGGGACCGGCCAGGGCAGGTCGTCACAGTCGAGGGCGACGTAGTCAAAGCGCTCCGTCGCCAGCTGCTCGGCGAGCTTGATGCGCGCGCGCAGCAGCTCGCAGAACTTGTTGTAGTCGTCGGAGGTGGCCGTACCGGCGTCGATCTTGGCCTTGATCACGGCGATGGGCCCTGCGGCGTCGACATACTGCTTCTTCGTCGGCTCGTACTTCTCGTGCAGCGCGACGCACTCGTCCCACTTGGCCGACTTGGCGGGGTCGGCTAGAACGTCGGCCGGCTTGACACGGTAGTCGACGCCGGGGCGGCCGGCGATCGTGGGCTCGAGCTGCTGGAGCCGGGAGTAGGTGGCCTCGTCCCCGGGACCCCACGGGCGCTTCTCCGGGTGGGTGTAGCGGTAGACGGCGTAGGCGATGAGGCCGGCCACGACCGCGATCGCTGCGGCGATGGCCAGCGCAACAGGGATCGAGATGCCGAAGGTCTCCGGTGCTGCGACCGCGGCGGGGATCGCCTCAGCCTCGATGGCGATCGTTCCGGCCTTCATCCCCTCCTCGAAGGCGAGCATGGCCGCCCCGCTCGCCAAGCGCTGCACGGGCGGGGACTTGGCCGAGGAGGGGGAGGAGGAGAGGCTCTGCATCGCCGACTGCAGGCTGGCGAGTAGGCCGCTGACGGCCCCTGGGGAGGCGCTCGACTCGCCCGCCTCGCCACCCGCGGCACCGCCGATGCTGGGCAGCGAGACCAGCCCCTTGCCGCGGGAGTTCACCGACGCGATGTAACCGTTGAGCTCGGCGAGCTTGTCGGCGGGGATGATCATGGTGGCCAGCGTGCCGAGCTGGCTCTGCAGCCTGGCGATCAGCGCCACCGCCTCGGCGGTCTTGCCCTCCAGGTAGGCCCCGAGCGCCTGCCTCGCCGCCTGCACCTCATCGGAGACGGCGTTGCCCAACGCGGACGCCGCGCCCGAGACCGCGTCGACCGCTGACGATGCCGCGCTTTCCACACCGGCGGCCACCGTGGTCGCGGCGCTTTCCACGCCCGCGGCCACCTCCCCAGCGGCGGACTCCACCGTGCTCACGGCGCTGCTCAGCGCGCCTTCGGCCCGATCGAGGAAGCCGCCGTCCCCGTTC
>Ga0070714_100002840_pt1 | contig 12790 bp, 12 predicted proteins | sample LARL83metaG_FD_65450 | JGI IMG/M metagenome (GOLD analysis project Ga0070714, IMG submission 65450) | Corn, switchgrass and miscanthus rhizosphere microbial communities from Kellogg Biological Station, Michigan, USA - LAR L8-3 metaG | ecosystem: Host-associated > Plants > Roots > Rhizosphere ... | reverse complement strand
TCGCCGCAGTCGTTGCGGCAGTGGGCGTCCTCGTCGCGGTACCGGCCGGGGTCGCCGACAACGGGAATGCGTCCGCGACGCTGAGCTTCTTCTCGGGCGGCGGCGGCGCACATGCTGACTGGCTTGCTACAAGCGACCAGCCACCCGGCGACACCGACAATCAGGCGATCAGGCTCCTGACCACGACCGCCTCCAACGGGTATGCCGGCATCCTGGTCCATCACGTCGCCGGCATCCCCGCCGCGAGCTTCCCGGACTCGTCCTTTTGGAATAAGGCGCCGGTCGGGCCAACTCTCGGTTCTCCACGGCTCGTGGTCGAGTTCCAGACGGCTGCAGGCACCGCGGACGGGGACGCCGAACTCGACCAGAATGCGCGCACGACGAGCGACTGGGAGCAGGTCTCGGACGTGACCGACTACCCCAACAGCGGCTGGGATATTCACTCCGCAGCGTGTGGGTTCATGTATCACAAGATGTGGAGCGTCGCGCAGAGCTGCCACGCCGGCGACGTGGTCTCGAGCGTCTTCCTGGTCGCAGACCCCTACGGCATCAACCACCTGATCGACGACATCAGCGTCGATGGGCAGACGTTCTCCAGCGCGTCCGACAACGGCAACGGAGATAACACAGCAGCGGGTCCCGACCCGAGTGATCCGAGCCTGATCCCATCCAGCTTGCTAGCAATCTACGGGCTCTAGAGCTGGGCCTAGAGCTGCTCTACGGAGTCGGCTCTTCCCAACAACGAAGCGCGAGGCCCCGCGCAATGCGGGGCCTCACCCATCCACGTAAGCCGCGCACCCTCACGGCGGCGAGTCAGGCGCAAAGTGCTCCGGTGAGGACTTCGCCCGCGAACGAGTCCCACGTCTCAGGTGTAAGGGCCATGCCGTCTGGTGCTCGTCGACGATCTCAACCGCCATTCGAGATGCGATCCACGGTCGCGATCTGCTTGGCGAGCACCGCGGGGTGGCGAAGGGCCGCGTCGGTGACCATCGTCACGAGCCTCGAAAGCCGTGGTTTGCGCAATGTCTGGATCCGCCCATCAAAACGCTCAGGTTAGGCCGCGTTCGTAGGCGTACCGAACCGCCTGCGCGCGGTCGCTCACCCCGGTCTTCGCGAAGATGTGGTTGATGTGCGTCTTGACCGTCGCGTTGCTGACGAACAACGCGGCGGCGATCTCCGCGTTCGACATGCCGGCGGCGATCAGCTTCAGGACCTCGGCCTCGCGGGGCGTCAGGTCGTCGGGCAGTACGTCAGCCCTGCCCGCGATCGGCCGGCGGTCGAGCACCGCGGCAACGAGCCGCTGCTGAACGGCGGGGTCGAGATGCGTCCGCCCTTCGGCCACCGCTCTGATCGCGGCCTCGATCTCCTCGGCGCTCGCGTCCTTCGTCAGGTAGCCGCGCGCTCCCGCCTCGAGCGCCGGAAAGAGCGACTCGTCATCGGCGTATGTCGTCAGCACGAGCACCTGCGACCCGGCGAGGCCTGCGCGGATCCGCCGGGTCGCCTCGGCACCGTCCAGCTCGGGCATCCGCAGGTCCATGAGCACGACGTCGGGACGCTCGCGCTCCGCGCACTCGATCGCCTCGATCCCGTTCACGGCCGTGTCGACGACCTCCACGCCGTCGATCAGCCCGATCAGCGTGGTAAGCCCTTCGCGGACGACGCGCTGGTCGTCTGCGATCACCACGCGAATCACGCAGGCACCTCCAGCTCGACGCGCCAGCCCAGGTCGGTCGGGCCGGCCGTCATGTGTCCGCCCGCGCGTTCGAGCCGTTCGCGCATCCCTGTCAGTCCGTAGCCGCCGCCGACGTTCGCGAGTCCCGCGCCGTTCGGCCGCGCCGCCGCTCGGTCCTCGATGCTGACGGTCGTCCGCGCGTCGTCGTAGCGGAGCACGACGGTGGTCGTCGCCGCGGCCGCGTATCGCGCTGCGTTCGTGAGCGCCTCTTGTGCGCCGCGGTAAAGCGCGAGGCTCGCATCGGCCGGCAGGCTGCGCGCCGTGCCCTCGATCGTCAGCGTGACATCGAGGTGCAGGTCGTCCCGGTAGCTCACCACGAGCGACTCGAGCTGCGCGAGACCGGGCAACTGCTCGCCGCGGAGCGCACCGACCGCCTGCCGGGCATCGGCGAGCCCGGACTTGACGAGCTCGCTCGCGCGGTCGATTGCAGCGCGCACGGCCGCGCCGGCCTGCTCGTGCTCGGCGAGCCTGCGCGCACCCTGAAGCTGGATCGCAGCACCGGAGAGCGAATGCGCGAGCACGTCGTGCAACTCGCTCGCAATGCGTCCCCGCTCGGCAATCGCCGCGGCCTGCAGCTGCTGCTCGCGGGCGTCCTCGAGCTGGGCGAGCAGGAGCTCCGTTCGATCCTGGCTCTGCCGGCTCTGCTTGAGGAACGTCGCCACGAGGGCGAGCAGCGCACAGAGCAGCGTGATCGCAACAACCTCGGCGAACGAGCCGCCGCGGAGCCCTGCGGCAAGGTCGAGACCCACGGTCGTCCCGACGGCAAGGGTGGCCGCCGCCGGCAGGCGCAACCGCGTCACGGCCATCCAGACCGCTGCGGCGCCCGCAAGCTCGCTCGCTCCGTGCGGCTGGAGCGCCTCGAGCGCAACGCCGGCGGCGGCTGCGGCGACGAGCGACGCCACCTGAGCCGCGTCGCTTCGAATCAGCAGGAGGAACGCACCGCCGAAGACACAAAGCGCGACCGTCACTCCAAGTGCCTTGCCGTTCGTCCCCGGGCCGGGATGCGCGTTCAGCGCGGTCACGACCACCGCGGCAACGAACGCGAGGCCCAGGGGCCTCAGCGTCCGACGCTGGCGGCGCAACCGCTCCCCGGCGCTCGAGCGGGCGGCCACAACACGAGCGCTTCTCCGATCGCTCACGACAGGCAGACGATAGAACGACGGCCGCGGAACTGGACGATCACGAGGCGCGTGACGACCTCGAGGATCGCCATTGCGACGAGCGCCACCGGCCACGCCGCTGCACCGATCTGGTGCGAGATGCTGAAGCTGCGAATCGCGGGCTCGGCTCCGTGGGTGATCGCGAAGGCGAAGACCATCCGCGCGCCGATCCCGGCGACGAGGAGAGCGCCGGCGACCCAGCCGACCCGAGCGAGCGCGACGCCGTCGCCGCCCGCCCGGACGCTCGTCGCGAAGCCGCTGAGGATCCCGAGGGTCAGCCCGACGGAGGCGAGGGCGAGCACGAGCACGAGGTCGTTGCCGGCAGTCGGCAGCGAATGCACGTACTGCCGCGCGACGAAGAACAGGATCACGAGCGGAACGAGGATCGAGCGAAGGTCGAGTCGCCGCTCACGCGCCTGGCGAAGGACGAGGAGGACGAACGCTGCGTTGATGAGGTACTCGGTAGTAGTCATACCGTGATGATCGAGCGCAACGCGCTACGCGTCGTCGGAGCCCGGGTTGAACCAGCGGTTGATCCCGCCTCAACCCGAGGGTTGAGCCACCAGCAAGCCGCGGGCGACGAGCTCGCGGAGGGCCGGCACGGCTGCGGCGGCGAGCGCGTCCACTTCGCCCGCAACTTCGACGAGCGCGTCGGCAACCGTCCGCCGGCTGTCGAGCCGCGCGAGCACCGGCGCGACCTCGACCGGCACCCGACCTGAGAGCGGGAGCCCCTGCTCCACGGTCAACCGGCAGCGCTCGAGCTCGCCGCCGGGCAACCGGCGTTCGAGGACCTTCACCCCCGGGGCCGGTGCAAGACGCATCTTCAGCAGGTCACGGCCGTCGCGCATCGACAGGAGCAGATCCTGTGCCGCGAACACACGCTCGAGATGCTCGCCCGCGTCGCCGCGCGCCTCGGCCGCAAGGTGGTCGAACCGCTCCCAGTTCGGGCCGCTGCGCTTCCGGAGGATGATCGCGCCGCTTGCGATCGCCTCGATCCCACGGGCGCGGTAATCGGCCACCCAGTGCTCGGCCGCAGCTGCGACAGCCTCGGGACGGCGGCCGGCTGAGCCGTTCCAGCGCATGGCGTAGCGCACCGGATCGTCGGTCACGAGCTCGAGCACCCAGGCGTCGCAACCCGAGCCCTCGAGCCAGCTGCGCGGCGCCTTCATGCCGTCACCGCCGGGCTCGGTGACCCAGCTGCAGAGGATCGTCGCGAACCCGCCCTCCTCCAGATGTCCCGCCGCGCCGACGACGACCTCACGCGAGAACAGATCGCCTTCGAGTCCGCCGTCGCGATACGCAAGCTCGTTGACGGGCGAGATGATGAACGGCGGATTCGCGACGACGAGCCCGAACCGCTCGTCGCCGGCCGGCTCGAACAGGTTCCCTTCGCGCCACTCGACGTTCTCGACACCGTTCAGCTCGGCATTCATCCGAGCGAGCCGGAGCGCACGCGGGTTCAGATCGAGACCGACGACGCGTTCACAGTGGCGTGCTGCGAGGAAGGCCTGGACGCCGGAGCCTGTCCCGAAGTCGAGCGCTGTCTCGGTTGGCCGGCGCACGGTGAGCGCTGCGACCATTCGCGTCGCCGGCCCGACGTTGAGCACGTGATCGGGGCGCATGCGCGACGCCAGCCGGTCCGACGCGATGAGGAGCCCCGCAAACGGTTGCAGGGCAAAGCGCGTGCGGACGGTGCCGTCGGAGACGGTGACGAGACCGGCTCGTGCGAGCTCGCCAACGTCGACCGGCTCGAGCGCGCCGGCCACCGCTGCGGTCGGCAGGGTCTGGCGCGCGAGAAAGAGCCGCACGAGCACGGCGAGCGGCTCGTCGGCGCCAGGCCGAAGCCGGAGCGCTGCGAGCCCTTCGTCGAATCCGAGGCTGCCGCTGTGGCGAACGAGCCGGTCGACGCCGTCCTCGTCGAAGCCGACACGCTCCAGGCGCTCGCGCAGTTGCCCGAGCGCCTGGCGGACGCCGCTACTTCCAGCCTGTTGCGTCGACGCTTTCCTGACCCCCCTTGCTGATGAGCCCACCGCGCACCTGGTCGGCGCTCTCGTCGTTCAGCTCGAGGTCTTCCTTCGCGTCGTCCTCGGCTGCCATCCGCTCGTCCCGTTCGTCGCTCATGGCCAGCTCCTTTGGGTCGTGGGACCCCACCACCCTGATCCCGCCGCAACGAGGAGTCAAGTGTGGTGGGCTTCCGCATCAGTCCAGGCCGGCCGCCGGGCGTTACAGCTCCAGCTGCTGGCTCGCGAGGTAGAAGTAGAGGCCCTGCCGCGCCATCAGCTCGTCGTGCGTCCCCGACTCGACGACCCGCCCGCGCTCGAGCACGACGATCCGATGCGCGTCCCGCACCGTGCTCAGCCGGTGCGCGATCACGAACGAGGTGCGTCCGACGAGGAGCTCGTCGAGGCTCTCCTTCACGGCCCGCTCGGATTCCGTATCGAGTGCGCTCGTGGCCTCGTCGAAGAGCAGGATCGGCGGTCGGTGGTACAGCGCGCGCGCGATCGCGATCCGCTGCTGCTGGCCGCCTGAGAGCCGCAGGCCCGACTCGCCGACCCGCGTGTCGAAGCCGAGCGGCAGCCGCTCGACGAACTCGTGCGCGTTCGCGACCTTCGCTGCCCACGCGATTCTCGCCGGGTCGGGCGCCACCTCCCCGAATGCGATGTTCGCGCCGATCGAGTCGTCGAAGAGATAGCTCTCCTGCAGCACGAAGCCGATCTTCCGGCGCAGCGTCCGGTACTCGAGCGTGCGCAGCTCGAAGCCGTCGAAGAGGATCTCGCCCTCCGTCGGCTCGAGCAGCCCCGCGAGCAGCTTGATCAGCGTGGTCTTGCCCGAGCCGCTGCGGCCGACGAGCGCGACGGTCTCGCCGGGCTCGACCGTGAGCGTGATGCCTTCGAGGATCGCGGGGGCCTCCGGCCCGCCGTAGCGGAAGCCGACGCCGTGCAGCTCGATGCGGCCCTCGAGTGTCGAGACGGTGCGGAGATGCGACCGGTCGGCTCCCTGCTCCGGCTCCGGGGCGAGCACGTCGTCGAGCCGGTCGAAGAGCACACGCGCGAGCTGTCCCTGGTCCCAGAGCGAGAGGAGTGTCACGAGTGGGCCGGTCGCGAGCGCGACGAGCGCGTTGAAGGCGACGAACTCGCCGAGCGACAGTTGGTGATGCACGACCTGGATCGACCCGACGAGCAGGAAGAGGCCGAACGACGCGAACGAGACGAGCTGCAGCGAGCCCTGATAGGCGAGGACGAGGAACTCGGTGCGGAAGACCCGGTCGGCGAGCGACTGGAAGCGGTTCAGCATCAGTCGGCGGAGAGCCTGCTCGGCTGCAAGCGCCTTCACCGACTCGATGCCGCGGATCGCGTCGATCTGCGCAGAGGAATAGCGGCCGTATGCCTCTTCGAGGTTGTCGTACATCGGGCGCAGCCGCTTCGCCGAGTACCGCATCAACGCGCCGTACGCGGGCGCCGTCACGAGGTATACGAGCGCGAGCTTCCAGCTGTAGAAGAACATCAACGCGAGCGCTGCAAGCAGCTGCGTCGCCGACGTGAGTGCCTGCACCCCGCTCTGGATGAAGAACGCGCGCACCTGCCGCGCGCCGAGGAGCCGGCGCTCGATGTCACCTGTCCTCCGCGTCGTGAAGTAGCTCATCGGCAGATCGAGCAGCCGTCCGGTGAGGAAGTCGAGCGTCGCAACGTCGAAGCGCACGGCGATCCTGCTCAGGAGGTACCGCTGGACGAGCGTCGCGCCGGTGATCGTCAGCAGCACAGCGACGATGGCGATCATCAGCAGCCAGAGCAGCCGCAGGTTCCCGTGCGGAAGCACGTGATCCACGACGACCTGCGTCAGGATCGGCAGCACGAGCTCGAGCACGGCCGCGACGATCGCGAGCGCGACCGCGAGCAGAGCGAGCCGCAGATGCGGGCGCAGGAACGGCTTGATCCAGGCGAGGCTCGTCTGCGCCTCGGGTGCGTCGGCGAGCCGCTCGGTGTAGCCGACGACAGACGTGTAGCCGCTCCACTTCTCGAGGAACTCCTCGCGCGGGATCCTGCGTAGGCCGCGGGCCGGATCGGCGACGCGCACGTGCCTCTCGTCGACTCGGTATGCAACGACCCAGTGATTCCCTTCCCAGTGCACGACGGCCGGGACCGGAAGCTCGTCGAGCCGGCTCTTGGACGCGCGCACCGAGCGCCCGGTCAGGCCGAGCTCCTGCGCGCCGCGCGTAATGCCCGCCAGCGTCGTGCCGTCTGTCGACGTGTGCACGAGCTCGCGAATGTGCGCGATTGCGACGGAGCGGCCGAAGTGGCGGCAGATCATCGCGAGGCACGCTGCACCGCAATCCATCTCGTCGAGCTGGTACACGTGCGGGAACTTGCGGATCGCGCGCTTCGTCGCGGCCGGCTCTGCAGCCTCGAGCTCCTCGGCGTCCGGCTCGATCTCGACCTGCTCCGCCGACACGGGCTGGACGAGCGCGTCCGCAGGGAGAAGCTCGTCCGCGAAGTCGAGCGGGACGTTCGCGACCCGGCGGTAGTCGTACTGCTGGATCCGCTGCTCGACCCGCAGCCGGAAGTCGGCATGCTCGTCGAGCAGGCGCCGGAAGAGCTCGGGCGGGAAGCGAAGCAGTGATGCATCGGAGACGGCCTCGACGGTCGCCGCACGCGGCTCACGCAGGAAGAGCGAACGCTCGCCGAAGAAGTCGCCGGTGCGCAGGAACTCGAGATGACTGTCTTCGCCGCCGTCCCGCTCGTAGACGCGGAAACGTCCGCGTTCGATCACGTACATCGGCCCCGCCGGCTCGCCCTGGCGTACGACGAGCTCGCCCGCCGGGACCTCGACGCGCTCGAGCTGCGACACGAGCAACGCCAGCGCGCTATTCGAGAGCTGAGAGAAGCTCGAGTGCACGCGGAAGAAGTTCCAGAGCGAGCGCTGGTCGGCGATCGTCTGGAACGCGGCGCGCACTTCCGGATGGGAGCGCGTCAGCGCAGAGAACACCGACCGTTCGAGCCGGAGAGCTTCCACCGGCGTGCTCGCACGCACGGTTGCGACGCGCACCGTGTCCGCGAGCAGCGCCATCTCGCCGAAGCTGTCGCCGCGCCTGAGGACGTTGAGCGGTACCTCGTCCCCGTGATCGCCGTTCTTGACGACGCGCGCGCTGCCGTCTGCGAGCACGTAGAAAGCGTCCGCCTCGTCGCCCTCGCGCACGATCACCGCGCCGAAGGGATACAAGACCGTCTCGAAGCTCTCGACGACGAGTGCGCGAACCTCGTCGGGCAGAAGCGCGAAGGCGGGCAGATCCTCAGGGATGCTCATGCCACACCACCCGGTTGCGAAGCTCGCGCTCGACCACCCGTGCGCTGATCACGGCCGCGGCGCGACGCTCGAGCTCCGGGTCGTCCGCGGTCGCTGCGATCTTCTCGCGGACAAGGAGCAGGAGCTGCGCGGCTTCGTGCGCGACGGGGCCGACCAGCTCGCCGGGGCTGGCGCTCACGAGCGCCGACCGCAACTCCGGCTCCGCCTCCTCGGCGTACAGGACGACCCTGCTTGCCGCAACGCCCGAGTCCGCGGCGACGTCGGCGAGCGCGCGCCCGTCGACACGGACACAGAGCGCTGCTTCTCGCGCTGCCTCCGGATCGTCGAGCTCGAGCGTCTCAGCCTCGATCCGGATCCAGTCGACGGCGTGCGCCGCGATCACGTGCTCGATCTCGCTTCGGCTTGGTGCGCTCGGCTGCACACCGTCGAGCGCGGCTTCCTCCGCGAGGCGTTCGGTTGCTCCGCGGAGGAAGCCGCTGCAGGCAGCTTCGGCCGGCAGCGCCGCGTCGACCTCGGCATCCGCGACCGGGAATTCCCGTTCGATCCGCTCGAGCTCGTCGCTCAACCGCTCGCGCAGGATCGCGCGGCGCAGATAGTCGTTCCAGCCGGCGACAGTCAGTGCGCGCTCGGAAAGCCACGCTTCGAGCTCGTCGGCGGCGAGGAGATCGTGCTCGTGCCGGAACGCGATCGCGGCGCTGCGGAGGGCTTCCGCCGAAACGGCGTCAGCCTTGAGGCACGCGAGCCCCTGCCGCGTTTGCCGCATCAGCTCGGCGAGCTCGCCGCGGAGCTCGGCCGCCTCCAGCACGTCCTCCCACCCATAGGTCCGCCCGGCCACGGAGAAGAGCGGCCGGCCGGCCGGGACGCCGAGCTGCAGCCTCACCCTCGCATTATCGAGCTTCGCTCCGGAAAGCCCCCAACAGGGGGCTTTTTCTTTTCCACAGCCGCGCCGACTTCTCCACCGACGCCGTCCACAGGTCGAGGAGCCGCCGCAGTGTTCGACATCGGTGCCAGTCTTCGCGAAGCGCGCACCCGCCGCGGCCTCTCCCTCGACGACGTCACCACCGGGCTCCGCATCCGCGAGCGGTACGTATGCGCGCTCGAGGAGGAACGCTGGGAGCTCATGCCGGCCGAGGCATACGCGAGAGGCTTCCTGCGCATGTACGCGGAGTTCCTGGGGCTGAACGGGAGCCTCTACATCGACGAGTACAACGCCCGCATCGCCGAGCACGAGGACGAGTTGCTCGTCCCCGAGCGGCTCGCGCCGAAGAGGCGTCGCAGCCTGTTTCTGCGCACGATCGTCGGCGTCGTCGCGATCGGCGCGGCGGTCGCGGCGCTGAACGTCTTCGACTCCGGCAGCCCGGCGGCGTCGAATGTCCAGCCCGACCTGAGCAATATCGCGAACGCTGCGACTCCGCCGCCGCCCGTCGTGCACGTTCGCCCCGCAACGGCTGCGAAGAAGCCGGCCGTCGCGCTGATCCGCGCGGTCGCGTCACGGTCGTGGCTCTCGGTGCGCGTCGGCAGCGCGCGCGGGAGAGAAGTCTTTCGTGGCTTCCTCGAACGCGGGCACAGTCTTTCCTACGACCTGAAGCGCGACGTGTGGCTGCGGATCGGGCGGCCGAAGTCGCTCGCGATTCGCATCGGCCCCGACCTCGTGCGCGGGCTACCGGGCTCGACGCCCGTGAACCTGCTGCTGACGCCCGACGGGCCGCGCGCCGGCTAGCTCGCTGCGGCTGCTTCGAGCTCGACTTCGGGCACGTCGTTCCACAGCTCCTCGAGCTTGTAGAAGCCGCGCGCCTCGGGGGTGAAAACGTGGAGGACGACATCGAGGTAGTCGGCGAGAATCCACGTCCCCTCCTGCTTCCCGTCGATCGTTCGGGGCAGGAGGTCGCTCTCGCTCTTCATCCGCCCGTGCACCTCGTCCCAGATCGCAGCGGTCTGCCGCGGGTTGCGGCCCGTGGCGATCACGAAGTAGTCGGTGAACGTGCAGACCGGCCGCATGTCGAGGATCACGACGTCCTCCGCCAGCTTCTCCTGTGCGAGAGCGGCGATGCGGCGGGCTTGTTCGAGCGAGCTCAGGGCTGGATCCGTGTCCTTCTTGGGATTGGGTCCAGTGTATCCACGACTTGCGGATGTTCAACCGGCGCCGTAGAGATCGCGCTCGCGGATCCGCTCCGCCACGGCGTCGGGGACTAGGCCCGCGAGCGGTTTCCCGCCTGCGGCCAGCGCACGGACGTCCCGCGACGCCGCCGGGTTCGCCTCGATGTCGAAGAAGAGGACGCGCTCGGGCTGGTCGAGCTCCTCGAGGACGGCGTCGAGTTGCCCACGCTCGTAGCCCGGTCGCGTCGCGACCGCGAGCCGCGCGCGTTCGAGCACCTCGTCGGGCTCCAGCCACGAGAGGAAGTTGCTGAACTGATCCGCGCCAACGATGAAGAGCGGATCCTCGAAGGGCTCGCTCCGCAGCAGGTCGATCGTGCGCGCGTACGGATCGAGGCGCACGTCGTCGTCGGGGAACGCGGCGCGCGCCAGCTCCAGCCGCTCCGATGCGGGAAGATACGTCTCCTTGTGGCCGGGACGCTCCGCGACGAGGATCGTGAGCCGCGACAGCCCGAACTGCTCCTTCGCGGCGCGCGCGAGCGCAACGTGGCCGACGTGCGGCGGATCGAAGGCGCCGCCGAAGAGACCGGTCTCAGACATACGCCAGCAGATCCTCGAGCGGGCGCGGCACGCGATCGAGATCGAGCGCGTCCACGAGGTGGCGCGCGTACCGGATCTTCCGCCGGGCGCCGCTGCCCAGGAAGCGGTGCAGCTGCCGGTCGACCGCCTGCCCCCGCCACTCGGGTTGTTTCTGGAAGGTGCGGAACGGGCCGAGGTCGCCGTGCTCCTCGAGCGCGGCGACGACGCGGTCGGGGCCGAGCGCGCGGATCAGCTCGTCCTCGAGGTCCTCGACGCAGGCGAAGAAGCCGAGCCGCTCGAGACCGGCGCGCTCGAGCGCGCGCAGGATCTCGCGCTCCTGCCCGATGTCGTACAGCCCGGCGAGCCGCGTCTCGCCGTAGCGCTCGAGGAAATTGCCGATCGCCTGCGCGCCGCCGATCGGGACGACCGCCACCCCTTCCTGCTCGAGGTCGCGTCCTCGCCGACGTGCGAGCGCTTCGACCGCGGCCTGATCGCTGACGCCCTCGACGAGCACCGTCAGCTCCATTCGAGCACCTCGTCGCCGATCTCGACCTCCTGCCCCTTGCGCGCGCCCGCGGCGCGCAGCACCGCCTCGAGCTCCTGCCCCACCGGCGCGCGGCCCGTGACACGGAAGCCGCGCTCGGTACGGAACACGCGATAGGCGCGGCGCGCAGGCTGCGGCCGGTAGACGAGATAGTCGACGAGCTCCTCCTCGTCGCCGGGGGCAGCGGGAACCACCTCTTCCGGCGGCACGAGCTCGAAGAGCGCGCGCTTCAGCTCCTCGATCCCTGCGCCGGTCGCAGCGGAGACGCGGAAGACGCGGACGATGCGGTCGTCCTCGATCGCGAAGGCCGGCGGCTGCGGGCTGAGGTCGATCTTGTTCAGCACGATCGCCTGCGGCCGCTCGTCGAGCCCGGCGCCGTACGCGCCGAGCTCCGCGTCGATCGCGCGCCAGCGGTCCTCGGCGTCGCCTTCGGACGAATCGATCACGTGCAGGAGCAGGCGCGCACGTTCGAGGTGCGCGAGGAACTCGTGGCCGAGCCCGATCCCTTCGCTTGCGCCTTCGATCAGACCGGGCACGTCGGCGACGACGAGCTGGCGGCCGTCCGGCGCCTCGACGGTGCCGAGCACGGGCGCAAGCGTCGTGAACGGATAGTCGGCGATCTTCGGGCGCGCGTTCGAGAGGCGGGCGACGAGCGACGACTTGCCCGCGTTCGGCAGCCCGACGAGCGCGGCGTCGGCGAGCAGCTTCAGGCGCAGCTCGATCTGCCCCTCCTCCCCGGGCCAGCCGACCTCCGCGAAGCGCGGCGTCTGCCGCGTCGGGCCCGCGAAATGCTTGTTGCCGCGCCCGCCGGTGCCGCCTTTCGCGACGACGATCCGCGCGCCCGGATGCGCGAGGTCGGCGACGAGCCGCTCCTCCTCGTCGAGCACCTGCGTGCCGACGGGAACGTGCAGCTCCGCGTCGTCGCCGTCCGCGCCGTGCGACAGCCGCCCGCCGCCCGGGCCGCCCTTCCCGCCGCGCAGCTTCTGGTTCGGGCGAAAGCCCGAGAGGTCGCGCCGCCGCGAATCCGCGACGAGCACGACGTCGCCGCCGCGGCCGCCGTCCCCGCCGTCGGGGCCGCCGCGCGGGACGAACTTCTCCCGGCGGAAATGGATCGACCCGTCACCGCCGCGACCGGCGATCACCGTCAGCTTCGCGCGGTCGTGAAACACGACGCTCCTGTCGCGGTTCGCTTAGCCCGCTGCGTCTACGACCGAGATAAAGCGCTTCTCGCCGCTCTTGCGGAACGCGACCACGCCGTCACGCGTCGCGAAGATCGTGTCGTCCTTGCCGAGGCCCGTACCGGGGCCCGGGCGGAAGCGCGTCCCGCGCTGGCGGACGAGGATCATCCCCGACGTCACATCCTGGCCGGAGAACATCTTC
>Ga0070714_100002839_pt1 | contig 12791 bp, 13 predicted proteins | sample LARL83metaG_FD_65450 | JGI IMG/M metagenome (GOLD analysis project Ga0070714, IMG submission 65450) | Corn, switchgrass and miscanthus rhizosphere microbial communities from Kellogg Biological Station, Michigan, USA - LAR L8-3 metaG | ecosystem: Host-associated > Plants > Roots > Rhizosphere ... | reverse complement strand
GATGACGGAACCATCCGGCTGAATTCGCGTATGGCACGTCGCGCACGATAGGAATCCCAGCATCACCACGCCCTTCTTCGGGACAATCAGACTGAGGTGGGGATACGTGCCGTCGCGGGCTGCAGGCACACCGGACTTTTCCAAGATGCTCCTGAAGGCCGCCAGCATCTGGACGGGAAAGAGGCTGATCGGATATCGGAAGACCTCCCCTCCAGCGGTAATCCAGTCCTGCTCAGTCTTGAGATTCGCCGCATCAAACGTGAGCTCGGGCTCAGCTTGAGCGAGCTTGTTCAAGTACCCGCCCGGCTCGGCTTTCGAGGCGTACACGGGATAGCGGCGGTACATTGCACGCTCGCGCATGCGGAAATAATAGGCGGCCGACGCCAGCTTGACAGTTACGCCGGGCACCGGCGGCGGAAGAAGTGCGCCTGCAAGAGCCTGCTCGTCCCATGTCTTCGGGATCGTTTGCGCCTGCAACGGCCAAACCCAAAACCCGGCCACAACCAGCAGCATTGACTTGCAAGCGTCCCTGAACACGCTACCCCTCAACCGCATAGTATATTCCACGCAAGCTTGCCGAAAGGACACCGCGCAGAAGCGGTAGAGGATTGTTGGTTAGCTCCAGGGAGCTTGACTAGGCGGGAGCGATTCCGTTGGCTCCGCCAACTCGTCGAGCGCTTGAGCGAAGCGGTTATAGGACTCAAAGCTGACAGCGGTACGGCTGCGTTCGAGGCGTTGTATCAGGAGTCGGTACAGATCCGCAGTGAGTGTGAGAAAGCGCGGTGCGAGATGGAAATGCATCGTCACGAGCATGGTTGTTGAGATTCAGCGCAACGTTATCCGCGCCTTCTATCGTTGCGAACGCAGTGGAGGGTGATGACCCCGCTCGGTGCCGAACGTCAAGCCATTACGGAACAGCCGCGCTGGTTTCCTCCTGCCCTGGCCAATTCAGGACGATCTGGCAGACGACATCTGTGAACCGATCAAGATCGATCGGCTTCTGAACGTATTCGCTGCACCTAGTTCCAGTGCATACTGTTCAAATCGAGGATGATGATCGCCGGCTGGTTTGGTCGGGGTGCGCCGGGATAAACCGGCATGTTGTAGGGGATGAACGAGCCCTACAAGAAAGGAGAAAGCGACTCCATCTTGGCCCTGAATCTTGCGGGCCGTCCGTGAGGTTTCGCTCGAAGCGTAGATACGGGTATCGGGTTGGTCTATTACCAATACCACGCTGTTCCGGGCAACCTCATTGGGATGGCTGTTTTTATGCATCATCTGCGGCGAATGTGGCGGGCTGTTCTGGCTCGTCGCAGCCAACGCGGGCAGGTGTCGTAGCAGCGGCACTCACCGGTTCTGGATCGCCCTTCCTTACTCCCAGCAGCGCTTCGCCGCTAGACATCTCAGGTAAGAGCCGTATGCGTAAACGCGCTCGTACGGACCCGTGCGGGGGGCGATCAGTGATGGTCGTCCTACCGCGACTACATAAGAAAAGGGACCGGCTCCGTTAATTGCCCTTATGCCATTCCCAGCTTTCGCCTCACCTGCCCAATCGCCGCCAGACTGCTACTTCGCCCGGATCGAAACCGAGGCGATGTGGTTCTCCCATTCCAGTTGGAGTTTGCCAGTATTGCCGCTGGCGGTGATCGTATACTTCAGCTTTTCGATGGGCACTGGCGGCTTCTCCATTTTCATGTCGGCGCGGCCCAGATCCATACTCAGATCGTAGGAATCACCGTTCTGGCCGGTCTGTTTATTGATGATGAGCTGCCATTTTTCGGGGTCCTTCACCAGGACGTAAAGCGAATACGTGCCGGCCGGCACTTTGAGTCCGGCGATGTCGAGATCGGCTCCGGTTTGGAGGGTAGTGGCGGCATTCGCGCCGGCGCGCCATACGGGATAAGTCGAATCCCTCGACACTACGCCGCCATCTCCAAAGATCTGGCGACCACGCACCGAGGGCGAGGAGTACTTAATCGTGATAGCTTCGCCGGCTATGGTGGCGGATGACTGGGCGGCCGGGCTCTGGGCTGAAAGAAGGCCGACAACACCGGTGAGCGCAATAAAGAATCTCTTGAGTGTTCTCATAAAAAGATACTAACCCGGTTGAAGACCCTGGGTGTCCGCCGGAACTGGATCGATCACTCCGCTTCGGAGAAAGAGCAAGCAGAATCTCCAGCGATCAGGTGATTGAGGCGAAAGCCGCTACCGCCAAGGGGAATTGGCGGGTGCGGTCCCTCTTTTAAGAGGGTGACCAATCAAGTCAGGTTTCCGTGATCTCGCATACGGATCTACGGAATGTATTCGTTCCCTTAACTCGCTGTCTCAGTTTTGGGGCTCACTCCAAAACTATCACAGCCCCTCCCGCTTGGCTTCGCATCCTGCGGGAGGGGTCTATCAATCATCACTGGCGCTTCCCATCAGACGCTTCACGAAAGCCTAATGTTGTTCACTTGGACGAAATATGCCCAGACCGGAGAGTGCTTGTCAAAATCCAAGTAACCTGTACCAAATTCCGAGTTGCCCTAGTCTACGGTTTTGCTGGGACGTAGTCTTGCTACCAAGATCGGTGGAATCTCCGCACAGTTGTGCCAGCGCAGCGTCAAATCCCCGGCAGGAACATCGAAGGCGGGCTCTTCTAATCCATCGAGGACGAATCCCGCGGCGAAGCAAGCCGCCAAGAGCATTTGTAGGGGCCGATGGAAATAATAGTGGGGTTGAGGCTGTCCTACGATTCCAACCGCCCTCTGTGGCGTCAAGCCTTTGTAGCGTTTCACTCTAACGCCGAAGCTCAGCGTTACCTGGTCCTCATAATCGTCCCGCTCAGCGAGCAATGTCGTTCCATTTGTGTTGAAGCAGGGGTGAGGAACTGAAAAGACGAAGCGGCCATTGGGCCTGAGCGCCCGCCAAACAACACGCAACACAGGCGTAATGCTGGCGATGTCCATCAATGCCATGTTGCAGACTGCTGCGTCAAATTCGCTCGTGCCAAGGGCAGCCGTTTCATCTTCCCTAGTCAGATCGAGGAGCCGATAGTCGATTCGGTCCCCATGTTCGCTGGTCCGGAGACGGGCGCAATCCAAGAAGGCGCGGCTGAAATCGCAGGCTACGACGTGTACGCCGAAAGATGCGAGCCGGCGGGCGAACTGTCCATTTCCACAAGCGAGTTCCAGAACTCGCTCACCTGGCTGAGTGGCTAAGAGTCGCTCGGTGGCCGGCGCGATCAGAGAACGGTGCCAGGTATTGCCCTCACCCATCTTGGCATCCCACCAGCGAGCGTTTTGTTCCCAGATCTCCAGCGTCTCTGCAACCAATTCGGGAAAATCTACGTTTGGGCTCGTGTTCGGGTTCATTTGTGAAATGGTAACGACAATGGCTTGCGGGGGCAACACAGTGATATGGATCTGATAGTGATATGACAGGATTACTCCCGAGCTACCTCGCTCGACGCCACTTGGACGGGTAACGCTAGGGCTCATTGATGTGTTCCAGACGTATCTCTAAAAGATTCTGGTAGATCGGACTGATGTGAGCCATTAACGGCGGCCATTGCGTCGGGATGGCGAGGCTAACCAGAGCAGCCTGCCATTTGTCCGAGTCAGCGGTTTTTACGACCCGTGGCGGATTAAGAGGTGCCGTTTTTTGTCGGTGTGGATTACAGCAAGATCCGGTCGGCTTTGGAAAGCAGCGCCGACGGAACGGTCAGCCCGATATTCCTAGCAGCAGTTTTGTTCACGGTCAAATAGTATCGAGAAGGATAGCGTATGGGAAGATCGCCTGGATTTGCGCCTTTCAGGATCTGATCGACGTACCGGGCGGCAGTCCGGTGCTGATCTACAAGATCCGGTGCCCACGCCATCAGGCCTCCGGCCATGGCGAATACGGTCGCTTGATAGATTGCCGGGATGTGATGGCTCGCCGCAAAGTCGACAATGAGTTGGCGGTTGACGAACGACAATCCACCCTGGAAATTCAGGAGCCCATTCATGCTCTCTGCAGCGATCACCCCTAGCGCTTGTTCCAGTTCCGCGAGCGAGGTGGCGCGATACGGCTTGACCGTCACACCGAGCTTGGCGGCCGCCTCCCGAGCGTCGGCGAGTTGCAGTTCGTGACCGCCGTGCCCAGGCGTCGTCGAAAGTAGTGCGACTCGCGACACGGCCGGCGCCGCTGTTTTCAACAGTTCAAGGCGTCTTGCGGTGACACCAGGCGGCAGCTCATCGATGCCGGTCGCGTTGCCACCGGGATGTTCGATTGTCTGAGCGAATCCGTTGCTGACCAAACCGGGGCCAGTCACGATGACCAAGGGCATAGCGGGATTGGCGGCACGAGCTGCCAGCGCGCTCGGTAGCGCTTGGACCACGACCAGTTCGAGGTCCATGCGAGCCAAGTCGGCCGCAGCATTCGTATTACGAGCTTCGATAACGAGGTTGTGCCCCTCGATGTAACCCAGTTCGCGCAGCGTCTCTCGGAAGACCGTCCCTCCACCCTCTGGATCTTCGCCGAGAGCCAGGCCGATACGACGGACGCGAGTGTTCTGCCCGTTCGCGGAGGGCACGATGGGAATCGCACACCCAAGAGCAGCGAGCCCTATTCCAAAGGAACGGCGACTGACTCCGCGTCTCCGCGTAAGTCCGTAGCGTTCGTGTCGGCGCCGTTGCATGCGGTCTCCACCCAATCGCATGAGTCCTCCTGCCAGCCTCTACAACGGAGTGATTGTACCTCAAGCGCTGCTCAGACAGCGACTGCCAGCACTGCAGTCAAAGAAGTTCAAGCCGCACTGAGAAACGCGAGTGGAACCAAGCTCGTGATGCTTGGCACTGGTGCCGGGCCGAATCCCATGGTGCCGGGACGCACGCGGCAGATGACTTCTCACGTTATGGTAAACAACTCCACGGCGTACGTGCTCGATTGCGGACTCGGCGTCACGAACCAGTTCGCCATGACAGGCATTCCGTTCACCGCCGTCCGCTCGATCTTCATCACGGCATCATCACCCCGGCCATAACATTGAATATGCCCCTCCTTCTCCTCGGGTGGGTGCAAGGCCTGCCCAGCTCGGTGCGCGCATTCGGTCCACCTCCGCTCAAGCAGATGACAGAGGATTTTCTGCGTGCTTATAAATCGACCATCGATTTCTGGGCGGAGGATTTGAAGGTGAGGCCGCTCGTCTCGCCCGACGTTAAGGAAGTCTCGGAACCTGGCGTAGTTATGCAGGACGAGAACGTCAAAAGTAAGTGCTGCCATTGTTCAGCACCCTCCGGTACGGCCGGCGTTGGCGTACCGGTTCGATTTCCATGACCGCTCGATCGCCTTTTCGGGTAACACCGCACCAGTCGAGGTTATGGCACGGTTGGCCAAGGGCGCGGACATCCTCGTACATGAGGCGATGTACGTGCCTGCGATCGAAGCGTACGTCCACGATCGCATTGCCAAAGGGTCGCCCATCCGTTTCGACGATTACATGGCGCACATGAAAATCGATCAATCGCCAGTCGAAGATGTCGGCCGTATAGCGAAAGAAGCAGGAGTCCAAACGCTCGTTCTCTCGCACCTCACGCCGGGAATCGACGGAATTCAGGATGAGACGTGGCGCAACTTGGCTGCAAAGCAGTTCAAGGGAAAAATTGTCGTCGCGCACGATCTGAGTGTGTTGTAATCCGATATCAAAGATGGAGTCACTTGGTCGAGGAAATGCGGGTCGCGCTTACCTGGTCTTCGGGTGAGTCGCTGGCCACTCGCAACCAATACCTCTTGCGACTCAGTTGAGGCAAGTCGCAGCTCGTAGCGGTCACCGGGCAAGAAGTGGGCGTCACGGACAGTAGGCGGTACATCAGACTCACTGTCCGGAGCAGCGTTTTTACGGCCGGAGACTATCGATCGACGCTAAGCGGACCTAGGAATCCTGAGAGGGTCGCTGGCTGGTGAACGCACTGAGCAGCACTCGGAGGTCAGGACCCATCGGTGAGGTGAGAGACGGGTACTGCCTTGTGGATGGCCAACGTCGCGTTACGGCGACGCGTCGATGGAGTTGATCAAAGCGTCAACCCCGTCGTCGCTACGGTCACCTCACCGTGACGGTCACGTCCTTTTCGACCTTCAGCTCGCCGTCGTTCGCGGTCCCCCGGAGGATATAGGTGCCGGGCTCCGGGAAAGTAACCTCCACGGTCGCCTTCTGGTCCTTCACCAGTATGCTCCCCTGATCGAACTTGGCATTGTCCGGGCCACGCCACACGATCCAACTGAGTTGCAGCCCTTGCGGGCCTCCAGGGGCACCGCGTCTCTTTGCCACTTGCGGAACACTCAGCACGATCTCCGGCTGGTTCGGATCGGGTTTCAGCGTTGGGGGTGTTTCCTGGCCGACGGCCGCCTTTCGCGGCTCCTTCTTCGGCACCGGCAGGCCATCATCGGTGACCGTCGCGGCCAGCACGAGCGGCGCTGCCACCGACGCGGTCGCCTCGCTGGCCACTGTCAAGACCGGCGGCTTGTTCTTGAGCGACTCTTCATTCCGCGCCTTACCTTGATAGATGGGATCGATTTCCCACTCCGGTTGGAGCCAGCCCACAGCTCGCTCCGTTTTGCCGTGAATGCTGACCGTCCAGACCAGCTCCTTCTTCCCCCAGTCTTCCGGTACGTCCACGTGAAACGCCCCAGTATGAATCCGGGTACTGAACACCGTCGGTTGCCCGCGGTCGGGCGCGCCTGGCTCGAACTTGTTGTCCGGACCAACCGGCACGGCGGGCGTCTCGACGTAATTCCGGTTGATGTACCCGAAATACATCGCATACCCCCCGTCGGGCTTGCGTGCCCAACCGGCGAAAATCGGCTGGACGGCTTGTCCCCTATCGAACTTGAAACCCAGCGGTTCCGGGTTGCCTTGGGCGCCTACCACACCCGGCATGGCCAGAACGAGAAACAGAACTCCCGCTAGGCAGAGCCCTTGCACGCAAGAGGCGTTCACACTCAGAGCTTTCATGCTGAACCTCCTAAGCGATAAACGATCATCGTTTGCCCATATACCGATCGGGCTGGGCGCATGGCCGCCGCTCGGTCAGCGCCTAGGCTCAATCGAACGCCGCTTCCTGCCCGTCCTCTCCCGCACTTAGTGCGTTCCTGTATTTAGTGCTGCTGCTGTCTTTTTCGCGGCCCCCGACTGCTCCGCTTTGCGGGCTGCGACCGCCGCTTTGTACTCGGCGTCAGTCAGGTCGTACCAACCAATCCAGGAGAAGCCCATCTCGTCGATTGTTCGCCCCGTGCCGGCGCCGACCCAGTTTTTGGGATCCGGATTGTACTTGTTCCCGGTGCTGTTGTCGTACCAGCTGACCACGTGTAGCAGCGTGCCGGCCGGCACAATCGGCTGTACCTCGTCCTTGTAGTTGTAGATGGTGTGCCAGTTGTAGTCCCAGCCGGCACAGGTCACCGTCTCGGTGACGACTGGCTCAACCGGGTAGATCAGTTCCAGGCACTGATACTTGCCGCGGATATGCATGTGCGGCTGCCACGCAGTGATCATCGCAGCTTTGTTCAGCCTGGTGTAGCCGTCACGGCGCACTATTTGACCCGCCGGAATATCGAGGTCGGGAGCCCCCTCCTGGCCGAGTTGCTTGGACCACTGAATGTGCTTAGGAGTGTACCCCTTCGGGTAGAACTTGATGCCAAGCTGGAGGTGCACCTTGACCTGGTCACCAACGGAATGAAAGTGATAGCTGACCATTGCGTTCTGGTCCTTCGTCAGCAGGACCCCGGCGTCATTGTCATAGAAGGTGGCGTTCTTCCCGGACGCGTATTCAACCAGAAACTGCCCGCTGCCGCCTCCGGAGTCGTCGCCCATCGTGGTTTCCTGGCCGGGTTCGACCGCGTAGGAGAGGGCATGGTGCACGACTTTGCGCGACTCAGAGTCGGCAACCTTGCTCTGGATCGCCATGATATACCGGTCCTCTTTCAGGCCGAACGGTGTCTGGATTGTTCCGTACAGGTCCGCACCGTTCGCGGGCATGGTGAACTCCGGATAGTTCACGATGAGATCGGGCTCGCCGATCCGCCAGGTGCTGAGATCATCCCCCTTCGGCACCCGAGGCATGTCGGCCGGATTGCCCTGCGGTGCGCCTCCGTCCACCCACTTGACGATGGTCGCGATGTCCGCGTCACTCAGCGACGGATCGTTCTTGTAGTTCTGGATGCCGATGGTCTTGTCGAGGAACCATGGCGGCATCGTCCGTTTGACCACCCGTTCCTTAATCGACTTCGCCCACGGACGGGTCTGTTCGTAGGTGAGCAGCGACATCGGCGCTATCTCGCCGGGCTGATGACACCGAGCGCAATTCGCGTACAGTATCGGCGCCACCTCCTTTGTGAAAGTGGGAGTTTTCTGTGGAGCAGAATTGTCGGCTGCCTGTAAGTCACCCAATGCCAACGGGAGCGCAAACACAAGCACCCCGAGTGTAAATTTGCGGTGCGTGGACTTTCGATCCATGAGCCCCTCCAATGGAATTAATTTCCAATATATGATACATCGAAACAATTTTCCCCGTATGCATCAATCCCGGCACATCAATCGAGGCTCGCGCGTCATCTGTCGAGTTATGCCTAGACCTCAATCACTCAGCGCTTTGTTGTGCTCAGCCCGGCGGCTGTGCGCGACTCGGGAGAGAGTGCCTGTGATCACTGTCCCGCCAAATGCGGCGAGCTCGCGCCCCGATAAATGTGCAAGCAACGAAACCGTGGTGCGGACCTCGGCCCACGGCGATCACCTTCGCCAAGTACGCCTTGGCCGACCTATTGGACAGATGCGTAGATCAGTATTAAGCTGATCGTGCAAGGAGGAAGCGATGTCTTTGATGGGATACAACGAGCGAGGTGTTCGGGTAGGCCGACGGTTTGTAGGTGCGCGTTGGCAGCTATGGCGCTCGCCTTCGCGTCGGGCACACTCGCATGGAAGGGTCCCCGACACGATTGGAGGATGATCGGCTACGATTCGGAGGACAACCGCACTCAGCGGTTTGAGCGCAGGATTGGGGTCCACAACGTCAGCCATCTCGCGAGGAAGTGGGTGGCGTCTACCGCTGGCGACGTTTCGGCGACTCCGGCGGTTGAAGGCCCTTTGAATCCTTGTTCGAAGCACGCTGCGGTTTGGCTATTTTTGTATCTACTTGATTTTGTTCTGGCGGTGAGGGTGGGATTCGAACCCACGGAACCCGCAAAGGTTCAACGGTTTTCGAGACCGCCCGATTCAACCACTCTCGCACCTCACCGTACTTCTAAGCTACCTGATTTTGCGCTGTTTGCCAAGCATCTGCAACACCGCCGCGTAGTTTAGAAGGTACGTCTGGAGGAATGAGATGGTCGTGCTTTTCTAAACCGAGCGTGACGGCTTCTTCTTACGCAAGAGTCCGAGGGCCACCAAACCAGAGCCAATCAGAAACGCAGTCAGCGGTTCAGGGATGGACTCGATGGATACGCCCGGGATACTGTTAATGCTGGTCAGAACGTAACTGTCCGGGCCTGCGCTTTGACGAGGGAAACTGATCGTGGAGTCCAGGGCAATCCGGTCATTGGTGTTGCCCGCCATAGCCGCGTCGAACTGCTTTGCCTCAGTGCTGTCGAGCATGAAGAGGTAATCCGTTTTCCCGTTTCCCGGATTGGTCGCCAGATTGGAAAAGGTCCCGGAAGCAGTAAAGACCAAGGTCGTGCCGTTGTACAGCTTGAGGGTGAGATCGTTGATCGTGACAACATTGTTATTCGAGTTCTGCGGTTGCACGCCATCAAACAGAATGGCGACCTGATCACCGGCCGTAATTCCCAAAGAACTCAAAGTAGGGGCGGATTGCTTTGGAAATCCGATCGGAGGTGCTTCGTCTCCGCCAGTGTCGCCATCCAGGGGTGCGCATGCGCCACTTCCAGCAATCAAGCCGCCGCCACCGTCAGGTGCGATGCAACCGCTTTCGCTGTTCTGACTCGGTCCGTGCGACTGGATGGTTAATGCGCGCGGAAGAGCCCCAAATCCGGCGCCTCCGACCACTTCCGGTCCCACGAATATAAGATTCGCTCGAGCGGAAGGTGACGTCACTGTTACCACCGCGATTGCAGTGAGAAAAAAAATTCCTTTCATCGCTGTTTCCTCCAGACTATCCTTCTCTTAATCAGCAGGTCGGTGCCCGAATATAGTATGGAGTACGCTGTACGCGAATAAAACTGGATAGTATCCCAAATCGGGATACTGGAAAAAACACTAGTAGTGAGTAGCGCTTGCCCATCCGGTTCTAGATGGACTGTTTCGGAAGCGCTTTAATGTAACACCGCGTATCGTCGGCCGCTACGCGCCGCACATCATCACGAAGCCAGACTTTCATGGCTGGGTTTGCAGGCGCGAATCTCCCAGGAACGCTTCCACGATTCTCGCTGCCAGCTCCGCGTGATTCTTGCCGAGGTCGTGCCCCGCGCCTTCGATCTCCAACAAGTTCACGTGGGCAGGAATCAGAGCGATTGCGTTCTTTAGCTCGTCGGTGGTGGCGAAGGGATCGCGCGAGCCATGCACGAAGAGCGACGAAGTTCGAAGCTTCGGGAAGTGCGCCGTGCGCAACTCAGCGGGCTTGCGTGGCGGATGCAAAGGATAAGACAGCAGCAAAACAGCGTCCGCCAGCTCAGGACTCTCGGCAGCCAGGATGCTCGACTGCCGGCCTCCGTAAGAGTGACCACCCAGCCAAACTCGCTCCGGTTTTTTTTCGCGAATTTTCAGAATCTGTTCGCGCAGGCCTTCGCGGTCGCGCTCGGCATCACCCGGCCGGGGCGGACCATGCGGCCGCTCCTGGCGAAATGAAAGGTCGTAGCGCAGTACCTCGACTTCGGCTTGCCCGAAAGCGTCTGCCAGCGCTACCAGCAGTGGAGCGTTGCGATTCGATCCCGCGCCGTGTGTGAGAAGCAAAAATTTCAAGCGATTGATTAACTCGGGGCGAACCTAAAACGAAAAGGGCCACCTGCTCTGGGCGGCCCTTCCTCACGTACTGGGAACTGAAATCTTAAGGTCGCATTACATTCTCGGCCTGCAGGCCTTTGGGGCCATGCTTCACCTCGAACTCCACCTCCGCACCTTCATCCAGTGTCCGATAGCCGTTCATCTGGATTGCTGAGAAGTGAACAAACACATCATCGCCGTTAGAGCGCTGGATGAAGCCGTAGCCCTTGGCGGCGTTAAACCATTTCACGATACCTTTTTCTCTCACTACTAATTTCTCCTTACATCTGGTGCTGAGCATCTTTCCTTCGAAACGGCTAGAACGTTACGAGACGAGAATGTTTACACGTCTCGCCGTCTCTCCGGCGCCAAATGCACAGGCTAATTGAAAAACTGGACCATAATATCACAAGACCTCCAGGCTTCCGCAAGAGAAAAATGCGTGTGGAATCATACAATTGGAGAGTGGCAGGGGCTCTGACCCTGGTTTCCGAAGAGACCGTCCAGGCTTAAACATCAGCATGGGGAAACGTTTTCGATCACGGCTTTACGCCTGGTGGTATTTCACCATCGCCGCTGGATTCCTGCTGTTAGGCATCAACCGCTGGCTACTGGGCGAACGGCTCTGGCTGGTATTCCTGCGCTTCGCAATTGCGGCCGGGTTCCTGGTGCTGGGCTATCTGACTTGGAAGTTCAAAGACACTAAATAGTACCAGTACTGATTAGAGAATATACCCATCAATTTGTTACCCGAGGTCAGCGTGGTTTTCATTTATACTGAGTGGGCATTCGGAGGAAACTACCAACATGAAACTACTCATTCTCAGCGTTGTCAGCGGGCTCTGCCTGGCAACGTCGATCTTTGCCGCTGTGGCACCCGCTGAAACGCCAGAACCCGCAACTATGTTGCTCCTCGGAGGTGGATTGATCGCCGTCGGCGCCGCCGCGTGGCGCAAGAACCGCAAAAAGTAGTCAGCGCTTTTCACGACTGAGGCCCAGCGCGCGAATTCTCTTATGCAGATTCGTGCGCTCCATGCCTAGCGCGCGCGCGGCTCCCGACACATTCCAACTGGACTCTTCCAGAGCCCGCAGGATGTGTTCGCGTTCTGCCGAATCGCGAGCCTCCTTTATATTGGAGCGCGGAGCGGCTTCCTGTGCCAGCCGGATTTCTACAGGAACCGAATCGGTCGTCAGTCGATTTCCCGATGTCAGGATCGCCATGCGCTCGATAATATTGCGCAGCTCGCGAGCGTTCCCAGGCCAGGAGTAGACCTCCAGTAGCTCGTAAGCTTCCTCGTCTATCTGCTTGGGATGAAAATTGTTGCGGGTGCAAAATTCTTCCAGGAAATATTCCGCCAGCGGTGCGATGTCCTGAATCCGCTCGCGCAGCGCGGGCACTCGGATCGGCACTACGCACAACCGGTAATAAAGGTCTTCGCGGAATTTCTGTTGAGCCACCAGGTCCGCCAGATTTCGATTCGTGGCTGAAACAACCCGGACTGAGACGCGAATGGGTTGCTCGCCGCCGACGCGATGAAACTCGCCCTCCTGGAGAACACGCAGGAGCTTCGCCTGGGAGCCGGAATGCAGATCGCCGACTTCATCCAGGAAAATCGTCCCGCCGTCGGCCAGCTCGAACTTGCCCTTGCGCGTGGAGATAGCGCCGGTGAACGCGCCCTTTTCGTGGCCGAACAACTCGCTCTCGAGTAACTCGGAAGGAATGGCGGCACAGTTGACTTTGACGAACGGGCCGCCGGCAAAGGGACTCTCGCGATGGATGTGCGCTGCCAGCAGTTCCTTGCCCGTGCCCGACTCGCCCATGATCAGGATGCGAGCGTCGGAG
>Ga0070714_100002838_pt1 | contig 12792 bp, 17 predicted proteins | sample LARL83metaG_FD_65450 | JGI IMG/M metagenome (GOLD analysis project Ga0070714, IMG submission 65450) | Corn, switchgrass and miscanthus rhizosphere microbial communities from Kellogg Biological Station, Michigan, USA - LAR L8-3 metaG | ecosystem: Host-associated > Plants > Roots > Rhizosphere ... | reverse complement strand
AATCGGCCATGACGTTCAAGCGTCACGAGCCCCGTCTTGCGCAGCACCTTCAGGTGCTCAGAGACGCTGGCCGGAGCCAGCCCCGACGCCGCCGCGAGGTCGCCCGCGGCTTGTGCCTGCGCCAGGCAGGCCTGCAGGATTCGACGCCGCTCCTCGTGCGCCAGCGCTCGGAGCAGCTCGTTGAGACGAGCGTCGCTCAGCGCGCGATGAGCGTGAGCAGATTGCCGGCCGGGTCACGCACCTGTGCCTTGACCACCCACCCGTTGTCGGTCGGAGGCATCTCGACACTGCCGCCGCTCGCCGTGGCCGCGGCCACCGCCTGGTCGAGGTCATCGACGGCGACGCCGATCGTCACGGCCGGCGCGTCAGCCTCGGTCAACGCGCCGTTGGGCCCTCCGTCGGGCGTACGGAGCAACGTATAGCCGGGGCCCTGCGGCCGCGGCTCCCAGCCGACCACGCTGCGGTAGAAGTCCGCGAGCGCGTCGAGGTCTTGGCCTGCGATGTCGAAGTGGGCGACCGCGTTGGGTGCATGGCTGGTTGTCGTCATGCCCTCATCTTATTTCGGGTAGTTCCGAAATGTCAACCGTGCCGTGCGCGGCGCCAGCGGTAGGGCGTGGTTGTCGACACGGCGATCAGCCCGGCGCGTTCCAGGATGGGCCGCGAGTAGGCAGTCGAGTCGCTGTGAATGAGCGTCTTGCCGGCGCCCAGCGCCGACCGGGCCCGCGCTGCGGTCAGCGCCCGGTAGATCCCCTGGCCGCGCCAGCGGGGGGTGGTGGCTCCACCCCAGATGCCCGCGAACTGGCTGTCACGTACCGGCTCGAGCCGTCCGGCGCTGATGATCTCACCCTCAGCCTCAGCGATCCAGAGCTCCATGCCGTCGCCGAGAGCCAGCCGGCGCAGGAGAGCGTCGGCGACCTCATCTGCGTGCGGGTCGTCGAAGACCGAGCTCACCATGACACACATTGCTCGCACGTCAGACTCGGCAGTGACACGTCGCAACCGCACACCGGCAGGCAGCGGAACGCTGACCGCCAGCGCGCGCGCCTCGCCGATCATGATCGACTCCGCCTCGTCCGGGGTGAACCCGCTGTCCAGCAACGCGTCGTGCAGGCCCGGCGCGTGGTCATGGCCGCGGGTCTTCCACTCGACACGTGTGATGCTCGGATCCCGCCGGTAGTGGGCGACCGCCTCCCGCACCCAACCCCGGATCGTCGAAGCGTCTGCTCCACCCAGATCCTTGTAGGTGACAAAGCCTCGTCCGCCCGCGAACGTCACCAACCGCAACGGACCCAGACGCGCCACCGCTACGGCGCTCGGCGTCTCCGCATCCGTTCGAAGCTGCGCGTCATACGCCGCCAGCAGCTCAGCGCTGCGGTCCATGCCCGACACCGTAGCCGCTCTGCCACCGGCGTCCACGGGGGCGCGTGCCGCTTGGGCCTGGGCGCGGCCCCTGCCCCGGGAGGCTTGACCTTGACCCAGGGGGAGGCCGCACACTTGTGCGATAACCCGGTCAAGGAGGCAGTGTGCAGGTGCAGCTGATGAGCATCGGGGAGTTCGCCAGGCATTCGCGGCTCTCGCCGAAGGCGCTCCGGCTCTATGACGAGCTCGGCCTGCTGGAGCCGGCCCGCGTCGACGATGACTCCGGGTATCGCTACTACGCGGCGTCACAGCTCGACCGCGCCTGGCTGATCGCCGCCCTGCGGCAGCTGCAGATCCCGCTCGCTGAGATCAAGGTAATCGTCGCGCTCGAGCCGGACGCCGCCGCCGCGCGAATCGGCGCGTACTGGAGCGCGACCGAGACCCAGCACGCCGCTCGCCGTGACCTCGCCCGCTACCTCATCGAGCATCTGCAAGGAGAGAGGCACGCCATGTATGAAGTCGCCACACGGAACATCCCGGCCCGAAGCGTTCTGACGGTCAGGCGCAGCGTCGAGGGAATGGACGCGGTGTGGGCGTTCGGCAAGGAGTTCATCTCGATCCTGCGCGACCACGACCTCCCGAGGATGGACGGACGCGCGGGAGCCTTCTACTGCATCTGGTGGGGCGAGGTCAGCGACGACAGCGACGGACCCCTGGAGTGGTGCCGGCCGGTGCCCACCGACCAGGCGCAGCGGCTTGCCGCCCAGGTCCCGGAGCTCGTGCTTCGCGATGAGCCGGCGCACCGTGAGGCGTTCATCCACCTTGGCACGTGGCCCCACCCCGACCCGGCGCAGTGGCCGCTGATCACGCACTCGCTGCGCAGCTGGAGCGAGGAGCAGCCAGTGCAGCCGACTGAGCTGGGCGCGCTGGGCGTGAGGATGACGTACCTGGTCGACGCGACCACCCCGGCGGGCCAGGGCCCTGACTGCGACTTCGCGCTTCCCTTCAACTGATCACGCACGGCGCGAGTTCGATCAACCCAGACCGCAAACCAGACAGGCTGGCGATCCGCGGTCCCGGTTGGACGGTTTCCGGCAGACCGGGACCCCAATCCCCCGCGACGCGGGGTTTGAGGTCTCGATTACCTGGGGCGGTGGTCGTGTAAGTGCGAGGTGGAGGTTGAGCAGTAGGGTGACACGGTGAATCGCACCCTCTGGCTGGCACGGACCGGCGCCCGCCGCCGGTTGGTGACAGTGAACCGACACCTCGCACACCTCGCACACCCCGCACACCCCGCACACCTTGCACTGGCCAGCGTGATCGCAGCGGTGGCGCTCGGGGCATGCGGTGCGACCTCGGGCGGACGGGCCGCATTGAGCGCGGGCGCAGACGTGTCGTTTCAGCACGTCGGTGGCCCGCCGTTTGGAGTCGTCGCCACACCTGACGGTCGGTACGCGTTCGTGGACCTGCTGCAAGGCCGCGTCCTGGTCTATTCCACCCGGGGGTCGTCGGCCCCTCGCCTGATTCGGTCGATCCCGGTGCCGGGCGAGGCTGTCGGAAGCTCGCTGACTCGCGACGGACGGCTGCTCCTGATCGCCAACGGGCAGGGGGCGACGGTGGTCAGTGTTGCCCGCGCCGAGCACGGGGCGCCGCACCCGGTCCTTGGGACCTTGAGACCGCCCGCGGCGGCGCACCTGCGGGCGGCCGGCGCAATCGAGACGGCGAGTAGCGCGGATGGGCGCTACGTGTTCGTGTCACTCGAGGACGGCCAACCCGGCGGGGCGATCGCCGTCTATCGGCTCGGCTCAACCGCGGCGGCGCGCTTCGGCGCTTCAGACTACATCGGCTCGATCACGCTTGGGCTGGCGGTGGTGGGCTCAGCGCTCTCGCCCGACGGGAAGTATCTGTATGTGACGAGCGAGGTTGCCGGCCCGCCGGTCGCCCGGTCGCTCTTCAAGGAAGGCCAGACGCTCGCCCAGCGGGTCGCCTCGGGCTCCCAGCGTCCCCAATCTCCCCGGTCTCGCCAGCCGGACGGCAGCCTGAGCGTGATCGACGTCGCGACCGCCGAGCGTGACCCCGCCCACGCCGTCCTCGCCACGGCTCCCGCGATGCAGGAACCGGTCCGCGTCGCTGTCTCGCCGGGCGGCCGGGTGGTGTGGGTGACGGCGCGCGCGAGCGACCGGCTGCTGGCGTTCTCAGCCGCCAAGCTGGTCAGCGATCCCGCCCATGCGCTGCTGGCCAGCGTCCGCGTCGGCGCTGCCCCGGTCGGTGTCGCCGTCAGCGCCGGCGGGAAGCGGGTGATCGTCGCGGATTCTGACCGTTTCAACGTCCGCGGCGCGCACGCGGCGGTCACCGTCGTCGAGGCCCACGCCGCCCTCACACATCGCTCAGCCATCCTCGCCACCCTGCCGGCGGGCCAATTCCCCCGCGAGATCGCCGTCGAACCCGGCGGCGTCGCGCTCGTCACCAACTTCGCCTCAGATCAAGTCCAGACGATCGACATCCCGCGTGTGCGCTAGCGCGGCTCAGGGCGATCAGGAGCCCGGCGAGCGCACACCGCGGACGCCGGAAGCGTCTGTCTTCAGACAAGCCGACCGCCGGCTCGATCGCGGCCCGATGGATAGGGTCTCGGTGGTGGACACACCGCTGAGACCAGGTGCCGCGTGGGTGCTGGATGCCACGCCCTCGGCGGTGAGGGAGCTGCGGCGCCACGCCGCCGAGTTCGTGTCCTCGGCAGGCGCTTCGGACGAGGTGACGCAGGCCGTCGCCTTGAGCGTGTCGGAGACCGTCACCAACGCCGTGGTCCACGCCTACGACGGCGAGGAGCCCGGGCAGGTTCGCGTCAGCTGCCATACGGACGGCGAGCAGTTCACCGTGGAGGTGGTCGACCACGGGGCGGGGATCTGGCTCCGCCATGACTCTCCCGGTATCGGCCACGGGCTGGCCATGGTCGGCGCCGTGGCCCAGGGACTCAGGATCGCGCCCGGCCCCGATGGCCGTGGGACAGCGGTGACGATGGCGTTCGGTCGCGTTCCGGCGCCAGCCGCGCCGCCGGGATTGGAGATGCTGTGCGCCGTGGCGCTCGAGGCTGTCGCGGACGTCTCGAATGTCGACGTCGTGCAGCAGGGCGTGCTCCGCAGGGTCGCGGCAGAGGTCGCGGGCGATGCAGCGCTCACCGACTGGCTGCGCGCGGCGCCGCCGCCGGCCAAGCCCGGAACCGCGACGTGGATGGCGCTCCGCGAGGGCGGCGCGCGCCTCGTCATCCACGATCCCACCGTCCCCCGCTCGCCGGGCGGGACCGGCGAACGCCTCGACCTCGCCTGGTGGGTGGCCGTCGCGCTGCGAGGCGCCGACGGGACGCCGGCCGCGATCTGGGGGCTCGGCGGCCGGGCAGGTGGACGTCCGGTCCCTCCCGAGGAGATCATCGGCATCCTCGCCGACGCGGCTCACCATGACCTCGAGCAGCCCGCCGAGCGCGCCGTTCTGCGCGGCCGGCTGGCGGCCGCGGGACAGGGGTGAGGTGCTCCTGCGGGCCGGCCGGCGGTAGCTACTCCCCGCGCCAGACGGGCGCGCGCTTCTCGAGGAACGCGGTCATGCCCTCCTGCGCATCGTGCGCGAGCGCGTTCTCGGTCATGACGAGCTCGCAGTGCTGGTAGGCCTCGTCCTCGGCGCGATCGATCTGGGCGTAGAACGCGTGCTTGCCGGTGGCCACCGTGTAGGCGCTGGAGCGAGCAATCGCACCAACCAACTCGAGGACCGCGGATTCAAGCTCCTCGGGGGCCACCACGCGATTGACCAGCCCCCAGTCGAGGGCGGTCGAGGCATCGATCGGCTCGCCCGTGAGCAGCATCTGCATCGCTCGCTTGCGGCCCACCGCTCGCGACACCGGGACCATCGGCGTGGAGCAGAACAGGCCGATCTTCACGCCCGGTGTGGCGAAGCGCGTGCCTTCCGCGGCGACCGCCAGGTCGCAGGCCGCCACCAGCTGACAGCCGGCCGCGGTGGCGATCCCGTGCACCTTCGCGATCACGGGCTGAGGGAGCTGATGGATCGTCTCCATCATGACGCTGCACCGATCGAAGAGATGCGTCAGGAACTCTCGCGGGCGTCCGATCATCTCCGACAGGTCGTGGCCGGCGGAGAAGGCTGGACCGGCGCCCTCGATGACGATCGCTCGTGTGTCGGGCCGCGCCGAGACCTCGTGCAGCGCGCCGGTCGTCTCCTCCATCAGCTCCAGCGACAGCGCATTGCGCTTCTCCGGGCGATTGAGCACGATCCGCGCTGCCGCATCCTCATGTCTGACGAGCAGGCTTCGGTATTCGGTGCCGGGGAGTGAGCTCACGACGACAACGTACTGCCGCGCCGCCATTGAGACAAGCACGCCGCTGGCAGTCGTCGTCCGGCCCGGCTCACACGGTTGAGCTCTCGCCGCTCGCGGCGAGCAACGCCGCCAGGAGAGCAGCGCCAGCGGCGGCTCGGCTGGGTCCCCTGGCTATGGTTCCGCGCGATGCCTCAGGCCACGGTCGATCTCACGGTCCCCTCCCTGGCTGAGCTGCATCAGCGGCGCAGCGAGAAGTGGGCACCGTATGACGCCGATGTCCTCAGCCTGACCGTCGCGGAAATGGACTTCCCCATCGCGGACCCGATCCGCGAGGCGCTGCTGGCCACGATCCAACGTGGCGATCTTGGCTACGCGCTGCCGGCGGCGCCGGACCTCACCCAGGCGTTGGCGGGCTTTGCCGAGCGGCGGCTGCACTGGAGGCTTGATCCCGAACAGGTCACCGTGGTGCCCGACGTGATGGTGGGGCTCATCGAGCTCTGCCGCGTCATCGCGACCCCCGGACAGGCGATCGCGTTCGCCACCCCGGCGTACCCGCCGTTCTTCGCCGAGCTGCAGGCGGCGGGTTTCGGGGTCCGCACGGTCGATCTGGACGCCGAGGGCAGGATCGACCTCGACGCCCTGGATGACGTCCTCTCGCGCAACGTGGGAGCTCTGGTGCTCAGCAACCCCCACAACCCGACGGGCCATGTGTCCTCGCGCGAGGAGCTCGCGCGGCTGGCGGAGCGATGCGCCGCGGCCCGCACCTGGGTTCTGGCCGATGAGATCCACGCGCCGCTCGTCCTCAAAGGCGCGCAGCACGTGCCCTGGCTGGAGGTCTCCGACGCCGCTCGCGAGTATGGCATCGCCCTCACCTCCGCCTCCAAGGCATTCAACCTTGCCGCATTGAAGACGGCGTTCATCGTCACCGCCGAGGACGGAGCCCGGGAGATCGTCAGGCGCCTGTCCGCCCAACACGAGCACGCCAGCCTGCTCGGCACCGTCGCCGCGGAGGTCGCGTTCACCCACGGCGACGCCTGGTTGGACGCGGTCCTCGCTCGGCTCGACGAGAACCGGACCGCGCTGGCCACCGCGCTCACAGCAGAGCTACCCGCGGTCCGTTGGAGCCCACCCGCGGCGACCTACCTCGCCTGGCTCGATTGCACCGGACTGGGGCTCGGCGACGAACCGGCAACCGCCTTCTTGAGCGACGGCCGCGTCGCCCTGGCACGGGGCCTCAACTACGGCCGGCCCGGCGCGGGGCACGTCCGCCTCAACTTCGCGACCAGCCCCGCGCACCTCGAGGACGCGGTCCGCCGGATGGCCCGGACCGTGCCGCGCTGACGGGCCCACCGCGACACGATCGGGTCACGGCGTCCCAGCGCCCTCGAGCCGATCCTCGGCGTAGATCGTCACCACGCTGTCGATGAGCAGATGGTTGGGCACGCGGATGGATCGGCCCTCGCCGGCATCGAGCAGCGTGCTGGTGCTGTGGATCCGCGTGATGCGTCCGCGAATGTCGCCGAATCCGATCTCCTGACCGACCCGATAGTCGTGGCGGAGATAGCGGCCCGCGCTGAGGGCTCTGGCCACGTCGCGTGAGCCGAGGCCGAACGCCAGGGTGAATGTCCCCGCCACCGCCGCGAGCAGGACCGCGATGACAACGAGCAGGATCGAGGTGGAGATCCCGATCTCCTCGGCGGCGAGGATGCCGAAGATGCCCAGCACGGCGATCTGGACGATCTGCCCGGCGGGGACCGGGAAGTCCAGCTGGTAGGTGAGCCGCTCCGTTCGCTGGCGGGCCGCGCCCGCCACGACAATCCCGGCGAGCAGCAGCGCCGCGGCGATGAAGATCTTCGGCAGCGCCAGGATCGCCTGATTGAGGGACACCGACAGAAATTGCAGGCCGAGGAGCGAGAGCGCCGCGAAGATGACCACGATCGTCAGGAAGATCCCGACCGCGCGTGCGATGAGCGCGGCGAGCGACGGGCCAAGCCCCGAGGTCTGGAGCACGGTGGTCACGCCGCCGCGCTGAGCCAGGTCGTCGACCTTGGCCGCCTGGAGCGCACGGAGCAGCACGCGCGTGAGCAGCCTCGTGATCAACAAGCCGATCAGCAGCAGCGCGATGGCGCCGACAAGACGCGGCAGGAAGGCGCCGAGCGCCTGCCCGGCCTGACCGAGAACCGACGTGGCGAGCAGGGTCATGACCCACCCGCGGGCGGCCCGAAGAGGAGCGCCAGGCCGTCGAACACGGCGGTCGCGACAACGCCCACCAGTGCGATGGGCTCGCGCACCGCCCGCTGCCAGCGCACCCCGCGAATCACCGTGGCGGCGAGCTGCGGAGCGCCGGTGGGCGGGCTCGCGCGCAGGAGCTCCAGGTGCTGGGTCAGCCGACGCTCAGCGGGAGTGAGCTCGTCGGCGGGGGGATCGCCTGCATTCATGCTGGTAGCTCCCAGTCGTAGGTGTTGTTGCGCAGCAGATCGATCAGCTCGTCACGGGCTCGGTGGAGCCTGCCCTTGACGCTTCCCAACGGCATGTCGAGCACGCTTGCGATCTCGCTGTAGCTGAGGCCCTCGAGGTCGCGCAGGACAAGCAGGCTGCGATATTCGGGTCGCATCGTGCGCAGCTTGAGCTCGAGGCGCTGCTGGCGCTCCCGGCGCTCCAGCTCCGTCGCCGGCTGACGGACAGGGTCGCGGTCAGCGGCCTCCGGCGGGTCCTCGACCATCTCGGTCGGCCGCCGGCGCGTCCGGGTCAGGGCGTTCAGCGCCGTGTTCTGCGTGATCTGCAACAGCCACGTGCGGAAGGCGGCGTTGCCGCGGTACTGCTCCAGGCGATGGAAGGCCCGCAGGAACGCGTCCTGGCTGACGTCCTCGGCGTCACCTGGGCCGACGATGCGCGCGGCGACGCGGAACACGATGCCGCGGTGGCGTTCGACGAGCTGCTCGAACGCGGCCAGGTCGCCTCCGAGAGTGCGCTCGATGAGGCTCTCGTCAGATTCCATGAGCGATGGGTCGCGCAGCATCCCGATGACTCGGACCTCCCTCCGGGCCGGTTGGTTACAGATTCACCCGTATCGAGGTCTTGTAACCGGATCGAGACGATCGCTGTCTGAACAGATAACGCCCGCCGACCGGCCGCGCGGAGGCAGTCATGTGACGGCTTGGCCGGCTCGGAGCGCAGCGACTGCGCGTGCGGGCGCTCGTCCAATCCCCCAATCCCGAACACGGGAGGACTCGTCATGCCCAGTGCCTCTGTGCATATCGCCCAGAGCCTTCAGAGAGGGCTCGACTCTCTCATTGCATTCATCCCGAATCTGGTGGGATGCCTCATCATCCTGTTCGTCGGTTACCTGATCGCGCGCCTGGTCAAGGCGGCGGTGACCAAGCTGCTCGAGAGCGTCGGCCTCGATCGAGCGCTGAGCGGCAGCCAAGCCGGCTCGTATGTGGAGCGCGTCAGCCCCGGGGCGCGGCCATCGCGCCTGGTGGGCGTGGTCGCCTTCTGGTTCATCTTCATCTACGCGATCGCCGCGGCCGTGGGCGCGCTGAAGATCCCGGCGCTGACGAACTTCATGGCCAATGTGCAGAACTATTTGCCCAACGTCATCGCCGCGGTGCTGATCCTGGTGATCGGAGTGGCCCTGGCGGGAGCGGTGGGCGGCCTCGTGGACCGGCTGATGGGCGACACGCCCGGCGGCCGCCTGGCTCGCACGATCAGCCCCACCCTCATCCTGGCGATCGTCGTCTTCATGGTGCTCAACCAGCTCAAGATCGCCCCCGCGATCGTGACCACCACGTACATCGCGTTGATCGGGATGCTCGCCGTGGCAGGGGCGCTCGCGTTCGGTCTTGGAGGCCGCGAGCTCGCGGCCGACATGATGCGCGACGCCTACGACTCCTCCCGCGACAACGGGGCACGCGGGCGCCGCACCCCCGGCGCCGAGAGGGAGCGAGTCACCCGCGTGGAGCGCTAGGCGCGCGAAACGGATCCGACATACGGCCTGACCTTCCGGCGCCAGGCGCGTCGGAAGGTCACAGCCCGCAATGTCCACGCTCCCGCTACTCCCGCTCACCATGAACACCACGCTGCAGCGCGTCTGCTTCGGCGCTCATGTCTCGCACGGAAAGTGCGGCGTGATTGAGCTCCACGGCGAACTGGACCTCGCGGGAGCCCCGATGCTCGAGGCGGCTGCGCGGGACCTCAGGCTCCCGGCGATACGGGACGCCGTGCTCGACCTCCGGCGGCTGACCTTCATCGACGCCGCCGGACTGAACGCGGTGGTCGATCTCTATGCCGAGTGCCTGAACACCGGCACGTCGCTCACCATCATCCCCGGGCCGCGCAGCGTGCAGCGGTTGTTCGAGCTCACGCGGCTCGACCGGCTCCTGCCATTCAGCGGCCCACTTGACCCAAAGGAGGGACCATGCCCGCCGAAGACGAGGCCGCCCGCTATCGAGAGGCGGCGCGCCTGACTCTGCAGCAGCTCGACTGGTGCGTCAGCTACCTGCACAGCATCAGAAAGTCACAGATCGCCAGAGTCCTGGCGAAGAACAGCTCCGCGATCGCGGAGAAACTCACCAGCGCCGAGGGCAAGCCGTCGTCACGGGGATGAATGGTTTTCACACCGGACGCGAGGGAAGCGGCTTGAGACCGAGGACGTTCCACAGAGGAAGGGAGAACCCATGCCAAAGAGTTCAGAACGCGACCGCGCCGAAGGCGCACTTGACCGAATCGGCGGAGCAGTGCTCGAGCTGGTGGGCAAGGTGACCGGGAACCGCAAGCGCAAGGCCAAGGGCAAGGCCGGACGTACGCGCGGGCGAGCCCGCACGACCAAGGGCCGCGGCAAGCGCCGCATGAGGCGCGCGAGCCGCTAGTGCGGGAGGCCCACTAGGCCCGCGTCCGGCTGCCACCGCCGCTCAGCTCGAGCCCGCGCGCCCGCAGGTGCCCAACCGGGACACCGCGGGTCGGGGTGACGCGACAATGGGGAGATGACGACCGCCCCTTCCGGTGACGAGCTGACGCGCGGAGGGGCCGGGCGCCGTCGCGCCGAGATCGCCTGCGTGACGGGCATCGCACTCAAGAGCGTCTTTGCCCTCGCGCTCCTGCCGCTCACGCCGTCGCTTCTCGGGACCCATCCCGTCCTTCTCGAGGCGCTGCGCGGATCGACCTCAGCGATGGCATCCGCCGGCGCATTTGCCCGTGTTGGCGCGGCATCGCTCGTGCTCGCCGTTCTCGCACCCGTTCCGACCCTGCTCTTCATCACGCCGTTCTTCTGGTGGGCGGGGCGGTTGTGGGGTCCTAGGGCGGCGGCCACGCTGGGCGGCGGCCACCCGAGCGCAGCGAGGTGGGCGCACCGCTCGGGCGCGCACCTGGAACGCTTCGGCGGGCTCGCGGTCACGCTGGCGCCGTTCCTCCCGATTCCCTCGTCGTTCATCTACGCCGCGGCGGGCTGGACGGGGATGAGCCTCCGGCGCTTCCTGGTCTTCGACACTCTCGGGATGCTCTGCTGGATCGGGCTGATCGTCGGTCTGGGTTACGCGGTGGGGCATCCCGCGGTCCAGGTCGCCAAGGCGATCTCGCACTATGCGTTGCTGATCACGATCGCGCTCGTGGCGATCGCAATCGGCGTGGGCGTTGCGCGCACGCGGTGGGCTGCCTCGAGGGCCACCACACCGACCGAGCAATAGGCGAAGCGCGCGTCACGGGATCGCCTCCTCCGCGGCGTACTCGTCGCGACGGGGCGTGAAGATGCTGAGGTCGACAGCGGGCTCGTCCCCGAGGGTCTCGGCGAAGTGCTCGATGTTCGGCGGAACGAGGAGGACGTCGCCGGGTCCCATCTCAGCCGACTCATCACCGACGGTGAAGCGCACCCGGCCGGAGACGATGTAGACGATCTGCTCGAAGTCATGAGAGTGCGGCCGCGGCGCATGGCCGGGCTCGAGCGTCGTCCAGGCCAGGGTCGCGCCGTCGCCGGTGAAGACGCGGCGGCTCACCCCCTGACGCACCTCCGTCGACCCCAGGCTGTCGGCGTTGGCCAGTTTCATCGCGGCTCCTTTGAGAAGTTGACGGCCACAGGTGCTGCGCGGCGCAGCCTCGCACATGGAGGTTTCGGTATCCCCGCTCGGACCCGGGTAGGGTTTGAGCCGTGGGACTGATCGTCTACCTCATCATCCTGTTCGTGGTCGGTCTGTGCGTGGGCGCGCTTGCGCGCCTGCTGCTGCCGGGCCGCGATCCGATGGGGCTGTTCATGACGGCTGTGATCGGCGTGAGCGGCTCGTTCATCGCCGGGCTCTTCTCCTGGTACGTGCTGCATCGTCACGGCGGCGGCCTGGTCCTGTCAGTGCTCTTCTCGATGCTGATCGTCTGGCTGGTTCGCCGCTCACGGGAGGGCGGCTACTCCGGGCGGGGCCGCCGCGGTCTCTGAGCGCTCAGCGCTCGACGATCGAGCGGGTGAGGGCGATGATCGCGACGAAGCTGCGGTAGAGAGACAGCGGATCGTGCTCGGTGAGGGTCACCGTGCGCTCGCGGGCCCGGGTCACACCGCGAATCCAGGTGGCCATCTCGGCCATGTCGGCGGTGAGGAAGGTGACCTCGAGGGCTGCCGGCAGTTCGATCGCCGGCGGCGACGCGGTCGGCGCGCGGGCCAGCGCGCTCGCGGCCCCGGCCCGGATGAGCTCACAGGCACGTGTGGGATGCAGGCTCTCGGCCGCGAAGCGGGTGATCGAGCGCTTGACCACCACCGCCTCGATCTCGGGCATGAACGGGCGCGCCTCCTCGGCGGTGGCGTCGTCGCCCGTGATCAGGACCACGGGGACGCGGTGATGGAGGGCGACGAGCGCGTTGAGGGCGCTCTCCCCCACGGCGACGCCGTTGAGCCGGACCTCCCAGACCGCCCCGGGGTTGTAGGTATGAGACAGAATCGCGGAGCGGGCGCCGATCGACCCGTGGTAGGCGACCATGAACACCGCGTCGAAGCTGCCGTCAAGGCCCTCCATCATGTACAGGGGCTTGTGGCGGCCGGACAGGTAGGACGCCTGGTGATGCAGATCGCCGGGCCGCATGTTGTACATCGTGCGGTGCGCGTCGTTGACGAGAATCTCCGTCGCCCCCGCCTCCAC
>Ga0070714_100002834_pt1 | contig 12797 bp, 10 predicted proteins | sample LARL83metaG_FD_65450 | JGI IMG/M metagenome (GOLD analysis project Ga0070714, IMG submission 65450) | Corn, switchgrass and miscanthus rhizosphere microbial communities from Kellogg Biological Station, Michigan, USA - LAR L8-3 metaG | ecosystem: Host-associated > Plants > Roots > Rhizosphere ... | reverse complement strand
TAGTAGGTCTCCTCCAGGAAGGTCTCGGTGGGCGGGTTGTCCTGGTCGTGCTTGTGCGGTGGATAGCTGGACCAGTTGCCGCCCGGGGTGAGCACCTCCACCACCAGCAGGGAATCGGCCTCCTGGTCGGCCATGAGGATCGGCAGGACGGTGCGCTCCTGCGATCCGTACCCGCGGGTCTCCACCTCGATCTGATCGCCGCGCAGCACGCGGGCGCCGGCGCCGCCATCTGGGGCGGGCGCCCAGCACAGCGCCACCTCTGCCTCGTCGGCGGAGGCGATCTGAAACGGCGTCCCGGGCGGGAGGTAGGCGGCGTCGGGGGGGCCGCTCCACGGGTCGGGGCGGCCCCCGAGATCGCTGAATTCGCCGCGCTCCGAATTGACGGTGGCCGTCCCCGACACCACGACGATGCACACCTCGCGGTCCCGGGTGTCGCGGTGGGCCACGACTCCCGGTGCGAGGCGGAGCACCTCGAAGCCGACATACGTCCAGCCGGCCGAGGCGGGCGTGACATCCAGGAATGTCCCGTCTGCGGCGGGGGCGGCGGCGGGATGGACGACGAGGTCGGTCATGGGCTCACCTGGGTTGCGGGGAGGGGCACTCGGGCTACACGAATTGTCGTTGGGCAGTTGCGTTGCGCTCGTACTCGGTGCGGGCGGCGCGCACCGGCTCCTGCGTCGAGGTCTCCGCCACGGGGACGTCCCACCAGCTCCCGTACCCGGGCACCCCGGCGTAGCGGTCGGTCTCGATGTAGACGACGGTCGGTCCGCCCGCGGGCCGCTGTGACAGCGCGGCGCGCAGGTCGGCGATCGTGCGCGCCCGGATCACGCGCGCGCCCAGGCTCTCGGCGTTGGCGGCGAGGTCGACCGGGAGCACGTCGGAGCCCGCCGGCTGCGCGAGGCCGGCGCCGGCCGCGTCGTCGACGGGCAGCGATCCGTTGGCGGCGAAGCGGTAATGCGTCCCGAAGCCCGCCGAGCCCACCGACCGCGACAGCGCGCCGATCGACGCGTAGCCGTGGTTGTCGACGAGCACGATCGTGAGGGGGATCCGCTCGGCCACCGCGGTCACCAGCTCGCCGGGCAGCATGAGATAGGAGCCGTCGCCGATGAGCACAAACACCTCGCGCTCGGGCGCCGCCAGCTTGACGCCCATGCCTCCGGGGATCTCATAGCCCATGCAGGAGTAGCCGTATTCCACGTGGTAGCCCTTGCCCGCAGGGTCGCGGGCGTGCCAGAGCTTGTGGAGGTCGCCGGGGGCCGAGCCGGCCGCGCACACCACGACGCCGGTCTGACCTGCGGCGTCGTTGATCGCGCCGATGACCTGGGCCTGTGAGGGCAGGGGGGCATCGGGCGTTGGCTCGATCAGCTCGGCGACCACGCCCGCCCACGCGGCGCCCTCGTCGCGCGCGCGGCGCTCCCATTCCCCGGGCGCACGGTGGCCGCCCAGAGCTCCCACCAGCTCGGTCAGGGCCACCCGGGCGTCGGCCACCACCGCCAGTCCGCTGAGCTTGGCCGCGTCGAAGCCGGCCACGTTGATGTTGATGAACTGCACGTCCGGGTTCTGGAACGCTGACTTCGAGGCCGTGGTGAAGTCGCTCCACCGCGTGCCGATGCCGATGACGAGATCGGCCTCGCGGGCCAGCGCGTTGGCGGCGGCGGTGCCCGTCGCGCCCACGGCGCCCAGGCTGAGCGGGTGGTCGGAGACGAGCGCCCCCCGCCCGGCCTGCGTCTCCGCCACCGGCACCCCGGTGGCCTCCACGAACGCGCGCAACGCGGTGGTCGCCTCGCTGTAGATCACGCCGCCGCCGGCCACGATCAACGGCCTGCGCGCACGCCGGATCTGCGTCACCGCGGCGGCGAGGGCCTCCGGTGCGGGCGGCTGGCGGTAGACCGTCCAGGTGCGGGGCTCCAAGAACGCGGCGGGCACCGTGAACGCCTCGGCCTGCACGTCCTCGGGAAGGGCCAGCGTCACCGCGCCGGTCTCGGCGGGGTCGGTGAGCACCCGCATCGCCTCGAGTGCCGCGGGGATGAGCTGTTCGGCGCGCTCCACCCGCTCGTAGTAGCGCGACACTGGCCGTAGGCAGTCGTTGGCCGAGACGGTGGCGTCGTGGGGGACCTCGAGCTGCTGCAGCACCGGGTGGGGGTAGCGGGTGGCGAAGGTGTCGCCCGGGAGGAGCAGGACGGGCAGGCGGTTGATCGTCGCCAGCGCCGCGCCGGTGACCATGTTCGTCGCGCCCGGGCCCACCGAGGTCGTGCAGGCGAAGGTGCTCAGCCGGTTGCGCTGGCGGGCGTAGCCCGCGGCGATATGCACCATCGCCTGCTCGTTGCGCGCCGGGTGATAGGGCAGCACGTCCGGGTACTGCGACAGCGCCTGGCCCAGGCCGGCGACGTTGCCGTGGCCGAAGATGCCCAGGCATCCGGCGAAGAAGCGCTCGCGCCGGCCGTCGCGCTCCAGGTGCTGGGCACCGAGGAAGCGGATGAGGGCCTGCGCGACGGTGAGGGTCTCTGTCTGGCTCATGCGGGGCTCCCTGCGGTCAGGTGCTCGAGGTCGTGGCGCAGTCGCGCCAGCGTCGTGTCAAGGTCCGGCAGCGTCGTGCCGAGCCGCTCGGCGGTGATCGTGGCGTCCAGCCGCGTGTCGCGCGGGATGGCACCGCCGGCGATGGCCTCCGGCGGCGGCGGTGCCACGTCGAGCAGTTCCGGGTCCAGCCCGAACGCCGTCACCGCCCGGCGGGCCAGCGTCACCCGGTCGGTGTGCTCGCCGCCGCAGCAATGGAGAACGCCATCCACGTCGCGCTCCAGCGCTCGCCACACCAGTTCCGCGGCGTCGGTGGCCAGCGTCGGCGTTGCCACGCGGTTCAGGCCCTCGCCGTCCCAGACGGTGAAGCGCTCGCCCGCTCGCATGGCGTCCACGAGCGACGCCACCAGGTAGCCGAAGCCCGCGTCCTGCGCGCGCGGGGTCTGAGGCCGGGCCCGGTGAACGCCCTGGACCCCGGCGATGCGGGCGACCGTCCCCCGCCCCGCCCGCTGGGTGACGACGAGCTCGGAGGCGGCTTTGAGAAAGCCGTAGGGGTTGATCGGGTTGGGCGGCTCGGATTCACTGGCCGGGCCCTGGGTGCCGTCGAACACCCAATCGGTGGAGACGAGGACCACGCGCGCGCCCACGTCGTTGGCGGCGTCGACGACGCTGCGCGTGGCGCCGACGTACTCCTTCCAGGCGCGGCGGCGATCGGAGGCGAGCATGGTTGGATCGTTCCAGATCGCGGCGTGCACGATCGCGTCGGGGCGCGTGGCGGCGACGCAGCGGCGCACGAGCGGGCGGTCGGTGAGGTCGACGATCTGGTGCGATGGCGCCACCACCTCGGCGTCGTGGCGCTCGGCGAACACGTGCACGAGGTTGGAGCCAACGAACCCGCCGGCACCCGTGACGAACACCCTCATCGCCGCGTTGCCACCTCTTCCAGCCGCACCGCGCGCCCCTCGCGCAGCGACTGCCACGCCGCCAGGCCGATGACCAGTGGCGCCCGCGCATCCTGCGCGCCCACCGGGGGAGCGGCCCCGGTCTGCAATGCGCCGACGAACGCCTCCCACTCGCGCTCGTAGCTGGGCAGGTAACGCTCGAGGAAAAAATGGGGGAGGGGCGGTCGCCGGGCGCCGTCGGCCGTGGTCACCACGCCGGTGTGCGCCGGCGGATTCTCCGAGGCGGCCATCCCGGCCGAACCGAAGGCCTCGACCCGCTGATCGAAGCCGTAGGCGGTCTGGCGGCAGTTGTCGATCGCGGTCAGGCAGCCGCTGGCGTGGACGAGCGTCACCAGTGCGGTGTCGATGTCGCCGGCCTCGGCGAAGTCGGGCGCCACCCGCAGGCCGCCGCGGGCAAACACCTCCACGACCTCCGAGCCGGTGACGAACCGGGCCATGTCGAAGTCGTGGATCGTCATGTCCAGGAACAGCCCGCCCGAGGTGCGCACGTAGTCCAGGGAGGGCGGCTCGGGGTCGCGGCTGGAGATGCGGACGAGGTGCGGCTCGCCGATCTCGCCGGCGGCGACGGCTTCGCGCACCGACGCGTGCGCCGGGTCGAAGCGACGGTTGAAGCCGACCTGGAAGGGGATGCCATGGGTCTCGACGGCATCCAGGCCCCGCTCGAGCTCCTCGAGGTCCAGCGACACCGGCTTCTCGCAGAAGATCGCCTTGCCCGCCTCGGCGGCGGCCACCATCAGGTCCACGTGGGTGTCCGCGCTCGAGCAGATCGCCACCGCGTCGACGTCTGAGCGCAGCACCTCGTCGACGCTCGCCGCCGCGGGGACGCCGAGCTCTGCGGCGACGTCGAGGACGAACGGCGTATGGACGTCGTAGACGACGCCGACGCGGGCGCCGGGGACGCGTCGGTGCAGGAGCTCGGCGTGCATCCGTCCGATCCGCCCGACGCCGATGACCCCGACGCTGACCGCGCTCACGCCGCTGCCTCCGCCGCCGCTCCCGAGGCCAGCGGGGTCACCGGCTCCCACGTGCCGCTGCCCGCCGAGCGCAGCAGCGCGTCCTGGACCGACGCCCACTGCAGCGCGTCATCGAAGCCGGGCTCGAATGGCCGCTCCTCGGCGATCGCGGTGCAGAACTCGTGGTCCTCGATCGTCACCAGGTCCTCGAAGCCGATCGGATTGCCGCTGCCGGGCACGAACGCGCCGTGGTGGCCGAAGCGGTCGCCGCCGCGAACGGTCGTGTAACCCGAACCCCGGTCGGTGGTCGCCCGGTAGAGCCGGAGCTCGTTGAGGCGTTCCAGGTTCCACCCCACCGCGCCGCGGGTGCCATAGGCGTCAAAGGCCATCTCCGACTCGGGGCCGAGCGCGGTCCGGCTGGCCTCGAAGCTGCCCCGGGTGCCGTTGGCGAACTCCACCAGCATCCCGGCGTAGTCCTCGTTGGTGACGGGGCGCATCGGGTCGTCGGGGCGCCCGCGCCCGTAGTGGCTGGCGCCGTCGGGCGGCTGCGGGCGCTCGCGGATGAACGTGTCCACGGTCCCGGTAACGCGGGCGATGGGGCCGATCAGCATGTGCGCCAGATCCACCGCGTGCGACAGCAGGTCGCTCGTCACGCCGTAACCGGCCTGGTCGAGCTGGAAGCGCCACGAGTTGACGCCGAGCGGGTCCGATCCGTACATGGAGAAGAAGCGCCCGCGGTAGTTGGTGATCTCGCCCAGCTCCCCGCCGGCGATCAGCTCCCGCGCGTAGCGCACCAGCGGTGCCCAGCGGTAGTTGTAGCCCACTCCGCTGATCACCCCGGCGCTCCGGGCCGCCGTGGCCGCGCGCACAACGTGCTCGGGCGTGCCGCCCACCGGCTTCTCGCAGAACACCGCCTTGCCCGCGGCGGCGACAGCGGCGACGACCTCGCCGTGCAGCATGTTGGGCGCGGCGATCCACACCGCCTCCACGTCGGGGGCCTCGACGACCGCCCGCCAGTCCACCGAGCCGCGCTCGAAGCCGAATGCGCTCACCGCCTGGTCCACGCGCGCGGGCATCGCGTCGCTGCACGCCACCAGCCGGGGCTCATACGAGCGGTCCCCGAAGAGCATCGGGATGCGCGCCAGCGAGCGGCTGTGAGCCTGTCCCAGCCACCCGAAGCCGACCACGCCGACCCCGATCCGCCGCCGCGCGGCCGTGCGTCCCGCGCTCACGCGGGCATCGCCTCCACCAGCTCGAGCACCTCGGCCTCGTAGGGCATCGCCGCCGAGCACAGCAGCCGCGAGGCGACGATCCCGCCGGCGGCGTTGGCGAAGGCCACCGCGCGCTCGGCCGGCCATCCGCAGAGCAGTCCGTGGCACAGCGCGCCGCCGAAGGCGTCGCCGGCGCCCAGGCCGCACAGCACCTCGATCGGCGCCGGGGGGATGAGGCGCTCGGCGCGGGCGTCCGCGAGCAGCACGCCGTCGCCGCCCAGCTTGACGATGGCGAGCTGCACTCCGCGGGCCAGCAGCCGGGCGGCGGCCTCGTGGGGATCGTCGGCGCCGACCGCCACCGCGCACTCCTCGCGGTTGCCGACGGCGATGGTGGCGTGGTCGACGGCCGCGCCGATCACCTGCGAGGCCTCGGCGCGGTCGCGCCAGAAGCTCCGGCGGTAGTCGAGGTCAAGCACGGTGTGGGTCCGCCGCCCGCGGGTCTCCAGCATCCCCTGCACGGTGGCCCGGCTCGGCTGCTGCGCCAATGCTCCCCCGGAGACCCAGAAGACACCGACCTCCGCGACCACGCTCGCCGGCACCTCGCCCGCCTGGAGCTGGAAGTCGGGGACGGGCGGCTGGCGGCGGAAGTGCAGCTGCGGATCCTCGGGCGGGTCGAGCACGGCGAAGGCGAGCGGGGTCACGCCGTCGGCCCGCACCCCGGCGAACCGCGTGTCGACGCCGAAGTCGCGCAGCTCCTGCAGTGCCACGTCGCCGAAGGGATCGGCGCCGACCTTGGTGTAGAGGGCCGATCGGCGCCCCAGGCGCGCGGCGGCGATCGCCACGTTGGTGGGGCTCCCGCCCACCGCCTTGTCAAACGACGTGGCCTCGTTCCAGCCGGCGCCGAGCTGCCCGCAGTAGAGATCGATGCTGATCCGCCCGACGGTGAGCAGTTCGAGATCGGTCATGGGAGGCCCGCTACGCGGTCTCCTTGACCTCGGCCGCCAGCTCCTTGGCGACCTCGGCCACCTTGGCGTCGTCGGCCACCTCGGGGTCGGCGGCGAGTCCCTGCAGCTCGTGGCTGAGCTGCTCGAGCTCGGCGCCGCCGGCCATCAGCGACGTCAGCTGGTCCAGGGAGGTCTCGGACTTCAGGTAGGAGCCCATCATCTGCCCGCGCTTGAGCAGGACGAAGCGGTCGCCCACCGGGAAGGCGTGGTGGGGGTTGTGGGTGATGAAGATCACCCCGCGACCGCGGGCACGCGCCTGGATGACGTACTTGAGCACGATCCCGGACTGCTTGACCCCGAGCGCGCTGGTGGGCTCGTCGAGGATGAGCACCTTGGCGCCGAAGTAGACCGCGCGGGCAATCGAGACCGCCTGGCGCTCGCCGCCCGAGAGCGTCCCCACCGTCTGGTTGGGGTCGCGCACATCGATGCCCATCTTGGCCATCTCGTCTCGCATGACCGACTGCGCCTGCTTGATGTCCATCCGCTGCAGGATCCCGCGGCCCTTCGTCGGCTCGTTGCCGAGGAAGAAGTTGCGCCACACGCTCATGAGCGGGACGGTGGCCAGGTCCTGGAACACCGTGGCGATCCCGAGCGCGCGTGCGTCACGCGGGTTGCTGAAGGTCACCGGCTCGCCGTCCATGAGCAGCTCGCCCTCGTCGGGCGCATGGACGCCGGAGAGGATCTTGATCAGGGTCGATTTGCCGGCGCCGTTGTCGCCGAGCACGCAGGTCACCTCGCCGGCGTTGACCTTGAGCGAGATGTCCTGCAGCGCGTTGACCGAGCCGAAGTACTTGGAGACGTTACGGGCCTCCAGCAGGCACGGGTCGCTGCCGTTCTTCATGTCCGAACCCTCCATGCTCATCGCCTCGCCGTGACCGCGCGGCGGTAGATGAGAGTGTTGACGACCACCGCCAGGAACAGGATCGCCCCGAGGAACGCGAAGTTCCACGAGCTGTCCCAGCCGGCGTAGATCACGCCCTCGAAGGCCATGCCGATGATGCACGCGCCCAGCGCCGCCCCGACCGCCGAGCCGTAGCCGCCGGTGAGGAAGCACCCGCCGACGACGGCGGCGATGATGTAGAAGAACTCATAGCCCACGCCCTGCTCCGACACCGCTGAGCCCGACTGGGTGAAGGAGATGATCCCCACCAGCGAGGCCGAGACGGCGGTGCTGACGAACAGCAGGACCTTGGTCCGGTTGACGGGCACGCCGACGTTGCGCGCAGCGTTCTGATCCCCGCCGGACGCGAAGATCCAGTTGCCGAAGCTCGTCCGGCTCAGCACCCACGATCCGAGGATCGTGACGAGGATGAACCAGATGATCGCCGTGCTGTAGCCGCTGGGCAGCGCGCCGCTGGAGAAGAAGGAGCTGCCGAAGATCGACTTGGCGCCCGAGAGCCCCGCGGGGTGCGGCGTGGTGACCGAGACGTTGGTGCTGCCGTGGTTGAGGAGCAGGACGCCGCCGACGCTCGCCCCACGCAGGATGAAGAACGTCGCCAGCGTCACGATGAAGCTCGGCAGCTTGCTCTTGACCACGACGAAGCCGTTGATCAGGCCGATGGCGACGGCGAAGACGACCGTGGCCACGATCGCCAGCCACGTGTCCCAGTGGTACTTGCCCACCAGCAGCGCCGGCACGATCGCCGTGACACCGGACATCACCCCGGTCGAGAGGTCGAACTCGCCGCCGATCATCAGCAGCCCGACGGGCACGGCGATGATCCCGAAGAACGCCGCCTGCTGGGTCCATGCCGCCAGCCCGGTCTGGTTGAGCCAGAGATGGTTGGAGCTGGCGTCGGTGATCGCGAAGAGGATCCAGACGGCGATCGCTCCCATCAACGCCCCCAGCTCGGGCCGGCGCATCAGTCGCGTCATGCGGCTGATGGGAACCAGGCGCTCGTCGCTCGTCCCCGGTTCCGCTTGGGTCTCTGCGGGCGTTGGCGTTGGCTGTGAGGTGGCGCTCATCGTCGCTCTCGTCACTCTCCGGTCACTCGTGCTCAGCCACGCCGGGCGGGGCCAGTCCCCTGCCCGGCGCAGCTGAGCGGTTGGATTGCTACGTCAGTCGTCTCCCGCGGCGATCGCGGCGGACACGTTGGAGATGTTGGTCTTGTCAACCAGGAGCGGGCCGCTGGCCACGGTGGTACCGCCGCCGACGGACTGCCCCTCGTGCTTCTTGAACAGGTAGAGGAACTGGATGGGCAGGTAGCCCTGCAGGTACTGCTGCTGATCGACGGCGAACGCGAGCGTGCCGGCCTTGATCTCGTTCTCGACGTCGCTTGACAGGTCGAACGTCGCGATCTTGGGATTGCCTGCGGGATGCGCGTTCAGCAACACGGGGGCAAAGGCGTTGTTGAGCAGCATCACCGCATTGATCCCCGAATGGGACTGCAGATACGAGGTGACCTGGCCGATCGCCTGCTGCGGGTTGGAGGCCGCGTTCGGCGTCGACAGGGTGAGCTCCGTGCAGGCCGGTCCCTTGGACGGCGCGTTGCCCGACTTGCACTGCTGGCCGACGCCCAGGCCCTGGGCGATGCCGTTGCAGCGGTCGAGCAGGTTCTGGCCCGACTGATGGATGACGCAGAGCACGTTGGTGGCGCCCAGCTGCTTGAACCGCTGGCCGGAGGCCTGCCCCGCGAGCTGCTCGGGCTGGCCGACGCACGTCATCGCTTCGCTGGCGGCGATGTCCTGGTCGTCACATCCGGCGTTGAGCAGGACCACGGGAATCCCCTTGCTGACCGCCGACTTGATCGTCGGGTTCATCAGGTTCGGATCGTGGTCCGAGATCGCCATGCCGTCAACGTGGGCATTGATCGCATTCTGGATCTGGGCGTTCTCGGCGTTGTCGTCGGGCTCGGCCTGGCCCTGCTGCTGGGACCCGTAGGTCTCGGTCAGGGTGCACCCGAGGTCGGCGGCCGCGTTCTTGGCGCCCTTGTACACCACGCTCCAGAAGTTGCCGTTGTCGCCGTGGGTGATGAGGGCGAACTTGTAGGTGCACGGCTTGCTCGAGCTGGCGATGTTCACCGCCGAGGTGGTGCTGCCCGACTTGCTGGCGCTCGATTTGTTGGAGCCACTGCCGCACGCGGCCACCAGCACTGCGCTGACTGCCACCAGCGCCGGCACCGTCAGACTGCGACGCAGTCGTCTCATCGATTGATCTCCTCCGTCGTGTGAGCCGAGTTGAGGAACTCGATGCTCTCTCTGGCAGCGAGCATCGATGCGCTGTTCACCGCCGGCTCGTCCGCGGTGATGGCCGTGTCCTGCTCGAGCACGAGCCATCCGTCATACCCGTGCTCGTCCAACGCGTGAAGGGTCTGTGCCACCGGCGCCGCCCCCTGGCCCAGCGGGACGAACAGCCCCCGCTGCGTGGCCGTCAGCAGCGACAACCGACCTGCCATGAGGTCGGCGGCGAGCGCGGCGTCGATGTCCTTGAGGTGGACGTGCGTGACGCGATCGCCGTGCTCGGCGGCAAAGGCGGCGGGGTCCGTCCCGCCGATCATGAGGTGGCCGGTGTCCAGGCACCAGCCGACGTCGGTCACCTCAAGGGCGTGCTGCAACTGCTCATCGGTCTCGATGAGCGTGCCGACGTGAGAGTGCAGCGCGAAGGTCAGCCCGTACTCGCCCGCCAGGGACTGCACCGCGCGCGCATTGGCCGCGAGGTTCTGCCAGCCGGCGTCGCTCAGCGGTCGGGGCGGGCTCCAGTCCGGGTCCTGGACCACGGCGACCACGGCCATTTCGCCGCCCGCGCCGGCCAGGAGCTCGAGCGCGCGGCGGGTGGCGGGCACGTCGAACTCAGACTCGTGAAGGACGAGAGCGATGAACCCCCCGACACACCCGAGGCCGTGCCGACGCAGCATCTCCACCACCTCGGCCGGATCGTCCGGGAGAAAGCCGGGCGCGCCGAGCTCGGTCCCCCGCAGGCCCAGGGCGGCCATCTCGGTCAGCACGGTCTCGGGATCGGGCATGCGGCCCCAGCCGGGGACCTCGCAGGCGCCCCACGAGATGGGTGCGCCGGCGAGCCGCTGCGCATAGGCGCGCGGGCGCGCACCCGAGCGCTCACGCCCGTCGGCGCGCGGCTCTGAAGCAGTGTGATCAGGGCGGGGCTGCACTCCTCTGTCTCCCTCGGCGTTGGAGCGCTCCAGAACCAAAAATCGGTTAGAGCGCTCTAAGCGGCGAAGCGCCTACTCTAACCCCACGCTTCGCCCGAAGTCAAGGCAAAAATCCGTGAGGATGGCGATCGTCCCGTTTCCGTCGTTAGAGCGCGACAACGCACTTGCCAGGGTGGTGCGCGCTAAGTAAGCTCGCGCCGGTTTCAATGTCCACTCGCGTTCCGGTGACCTCACTCTCGCGCCGTGCGCCGACGATGGAGGACGTCGCCCGCGAGGCCGGCGTGTCCCGCGCGCTGGTGTCGCTGGTCATGCGGGCCCAGCCCAACGTCTCCGAGGCCCGCCGCACCCGCGTCCTCGAGGTGGCCAACCGCATCGGCTACCGGCCCAACGCCATGGCCCGCAGCCTCGCCAGCCGCCGCACCAAGACCGTGGGCGTGGTGCTCGACGACCTGCGCAACCCCTTCTTCGCCGAGATCGCCGGAGGCGTGGAACAGCTCGCCTCCGAGCTCGGCTACCAGCTCCTGCTCGGCGCCGGCGGCCGCCAGGCCCGCCGCGAGCGCGCCTCCCTGGCCACGCTGCTCGAGTACCGGGTGGACGGGGTCATCCTCGTCAGCCCCCGCATGCGCACCGCTGACATCGCCGCCGCCGCGGCCGAGGTCCCCGTGGTCATGGTGGGGCGCCAGGTCCGCGGCGTGGACGCCGATCTGGTCATCATCGACGAGACCCACGGCACCGAGCTCATCCTCGACCACCTGGTCGGGCTCGGCCATGAGCGCATCGCCCACGTCGACGGCGGCAAGGGCGCCGGCGGGCCCCAGCGCCGTTCCGCGTTCCTGCGCGGCATGCGCGCCCGCCGCCTCGGCGCCCGCGCGGAGGTGATCCCCGGCGACTTCACCGAGGAGGCCGGCGCCGCCGCCGCCCGCGTGCTGCTGGCCGAGCCCGCGCTGCCCACCGCGGTCTTCGCCGCCAACGACATGGTCGCGGCGGGCCTGCTCGGCGGCTTTGACCAGGCGGGGGTGGAGGTGCCCGGCGACGTCTCGATCGTCGGCTACGACAACAACTTCATCGCCCACCTCGCCCACGTCTCGCTGACCACCGTCGACCAGCCCCGCGGGGAGATGGGGCGCATGGCCCTCGAGTTGCTGCTCGACCGCATCGAGCACCGGCGCCCCAGCGTGACCCGCCTGGTGGAGCCGACGTTGGTGGTGCGCTCCACCACCGCGCCCCCGCGCAGGCGGTAGCCGCGGGCGGACCCTGATGACAAAGGTGCGCTCTGAGCCCACCTTTGTCATCAGCGTCGGTCAGATCCCGGCCGACCACTAGCCTTCAACGACAGGCAATGAGCTTCTACATCACCACCCCGATCTACTACGTCAACGCCCAGCCCCACCTCGGCCACGCGTACACGACGATCGCCGCCGACGTCCTGGCGCGCCACATGCGCCAGCGGGGCAAGGACGTGTTCTTCCTCACCGGCACCGACGAGCACGGCGAACCGGTGGCCGATGCCGCGCGCGACCAGGGCGTGACCCCGCAGGAGCTCGCCGACCGCAATGCCGAGCGCTTCAAGGCGCTGGCCCCACGGCTGGATGCCTCCAACGACTTCTTCATCCGCACCACTGACGAGGAGCACGAGCGCCGCGTCCAGGAGGTGCTCCAGCGCGTCCACGACAACGGCTACACCTACAAGGGCGTGTACGAGGGCTGGTACTGCCCGCGTTGCGCGGACTTCAAGGTGGAGAACGAGATCCTCGAGGGCAACCGCTGCCCGATCCACGAGATCGTCCTCGAGCTCCACCAGGAGGAGAACTGGTTCTTCCAGCTCTCCGCCTTCCAGGAGCCGCTCGAGCGCCTGTACGCGGAGCACACGGACTTCGTCATGCCGTCCGTCCGCTACAACGAGGCGCGCTCGTTCATCACCTCGGGCCTTCAGGACATCTCGCTGAGCCGCAAGCGGCTGAAGTGGGGCGTCACGGTGCCCTGGGACACCGAGCACGTCTTCTACGTGTGGTTCGACGCGCTGCTCAACTACTACACCGCGCTGGGC
>Ga0070714_100002831_pt1 | contig 12799 bp, 12 predicted proteins | sample LARL83metaG_FD_65450 | JGI IMG/M metagenome (GOLD analysis project Ga0070714, IMG submission 65450) | Corn, switchgrass and miscanthus rhizosphere microbial communities from Kellogg Biological Station, Michigan, USA - LAR L8-3 metaG | ecosystem: Host-associated > Plants > Roots > Rhizosphere ... | reverse complement strand
TGGAGGATCACCAACCGGTCGACGTCGCCCGCCACATCGTCGTACCAGTCCAGGATCTCGTTGAGCAGTTCCGGCCGGTCCGGATGTACCTGCCAGGTCAGATTGGCCGTCTTGACCTCACGGACCTTCCCGTCACTGCGTAGCAACCGATGGGGCAGACACACCCACCCCCACCCGGCCAACTCGCCGTCGACGAACCAGTGCCGGTGTCGCCAGAACTGGCTGAGGGCATCGAAATCCTTACCCCACACCCAGGCCAGTTCGCCGATCGTCGCGTCGCCGTTGAGCAGTTCCGGTCGCAGCGCGGTCACCTGTTGGGCCAGGCCCTGCATCAGCCGCAGTTCGGTCGGCCCAAGATCACCCATACCAGCACTGTGACAGGGCCGGACCGTTCCGTCGACCGATTTAACCAGCGCTGATCTCCCACAGCCGGGCCGCGGCCGCCGCGTCGACCGCGTAGGGCAGCACGCCGGGAATGCCGGACGACGCCCGCCACGCGGCCTCGCCGTCGGCCGTCACCACGGGGCTGATGTCGCAGTTCTCGCAGTACACGCCACCCGATCCGTCCAACAGCGGGCTCGTGGCGCACCACACGCTGGTGGCCGCGCCCTGCTCGACGGACTTGAGTTGCTGCTCGGGGTCGAGCAAGGAGGCGCCGGCCGCGCGGATCGCAGCCGGGTCGAGGTGCCTGATCAGGCCCGTGTCCATGATGCGGCCGGGGTGCACGGCGAACGCCCGCACACCGTCGGCCCGGCCGCGCCGGTCGAGTTCGACCGCGAACAGGGCGTTCGCCGTCTTCGACTGGCCGTAGGCGAGGAACGGGTCGTACGCGCGGCGCTCGAAGTTCAGGTCGTCGAACACGACGGGCGAGAAGCGGTGGCCACGGGAGGACAGCGCGACCACCCGCGCCCCGCCCGCCGCGCCCAACGCCGGCCACAACCGCGCGGTCAACCGGAAGTGCCCCAGATGGTTCGTGGCGAACTGCGACTCGTAGCCACGCGCGTCGCGGGCCAATGGAGTCGCCATGACGCCGGCGTTGTTGACCAGCAGGTGCAGCGGCCGCCCGCGATCCGCGAACCTCGTAGCGAAGGCATCGATCGACGCGGGATCGGCGAGGTCCACGGGTTCGACCTCGACACCGTCTTGTAGAGCGATGCGGGTCCGAGCCGCCACGATGACCTCGGCGCCCGCGCCACGGAGAACGCGGACCGTCTCCCGCCCGATGCCGGACGCGCCGCCGGTGACGATCGCGACCTTGCCGGTCAGGTCGATGCCCTTGATCACGTCGTCCGCGGTGGACGCGGGGCCGAAGCCGGAGGCCAGTGGTTGCTGAGCGGTGGTTGTCATAACTGCCACGCTAGGAGCGCGGATCCGTACGTTGAATGCTCGATAGTCCACATTACTTGTGCGATAGTTCAGGCATGTCCGCCGATCCGCTGTCCGACGCCCTGGCCGTCGCCGATGCGCGCGCCGTGTTCTCGGGTGGGTTCACGGCCGGCGGGCCATGGGCGCTCCGGCTGCGTGGACGCGACAAGCTGAAGGTCAACGCCGTCGTGCGGGGCGACTGCCTGCTGGTGCGCGAGGACGGCGGGACACCGTTGCGGCTGACCGCGGGCGACGTCGTCGTCTCCGACGGCCGCCGGCCGTACGTGCTGTGCACCGAGCCCGGCCTGGCGCCACTGGAGAGCGACCAGGTCGCCGTCGATCCCGTGTCGCGGATGGCGCGGATCGGGGACGGCGATGACGTGCTGTGCGTGTCCGGCCACATCGATCTGAGCCGGGACCGTGGCGATCTGCTGCGCAACGCCCTTCCGGAGTTGATCCACGTGCGGGCCGACGCGGCCGAAGCCTCTGCATTGCGGTGGCTCGTCGAGCAACTGCTCGGCGAGATGGCCAACGGCCGCGCCGGTGCCGACTTCAGCTCCGACCATCTCGCGCAGCTGATGTTCCTACAGGTCCTGCGGATCTGCCTGGCCCAGGCCGACGGACTGCCGGCCGGCTGGCTGCGCGCACTGGCCGACGAGCGCCTCGCCCCGGCGCTGCGCCTGATGCACGGAGATCCGGGCCGACCATGGCAACTCGCCGAACTGGCCCGTGCGGCAACGATGTCCCGGACCGGTTTCGCGGTGCGCTTCAAGGAAACCGTCGGCGTTCCGCCGCTGACGTACCTGCTGAACTGGCGCATGAGCCTGGCCGCCCGCGCCCTGCGCCAGGACGGAACCCCGGTCGCGACGCTGGCCCGCACGGTCGGCTACGGCAGCGAGAGTTCCTTCAGCAATGCCTTCAAACGCGCGGTCGGCGTGGCGCCCCGCCGCTACCGGGACGCAGCCCGCGCCGACACTACGGTGTCAGCGCCGCCAGCCCGGGCCATGTGAATCGCATGTGGTAGTCCACGATCTGGTCCCGGTTTAGGTGCGGATTGTGGCGCCACCACTGGGCAAGCTGTTCCGCGCAGCCGGACAACGCGTGCGCGAGCGCCTCGCACATCATGTCGTCCGTCGTCGGCGCGAGGCGCCGGATCTGGGCGGCGATGAACTGGATCGTCGCGGCGCGCAGCCGCGCCGCTTCGGCAGCGGCCGGGCCGGCGACCGCGGCGCCGCCGCCGAACAGGATCTCCCACGCCGGCTGGTTTCGCTCTACGTAACGGAAGTAGGCGTCCGTCGCGGCGCGGATCTGGTCGACGGGGGCGGCGTCGATGGCGATCGCCCGCGTCAGCTCGACCATCAGCTCACGCCGGGCTTCCCGCAGTACGGCGAGATAAATCGCTTCCTTGGACTCGAAGTGCTTGTACACCACGGGTCTTGTCACGCCGGCCGCGCGCGCGATGTCGACGATGCCGGTCGCCTCGTAGCCGTTGCTCGCGAACAACCGCTGCGCCACCACCAGGATCTGCCGTTCCCGCATGCGCGCGGGTACCCGCCCCCGCGGATACCCGCCGACCGACCCGCCTCCCGAGTCAACGGTTAAACCACCAAGTGCCACAAACCGAATATTACAGGTCGGCCTTCTTGACTGGTTACACACCTGAAACCTACCGTTGGGTCTACGCGCGGGTAACCTTCGCGCCAGGCACCTCAACGTTGAGGAGGCTTCGTTGCGCATCCGTCTGTTTTACCTGGCCAGCGGCGCACTGGCACTCTCCGCGATCCTCGTGGGCATCCTCGCCGGACCATCGGCCGCCGCGAGTTTCACGGTCCAGCCCAACATCGTCGCCGGTGCGCTCGCCGCGGCGGCCAATCCCGATCAGTCGCCACCGGGCACGAACGACTTCACATGCAAACCGAGCGCCCAACATCCCAATCCCGTTGTTCTCATTCCAGGCACGTTTTCCGTCATGGAGGACGATTTCGGGGCTTTGGCCCCGATTCTGGCCAACGCCGGCTACTGCGTGTTCAGCCTCAACTACGGTGGCACGCCCGGCTCGTTGATCCAGGCCATCGGCCCGGCCGCCACGTCGGCACAGCAGGTCGCCGCGTTCGTCGCGAAGGTCAAACAGGCCACCGGTGCCAAGGTCGACCTGGTCGGCCACTCGCAGGGCGGCATGCTCGGTGAGTACTACCTCAAGGTCCTCGGCGGCGCGCCGAACGTGCACACCTACGTCGGCCTCTCGCCGACGACGCACGGCACCACGCTGGACGGCCTGACCACCCTGGCGTCGTTCTTCCCCGGTGCCAACCAGTTCGTCGGCGCGCTCTGTCAGGCGTGCGTCGACCAGGAGCAGGGTTCGGCGTTCCTGGCCCCGCTCGACGCCGGTCCGATCGCACAGTCCGGCGTGCACTACACGGTGATCGAGACGCTGAACGAAACCGTGGTGACACCGGTCGGCTCGTCGTTCATCAACGAATCCGGCGTGACGAACGAGTTCGTGCAGAGCCAGTGCTTCAACGACACGGTCGACCACGCCGATCTGGCGTACGACCGGGTCACCATCCAGGACGTGTTCAACGCGCTCGACCCGGCCCACGCGAGTGCGCCGAACTGCTTCGTCGCGTTCCCGTTCCCGGCCTGAACCGGCCACGAGACCCGTGAGCGGTCGGTAACCGCAGGGAAAGGTGCCCGGAGCAACGTGGCTCCGGGCACCGGCACGATAGGGTGATTCGGTGCGTAGCGAACCATCGTCGATCACCCATGTCGTGTGGGACTGGAACGGCACCATCCTGGACGACAACGACGCCGTCGTGGCGGCCGTCAACGCGGTGTGCACCGCGTTCGGCCGGCCACCGATCGAACTGGAGTACTGGCGCGCGATCTACCGTCGCCCGTTGCTCGACTGCTACGAGGAACTGCTCGGCACCAAGCTGTCCACTCCGGACTGGGCCGAGATCGACCGGCACTACCACGAGAAGTACCGCACGCTGCTACCGACCACGCGCCTCGCGCCCGGCATCCCGGACGAACTGCGCCGCTGGCAGGCCCGTGGCGGCCGGCAGTCGTTGCTGTCCATGTGGTTCCACGACGAGCTCATGGCGCTCGTCACCGAGTACGGCCTGACCGACCTGTTCGCCCGCATCGACGGCCTGCGCGTGGACACCGGCGGCCACGGCAAGACAGACCACCTGATCGAGCACCTGACGGCACAGCGGGTCGACCCGGCCGAGGTGCTCGTCATCGGCGACGTCCTGGACGACGCGGCGGCAGCGCACGCTGTCGGGGCCCGCTGCGTGCTAGTCACCACCGGCGTGTCGACCCGCCAGGTGCTCAAGGCGGCCGGCGTCCCCGTCGTCGACTCGATCGCCGAAGCACTGGCCGGCTACGCCTGATCCCCCAGGACCAGGCGTAGCCGGCACCCCCCCGTCAGCCGACCGACACCTCCCGCAGGAGGCCGTCGATCTCGGCCGAACTGATGCCGGCCGGATGATCCGGATACACCCCGGCCCATCCACGGCTGCCGATCCTGCGGACGTTCCGGACCTGGGTGAAGTTGCCGAAGAAGGCGCGCTTGATCGTCTGGCTGCCGTTGGACGCGACCACCGTGAAGCAACTCTTCTCGCCGGACGCCTTCGTCATCGTCGTCGGGCACAGTTCGACGTCGTCATCGACACCGGCCCGCTTGTCCTGCTGCCAACTGAACGCACGGAAGCCGGCCGGCAGGTGCGCGATGTCGAGTGTCGTCGGCGGGCTGCTCGGTGTCGCGGTGACCGCGTCGGCGACGGCGAGCACGGCGGGCTCGCCGATGACGCTCTGCGCCTGCATGTCGACGGCGAACCAGCGTCCCGGGGCGGCCGGCCAGCTCACGCTGGCGAACTCGCCGGTCGGGTCCGTCACGACCACGGCCGGGGCACCGTGGACGGCCGCCAGTGTCGAGGTCTGGGATGTCGGGATGAGAGTCAGGGCCGGGTCGAAGTTCACATACTGGACGGTGGCATGCGCACGCGGCCCGGTGAAGTCCATGGAATCCCGGTCGAAGGGCTGGAGCGTGAGGTCGCTGCCCGTGCTCAACCAGCCGGTCGGCACCAGCCCGTCCGGCAGGTTACCGACCGAGAACGGGAAGGCCGGCGGGAGCAGGGGCGGGCCGGACGGGATCACCGGCGCTTCGACCGAGCGCAGCATCGTGGCGCCGATCAGGGCGAGCGTGGTCAGAACGACGACGCCGCCGAACAGCGCGCCGCGCCGGCGCAGCCGCCGGCGGCGGGCCAGCGGGCGGACGGCCGGGATCAGGTCGTCCGGGTTCGGGGCGAGGGCGGCACGCGAGTGCAGGATCGCGCGCAGGTCGTCGGTGTCGCCGAACAGGTCCGTGTCGTTCGTCATGCCGTCGCCGCCTCTCCGCGCGTGATGTCACTGTCCTTTTCGGTCTTGATACGGAGCCGCATGGCGGCCAGGCCGCGCGAGACGTGGCTGCGGACGGTGGCCGTCGCACAGCCGAGCACGGCGGCGATCTCGTCATCGTCCCGGTCCTCGTAGAACCGCAGCACGATCGCGGCCCGCTGCGCCCGGCTCAACTGGCCCAACAGCACGGCCAACTCGGCGCGGTCGGCGATCCGGCCGGCCGGGTCCGGCGTGACCGGGTGCGGCGCTGCGTGCTCATAGTCGGCGACCGGTTGGACGGTCCGCTGGTACCAGCGGCGGCGCCAGGACAGGTAGCCGTTGAGCACCATCCGCCGTAGGTACAGGTCCGGACGGTCGGCGCCGGCCACCCGGGACATTCGCGTGTACGCGCGCACCAGCGTGTCCTGGACCAGGTCCTGGGCGAGCTGGGTGTCGCCGGTCAGCGCGGCCGCGAACCGGACCAGGCTCGGCAGATGCTCCCGGGCGAACGCGTCGAAGTCGACCTCCACACCATTCACACGTCACCACCCGGCCGAGTTGTGGCGTTGGAAACACGACGAGTTTCGCGGATCCGGCCGCCGATCCGCATTCGCGCTGGTAACCGGCCGAATGCGCTGGTCACAAGCCCGCGGCGACGGGATGCGTGACGAAGGAGTCTGTGTGACTTGTCACAATGGGTCCGACAGGGCCGGTGAAACGTCACCGGTCGGGACCGACAGTGCGCAAACCGGACCATTCGCGGAGGTCCGCTGGCCGGCCGACGACGTGGAACGCCTGGACATCGACCCGCCGGACTTCGTCGAACGGCCCACCCCGCCGAAACAACGAGATGAGGAGGGTGGTAAACCCGACGTGTTGTGGTCGGAGACACACCGTATGACCCGGCACTGTGGCTGAAGTGCCGACGACGAAGGTGTCGGAGGCGTCCGTAGGCATCATCGCTGGCGGACGTCTCGTGATGGCCACGGCACGATAGGCCATCACGAGAACGAGGAGAACATGACGACCACTGGCGTGGGCGCGCCCGGTCGGGCGCGGATCGAGGCCCGCACGTTGCGGACCGACCGGTGGTGGCTCTCACCGCTGGTGACCGCCGGCTTCCTGCTGATCTGCGTCGTCTATCTGACGTGGGCCGTCCTGGTCAACGCGGACTACTTCTGGGAGCCCTACATCTCCCCGCTGTACTCGCCGTGCCTCACGGGCAACTGTGTGCCGGGCAGCGGTTGGGGCTGGTTCCCGAGCATCGCGCCGGTGACGCCCGGTCTGATCATCATCATCTTCCCGATGGGCTTCCGGCTGACGTGCTACTACTACCGGAAGGCCTACTACCGGGCGTTCTGGGGCTCGCCGCCGGCCTGCGCGGTCGCCGAGCCGCACAAGAAGTACACGGGTGAGCGGCGCTTCCCGCTGATCATGCAGAACATCCACCGGTACTTCTGGTACATCGCCATGGTCTTCGCGGTGATCCTGACCTACGACTGGGTCATCTCCTTCCGCGACCACAACGGCAACTGGGGCCACGCCGGCATGGGCACGCTCGTCCTGCTGATCAACATCGCGCTGATCTGGACGTACACCCTGTCGTGCCACTCGTGCCGGCACATCATGGGCGGGAAGCTCAAGCACTTCTCGCGGCATCCGTTGCGGTACAAGGCATGGACGATCGTGTCGAAGCTCAACGGCTACCACATGCAGCTGGCGTGGGCGTCGCTGCTGTGGATCTCGCTGACCGACCTGTACATCCGGCTGGTCGCGTCCGGCGCGATCACCGACCTGCGTTTCTTCTGATCTCGTAGACAAAGGCTAGGGAAGCAATGACTGAGGTCGAGCGGCACGCCTACGACGTGCTGGTGATCGGGGCCGGTGGGGCCGGGTTGCGTGCCGCCATCGAGGCACGGCAACAGGGCATGCGGGTCGCGGTGATCTGCAAGTCGCTGTTCGGCAAGGCGCACACGGTGATGGCCGAGGGCGGCTGCGCGGCGTCCATGGGCAACGCGAACGCCAACGACAACTGGCAGGTGCACTTCCGCGACACCATGCGCGGCGGGAAGTTCCTGAACAACTGGCGGATGGCCGAGCTGCACGCCAAGGAGGCGCCGGACCGCGTCTGGGAGCTGGAGACGTACGGCGCGCTGTTCGACCGGACCGCGGACGGCAAGATCAGCCAGCGCAACTTCGGCGGCCACACGTACCCGCGCCTGGCGCACGTCGGTGACCGCACCGGCCTGGAACTGATCCGCACGATGCAGCAGAAGATCGTGTCGCTGCAACAGGACGACCACAAGGCGACCGGCGACTACGAGGCCAACCTCAAGGTCTACGCCGAGTGCACCGTCACGGACCTGTTGAAGGACAACGAGAACCGCATTGCGGGCGCGTTCGCGTACTGGCGCGAGTCGGGCCGGTTCGTGGTGTTCGAGGCACCGGCCGTCATTCTCGCGACCGGTGGCATCGGCAAGTCCTTCAAGGTCACGTCGAACTCGTGGGAGTACACCGGCGACGGTCACGCGCTGGCCCTGCGGGCCGGCGGCCGGCTGATCAACATGGAGTTCGTGCAGTTCCACCCGACCGGCATGGTCTGGCCGCCGAGCGTGAAGGGCATCCTCGTCACCGAAGGCGTGCGCGGTGACGGTGGCGTGCTGAAGAACTCCGAGGGCAAGCGGTTCATGTTCGACTACATCCCCGAGGTCTTCAAGGGACAGTACGCGGACAACGAGGAAGAGGCCGACCGCTGGTACACCGACCCGGACAACAACCGGCGCACGCCGGACCTGTTGCCGCGCGACGAGGTGGCCCGCGCGATCAACTCCGAGGTCAAGGCGGGCCGTGGATCACCGCACGGCGGCGTGTTCCTGGACATCGCCAGCCGCAAGTCGGCCGAGGAGATCCAGCGGCGGCTGCCGTCGATGTACCACCAGTTCAAGGAACTGGCCGATGTGGACATCACGGCCGAGCCGATGGAGGTCGGCCCGACGTGCCACTACGTGATGGGCGGCGTCGAGGTCGACCCGGACACCGAGGCGGCCGTCGGCGTGTCCGGCCTGTTCGCGGCCGGTGAGGTCGCCGGTGGCATGCACGGCTCGAACCGGCTCGGCGGCAACTCGCTGTCCGACCTGCTGGTGTTCGGCCGCCGCGCGGGTGCCGGGGCCGCCGAGTATGTCCAGGGTCTTGGCGACGCCCGGCCGGCGGTCACCGAGGCCGACGTCGACACGGCGTCGGCGTCGGCGGTCAAGCCGTTCAACGGGTCGGACGCGGACGCGGTGGAGAACCCGTACACCGTCCACCACGACCTCCAGCAGATGATGAACGACCTCGTCGGCATCATCCGGCGCGAGGGCGAGGTGGCCGAGGCGGTCGCCAAGCTGACGGAGCTGAAGGCGCGCGCGGCCAAGGTCGTCGTCGAGGGCCACCGGCAGTTCAACCCGGGCTGGCATCTCGCCATCGACCTGCGGAACATGCTGCTGGTCAGCGAGTGCGTCGCCAAGGCCGCGCTGGAGCGCACCGAGAGCCGTGGCGGCCACACCCGCGAGGACCACCCGCGCATGGAGGCCACCTGGCGCAAGCAGCTGCTGGTGTGCAGCTACGACAGCGCCGCCGACGGTGACGGGATCCACCTGGCCCACGAGGACCAGGTCCCGATGCGCGAAGACCTGATGGCGCTGTTCGAGTACGACGAGCTGGAGAAGTACTTCACGCCGGGCGAGATCGTCGAACACCCAGGAAAGAAGGACTGATCATGGCGTACCTTGCGCACTTCCGGGTGTGGCGCGGCGACTCGGACAAGGGCGACCTCGTCGACTACGCCATCGAGGTCAACGAGGGCGAGGTGGTCCTCGACGTCATCCACCGGCTGCAGGCGACCGACGCCCCGGACCTGGCGGTCCGGTGGAACTGCAAGGCCGGCAAGTGCGGCTCGTGCTCGGCCGAGATCAACGGCCGGCCCCGGCTGATGTGCATGACCCGGATGTCCACGTTCACCGAGACCGAGATCGTCACGGTGACGCCGATGCGCACCTTCCCGGTGATCCGTGACCTGGTCACGGACGTGTCGTACAACTACGAGAAGGCACGGGAGATCCCCGCCTTCGCGCCGCCGGAGGGCGTCGCGCCGGGCGAGTACCGGATGCAGCAGGTCGACGTCGAGCGCTCGCAGGAATTCCGCAAGTGCATCGAGTGCTTCCTGTGCAACAACACCTGCCACGTGCTGCGCGACCACGAGGAGAACAAGAAGTCCTTCGCCGGCCCGCGGTTCCTGATGCGCATCGCCGAACTGGAGATGCACCCGCTGGACGCGGCCGACCGCGTTCCGGCCGCGCAGGACGAGCACGGCCTCGGATTCTGCAACATCACGAAGTGCTGCACCGAGGTGTGCCCGGAGGGAATTCACATCACGGACAACGCGCTCATTCCGATGAAGGAGCGCGTGGCCGACCGCAAGTACGACCCGTTGACGATGTTGTTCCGGCGAAAGAAGTAACGCCGCAAAGATGTAGGCCCTGTCCGGCATGATGGAACGTGCCTGTGCTGGGGAGGGACGACACGTGCGGATGTTGCTGGTCGAGGACGACGACCAGGTGGTCGAGGCGCTGGTTCCGGCGCTGCACCGACGAGGGTTCGCCGTCGAGCGGCTGTCCGAGGGCCGGCAGGTGCTCGACCGCCTGGTCGGCAAGGACGTCGTCCTGCTCGACCTGCGGCTGCCGGACATGGACGGGGTGGCGCTGTGCCGGCGCATCCGCGCGGTCAGCGACGTGCCGATCATCGTGGTGTCCGCGCTGGGCGAGGTGTCGGACCGGATCCTCGGGCTGCACGCCGGTGCCGACGACTACGTCGTGAAGCCGTACGACGAGGGTGAGCTCGTGGCCCGGGTCTACGCGGTGCTGCGACGCGGTGGCGGCGCACATCCGCCGGTCGGCACGAACGGCGAGTCGATCGTCGTCGGCGATGTCGAGATCCACCTCTCCACGCACCAGGTGACCGCCGCCGGCGCGCCGATCTCGTTGTCCCGCAAGCAGTTCCAGCTGCTCGCGCTGATCGCGCAGGCGGGTGGCGCCGTGTGCACGCGGGAGCGCATCATGGTCGAGGTGTGGCAGAACTACGCGGCCGGGCACGAGGCGGAACTGGACGGCGAGGTCGAGGCGATCCGCGACGCGCTGGGCCGGAAGTGGGTCGTCGACACCGTCTACGACGTCGGTTACCGCCTCGGCCGCCCGCCGGCCCACTAGACCGGCCCCGACATGCGCACCCGGCTGCTCGCGATCGTCATCTCGCTGGTCGTCCTCGTCGTCATCGGACTCGGGGCGCCGCTGGCGGTGAGCGTGGCGAGCAGCCTGGGCCAGCAGTTGTTCACCGACCGGCTGACCGACACGGACCTGTTCGCGTCCATGGCACAGCACCCGTTGCAGACCGGTGACGGCGACTCGTTCAAGGCGTTGACCCAGAACCTCGAACGCTACGAGCAGGTGTACGGCGTACACGCGGCCGTCGTGGACATCAGCGACCGGCTCCGGGCGGAGTCGCAGACCGCGATCGACCTGTCCGACCCGGCCGTCCGCGACGCCGTCGGCGCGGCACTAGCCGGCCGGCGCGCCCAACTCGGCCCGACGCCCTATCCGTGGCGCACCGCGCCGCTCGTCGTCGCCGAACCGGTGCTGCTCAACGGGGAACGGCTCGGCGTCGTCGTGACGATGTCCGACACCGGGCACACGCGCGCGACGATCCTCGGCTGGTGGGGCGCGCTGGCCGCCGGTGCGATCGTCGCGCTCGCGCTCGCGGTGCTGGCCGCGCTGCCGGTGGTGCGCTGGGTGCTGCGACCCGTGCTGCGGCTGGACGACGCGACGGCCGCGATCGGCAGCGCCGTGGTCAAGGGCGAGCCGGTGGACCCGGTCGGCGTGCGTGGCGGTCCACCCGAACTGCGGCGGCTCTCCACGTCGTTCGACCAGCTCGCCGCGACCGTCAGCGACACGCTCGCGGCCCAGCGGTCCTTCGTGGCCGACGCGTCGCACCAGCTGCGCAATCCGTTGACTGCTCTCCGGTTGCGGCTGGGCAACCTGTCCGGCCACGTGACCCTGGCCGCCGACGACCACCGGCTCGCCGCGATCGCCGAAGCCGACCGGCTCGGCCGCATCCTGGACGAACTGCTCGCGATGGCGCGCGCCGAGTCCGGCTCGGTCGATCCGGTCGAGGTGGACGTCGACCAGGTGGTGAAGCAGCGGGTGTCCAGCTGGCAGGCGGTCGCGGTGCACCGGAACGTGTCGCTCGTGCTGGCCGGCGAACCGGGCGGCCTGGCACTGGTGCCGCCACGCGGTCTCGAGGCGATCCTGGACGCGCTGCTGGAGAACGCCCTGAAGTTCACCGGCGACGGCACGCTCGTCGAGGTAGAGGTGCGACGCGCCGACGGCCGCGTGTCGGTGTCCGTGCGCGACCACGGCCCCGGCCTGAGACCGGAGGAACTGTCGCGGGCGACGGACCGGTTCTGGCGCAGCCGGGAACACCAGAACGTGCACGGCACGGGCCTCGGACTGGCCATCGTGCAACGAATCGTGGAACGCGTCGCCGGTCGGGTCGAAGTGTCCACACCGGACGGTGGCGGCCTGCTGGTCCGCGTCGACCTACCCGCCGCGGCCGAAACCGTGTGATCATGTGTGATGTGAGGACGATGTCATGCGAGTAACGATCGATCTCCCAGATGACCTACACCAGCAGGCGTTGTCGATCGCACGCGACACCTCGCACAGCCTCAACGAGACGGTTGTAGAGCTCTTGCGACGTGGACTGGGTGTCGCCGCGCCTACGCTGACCCGCAGTCGCACTACCGGGCTGCCCGTCGTTCGACTTTGCACCGTCATCACCGCTGACCACATGTGGTCCCCGGAAGACGAATCGTGATCTGGGCCTGCGGAAGACTGGATCACCGATGCGCCTGACCCGGTTCGCGACATGTCCGATCACGGAGGGCTACCTCATTTGGCTCCAACCGCGAAGTGGCGCCGGCAGGCGGTGATCGACATCGTCAGGTCGCCGAAACCCTGTGACT
>Ga0070714_100002830_pt1 | contig 12799 bp, 8 predicted proteins | sample LARL83metaG_FD_65450 | JGI IMG/M metagenome (GOLD analysis project Ga0070714, IMG submission 65450) | Corn, switchgrass and miscanthus rhizosphere microbial communities from Kellogg Biological Station, Michigan, USA - LAR L8-3 metaG | ecosystem: Host-associated > Plants > Roots > Rhizosphere ... | reverse complement strand
ACCGCGTAGGTGGGCGCCATCAGCAGGCCCTCGCGCAGGCCTTGCTGGCCGGCGAAGTCCACACCGGCGGTGGCGGTGTAAGTGAGGTAGGCAAGTACCGGCAGGCCGTGAGCCTTGGCCCACTCCTCTGAGGCGAACAGCACCGCCGAGGCGCCGTCCGAGAGCGGCGTGGAGTTGCCGGCGGTGAGGGTGCCCTTGCCACTGGTCTTGTCGAACGCGGGCTTGAGCTTGGCAAGCTTCTCCAGGGTGGTGTCGGCGCGCACGTTGTTGTCGGTGCTGACGCCGTGAAAAGGCGTGACAAGATCGCTGAAGAAACCTTCTTTCCAGGCCGCCGCCGCCTTCATGTGACTCTCATAGGCGAGCTGGTCCTGGGCCTCGCGGGTGATGCCCCATTCCTTGGCCATGAGTTCGCAGGACTGGCCCATGTTGAGGCGGGTACGGGACTCGGTGACCGCGGGCAGATGCGGCGCGAGGTCCGAGGGCCGCCAACCAAGCCAGGGTGCGAGCTTCTGGCCGAAGTTCCGGCCGCGGCTGCTCTTCAGGAGGATCTGCTGGAAATGGCGGCCGAACACGATGGGCACGTCGCTCGCCGTGTCCACGCCGCCGGCGATGCCAGACTCGATCTCGCCGACGGCGATGCGCGCCGCGATCTCGGCGGCGTTGCTCAAGGAGGTGCCGCAGGCGCGGTCGGAGTTGTGGGCTGGGGTGTGCACATTGAGGCCGCTGCTGAGCACCGCTTCGCGGGCCATGCTCCAGTCGCGGGAGTGCTTCATCACCGCGCCCGCCACCACGTCGCCCAGGATCTCGCCCTTCAGGTTGTACTTGTCCACGAGACCGGTGACGGCGGCGGTGAGCATCTCCAGATTGCCGATGTCGGCATAACCGGTGAAGATGCGGCAGAAGGGGATCCTGTTGCTGCCGACGATGGCGACGGGACGCGTGGTGGCCATGGGAGGGACTCCAAAGGGATTTTCTTGTGGGAGCGTCTCGATCGCACCGCTCCGGGGTGCTTCAATCATGCCACTTTTGAGGGGTCGCTTGCTATGATGCGCGAGGCTCGCTCCTCGCAGTACCACATGTCCGCATCCACTCCGTCCCGCCGCTGGCCCGCCGTACGCATGGAGGCGCGGGCCATGCTGATCCTCGGTCTACCCATCATCGTGCACAACCTGGCTCTGGTGGGGATGGGGCTCACGGATGCCATCATGGCCGGCCTGCTCGGGGCCAAGACCCTAGCGGGTGTCGCGGTGGGTTCCAGCGCCTGGGCCCCGGTGTTCCTGTTCTCGCTGGGCCTGATCATGGCCCAGTCACCCACTACCGCGCATCTCTATGGCGCCGGCAAGCGCGCCGAGATCGGCCGTTACGCGCGCCAGATGATCTGGATCTCGCAAGTCATGGGCTGGGGCGGCCTTTTCCTGCTCCGCAATCTGCATCCGTTCCTGCAAGCCATCCACATCGAACCTGAGATCGTGCCGGTGGCGGATGGCTACCTGCGCGCCGTGGCCTGGGGTCTGCCGGGCCTGTGTCTGTATCAGGTGCTGCGCTTCACCAGTGAAGGCATCGGCCGCACCCGCATCCTATTGGCGATAGCCATCGGCGGCCTGGTCGTGAACGGCGTGCTGGACTACGTGTTCATGTACGGCAAGCTGGGGCTCCCGGCCATGGGCGCCACCGGCACCGGTTACGCCACCGCGCTCACCCAGTGGCTGATGTTCTTCGGCATGTTGTTGTATGTGAGTCGCCGGGACCATTACCGCGCCCTGGAGATGTTCAGGCGCTTCGACTGGCCGGACTTCCACAAGCAGAAAGAACTTTTGCTCCTAGGTGTGCCCATCGCCATGTCCATCTTCATGGAGTCGAGCTTGTTCTCCGGCGTAGGTCTGATGATGGGTACCCTCGGCACCGACATCGTGGCGGCACATCAGATCGCATTGAACTATGCCTCGTTCGTGTTCATGGTGCCCATGAGCGTGGCACTCGCCATCTCGGTGCGGGTGGGCCACGCCCTGGGGCGCGGCGACCGGGTCGAGGCCCGGCTCGCCGGTTTCACCGGCATCGGCCTGTGTCTGTGCTTCGAGGTGTTGTCGGCCCTGAGCATGGCGCTTCTGCCGCATCAGATCGTGGGACTCTATACCCATGACGCGGCGGTGGCTGAGATCGCGGTGAGCCTGCTCTACATGGGCGCCATCATGCAGCTCTCGGACGGCGTGCAGGTGAGCGCCATGGGCGCCCTGCGCGGTTACAAGGACACGGCCATGCCTACCATCATCTGCATCCTGGCCTATTGGGCCGTGGGCTTCCCCCTGGCTTGGGCTTTCGGCATTCCCCTGCACCTCGGACCGCAGATGATCTGGGCCGGCTTCATCGCGGGTCTCACCGTGGCAGCCGTACTGTTGACCATGCGGTTTGCGAAGCTAAGCCGCATCTGACCACCAGACAAGAAACTTGCCAGTTGGCGCACGCGGCCGACTGTGGTCCGCTGCGTCCTCCCCGGCCAAGCGCGGGCGGATCACCCATGCCTGTTCGCCGTTCGCTGAAACCAGGTCGTTTGGCGCAGACCCAAGCTTGCTTAGGGACTGCCCCTTAGATAGCCTCTCGCAACCTCTTATAAGGAGAAGACCGTGGCACAGGGCAAGCTGCGCAAAGACGCCGGCCTCATCGGACTCTTGTTCGCGGGATTAAGTTCCACCATCGGCTCCGGCTGGCTGTTCGGGCCCATGAAAGCGGCGCAGATCGCCGGCCCCTTGAGCATCGGCTCCTGGGCGATCGCCGCGGTGGTGGTGGGGCTGATCGCGATGGTTTACGCAGAACTCGGCCCCCTGTTTCCGCGCAGCGGCGGGCTCATGCACATCAGCGTCATCAGCCACGGCCGCCTGGTCGGCCGGGTATGGAGCTGGATCCTGTTCCTGGCCTACGTGACCATCGCGCCGGTGGAAGCCATGGCGGTGGTGACTTATGCCAACGGCTACCTGCCGGGCATGATCGATACCACCACCGGTCTGCTCACCGGCACCGGCATGGTGGTCTCGGTGTGCGTGTTGGGCGCGTTCGTGGCGCTCAACTTCCTGATCCTGCGCTTCATCCTGCTGCTCAATACCGTGGCTACCTGGATCAAGATATGCGCGCCCATCGGTACCATCCTGGTGCTGCTGTTCAGCGCCCACCATCCGGAGAACTTCAAGGTAGCGGCGCACCCGACCGGCGACATCACCAACATGTTCCTGGCGATCTCCACGGCGGGCGTGTTCTTCTCCCTGTTCGGCTTCACCCAGGCCATCCAGCTCGCCGGCGAGACCAAGGATCCGGCCAAGAATATCCCGCGCGCCGTGGTCGGCACCATCGTGCTGGCCGCGATCATCTATGTGTTCGTGCAGTATTCCTTCGTGGCCGCGGTTCCGCCGGAGTTGCTGGCGAAGGAGGGTTGGGCGGGCCTGAACTTCGGCAGCGCCTCGGCGAACCCGATCCTCGCTTCCGGTCCCATGGTGGGGTTGGTGATGACCCTGGGGGTGTCCTGGTGGGCGATGGCGCTGTACGCGGATGCCATCATCTCGCCCACCGCCTGCGGCTACATCTGGACCACCGCCACCGCGCGGGTGGTGATGGCGGCTTCGGAAGAGAATTACGCGCCGGAGCGTCTGCGCGACATCAACCGCAATGGCACGCCCTGGACGGCGCTGTTGCTCGCGTTCGTGGTGGGCTGCATCTTCTTCTTCCCCTTCCCGAGTTGGCAGAAACTCGTCAACTACGCTTCGTCCGCCACCGTGCTGTCCTACGGCATCGGCTGCGTGGTGTTGCTGCGCATGCGCCGCACCATGCCTGATCTCAAGCGGCCGTTTCGCCTGTGGAACGCCTGGGCTGTCGCGCCGGCCGCCTTCATCTGCTCGAACTTCGTCATGTATTGGGCGGGCTTCGGCACCGTCAACGTGCTGTTCATGATCATCGCGGTGATCATGGCGGTCTACCTGCTGCGCTTCATGTACCTGTATATCGAAGGCAAGGAGCCGGACGAGGACATCCAGCATGCCGCTTGGCTGGTGCCTTATTTCGCCGGCATGTGGATCCTGAGCTACTTCAGCCCGGTGGAGATGGGCGGCACCGGCGCCTTCGGCATCTTCGACGGCATGTTCGCCGTCGCGGTGTTCAGCCTCATCATCCTGTACGTGGCGCTCGCCACCGGCGTGGCGCCGGCTAGAGTCAAGTCCTACTACAGCGCGGTGCTCAAGGCGGGCCAATGAGACTAGGCCCTGGGTTATTGCTGGGCCTGCTCTGCGTGCCGGCCGCGCAGGCGGACACACTCACGGATCTGACAGCGACGCTCAAGACCCTGGAAGCGGCCACACCGGTGAAAGGCATCCTGGGTGCGAGCTACCTTGAGTACGACGCCAAGGGCGCCGTGGACAAGGCCAAGAGCACGCAGTTCCAGTTGCAGGTGGACGGCAGCGAAGGCCTGGCGATCCATCTCAACCCGGCCTTGGTGCAGACCTTGGCCGCGGAGGAGGCGGCCAACGCCGCGGATCCGGACAAGCCGACGCCGAACGCGGAACTGTTGCGCGAGACCAATCCGCAACGCATCGAGCACATGCTCTCGGCGGCGCAGACCCTGCTGCGCGACCTGGACGGCGCCAGCGCCCCGGTGGCGAAGCCTGTGAAACTGGGGGGTGCCGACGTCACGCAACTCACCGTCCAGCTGCCGTTCCGCGCGCCGAAGAAGGACAGCGATGCCGCCAAGGACTGGCAGGACAGCTTCAGCGTGTGGCTCGACCCCCAGGGCGTGCCGCTGCAGGTGCAGGACAGCGTGCATGCCAAGTTCTGCAAGTTCTTCCTCTGCGTCAGCATCGATGACAGCTACAGCGACACGCTGCGCGTGATCGGCGGGCGCCTGGTGATCATGACCCTCGGCCAGGAGCACCGGCAGTCCGGCCTCGGGCAGGACATGCACACCAAGACCACGTTGACGCTGCAGTTGCAGTGACCCGGACTAGAATGGGGACCTCATAGGGACGAGGCGACCTGGTGTACGCGAAGGAGCTGGCAGCGTGGCGTAGAGGAGGCTGGCAGCCGGACGTGCGCGCCAGCCTGGCGCTGGCGTCGGGCGCGCTGCTGTTGCTCACCGCGCTCTTCGTGGCCCTGCTCACAACGCCTCTGCGGCAATATTTCGGCCCTGCGCCCCGCTTCCCGGAACGGATGGTATTCCGGCTCCCAGCGCCCGATGTCATGCGATCGCCCAGGGTACGCCCGCCACCTCCTCGGGCTGCCGGCCTGCCGCTCAAACCTTTAAGCCCGCTACCGCCCTTGCCTCGACCGGTGACCACCTCTATTCCCTCCGGCGACGTCATCCAGGATTACCTGCGGTCTCAGCAACCCGGCGTGGCGGAGAGACTGCGCACCCAGGTCACCGGAGGTGACCTGACGCACGAGTTGCAGAAGCCCGCTGGCGAGATGCCGGCACTGCGTGACGATCAGAGCTTCCGTACCACCGGGGGCGACAAGGTGGTGCGCAGCGGAGACGATTGCGCCCAGATCCACGCCGTGCAGGGTAGTTCCTCGCCCACCAACCACATCGATATCGCTGAGCCCACCGCCTGCCCCGGGGGAACGCCGGGTGCGAGCCGGGATATGGGTAAGGCCTTGGATGATTGGGCCAGGAAGGTGCAGCAATCGCGACCGCCGCCGTGAAGCTCAACCCTCAAGGGCGGCGAGGGAGTCCTTCGAGCCTGTGACCGTGGGAAATATCGTCACTCCTTCAGCGACGAAGGGTCACGCAGCAGTGGATGCGCTTCGGTGTTGAACACGATCTTGTCGAAGTCCAGGGTCGAGGGCGGCGCGAAGGTGAGATAGAAGTAATTGAAGGTCTCGGCGAACACGAAGCTCTCCATGTCGTCTTTCTTCTCCTTGGTCACCACGCTCTTCAGTGCCGTATAGCCCACGTCGTTGCGGCAGTACTTCACGAAATCTCCGAACATCTTGCGCGCGTGCTCCTGGTAAGCCGGATCGTGGGTGTAGTGATACAGGTAATACGTGGATTCCACGATCTCGGGCCTGAGTTCATAGCCTGGGTACTCCACCTTCATGGTCTTGTAGTCCAGCACTTCCGGTTCGATGCCGTTTAGATCCCACATGCGGTAGGACGAGTCCTGCAGGCGCTTCGCCTGGTCCAGATATCCGGATAGAGCCAGCACCGCCGGGAAGAAGGCATCCAGGGCGCCGTATTCGGTGCTGCTGCGCTTGCCCGTATCCATGTCCGCATGCCCGTACCAGAGCTGTCCGTCTACCACGTCCGGCAGATACTTCTGCACGGCCGGGAGGCTGGCCGCCGCCATGGTCTGGCAGTCCCGGTCGGCGAACAGCAGCGTGCACTTCACCAGGTACTCGTAGTAGGAATCGATGCCGCCGCTGATGTGGGAGTCCTTGCTCACCCACTTGCCGGTGTCCACGTTGATGCCATCACCCACGAGACCGATGGCGGAGCGCCGGTTGTAGGTCGCCACCAGCGCACGGTGCGCCTTGGCGTAGAAGCGGGTATCGTCCGTGAGTTTGCTTAACGTCCCGAACTCCAGGATCAGGGTGCCGGTCTCGGCGGGGTTGCTCTCAGGCCCACGGGTCTTGCCGGTGCGCAGGTTCACGAATTGATACGGCATGCCGGTGGGGGAATCGAAGGCCGGCAGCAGGCGCGTGCCCAGATCCTTCGCCAAGACCAGGAGTTTTGGATCATGAGTGAGTTCGTAACTGGAGAGCAGGCCACCCAGGAGACGGATAGTGATCTCGAAGTTCTTGACGTAGATGTCTTTGTCGAAAGACAGTTGAGAATCGATCAACGCCCGATCCTTGTCCGCCTGGTCCTTGAGACCCATGATCAGCAGTGTGTCCAAGGCATCTACCGGCGTCATGAGCAGGGACTGGCCGTACCAGTCCTTAGGGCGTTTGCTGAGCGGCATGAGCTCGTCATGCCCCCAGGCGTATTTCACGTAGTCGTCCCAGGCGTGCAGGAATTCGGTCTTGACCCGCGCCGCGGTGACCGCTGGGTCTTCCCGCGCCGGCGTCGCGGCTGCCGTGGCAGCAACGGCGAAAGTCGAGAGGAATATCGCCGCCAGTAATCGTCTTGTGTTCATGCTCATACCTCGTGGCGCAGGAGTCTCAGCACCTCGTAACAGGCGCCCATGGTGTGGTAATCGGTCTTGCCGGCCGGGCTTTTCTCATCGCTGTACTTGTGGTTCTGGCGATCGAGTATCCGATACCAGGCGCCATACTGGTGATCCACCAGATGCTCCCAGGAATAGCTCCAGATGCGGTGATACCACTCCCAATAGCGCGCTTCACCGCTTCGTGCCGCCAGCAGCGCCGCGGCGGCGAGCGCTTCCGCCTGTACCCAGAAATACTTGTCGGTATCGCAGAGCGAGCCGTCTGGCGCGAAGCCGTAACAGATGCCGCCGTATTCAGCGTCCCAGGCGCGAGCCAGGGCCGTATCGAAGAGCCGGCGCGCCGTGGGCAACATCCAGGTCTCGGACCCGTGCCGGTCCAATATCAACAGGAGCTTGGTCCATTCCACCAGATGCCCGGGCTGAAAACCCCAGGGCCGGAACATATGCTGGGGGTCGTCCTTGTGATAATCCCAATCGATTTCCCAATGCTCGTCGTAGTGTTCCCAGACGAGGCCGTCGGCCTTGGCGGCCTGCCGTTGGGTCATGTTCTTCGCCAGGAGATAAGCGCGGTCGAGATAACGTGATTCGCCGCTGGCCTCGTAGGCTGCGAGCATGGCCTCGCACATGTGCATGTTGGCGTTCTGGCCCCGATAAGTGCTGAAAACCCAATCCTGCGAGGCCTCATCTCTATATAGACCGGCAGCCGCATCCCAGAAGCGCCTTTCCAGCAGCGCCCAGGTCTCATCCATCCAGGCTTTGGCTTCGGGCACGCCCACCGTATGCCCGCAGGAATAGGCCAGCAAGATGAAGGCCACTCCGTAACAGTGGTTGGTGCGGTCTTCAGGCTTGCCTTCGCGCAAGGTCCAGGCGTAGCCGCCGCTGGCCTGGTCGCGATGCGCCTCACGCAGATAGCGCAGACCGTGCGTCACGGCGTCGAGATAGGCAGTTTCCTTGAACTCCCGGTAAGCCATGGCGTAGTCGAAGACGAAGCGGGTGCTGCTGACGAGATGGCGGTGATGCGTGTTGTAGACCGCGCCATCGTCCTTGAAGTAATGGAAGAAACCGCCTCGGGGGTCGATACACCGCGGATGGTAGAAGTTCATGGTGTCCGCGATGTGACCACGCAGGAAGTCCGGCGAGCGGAAGTCCGGCGAGCGGAAGTCCGGACTCACGGTTGCTGCTCCATGAGGTCTTCCACCTCGGCGCGGCTGGGCATGGCCTCGAAGGCGCCGTGGCGCGTCACCGCCAGCGCACCGCAGGCAGCAGCGAAGCGCAGCGCGCCGTCCACCTGTTCCTGGTCCGCCAGGAAGGCCTCGAGGCCCTCGGCGCGTGTCTCCACCAGCGAAGCCAGTATCCCCGCCACGAACGCATCACCGGCGCCGGTGGTGTTGATGCTCTTCACTTCATAGGTGCTCGCGGTATCTTCCCTGTCGCAGGTGAGATGCCGGATCAGGCCCGGGCCGTCGGTGATGAGCAGCCACTGAGTCGCGCCTTCCCAGAGCTTGGCGATGGCGGCCCGTTCGTCCCGCATCGGCTCCGCGAGATAGGCGAGTTCGCCGGCCGAGAGCTTCACAACATCCGCTTCACGAAGCAGCGACCAGATGCGCGGACGCGCATCCGCATGGGTGGGCCAGAGGCCGGGCCGGTAGTTCACGTCTACGCTCACGACGGCTCCAGCGGCCCGCGCCAGACGCACGCCTTCCATCGTGGCTTCCGCGATGGCGGGCTCCGTAAGGCTGTTGGAACAGAAATGGAAAGCGGCGGCTCCTTTGAACGCTTCCGGCTCGAAGTGACCGGCACGGAACAAGAGGTCCGCTGCCGGCGGCCGGTAGAAACTGAAGCGCCGTTCGCCCTGCGCATCCAGGGACACGAAGGCGAGCGCGGTATTGGCATCTTTAGTGCGCGCCACGTGCGCCGTGGAGACGCCGGCGGCTTCGAGACTGTCCAGCAGGAGATCGCCGAAGGCATCTTCCGCCAGCATGCCCACGAAGGCCGCTTTCACGCCGAGCTTGGCCAGGGCCACCGCCACGTTGGCTGGCGCGCCGCCAGGGCAGGGCCGGTAACTGCCGCCCGGCTCCGCCAGCATGTCCATGAGTGCCTCTCCGAAGCAAAGGACTTCAGCCACGGGGGTGCACCGTTGGGGCGGCCGCATCGTGCCGGTCAGGACGCCGCGAGCCGATGATTGCGTAGAACAGGATATAGAGGTAGCAGAGGAAGGGCAGTACGAAGGCGTGATGCACGCCGAAGCCATCCGCGATCGCGCCCTGAGCCACCGGCAGGATCGCGCCCCCGACGATGGCCATCACCAGCAGGCTCGAGGCGCGGCCTGTGAGCGGGCCCAAGCCCTCTATCCCCAAGGTGAAGATGGTCGGGAACATGATGGAGTTGAAAAGGCCGATGGCCACCACGCTCGCTACTGCCAGCAGCCCCACGCTCAGCATAGTCGTGAGCACCAGCAACGCCGCCACGGCTGCGAAGCCGGCTAGCAGCCGCCGGCTGTCGATGCGCTGCAGCAACGCGGCACCCACGAAGCGGCCCACCATGGCGCCGCCCCAGTACAGCGAGACGAATCCCGCGGCGCGGGCCTCCGGCATGTCACCGATGCCGGGCAGCGAGATGTAGTTGATCATGAAGCTGCCGATGGAGACTTCTGCGCCCACGTATAGGAAGATGGCGGCGATGGCGAAGCTCAGGTGCCGGTGGCGCAGTGCGTCACGGAAAGGATGCGCGCCTTCCTCGCCGATCACGGTCTCCTGCCCGGCCGGCAGTTGGAACAGATGGACGATGAAGGCCAGCAGGAACAGCGTCACGGCGATGCCGATGTAGGGCAGCTCCACCGCATGGGCCTGCTGCACCTGGTAGGCGGCTTGTTGTGCCGGCGAGAGCTGGGCGAGAGCCGTGGGCGCCAAGACGCCGACCGAGAGGATCAGCATGCCGCCGACCTTGGGGGCCAGGGTGGTGCCCAGGGAGTTGAAAGCCTGGGACAGGTTCAGCCGGCTGCTGGCGCCCTGCGACGGCCCCAGCAGGCTCACGTAGGGGTTGGCCGCGACTTGCAGCAAGGTGATACCCGTGGCCAGGACGAACAATGCCGCCAGGAACACCGGGAAGGACGGCAACCTGGCCGCGGGCAGGAAGCCGAGAGCGCCGAGGCCCGTCACGCCCAAGCCGACCACGATGCTGTTCTTGAAGCCCAGGAGCGAGACCACCTTGCCCGAGGGCAGCGACATCAGGAAATAGGCGCCGAAGAAGCAGAACTGGACCAGCATCACACGGGTGTAGTCCAGGGCGAACACGGACTTGAGGTGCGGCACCAGCACGTCGTTCAGGACCGTGATGAAGCCCCACATGAAGAAGACGGCGGTGACCACGCCGAAGGCGAGGCGGTCGCGGCGCGGGTCCCTGGCTTCCATCTCCACTCCTCGCTGTGGCACCGGGCGGTGCCACCGTACTATATTGGCCCCCACGCGCTGCATCAAACCGGAGTAGCCTGCCATGTCGATCCGGATCCCGTCCGCCCTGTTGCTCGTCTCGACGATGTGTGTCACGGCCGCTGCATATGCAGCGGTCCCGGCGGATGACGCCTACGGATCGGTGGACCCCTTCATCGGCACCGGCGACGGCGGACACACCTATCCTGGCGCCACGGTGCCCTTCGGCATGGTGCAGTTGAGCCCGGACACGGATCACCGTGATTTCCGCAAGAGCTATAAATGGGCGGCAGGTTACCGCTATGCCGACCCGACCATCCTCGGCTTCTCTCACACCCATTTCTCCGGCACCGGTCACTCGGACATGGGCGACGTGCTGCTCATGCCCGTCGCCGGCGATGTGCGTACCGAACCCGGCGACCCGGACAGCCCCAAGAGCGGATACCGCTCGCGCTTCGAACACGCGAGCGAAGAAGCCGAGCCTGGCTACTATGCCGTGACCCTGAGCGACTACGGGATCCGTGTGGAGCTCACCGCGACGAGGCGCGTGGGCCTGCAGCGCTATAGCTTCCCCGAGGGCACTCCGGCCCATGTGCTCCTGGATCTGCGCACCAGCATCTACGACTACCCCGGCAAGGTGCTGTGGTCGCGCATCCGGGTGCGGCCCGACGGCACCGTGACCGGCTTCCGCGAGACCCGCGGCTGGGCGCCCGGGCGGCAGCTGTACTTCGCGATGCGCTTCTCGCGACCCATGCAGGACCACGCGCTCTACGACAAGGAGGATGAACTCGTCTATAAAGGTTTCGCTGCGCCGGCGGCGGATTCGCCCCTGCAACGCGCCCAGGTGGAAGGCCGCGCCGCCTACGCGGTGTTCGACTTCGGCACCCTGAAAGACAAGCTCCTCCTGGTGAAGACCGCCCTCTCCACCGTGAGCGAAGCGGGTGCCATCCGCAACCTGGATGCCGAGATGCCCGGCTGGGACTTCGACGCGACCCGTGCCGCGGCGAAGCAGACCTGGCGCAAGGCGCTCGCTGCGGTGAGCGGCGTGGAAGCGGCACCGGACATCAAAAAAAGCTTTTACACCTCGCTCTATCACGCATTGCTGGCCCCCAATCTCGCCATGGATGTGGACGGCGAGTACCGCGGACCGGACAACGCGGTGCATCAGGCCAAGGGCTACGACTTCTATTCGACTTTCTCGCTGTGGGATACCTATCGCGCCGAGCATCCCCTGCTGACGCTGCTGCAGCCCCCTAAGCGCACCGACGACGTCATCGACTCCATGATCGCGTTCCAGCATGACAGCGCCTACGGCATGCTGCCGGTATGGTCGTACATGGGCCAGGAAACCTGGTGCATGATCGGCTACCACGCGGTGGCGGTGATAGCGGACGCCTATATGAAAGGCATCCGCGGTTTCGACACCAGGGCCGCCCTCAAGGCCATGACCGATACCGCGAGCTACGGCCCCTACGGCGGCCTGCAGTACTACATGCAGATGGGCTACGTGCCCATCGACAAGGAGAAGGAAGCGGCCTCCAAGACCGTGGAATATGCCTTCGACGATTGGACCATCTCGCGCATGGCGGCATCCATGGGCGACAAGGACACGGCGGAGAGCTACCGGGTGCGTGCGTCGAACTGGCGCAACGTGTTCGATCCCAAGACCGGCTTCATCCGCGCCCGCAAGAGCGACGGCAGCTTCAACGAGCCCTTCGATCCCGCAGCGGTGGGCTACGGCAGTGACTACACGGAAGGCAATGCCTGGCAGTATTCCTGGTATGAACCCCAGGACGTGGCGGGCCTGATCCATGCCCTCGGCGGCGACGAAAAGCTCATCGCCAAGCTGGACGCGGTGTTCGACACCAAGGTGGACCCCAAGGAGTTCGCCAATGTGGAGGATATCTCCGGGCTCATCGGCTACTACGCCCACGGCAACGAGCCCAGCCACCACATCGCCTATCTATACGATTATGCCGGCGAGCCCTGGAAGACCCAGACGCGCTTGGCTGAGATCATGCAGACCCAGTACGCGCCTACGCCGGACGGCCTCTCAGGCAACGATGACCTAGGCCAGATGTCTGCCTGGTACGTGTTCACAGCCCTGGGGTTCTACCCGGTGGCGCCCGCCAGCAACCAATACGTGATCGGTCGGCCGTTCCTGAGCAAGGCGGTGCTGGAGCTTCCAAACGGAAGGCACTTCACGGTCATCGCAGAAGGATTGAGCAAGGA
>Ga0070714_100002829_pt1 | contig 12801 bp, 9 predicted proteins | sample LARL83metaG_FD_65450 | JGI IMG/M metagenome (GOLD analysis project Ga0070714, IMG submission 65450) | Corn, switchgrass and miscanthus rhizosphere microbial communities from Kellogg Biological Station, Michigan, USA - LAR L8-3 metaG | ecosystem: Host-associated > Plants > Roots > Rhizosphere ... | reverse complement strand
TATGTGGTGCTCTCGGTGACGACCGGGCTGAGGACCGAGGAACTCCGTGCGCTGAGGTGGAACGAGATTAACCTCGACGCGGGTACCGTCGCGGTCTACCGTGCTGTTCGCTCGACAGCGGACACCAAGACGCCGAAGAGCCGGCGTGTCCTGTCGCTGCCGCAGCTAGCAGTACGGGCGCTCGGTGAGCATCTTGGCTGCCAGGCCGAGGACCGGTCGCTGGCCGGAGCGCTCTGGCAAGATCACGGCCTGGTCTTCGCGTCGGCCATTGGCACCCCGCTTGATCGTCACAACGTGCGTCGCGAGTTCCGGAAGATCACCCAGGCGGCAGGTCTGGGTACCGAGTGGGTGCCGCGGGAGATGCGCCATACTTTCGTGTCCCTGCTCAGCTCTAACGGGACGGCGCTAGAGGACATCGCCGACCTGGTCGGGCACAGGGGCACGGCCACAACCGAGACGGTCTACCGGAAGGTGATCGTGCCCGAACTGCGCCGCGGCGCCGAGGTCATGGACCAGCTATTCAGCTGAGAGCAACCAGCCTCAGCACCTCGGCTACTTATCGCTCCTATATCGGCTCGCTGCCGCGTCGACCTGTTTGACGGTCAGGCGATCGCAGACGGTGGCTGGGTGATGCCGGACGTAGCTGGGTCTGCCATTTGAGCTGGCATTGTGTGGCTGGATGAGGCTGGGCGTGGCCGGGCGACGGTGGCCGTTGCTCACCATTTAGGCCCCCAATTGGGCTACCCGGCCCCCCGTGAGCCCGCCGGGGTGCAGCCGCCGAGGCCGCCGCGCTCCTGGGAGACCCGAGCAACTGGGCCGAGACTGCCGTCGCCGAACGGCCGGACGTGCTTGCACTCCCGCTGGTTCCGCGCTCGCTGACTGTCGCGTGAGCACCGTCGATGTCGGTGCCGCCCGGTACTCTGGCCAGCCATGAACAACCGTGACACCCTCCTGAGCGTTCAGTTCCCGCCAGGCACCTCGACAGAGCCGTTCCTTGAGCTTGATCTGCGGGACATCTACACCAGTGCCCTGCTCGGTCGCCGTGGCCAGCTCCAGGTCATGACCAAGCTCGTCTTCAGGGCTAGCGACGACTACCGCAAGGAGCAGTCCGTCTTCCGGATCTGGGCCGATCTTCGGGTGCAGGGCCAGGACGGCGTGCCGTGGAGCCTCGGCCGCGCTGCCATACCCGAGCCGGTGTTCTTCGGACCGCCGTCAGCCGACAGCTTTGCTCCTGCTCACTTCGACCCGTGGATGAGGGCTGTTGATCGGTTGACGCTCGACCTGGATCATCGCCAGCTCGAGGAGATCGAGCAGAAGCGTCGCGGTGGTCCGTTGATCTTTACCTTTCTTGTCGACGGCACCGTCCAGTGTGGTGACAGGATCGGCAGGCTCTATGCGGCCAACAATCAGCTCACCTACGACGTGAGTGAGAGCGAATGGATCAGGTTGCTCAGCCAACTCGAGTACGGCAGCTAAGCGCATGCTGCCTTCCTGCGTGGCGACTACGAAGAGGCTGTTGCCGACTGTCGGCCAGGTCTCGAAGCACTGGAAGCAGCCGACAAAGGCAATTTCGGCCTGAAGCCCTGGGACCGGGCCGCAAACAAGGACGAACGCTTGTACTGGATACAACGATCGCTCCTGAGCGTTGCCCACGTAGCGCACCACCCGAACGACCCGGCTCTATCGACCGTGCAAGGATCCCGCCCTCGCTGGGGGCGTGAGGACGCCGAGGCCACCATTGCGATCCTGGCTGCTTTGATCCGACAGCGAATAGGGCGCAGCTAATCACGACTCCAGGTGGCTTGATGGCAGTCCCTTCGTATTTCATGACATACCTTACTGAAGGTCGTAGCCATAGCTTTCTTCGGGGGAGAACATAATGGATCGTGTGAGCGAAGGTCTGGCCGGTCAAGGCAAAGCCACAGAGCAGCAGAGGCCATCCACTCTCGTCGTGGCTGCTCTACCGTGGATGTTTACGCAGCATCATCCCCTTAACACGTCAGGCTTCATCGACGAGGCCAAACGTCGAGGCGTCGATCTAGATAACTCCGCACTACGTGAACTCTACCGCTACGGACTGCTCGCCCCGTTCTTCTATGTCAACAACCGGGCTGTAAGTCTCGCGCCTCAGCTTGTCGGACCAGAACCGAAACTGGTTGGCAGCAGTATGCTGACGGAGTTCCGGCATGCGCGGGGGAAGGGCCGTCTTAGCGATCTGGCTGAAGTTCCATTTAGGCCGCGATTGCGCTTCTACCGGACGGACGCTGATCCCCACCGCTGGTGGAATGGCCTCATCTACTCATGGTATCAGGTGCTCGTTCTCCCCGAGATCAGAGAATATCTGGTACATCGTCGGCATCGCAGATGGGAAAAGGGCTTCATCACCGTTCTGCCTCAGCCCCACGAGTTCTTGGTGGATCGCGCAAACAGGTTTCGCAGGATAGCCGTGGTATTGGCTGCGTTGGAAGCACGATATCTTCCTGGGCTCGACCCGGAATGGATTCACCTAGTCAATGCGGAAGTGGAAGAGTGGGAGGAGTACCGCAATACGTTTGACCCGGCGGTCATGAGCGCCACGCTTGGCTACCCGGCCAAGCTAGCACGCGAGGACGCTGAGTGGCTCCTGCTTCAGGCGCGACGCATTGACCCCGTTGGCGATGATTGGAGTCGTCTGCTACGACGGGCACCACGTGACTCGTGGAAGAACTTGAAGGATGCCGCTCTGTCGGCCATGGACTTCCGCGAAGCAGCGGAGATACTGCTCCGGTTCTATACCGAACTTGCGAGCCGCGGGCACGCTGAGCCGCTTCCCGTCATCTCAGCAATGGGTGGGCACCACCCGCTACACGAGCGTCTGAGCTACCGGCCCGAGACGCTTGACCAGGATCTGATGCATGTTGGGCTGTCACCGCATCCACGGGTCGTACTTGCTGTCGAGGGCGAAGCCGAAGAGGTGCATACGCCGCGGGTTTGGAGAATACTCGGGTATCCGCAGACGCCTGAGCTGGTGCGCCTGCTGAAGCTGGGAGGCGTTGATAAGGATCTGGAGAAAGTTGCTGCTCTCGCCGCGGCTCCACTGGTCGGCGAAAAGCTAGACATCCCTGGCCGTGAATGCTGGCGGCTGATCAAGCCTCCGACGCGCCTGCTGGTTGCCGTCGACCCAGAGGGCCCTTTTGCTCCACAGAGAGTCGCGCAGACCAGGCAAGCGATCGTAAGCGAGATTAAGTCGGTCTTGAAGGCGCAAGGCGTGCACAACGCCAATCCGAAGGAAATTGATGAACTAGTTGAAATACGGACATGGATCGAATCCTGCTATGAGTATGCTCACTTCACTGACGAGGACCTCGCCGAGGGCATCATGACAGTGCATCAAACGATTAACGGCTGGACCAAGGATGAGCTGGTGGCAGCACTTCGCCATTGGCGCGATAAGAAAAAGGATATCAAGCGAGTTTGGCTGAGTGGTGGATGGGATGAGCAGCAGCAAAGGCCAACCGGAAAATGGGACTACGAGGTCAGCAAGGTCAAGCTAGCGGAGGCCCTATGGCCTGTCCTGGCGCTGAAAATTCAGAACTGCAAGGTAAGTGCTGTCGCTCCGGTACCGCCAATCGCGGAAGTCGTGCAAGGCGCATACCACACTGCGCAGCGCTGGCGGTATCAGTCATATGTGCTCAGTGTGGAGCCAGATACGTGAGGCGGGGCTTCGCTGGCGTCTGGCCAGATGCACGGAACAGTGAGACAAGCCAGGGTTATTGTCTGACCTTAAAGAGCTCGCCGGAGCCGAGGGAGATTTGATCCCTGACCCCCTCGATGCGAACGAGATCCTCACCGTCGGCCGATGTGGCTCGCTGTGGCTTAATACCTGGTAATAATCAGAAAGCGAACGCTGAGCATGGCTCAACGGGGCCCCATGCGGGCCGATGATGGCTCCCCTCTTGGCTCCCACGGCCGGCTAGACGCCACGCTGCTACAACCTCCAGATCGGTTACCAAGCCGCCTGCTATCGGCACCCGCCGACCGACGCCCCCTCGGGGAAGCAGGCCGGGCGCGCGCCTGTACCGCTTTTAGCTAGGTCAGCGGTCATACAAGCGCGTCGAGGCGCGGGTACACCCGGCGGGCGTTGAGCTCGTAGACCTGGGCGTAGGCGCCGGGCGCCAGATCGAGGGCGTCGATATAGCGGCGGGTGTCGTCGAAGTGATGCCTGGGTATGCGGGTCAATGCCGCGGACGGCCTCGATCACTTCCGAGCCGAACAGTATGTTGCCGATGTCGATGACGTCGAAGAGCAGGTTGATGCCGGGCTGGTGGTACACGCAGGTGTCGAAGAAGACGTTGCCCATCACCGATTCAGCCAGCGGGGGCCGCCCGAGCATGTCGGCCAGTCCGCGGAAGCATCCCCAGTGATACGGGACCGCGCCACCGCCGTGCGGGATGAGAGCTGGACACCCTGGCAAGACCCATGATCGTAAGAGCCGCGGGGCTCCCCGGGCACGGCGACACGCCAGTCCCGGTAAGACGTCCCGGCGCCAGGCACGCGCCGTAAAACTGGCACCTCACCCGCAGTCATCAGGCAGCGACAACGTCCCGGCCACATAACTTCGAAGTCCCGGTAATGCTGACGCCGATCTACACAACATTCATGCTATCTATAAGCGGTACGACCCAAGGGAGTGAGTGTCAGGCATTATGACGCTACCAGCGCCGGATCACCGTGCCTTGACTGCGGGCAGCGCAAGTGCGAGAGCAAACTGCCCATCGAGGAACATGAGACCACGCTTCTGGAACTCTTCAAATACCTCCTGGACGGCTTCCACCGGCAGGCATAGATCAAGTTCTCGCCGGACGGCGGCTGCGGTGGTAGGCCGGTTACTGCATGCCAGGTACAAGTCGGCGAGCGTGTCCTCGAACGTGTAAGTGCCCCCCTGCCCATGCTGTCTTTCGTCATAGATCTGGATGAAGTGAGGTGCGGACCAGTACTTCAGCACTGGTGGCCTGTCTACCCGCCAGGCATTGGACCAATCCGCCGCCGCGCCACGAATGCCCGCGTACGTGCTGTCGGGCAATCCGTCTTCGAGGTCGTAGTCAAAAAAATACGCAATACGCTCGAGATCGACATCGTCAGGATAAACGTATCGATAGCTGCGTTCCGGCGTCCGGTGGCGAAGTGGAAACGTGTCGCGCTCATTGAAAAGGGGGCTGAACCGCTCGAGCCAGATGCGGTTGGTACTGGATGGCGGCTGCAGATGAAGCAGATGCGGTATGGCCGTCGCCTGTTCCGTGTAGTCCTGCTCAGTCTCGCCTGGGAATCCCCACAGGAGATTCCATCCAACGTCCATGTCGTAATAATGGGCCCAGCGCAGGAGGTTGACGTTCTGGATGGCGCGGACGCCCTTGCGCATAAGGCGCAGCACGTTGGAACTCAGCGACTCGATGCCGGGTTGAATACTAGTGACGCCAGCCTGCGCCATCAGCCTTAGTTGTTCCCGTTTCAGGCTTGCTTTGACCTCGTAGAAGATTTCGTAGCCAGTCTCATTTTCGACGAGCACTGGAAGCAGTTTCGTGAGGTACGCCATGTCCATGATGTTGTCGACTGCTTCGAAGCGGAAGCTTCGGTATCGCCTTGCTTGACTGGTGAGCTCGTCCAGCACTCGCCCAGGTGACTTGGGCCGGAACGACATAGTTGTTCCGTTCAGCCCGCAGAATGTGCAGTGATGCTTTGCGCCCCACCAGCATCCTCGGGCTGTCTCGATGGGAAGCCAAACGTTGCGGTGTCCGACGCGGGGAAGGATGCCTAGATCCTCTGCGTGCTGAAAATATTCTTCATAATCCGGCGCCGGCAGGTCGTCCAGCTGAACAGTCGCAGATGTGAGCGGCGTCAGCTTGACGTGCCCATCAAGGCGGCGGGCGAGGCCGGGAACGGCATCCAGATCTGTGCCAGCAGCGAGGGCATTGAGTAGACGAGGGAACGTCTCATCGCCTTCACCAATTACCGCGACGTCGATGCAATCGACGGTGCGGACCAGTTCGGGGCCCATTTCATCATCGAAGTTGGCGCCGCCGAACACTGTCACGATGCGCGGATGACGTTGCTTCAAGCGCCGGGCCAGAGCGAATGACGCGGCGTTCTGCTGGAATGTCGAACTGAACCCGACGACGGCCACTTCTTCCCAGGGGAAGGTGCTGACCAGTTCATCCAGGTATGTCGGGACATCGATAGTGCGTATTCGGAGAAGCTTTTCCCGCATCTCATCCGGCGAGGCGCCGAGGTATGACAATCCGCAGGCCAGGTCTTCGATCATGCGCGCCTGCGGGTCGGGTGCGGTGCCGGGAAATGCCTCAAGAGAAAACAGCCAATCACCCACCATGGCGCCGCGATGCTGCCAGAGCAGCTCGTAGGATTCCATGCCAATACGCACTGCAAAGTCCAAGTTGGCATGCAGCGTGCGGGACGGGAAACCGCATCTGGCCGCCAGCGATTTGAGGAGCCCAAGCTGTATTGACGGATGGTGGGGAGCCATGAACGGCATGGAGACCAGGACCACGGGCAACGCCGAGCGCTGACCCGGCGTTGCTTCGGTTAGCATGTCACCGGCTCGTCCGGCTGATCGGCATCCATCGGCCATGACGCCTTCCGGTATGAAGGTCCGATCGGTATTCGGCTAATCGCCGTTCTCGGGCGGAGGCGGAGGCGGAGGCGGAGGCCAGCCGACCGGTACTCCGACAACTTTGTAGGGAATCACGGGATCCGGGTTACTGCCTGGAATGTAGGCGTTGAGAAGCTGCTGCTGAAGGTCGGAGAGAGTCATTTCCCTCTCGGTCCTGGCCGCCGCCGGCGGATTCCTGATTTCAAATCCCGGCAACGTCGCTCCGCCGCCAAGCCCGACCGGCGTGGCGCGATCCGCGGCCGCCGCGAAGATGGCCAGCAACAGCGTGGTTTCCCGCTCGCTGAGGGGCGGGTCGACGTTGCTCACTCTCCGCGTCAGGTTTACAATTTCTTGCCGGCTGAACTCGAGGTTGGCCATGGGGAGTCTCCATCTCCAGCAGAATCGAAGCCGTCGACAGAGGGGCGGCGTGCCCGAAAGCCGCCGAGCGCTCCGGCCTCGTTGCAACGGTGTCTGTGGTGGAGCTATCGGGTAAAAGCGATGTGTTACTGGTGGTAACTGGTGGGCCATTGATAGCGGCGTCGGGAACGTGTCAGGGTCCGGTCGTGCGTCTGGTTATCCTATGCCGTTGCCTGGGTCTTTGTACAGGTGGAGAACCGAAGGCAATCTCGTCACCTTGATGGTGGCTCGCGGCTTGGGATCGGCGCGGCGTAATCATCGGGTGCGCGCATTCTAGCTCGAACTGTTTCGGCATAGGGATCGCCGAGCTGCTCGAAAATTGTCAATGCGTCTTGCCAGGCGATCCGGGCGAGCCTGGAATCGCCGAAGGACTGGTGGGTGTCGCCGAGGGAGACGAGGGTGTCAGCTTCGTTGTAAAGGTCACCGAGCTCACGGTACAGGCTGGCGGCGTTCTGGTAGCAGATCGTGGCCTTGTTCCGGTGGCCGAGACGGCGGTGGGCGTAGCCTAGGCTGTCGTACGTCGTGGCCTCGCCGAACTGGTCGCCGGTCTCGCGTTGCAGGTCCAGGGCCTGCTGACAGTAGATGAGGGCTTGCTTATGGTCGCCGAGCCGCGCGTGATACCAGCCCATTCCATTGAGCGCTCTGCCCTGCCCGATGCGGTGGCCTGCCGCCTGATACAGGGCGAGCGCCTCCTGGGCGTGGGGTAGCCCCTCCTGGTAGAGACCCTGCCGATCGAGCATGAAGATGAAGCTGTTGTGGGCGTCGGCCTGGCCGACGTCGTCTCCTAGTTCCCGGAACAGGTCGAGGGCGTGCTGGAGATGTCTGTGAGCCTGCTCATAGCTGCTCAGCCGGATGGACACGCTACCCAGGAGGAGATGTGAGTGCGCCTGGGCGGGCTTGTCCGATAGCCGCCGACTAGCATCCAGAGCCATCCGCTGGCTGTCCCGCCAGTCTCGCCAGTGACCCTGGAATTGGAAGAAGGACACCAGGACCCAGGCCAGTTGCCAGACGTGGGTGTCGAACCCAACCGAATTCCGGAGGGCCGTGAGGAGCACGGCATGTTCTGATTCGAACCACGCCAGCGCCTGCTTCTGGTCGGCGGGGCGTTCCGGCGTCACCCCAGGGCTAGCGTCGGTCAGCGCGAACGGCCGGTCACGGAGCCGGTTAAGCAACTCGTCGGCGCGGCAGGCGGTATGCAAGTAGTGATCAAGCATCCGGTGCCTGGCCGCAAAGCGGTACCCCTCAGAGTCGTGGGTGTAGGCGACTTCGGTGGCGTACGCGCGGAGCAGGTCGTGAAAGGCGAACCGCCCCGGGATCCGCTCGGTTACAAGATGTGCCCGGGCCACCTCGGCTAGCGCAGGCCGGACCTGTTCCCTGGGCATCCCTGCCAGGCTGGCCACAGCTGGCATGGCAACGTCTGGCCCGAAATGAAGTCCCAGCAGCTGGAATAGGCGACGGCCGGGGAGGCTGAGCCGCTGGTAGGACCATGAGAACACCGCCCGCACATTGGTGGCCTGGTCATCGCCGTCGAACGCGTCCAGCGAACCCCCGGCGCCGCGCAGCTCCGCAGCGAGCGCGGAGAGCCGGAACCCGGGATGGGTAGCAGCACGCGCCGCCACGAGCATCAGGGCCAAGGGCAGCCGGGCGCACAGGGCGATGATGTTGTCGGCTGCCTGCGTTTCGGCTAGAACCCGGCTCTCGCCGATGCGGCGGGTCAGCAACTGTCGCGCCTCGTCGGCGTTCATCAGGTCCACGACCACGGGCTGTGCACCTTCGGTGACAATCACGCCGGGCAGCTCGTTGCGGCTCGTCACTATGACCAGGCAGCCCGGCGAGCCGGGTAGCAGCGGTCTGACCTGGTCCTCGTCTGCGGCGTTGTCCAGCAGGACCAGCACTTGCCGCCTGGCGAGCAAGCTGCGGTACAGGGCTGCCTGGGCCTCAAGGCTCGCTGGGATCTGCTGCGGGGTAACCCCGAAAGCGTCCAGGAATCCCCGGATCGCCTCGGCCGGTTTCATGACAGAACCGGTCGGGTCGAAGCCCCGCAGGTTCACATATAGCTGCCCGTCCGGGAAACGCCCGCTAATCCTGTGAGCCCAGTGCACCGCCAGGGCGGTCTTGCCGACGCCGGCGGTACCTGCGATCGCCGTGATGATAACTCCTGTCCCGGTACCGCCACTGTTACGAGCCATTAGCGCGTCGAGCCGGTCGAGTTCGGCGTCGCGGCCGGTGAAATCCGGAATCTGGTGCGGCAACTGGGCCGGCAAGGGGCGGCGCGTGTCGATCATGGCACTGGCCTCGGTGGTGACCTCGCCGGCAGCTGTTGCCATCAGCTCGGGATCGGCGGCCAGGATCTGCTGATGAAGCCGCTGAAGCGCCGCCGCGGGCTCGATGCCCAGTTCCTCGCGCAGCAGGCGACGTGCGTCCCGGAACGCAGCCAGTGCATCGGCCTGACGGCCGGCTCGGTACAGCGCCAGCATGAGCAGGCCGTGCAACCGCTCCCGCAGCGGGTGCCCGGCTACCAGATCCCGCAACTCCGCGATCGGGTCGCCATGACCGCCGACTGACAGGTCAAGCTCGATGCGCTCCTCGACGACGCTGATGCGCGACTCGGCCAGCCGGTCGCGCTGCGCATCCAGGAATGGGCTGGCCAAACCGTCGCAGACCGGCCCGCGCCACAGGCGCAGCGCCGAGCGCAACGCCTCGGCAGCCTCCGCCAGGTGGCCCGCTGCCCGTGCAGCCCGCGCCTGACCGAGCTCGCTCTCGTATATATCAAGGTCCAGAGCACCTGCTGGCAAGGTCAGCAGATAGCCGACCTCGGTCCAGGCCAGCACGCCAGATGGCATGTGGCCAGGCCGATCGGGCTCGAGGACCCGCCGCAGACCGGAAACGTGCCGTTGAATCAGATTCACGGCATTCCTGGGTGGCGTCTCACCCCACACGGCATTGATCATGTGCTGCCGGCTCACCGGCCGACCCGCTTGCAGCGCCAGCACCGCCAAGACCACCCGCTGCTGGAGTGGCCCAAGATCAACAACGGTCTCGCCCCGCCATACCCGAAGTGGGCCCAGCAGGCTAAATCGCAGCGCGGGAGCGACCGGATCGTTCATATCCCCTCTTCCCGCTGCGCGGCGGGACTTCGAACCAAACTTAACTCCGAAGCGGTCGGCGCAGGTAATTAAATTCACCGCGACGTTCCTGCGGCCAGTGCAGCGCGTACTGCAGCGGGTGCTGCAGTGCCCTCGACCACGATGAGTTCCGTGACTGTGGAAGCTGATCCCCGCCCGCGCTCGCGACAATCCTCTGAGCTAGCGACGCGCTGTTACCAACTGAAAATGAGGGTGATCTGATGTGCGATAACTTGCAGGTCATCGACCTGGTGACGCGCGCCGGAAACGGCGACCAGGAGGCGTGGGACGCACTCGTCGAACGATACGCCCCGCTCATCTGGTCAATCTGCCGCCGGTACCAGCTAGGGGGGGCTGACGCGGAGGACGTCGGCCAGGGCGTCTGGCTGCATCTAGTGGACCAGCTAGACAACCTCCGCGATCCGGCCGCTCTGCCGGGCTGGCTCGCTACTACCGCTCGGCGTGAATGCTTCCGGGTTCAGCGCTCTGCGGGCAGAGCGTCTGCGGCCGGGCAGGTGCTGGACGCCGAGAACATCTCCGACGAGCAGAGCAGGACGGCCGAGCAGGTATTGCTGGCGGCGGAGCGCCACGCGGCGTTGCGCGAGGCGCTCGCCCACTTGCCCCCGTCCGGCCAGCAGCTGATTGCCATGCTCATCGAGGACCCGCCCGTGCCATATGCCGAGATCAGCGCCCGGTTGGGCATCCCGGTCAGCAGTATCGGACCGACACGCCGCCGCTGCCTGGACAAGCTGCGCCGTTACCCGGCCATCGCAGCGCTGATCGACGACGAAGCCGGTCCCGTGCAGCGTGAGAGGCATGGTCAGGTAGGGGCGCCGCGATGAGGGCCAGCAAACGGCCCGCGCCCGTGGTTGCCTACGCGAAGCCAGGTCAGCCGGGAGAATGCAGCGACTTGACAGCTGGCCGAAAGAGCAACTCCGACATTCCGTCGGCTGCCAGCAGAATCACCGCGTCCTCGATAACTATTAGGTTCTGGCCGCCCTGCCGCGCTTGGATCGACTGGCGCGGCCCGGGTATAGCTAGCACAGGCTCGCCCATCTCGCCGGAGGAGTTGATAACCGATTCCTTCTCAAGCGCCGGCATCGCCGCCGTGGCGGGTGGACAAGCACTCACTGTAGCGCCAGAAGAGCTGGTCGCGGTCAATTTCCGACGCGTTCACGCCTGCTGGAAGGTCTCAAACGCCTGCGCTCGCCCTCCTACCAAGTGACAGAAATCTCTCAGGAGTGGAAGCAGTGGGGGCTCACGTGTCCGGTATGCCGTTCCGGTTGGACATCGTCGAAACCGGCGAGCAGTGGGTTGTCACCTGCACGACTCCGCACGGGAAGGCAGTTAACCGGATTCCCGCGCCCTTCAGTCCTGATCTGCTGCACAGGACGCTCGCCAATATCGAAAAGGCGCTCATCAGGTCCTACAGCCCGGTGACCACGAGGCGCGCCGCACCGGTCGACCAAGTCGTCCGCGAGTTCGGCGAGACCCTGTCCGATGCCGTCTTGACCGGAGATGTGCGCCGCCTGTTCGACAGATGCCGTGAGGACGCGCGTGAACGACAGACGTCACTGCGGATTCTGCTCGACACGGATGGCCCCAATGTGTCCATCATCCCATGGGAATTCACTGTCGACCCGAACGCGCGTGACGAATACCTGGCGCTACGCGTTCCCATCATCCGCTCGCCGCATCTCATCGGTCCGGTTTCATCGTCGCGTGTCGCACTCCCGCTGCGGGTCCTAGGGGTCAGCGCCCGCCCGGCCGACCTGCCGGCACTCGACACCCAGCGCGAATGTGAAGACATCTCGAAAGCCTTCTGGCAGCGCCTGACACCAGGCGACGTGCACATTGAATGGCTTCATGAAGACCGCTGGGCCGAACTTGCGGAAGCCATACGGTCTCATCCATGGCACGTGCTGCACATCATGAGCCATGGCGGCTTCGATCCAGAAGCCGGCGGCGGGTACATCCAGCTATCAGGAGAAAACGGCACGGCCCGGCCACTATCGGCGGTCGACCTCGCCAGGCTGATCTCTGAGAACCCCAGCCTGCGGCTGATCGTCCTGAATGCGTGCGAGTCTGCGTTCTCCAGCGCGGAGGGAATCTTTACTAGCACGGCCGCGAAGCTGGTGCGTGAGGGCGTCCCCGCCGTGATTGCCATGCAGTACGAGATCACCGACAATGCGGCGCTGGTGTTCGCCTCGTCCTTCTACGGGCAGATCGCCCAGGGTGTACCGGTCGACCGTGCGATGACACGCGCACGGGAGGCGGTGAAGATGACCCATGACAGCCTGGAGTGGGCGACCCCGGTCCTCTTCCTTTCCTCCGAAGAGACCCGGATCTTTGAAGTCCCCGAGCAAACCCACGATGACCTAACGTCAGGACTGCCGCCAAAGCACCAGCCTGAGCTGCGGAGACTCCGGGTCCTGCGGACTCCGGGAGCCTGTAACCACATTGCTGCTGGGCCTGGGGACTTCCTAGCCGTCGCCGGAAGCGACGGCGTGGTGAGAGTAATCACCGCCTCAACCGGCCAGGTGCTCAGCGAGTGTGCCCTTCCGCAGCGCACGAGGCTGATCCAGCTGGCCTGGAGTCCATGGCCGCGTCATCTGG
>Ga0070714_100002828_pt1 | contig 12801 bp, 7 predicted proteins | sample LARL83metaG_FD_65450 | JGI IMG/M metagenome (GOLD analysis project Ga0070714, IMG submission 65450) | Corn, switchgrass and miscanthus rhizosphere microbial communities from Kellogg Biological Station, Michigan, USA - LAR L8-3 metaG | ecosystem: Host-associated > Plants > Roots > Rhizosphere ... | reverse complement strand
GCAGCGAGCGGGCTTGGCTCCTTGCACCAAAAGCGATACAATCCCCGATTGGAGGCGCGCCAGAAATGAAGATCACGATCCAGGCGATGGCCATCCTGTTCGTCCTCGGCGGCACTATCCGAGTTGACGCACAAGCGCCGGCATCGGTATGGGCAGGCGTGTTCACCGAGCAACAAGCCAAGCGAGGCGAAGCGCTCTACAAGCAAGAATGCGCGACCTGTCATGGCGACGCTTTAGAGGGCAATGGACAGACCGATCGGGCGCAAAAGCTGGAGCGAATGCTTCCACCGCTTTCGGGTGATGTGTTCAAGGGAAATTGGAACGGACGGCCGCTCTCGGATCTTTTCGACAAAATGAAACGGACGATGCCCAGGGACGATCCCGGCAAGATCGGCCTGAACCAGAACGCCGATATTCTTGCCTATATGCTCAAGTTCAATGGGTTTCCGGCCGGGAAAGCGGAGCTTCCTGCAGATCCCAGCATGCTGACAGAGACCCTCTTCGAAGCAGTCAAGCCGAAAGAATAGGTCTACGGCGCGATTCCCCACAATCAAGAGGAAGGCGAAGAACCAGACCGCTTCGCCGCGAGCCGATAACTCTACCGTTGCTCGAAGCTACACGCGTCATCTTCTCGTAGCCTTCGTGCTTAGCTCGCTCACGCTTCTAGCGTTCTCGAATTCTTTTCATTCCGGGTTCGTGCTCGATGACAAGGGCCTTCTGCTTGATCCCCGCATCCGGGAAGTCACGCCCGAAAACACAGCGCTTATTCTCAAACACACTTACTGGTGGCCCACCGGGGAAGCCGGATTGTATCGCCCGTTTACGACCTTTTCGTATCTCTTCAATTACGCAATTCTTGGGGACGGCGATCAGCCCGCTGGATATCATTCTCTGAATCTCGTTCTTCACCTCGGGAATGTTTTGCTGGCGTATGTTCTCGCTCTTCGGCTGATCCGCCGCGTCTGGCCATCGGTGTTCATCGCCGCTCTCTGGGCTGTTCATCCGGCCGCGACTGAATCTGTCACGAACATCGTAGGCCGGGCCGATCTCTTAGCGGCGATGGCCGTGCTTTCCGGCTTCTGGATGTATTTGAAAAGTACCGAGGCAAAAGGATGGGCGCGGGCGGTTTGGCTTGCAGGGCTAACGTTCGTCACCACCATGGGCGTGTTCTCGAAAGAGAGCGCCGTCGCGATCTTACCCCTTATCGTGCTTTACGAGTTGGTCTGGTGGAAAGAGCGCCGGCCGCATCGAGCGCTTCTGTACGGATCCATCGCGACCATGTTGCCGATAGCCGTGATGCTCTATCAACGCTCCGTCGTGCTGGCTGCATCCCCGCGGGCCGAGTTCCCATTTACGGATAATCCCATCGTTGGCGCCGATTGGGGGACGGGACGCCTCACTGCCGTTAAGGTAATGGCCCGCTATTTGTGGCTGACCATCTGGCCCGAGAAGCTTTCCGTTGACTATTCCTACAACCAGATTCCGCTCGCACACGGCGCCGCTGAGGACTGGCTAGCGTGCCTAGTCGTGCTGGCCGTCGCGATTAGTATCGTGCTGCTGTACCGATGTAACCGCGCCTGCTTTTTCCTGGCCTGTTTCGCATTCTTGAATTTCGTTCCGGCCTCCAACTTGTTCTTCCCGATCGGCACCATCATGGCCGATCGTCTACTTTATCTTCCGTCCCTGGGATTGCTCTCGTGTTTGGTTATAGCGATTTACACGATCGCTCGAAAGCCGCAATTGTCTGCCCTTGTGTCAATAGCACTGGCCCTGATCGCGGCCGGATTCACGGTACGAACCTGGGTTCGAAATCGAGACTGGCAGAGCGACCTCTCGATCGCCACGGCAGACGTCCGCATCAGCCCGAACAGTTTCAAACTTCATCGACTATTGGCCGCGTCGCTATTCGAATCGGATCCGGCGCATTCGAATATCGAGCAGGTGATCGCGGAGCAGGAGAAGAGCCTGGCTTTGATCGACTCTCTGCCGGCAAAGCTGAGCCCACCCGATGTTTACCGCCAGGCCGGCTATTACTATCTTGTGCAGGGAGAACATGGTCGGGTTGAGAAAGCACCAGCATCTTATAAGAGAGCGCTCCAGGCACTATTGCGGTGTCTTGAGATCGACCAGGTTTCCCGCCCAAGTTCCGCTCTTTCTTGGGGGGATTCCGAAGCCTACCTTTTGCTTTCCATTGCGTATCTCCGGTTAGGAGATGCAGACCATGCGTATGATGCGGTCTCGAAAGGTCGCTCCCTCGATCCACTAAACCCTCAGATGTACCGGCAATTGTCCGATGTTTTGGCTCACGAGCGCCGCAACGAGGAAGCCAACATCGCGTTTATGCAAGCGAGCGCCATCACATCTCTGCAACAGGGCAAGTGGCAAGAGGCGGAGGACTTGAGCGACCGTGTTTTGCATTTCGACTCAGCAGCTTACTCTTCGGCATATTACTTGAATGCGATGGCGAATTTGCGTCTCGGCAAGCTCGATGTGGCTGAGAAAAGTGCGCGTGAAGCAATACGCCTCGATAGCAGACATCGTAATCCGAGAACGAGCTACGTACTGGGGTTGATCCTGGGTCAAAAGCAGGATTTCGAGCGATCCGCCGAATTGCTAAAGGCGTATCTGGCCGCTGTTCCGAACGCGCCGGATGCTGAAATCGTGAGAAGACAACTCGAGGAAATCGAGCGCAAAGGCTTGACTAAGCACTGAATTTGTAGTAAAAGTTAACGCTAACGGTGGGACAAAGTACCACGTTTGTGCTATCCCATTGACCGCTAACGTGAGGGGTGGTAAATGAGGCAATGCTTCGTCGCTTTAATTCTGCTTAGCCTTTGCGGGCTGGCCTTTTCTCAAGGTTTCGGCACCATCGTCGGCACGGTGACCGATCCGTCTGGCGCGCTGGTAGTCGCTGCAAAAGTCACCGTGGTTGAATCCGGAACCGGGATTTCCCGCGACGCACTGACAAATACCTCCGGCCAGTTTGTCATTCCCGGGCTACGTCCCACGAACTACGCGCTAACCGTCGAGGCGACCGGTTTCAGCAAGTACACGCAGTCCAATGTGGAGCTGACAGCCGATCAAAGCGCGACCGTGAACGTTGCACTCTCAGTAGGGCAGGCGAATCAGGTGGTGACAGTGGAAGCGACAGCTCAGCAGACCGACACCTACACATCCACTCTCAAAGAGGTGGTCGATTCCCAGCGCATGACCGAGCTGCCGCTGAACGGCCGGAATGCGGCGACACTGGCGACACTTGTCCCGGGGGCGGTGATTTCCCCCAACGGTGGCGCTGATCAAGGACAAACGAAGACCTTTCCAGGCGCAGTCACCATCTCCACTAACGGATCCCGGCAGGATATGGTCGCCTATAATCTCGACGGCATCGATAACGTGGATCGCTACACCAACGTAAACATGCCATTTCCTTTCCCCGACGCGCTGCAGGAATTCAGCGTGCAAACCGCCAATTACACCGCTGAGTACGGTGGGAACGCCGGGGCGGTGGTGAACGTGGTAACCAAGAGCGGCACCAATCAGATTCACGGCGACGTCTTTGGGTTTCTTCGCAACGGCGCCCTGAATGCACGCAATTTCTTCGCGGCCAAAGCAGATCCGCTCAAGCGCGGCCAGGAAGGCGGCACAGTTGGCGGTCCCGTGATCAAGAACAAAGCGTTCTTCTTTGTGGGTTATCAGCAAACAACGCTTCGAAGCGTTACTAACGGTCTGAACAAATACGCCCCCACGCAGGATGAAAGGAACGGCGACTTTTCAGCCTTGCTCAGCGCCACCAACCCCAACAATCCGTTAAGCAAAGGCAATCAGCTCAAGGATCCACTGAACGGCCAGCCGTTTGCCAACAATCAAATACCGGTCAGCCGATTCGATAAGGCCGCCCTCGGTGTGATGAAGTTCCTGCCGAATGCCGGTGGAACAGGGATCGTGTTTTACTCCTCGCCGCTGCACCAAGATTTCAAGGATGTCATGGGCCGCGGGGACTATGTATTCTCCGACAAAGACCATCTGAACGCCCACTATGACTATCAACTGTTTACCAATCAGCCGGTCTTCAACGCGGCGAATATTTTGTCCTACGCGGATGGCTCGGACATCGTCGCGCAGAACGCCATGATCCAGGAGACTCACATCTTCAGCCCTGGACTGTTGAACGAATTTCGCGTCGGTTTTAATCGCGCCGCTTCGATTCGCGGGCCCGCGAATGACGTTCCCAGCGTTCGTACCTTCGGAGTGAACATCCCCTATCAGCCTCCTGCCAATGACATCCAGTCCATCAACGTCAGTGGCTTTTTTAGCTTTGGCGACAATCCGTTTGCACGTTTCACCAGGAACAACTTCCTGGGTAGCGAGAGCGTGCGCTGGGTGCACGGACATCACAACATTTCGATGGGCGCGAATATCGAGCGGAGGCAGGTAGAGCTCGATAACGGATTTAATTCGCCGGGCCTGTTCACCTTCAATGGGAACTATACCGGCGTGTCGATGTCAGACTTCGTGCTCGGCAATCTGTACCAATTCCAGCAGGCCCAGGGGCAGTTCGAGAATACCAACGCCTGGACTATAGGTTTGTTTGTTCAAGACGACTACAAAGTCTCATCCCGGTTAACGCTCAACCTGGGGTTGCGATGGGAGCCATATTTCCCGTGGCATGAAGTTTTTGGACGCGTGCAGGGTTTTTCGCCTCAAAATTACTATGCCGGAACCGTATCTAAGGTGTTTGTAAACTCGCCCCCGGGCTTGCTGTACCGCGGTGACGCCGGGTTTCCGGATAATGGAGTCGGCAGCAATTACAAGAACTTTGCCCCCCGTGTAGGCTTTGCCTACGATGTGTTCGGCGATGGCAAGACCAGCGTCCGCGGCGGAGCTGGTATGTTTTACGATTCGGCGACCACTGGCATTTTCAACAACAACATGGTCAGTGAATCGCCCTTTGCCTTACAGGTTCTGCTAACGCCCCCGCCTGGGCCATTCAGCAACCCACTTCTCAACTTGCCTCAGTACGCGTCCGTCTTTCCGGCTCCCGTACCGCCTCCACACGATGTAATATTCCCCAAGCCGGTTGCGGCGCAGACCTTCAATCCGGCCAATGGGTTTGGCCCCTTCCAGGTGCCGGTCATCTACAGTTGGAACCTTACGGTGGAGCACCAGTTCGGCAATGCGTGGCTCGGCCGCCTGGCTTACGTCGGATCGCACACCAGTCATCTTTCGCTCAGTCAGGACTTGAACCCGGCCGTTTACATCCCAGGCAGTAGTTTGTCGGCAGATGCGCGGCGCGTCTTCCAGCCGCTGGGGTCCATACTGCAGACTGATGCATCCGGAAACTCGAATTACAACTCTCTTCAACTCACGATGCAAAAGCGATTGGCACACGGGTTTTCAGTCCTGGCAAACTACACTTGGCAGAAATCCATTGACACTGTTCCGCCATCCAGCGGAGGAACCGGCGCGTCGGTGGCCGGCGGCGGAAGCAATGCTCCGATCCCGTGGTATCTGCCCGGCAACCGACAGCTCGATTACGGCCTGTCGGACTTCAATCGGCAACACGTTTTCGTCGTGTCGTATCTGTGGGATATCCCCAAGCCTCGCACTAACAACAAATTTGTGACGGCGGTCCTCGGGAATTGGGAGCTTACCGGTATCGTCACCAAGGAGACAGGACTTCCCTTTACGGTCTTCGCCGGAAAAGACGTTTCGCAGACCGCCCTCAATTCGGATCGTGGCGTGTACGTTGGCGGGGACCCACGAGGCAATAACGCCTGCCATAATGCACCGTGCGTGAGCTGGTTGAATCCCGCGGCCTTCACCTTGCCGGCCACCGGCGGTTTCGGCAATGTGGGCAAGGGAGCGATCGTGGGGCCAGGGTTGTTCAATTGGGACATGGGAGTCTTTAAGAACATCCCGATCACTGAGCGTTGGCGCGCGCAGTTGCGCGGCGAATTCTTCAATACCTTCAACCACTCGAATTTTACCGACCCGGTTAAACTAAACTACCCCAATGAGAGCGTAAATGCGGCGGGCTTCGGAACGATCACGTCGGCCTATGACCCGCGCATTTTGCAACTTGCGCTGAAAGTGACCTTCTAGCCGCTTGGACATGAAGTCGAACAGTTGTCGCGGAGGATGCCTTCAGTCATCGAGAATCTTGCTTGGTGTTTCCGCCGGGTGAAGAGCCGGACCTCGTCTTCAAATGCAGGATAGTCAACCCTAGGCACGCCGCGCCAGCTCTCTTCGCAGCCATGCATGAGCCAGTCGAAGCTCGTGGCGCACGACGTGCACCGATCGACCGACGGCCTCGGCGCTCTCTTCAGCGGTCATCCCGCCGAAATACCGCATTTCGATGAGTTGAGCCAGTGAACTTTTCTCCTGTGCCAGCGCATCCAGTGCGAGGTCCAGTTCCAAGATCCCGAGCTGCGCCTTACCGACAGACGCTTCCACCTCAATAGTTGTGCTCAGCGGGACGCGCCCACCGTCTGAACCACGACGGACGGCGCCTCTGGTCCTGGCATGATCAACCAGAATTCGACGCATGGCCTGGGAAACAAGCGCAAAGAAGTGAGCCCGATCGACGAATTGAATCTCGGAATGGCCGAAAAGCTTGAGATAAGCCTCGTTCACCAGCGCTGTGGGCTGCAACGTATGATCGGATCGCTCCTTGCGAAGATGCCCCTTTGCGATACGGTGCAATGCGGCATACGCCACATCCATCAGCTTCCCGCGCGCCGATTCGCTTCCGTCGCGCAACTGCCGGAGCAGTTGAGTGATGTCCCGTTCCCGTCCCGTGATGAAGACTAGTATAGTACCGGCTCTATGGCCGATTGGCCGACCTTCAAGCGATGAGTATCGCGATGATGGCGATGACTACCAGGAGACCGGCTCCGCTGAATACTGATCCGCCGATGGTCACGGTCAGACCCTCGACCGACGCGCCTATCACCTTACCCTCGATGCGAACCGATTGGCCGATCAAAACCGGATTTTTCGATTCAGTGATGGCCCCAGTCAGTGTCAATCGGTCTCCCTGCAAAGTTGCGGTTTGAATCTCGACATGCGAGCCGACATTGTCGTGGAAATCGTCGCCGAGCGTGGCAAAGCCAGGGACCGCCGGCGGAGCGTTATTTCCAATCGGAACATCGGCTTTGGCATCCAGCCGAATCAGCCAGTCGTTCTCCGGGGCGGCCAACTGCCGGTTCCAGACCATGCCGTGCAGGTAAATAGAAAACCCGCGCGGTGGATCGGCCTGGGCAGTGGGCAGAGCCGACATGGCCGCCAGAGCGCCTCCGGCAGTCAGAAACTTTCGTCTATTGTTCATGGTGCTATCTCCGTTCATTGGGATTGTCGTGCTACTTCGCGACTGATAAAACTACGCTCTTGGTCCAGTGTGTGTCGTCGAGGATCGCGCCTTCACTGCGCACGATCGCCTCGACGTGAGCGGTTGCTGTGCCAGCCTGGAAACCGGAGGGTCCTTGCGCCGGAACATTCATCGGCACCTGGAGCAGCCGTCCATCGCACTGCGCTTCCGCATGCCCGGTGCCGGTACTACCGCCTTGCTCCAACGTCAGGATGATGTGTGCCTGGTCGCCCGGATCACAGTTGACCAAAGCCGTGACCTCGGCGATGCGATCGTTGCGTAGCGTACCCGCGGGATCGACGTTGGCGAGGAATGAATTCACTGCCGTCGGCCGCGATGCGTTGGTGGTTGTGCCGTTGCCGATCTCACCCTGCGAGTTGTCGCCCCAGCAATCGATCACGCCGCTCGCGAACAGTGCGCAGGCATGTTCCTGAGTAGGCAAGGAAGGACTGGTGCCGGTTGTGATCTCTACTACAGGTCCTATCGGGAAAAAGGCACGGCCACCAGGGCAAAGCAAGCCGCAAAGGACAAAGCGGCCGACGTGCGTGGGAGTCAGATGGTCCAAACTGTCAATGGCTGATAGTTCGCCGGAGTCGTTGGCGCCCCAACAGGACGCGTCCCCGTTGCCCTCCGTGGCACACGTGAAGTAAGCGCCGGCTGACAGACTGACGGCATCGGTGATGCCCTCAACAGTCGTGGGAAATTTCGCCGGCGTGATGGTGTTGTTGCCAAGCTGGCCCTTACCATTGGCCCCCCAACAGAGGACGGTTCCGAATGCTGAGAGGGCGCATGCGTGGTTGGCGCCGGTTGTGACGGCGAGGATGTTCACCAATCCGGGGACTTGCTTGGGCGCGGACGTGCCTGTCTCCACGCCGCCATCGCCCAGCTGGTTTTGCGTGTTGTCGCCCCAGCAGCGCAGCGTTGCATCCACAAGCACCGCGCAGGTGAAGCTGTTTCCCGCGGCGACGGAGACCGCATTCTGGATTCCGAACGCCGGCACGGGCAACGACGAATCTCCGAATCCCCCGTTTCCAAGCTGTCCGCGGCCGCCGGCGCCCCAACATTGGATGGTACCGGTGACGGTGACAGCGCACGTGTGGAGATCGCCGGCGGAAATGGAGACAAATGGTCCGCCCCACACAAGAACCGGTTGGTTCGAGGAAGAAGTGGTACCGTTTCCAAGCTGTCCGCGGGAATTGTCGCCCCAGCACCGCGCCGACCCACCCGCATCGAGCGCACAGGCATGCGCGGAGTTTCCGGCGGAGACCGCGATGGTGCTCGCCAGCCCGGTCACTGCGACCGCATTCGTCGAAGATGTGCTCGCGGAATTGCCGAGCTGGCCTTGCGCACCCGCTCCCCAGCAGGCTGCCGCACTGGTCCCCCTGCGTCCGCAGGTGAATTGATTGCCGGCGGCGACTCCGCGCCCCAAGAATGTTCCGTTGATGCCGACGACCGAGACTATTCCGACCTGGCCGGTGGACCCGTCGCCGTGTTGTCCATAGGTGTTGTCGCCCCAGCAGCGGATGGTTCCATCCACGAGCGCGGCGCAGCCGTGGAAAAATCCGGTGGCGATCTCAACCGCGTTCGTTATGGTGGGCAGAGGCGGGCCCGGCACGGATCGAGGCGTAAGGCCAGAGCCTCCATCCCCCAATACGCCCAGGTCGTCAGACCCCCAACAGGAGACGGTGCCGTCCACCAAAATGACGCACGAGTGCTCTCCCCCAGCGGTCAACGCCACAACCTTCGGAGCGACGCTGACGGGAACGGGAGAGGGCACGATCTGTGTTGAGTTCCCATTGCCAAGCTGGCCGAAGCTATCGGCGCCCCAGCAGCTCACCGAACCATCCGATAGCCGGGCACAAGTGAAGTCAAAGCCAGCCAACAGATCCACCGCGCCGACCCCGGCGTTCGCTGAAAGCGGGGCCGTCAGCGGTGGGACGTTGCCGCCAATCGTGTTGCCGGTTCCCAACTGCCCGCTGGTGTTATTGCCAAAGCATTTCACCGTGCCGTTGGCAAGCAAAGCGCAAGTGTGCTTGCCTCCTATGGCGACTGATGTAACCCCTGAGAGGCTGGTGTTTTGTTGTGGCGCCGTTGAAAAGAACTCGCTACTATTTGACGTCCACCATTCCCCCCAACACCAGAGGGTCCCATCGACACGCACTGCGCAGGTGTGATCGGCACCGGCTGCAATCGATACCACGTTCGTCAGCCCGGTGACAGCGACCGGCGGGTTCCAGTAAGCCGGAGAGTTCGTGCCGTTTCCGAGCTGACCGAGGTTGTTGGCTCCCCAACATCGCACTGCGCCACCACTCACGATGGCGCAGGTGTGATTCATTCCCGCCGCGAGTGAAATGGCGGAGCTCACATTGGGAACCGTTATAGGAGTGGTCGATTGGGAGACGTTATTGGTCCCCAACTGCCCTCCGAAGTTGCTGCCCCAACATTGGACGGACCCGTCATCGAGCAGCGCGCAGGTGTGGTAGGCCCCGGCCGCAAGCCTGGTCCTGTGGCGCGAGCCTTTTTCGCCGCTGAACCGCGCCGCGTCGAGAGCGGCTGCGGTAAAGATCAGCGCTAGTGCCAGGAAACGAATCTTCAGTGACATGGTGTGCCTCTAATTCAGTTAGAAACCGAGATGACCACTTGGCGAGTCCAGTGGGTGTCGTCGAGGATGGCCCCCTCGCGGCGAACGATCGCCTCGACGTGAGCGGTTGCTGTGCCAGCCTGGAAACCGGAGGGTCCTTGCGCCGGAACATTCATCGGCACCTGGAGCAGCCTTCCGTCGCAGGCCGCGTCAGCATGCCCTGTGCCGCTACTAGCGCCTTGGTCCAACGTCAGGACGATATGTGCCTGGTCGCCCGCATCACAGTTGATCAGAGCCGTAACCTCGGCAATGCGGCCGTTGCGCAGAGTGGCGGCAGGATCGACGTTAGCTGCGAACGAATTGACCACCGTGGGTCCTGTTCGATTGGTGGTCGTGCCGTCACCGATCTCGCCATGGGAGTTGGCGCCCCAGCAATCGATCACGCCCGTCGCCATGAGGGCGCAGGCATGGTCGTCCGCACTAAAGAAATTCGAGCCAGTAGCAATCGCCGCAGCCCCCAAGATCGGAAAAAAGCCTCTGCCACCCGGGCAAAAAATGCCGCAAAAAACATAACGGCCAACCGGACTCGGGGTGAGATGGTCCAGGCTGTCTACCGTGGACAGTTGACCGGCGTCGTTGGCGCCCCAACAGGAAACCGTGCCTCCGGCCCGCAGGGCACAGGTAAAGGATCCACCCGCTGAAACCGCAATGGCATCCGACAACCCCTGCACGGCGGTAGGGAAGAACATGCGGTTATTGCTGGTGTTGTTCCCGATCTGGCCGCGGGAATTGTCGCCCCAGCACAACACGGCTCCCCAGCTGGTGAGCGCGCAAGCGTGCCTCGCTCCTGCCGTGATGCTTACGATGTTGGCCAGACCCGGCACCGCGGTTGGATTGGGCGAAAAAGCTTCGGTGGCGCCATGGCCCAGCTCGCCACTAAAATTGCTGCCCCAGCAGCTTACGGTTCCCTCGATCAGCAGAGCGCAGCTGAAGTTGCCTCCAGCGGCAACGGCTCTGGCAAGGAAGAGCCCTTGGGTTACAGGCGTCGATATATCACCCAGACGGCCGATGCCAAGCTGCCCGTCGTAGTTGGCGCCCCAACAGAAGACGATTCCTCCTTGCTGCAAGGCACAGGTATGAAACAAGCCCGCCGAGACGGCAATGTACGGGCCGCCGAATACGGCACCAGGCTGGTTGGTTCCGGTGACTGGCGTGGAGACATTTCCAAGCTGTCCATATCCGTTGCTTCCCCAGCAGGAAAGGGATGGCACGATAAACTCCGGGTTGGATGTGCTGCACGCATGTGCGCCACCGGCCGCCAATCCAGTCGCATTAGCGATGCCGATCACGCCAAACGGGTTCGATGAATCGCCGCTGATTCCATATCCCAGCTGACCCGCGCTTCCTTCACCCCAGCAAGCGGCCACCGAGGTCCCCCGGCGAGCGCACGTAAATTCCATTCCGGCCGTGACGCCACGTCCCAGGAAGGTTCCATTGATACCTACGACAGAATCGGTGCCGGACGGAGTGGTTGTCCCGTTGCCGTGCTGGCCGAAATTATTCGCGCCCCAGCAATGAATCGCGCCGCCGGCAACGAGAGCGCAAGTGAAGCCACCACCGCCCGTGATCTCCAAAGCGCTGTCCACGCCGGGAACAGCCGGACCTGGTGCGGCGTTGTCGACAGAGCCACCATCTCCAAGTTGGCCGGCGTTGTCGCTCCCCCAGCAAGTAACCCTGCCGTTCAACAGAATTGCGCATGCATGGGATGTACCCGTCGAGAACGCGGCGACATCGTGAGGTGTATTGATCACGGTCGGGAAGGGGAAATTGGAAATCGATAGATTGATACCTAGCTGACCATGCCCATTGTTGCCCCAGCACATCAACAAGCCTGCCGAAGTGTGCGCACAAGTAAACCGCAGATGGGCTTCCAGCGCCAGTGCCCCCTCTTCCGGGAAGGGGGCCAAAGGCAAGGTTAGTACCGGTCCGGTCGGCTGCCTGGTGTCGCCGGTTCCCAACTCGCCAAATCCATTCTCACCCCAACACATTGCTGTGCCATTGACCAGCAGGGCGCAAGTGTGGAAACTTCCCGCGACCACCTGGATGGCTCCGCTCACGGTTTGCACTTGGGAGGGCACCAGGTAGCGGGCGCTAAAACCGCCCGATTGAAAGATCTGGTTGTCGCCCCAGCAATGCACTATCCCATCGACGACGACCGCACAGCTGTGGTTGAGCCCAACGGCAATCGAGACTACGTTCACCAAGCCGCTCACTGCTACCGGCGTAGTACTGGAAGTCAAGGTGCCGTTTCCGAGTTGGCCGCTGCTATTGTCGCCCCAACAGCGCACTACACCTGAACTTAATAAGGCGCAGGTATGGTTCTGTCCCGCGGCGATTGAGACCGCCGTACTCAAGTTGGAGACTGGCACTGGTGACGATCTGTTCACGGTGGTTCCATCCCCTAACTGCCCGGAATCGTTACGGCCCCAGCAATGTACGGTTCCGTCGTCCAGAATCGCGCAGACGTGGCTGTCACCCGCCGAAAGTCTGGTCCGAAGCGAACGGGAGCCTTTTTCCGTGTTGAACAGCGCTGTGCCGAAGGCCGCGGTGTTGAGGACTAGGGCAAACGTGATAACGAGAATCCGGGATTTCACCGCGAGTCTCCTTCTTTTTTGGATGCGGAGAGAACCACCTGCCGGGTCCAATGCGTGTCTTCAATGATGCTGCCGTTACTGCGCACGACTGCCTCGATGTGAGCGGTGGCCGTGCCTGGCTGGAAGCCGGACGGCCCCTGCGCCGGAACAGTCATAGGCACTTGGAGCAGCCGGCTCTCGCAAGAAGCTTCGGCATGCCC
>Ga0070714_100002826_pt1 | contig 12807 bp, 11 predicted proteins | sample LARL83metaG_FD_65450 | JGI IMG/M metagenome (GOLD analysis project Ga0070714, IMG submission 65450) | Corn, switchgrass and miscanthus rhizosphere microbial communities from Kellogg Biological Station, Michigan, USA - LAR L8-3 metaG | ecosystem: Host-associated > Plants > Roots > Rhizosphere ... | reverse complement strand
GTGCCACTGGGTGTCATGAAGCGCATCGACTTCTCCCGAGCACGATTCGACGCCCGCAAGACGGCGACGTACGCGGCCATGCCCATGGGCGTCAACGGCAAGCTGCAGTTGCAGTTCGACGCCCGGCTGTGGAACCGAACCGGTCCATGGCCGGGCCGGTCCACAGGTCTGACCTTCGCCGACACCGGCTACCAGAACACCTGGGAAGTGAGCCGGGCGCAGCCGGGAACGCAGGGCATCCTGGTCGACTACGTCGGCGGCGACGTGGCCCGCGCGTTCATGCCGGACCGCCCGTTCCGCTCGGCAGCCGATCCGAAGGTCCAGCAGTACGCACGCCGGTTCCTGAGCCAGATCGAACCCGTGTTTCCCGGTCTGACGGCGCTGTGGAACGGCAAGGCACTGCTGTCGACGTGGTACCTGAATCCGTTCTCGTTCGGTTCGTACTCGTACTGGCCGACCGGATACATGCAGCACTTCGCCGGCTACGAGGGCGTCCGTCAAGGCAACGTGCACTTCGCCGGCGAGCACTGCTCGGTGAACTTCCAGGGCTACATGGAGGGCGGCGCCGAGGAGGGCCAACGCGCGGCCGCCGAGATCATCGCCGATCTCACGACCATGCCCTAGGCACTCCGCCGGGTGATCCCGGTGACCTCCCACGCCCGTGCCAGAGCACTCCCGTAGAAGACCACGACGACGAAGACCAGAGCGTGTTGCAGCGCGCCACTCTGGTTGTTCAGCAGGAGCGCCACGGCGAGGCCGAGCTGCACCGAGTAGCCCACGACCGAAATCGACGCGAAGGCGAGATTGAGCCTGCGGTTGCGCGAACCGGGGGCGAAGTTCCCGGCCCGCTTCGCCCGCGGGACCAGTCGCTGGGTGGCCAGCAGGCCGATGGCCGCCATGGCGAGATTGGACAGCCCGAAGACGACCGGTCCCCCGGTCAACGCGACGATCGACACGAAGAAGATGTTGACCAGGACGACGAACGCGCTCCCGGCCAACACGGTTCGCAACTCCCGAGTCGTGGGGTTCGCGTCATCCGCGTTGACGACCGACACGGCGACGACCAGCAACCCAAGGATGGCGGCGGACGCGCCCGCGCTGGTCACGAAGAAGGTCTCATAGCGGCCCACGACACCATCCGACTTCCCGCTTCGGCCAGCACGACGCGACCGTGCGCGGGACCGCGCGCGATCGGCGCCAATCTACATCGCGATCGGCGCCGACCACGCGCAGGCCAAGATGGAGGGCCCGCCGACGGGTGTCAGTGCAGCAGCAGGATGGCCGCCACCGCGATCAGTGCCAGCATCGCCACGACACCACCGGCCACCAGGACCGTGTTGCCGCCGCTGCGCTGCCGTTCCTGCTTGTTCCGTTCACGCCACTGGACAAAGCTCGTTTCATCGCCACTCATGGCGGCCCCTGTACCCACGCCATCGGGCGCCCAAACTCGCGACGCCGCAGGTCTGCCGTGGCCTGCGACGCGGGCAGGTCCACACCGGCCAGTCGACCGTCGCGTTTGCCACACGGCTGGCGGCCAGAACCATGTCGACAAGGCCGGGATGTCCGCGGGAGACGTCAGCGGCGGCGGTGTCCATTGTGGTCTCGCCCGGGCCGCGCATGTCCAGCGCCGAGGTGGCCGGGCAGTGGGTGTAGAAATCCGAGCCCCGCGACTCGACGGCGACCCGCGCGAACCGCTCCGCGTCCTCGGCGTGGAACGTCGCCGTCTGGTAGATCGGCGGCGCTACGGCCCGACTGGGATGGACGTCCCGACCGGCGTGCACGGCGACTGTGCTGCGGCCCGGCATGGCTCCCCTTCTCGCGAACTGTGACACCACCAGCGTCGCCGCCCGGGTCGGCCTGTCCCCGTCACCCTGCCTGCGACGCGTCCGGCGACTGGAGGAGACCGGCGTGATCCGCGGCTACCGGGCAGAGATCGACCCCGCCGCCATCGCCTTCGAACGCGCGGTGGTCCAACTGTCCGAGGTCGCGCACGCCCACCACGTCACCGGCAACGACGACTACCTGCTCCAGGTGGAGGTGGCCGACCTGCCCGGCGTGGCGTCGGTGACCAGCTACGTCACCATGAAGACACTCTCCGCCGACACCGCATGACCCGGGGTCGATTTCAGCCGTCGGCCGGCTCCTCGAACTCCAGCGCGGTGAGCGCGGCCTCGGCACGGTTGAGGAACGCGTCGACGTCATCGGCGCGATAGCCGACCTTGCCACGCGGCGGCGTACTGAAGGCCACCCGAGCGACGTCGGCCGAGGTCAGGTCGCCCTTCCCACGCAAGGTGGCCTCGATGAGCCCGAGGAACGCGTCCACCTCCGACTCGGTGTACCGAAGCCGGCCCATCCGGGTTCTGGAGAAGACGACGTCGCGTACGTCGTCGGCGTTCAGGCGCATGATCCCTCCATGACAACGGCCACCGGATAGTAGTCGCGCGGCCGCCGCCATCCCACCACGGCCCCGCGTCACGACCGGCCGAACGTCCGATGTGGACAGTTCGAACGCGCACAATGTGACATCAAGAAAATCACCCGTTTGCCGATGAGCGTAATTCTGCCCTCCTGAAACATTCGTCGCGCGCAACGCGATGTGGCGGCATGTCCGGCCTTTTCGAAACCGGCTGTCTGGGAGGACAAATACATGACAGGGCATCGAAGATCGTCGCTGGTCGTGATCGCGGCCTTGGGTCTGTTCGGCTTCGCCGTCACGCCGGCCGCCGGCGCGACGGCCATTACGGACTACCACTACATCCCCGGCACGGCACTGATCGACGGCGATTCCGTCACCACCGCCGATGGCCTGAACGACCTGAACGGCCAACTGATCTCGGAGGAGGCGTATATCGCCGAGAAGGCGGGCTTCACCCCGACCGTGGTGAGCGGTTCGACGTGGGACTCGATGACCGTGGGACAGCTCTCGTCCTATCAACTGTTGATCGTCGGTGACCCGGACTGTGGCACGACTCCGACGTCGGCCACCAGCAACGCGCACGCCTGGGGGCAGGTCGTGCGCAGCACGTTGGGCCTGAACGGGTTCGCGGGCAACCGGGTCGTGGTGGGCACCGACCTGGAATCCGCCCTGCTGCACGGCGGCGGCGCCGCACAACCGAGTGGCCCACCGGGTGCGAACCTGTACCCGCCGGAGCCGATCGATCCGATGTTGTCCGGCTCGGGCCGGCTGATGGCGAACATGATGCGGTACGCCGGTGCGGTGCCCGACGCGACCGGCATCTACTTCGCCACGTCCTGCCACGACAACGGCGGCGACGCGGCGGCGCTGAACCAGTTGAGCGACACCGGTACCGGTTTCACGACCGACGCGAACCCGCCGTGCGGCGCGCGCGTGGCGCAGGTCGGCCTGCTCACCGCGGCCACGACCCAACCGGACAGCGACCTGCAGGGCTGGGGCTGCTCGGCGACCCTGTCGTTCCCGACCTATCCGCCGGACTTCCATCCGCTGGCGATCGCGACCGACACGACGACGAGTCCGACGTGCGGCATCGACCAGACCACGAACACGAACGTGTGCGGTGCGGCGTACGTCCTGACGGCGGGCCAGGGCGCGACGGCCACCGCGCCGGACCTTTCGCTGACACCGACATCGAGTTCCAGTCCCGAGGGCGGGACGCACACCGTGACGGCCAACGTCACGCACGAGGGCACACCGGTGGCCGCGCAGTCGGTCGCGTTCGCGGTCGGCGGCTTCAACGACTTCGGCCAGCCCGTCACCTGCGCGCCCGCGAACTGCGCGACGGACGCGAACGGGAACGTCACGTTCACCTATCGCGGCCTGTACCCCGGCGCCGACACGATCTACGCCAGCACGACGCTGAACGGCAGCACCGAGCAGGCGTCGGCCGCGCAGATGTGGACCGGCCGGAACCTGTTGCCGACGGCGGACAGCGCGTCGGACGACGTGCAGCAGAACACGCCCACCCCGATCACGCTGCAAGCCAGCGACTCCGACGGCAACCCATTGAATCCCGTGAACTTCGTGGTGCTGAATTCGCCGGTGCACGGCACGTTGTCCGGCACGGTACCCAACCTCACCTACACGCCGGCCGCCGGCTACCTCGGGCCGGACTCGTTCCAGTTCTTCGTGATCAACGGGCCGTTGATCTACTCGAACGCCGCCACGATCTCCATCACCGTCACCGCGAACCCCGTGCCGGTAGCGGACGGCGCGTCGGACAGCGTGCAACTGAACACACCGACCCCGATCACGCTCCAGGGCAGTGACCCCAACGGCAACCCGTTGACCTACACGGTGCTCAGCCAACCAACCCATGGCACGTTGTCCGGCACGGCACCCAACCTCACCTACACGCCCGCCCCCGCCTACATCGGCCGGGACGTCTTCACGTTCAAGGTGAACAACGGCCAGGTCGACTCGAGCGTCGCCACGATCTCGATCACGGTCACGAATCCCCAACCGGTCGCGGACAGCGCCTCGGACAGCGTGACGCAGAACACGCCGGCCCCGATCACGTTGCAGGCCAGCGATTCCACCGGCGACTCGTTGCTCTACACGGTGCTGAGCCAACCGACGCACGGCACGTTGTCCGGCACCGCACCCAACCTCACCTACACGCCCGCCGCCGGCTACGTCGGGCCGGACTCGTTCACCTTCACGGCGGCCGACGGGGCTGTCGTCTCGAACGTCGCCACCATCTCGATCACGGTCGTGGGCTGTTCGCACACAGCACCGACGTTGGACACCACCGTGTCGGCCGACAAGACCGCGGCGAGCAAGTTCACGTCGCCCGCGATCACGACGGCGGGCGCCAACGAACTGCTGCTGGCGTTCGTGGAGGCCGACGGTCCGCAGGGCCCGCAGACCATCACGTCGGTGACCGGCGGCAATCTACAGTGGACACTGGCCGAACGGGCCAACGCCACGCTGGGCACCTCCGAGGTGTGGCAGGCGTTCGCCACGGCACCGGTCAGCGCGGCGACGGTCACGGCGACGTTGAGCAGCAAGCCGTTCGACGGATCGATCACCGTCGCGGCGTTCAAGGGCGCGGGTTCGACGGTCGGCGCCGTCGCGCCGAACTCGGCGACCGGCGGCGCGCCGACGGTCACGCTGACGCCGAGCACGTGCGGCTCGCTGATCTGGGCCGCCGGGCACGACTGGACCGACGACACGGTCCCGGTCGCGGCCGGTGGACAGGCCATCGTGCACAAGTTCATCGACGCCAGCGGCGGCGACTCGTTCTGGGCACAGGACATGACGACGCCGACGCAGCCGAACACGACCGTCACCATCGCCGATTCCGGTCCGACGACCGACCGATGGGGACTGGCGGCCGTCGAGGTGCGACCGGCCGGCTGATCACCATGGTGACGGCCGTTCCCACGGGAACGGCCGTCACCGATTCAGGATTGCCCCGACGCCTTCACCAGACGACTGTGGAGTTCCGCCGTCATCGCGTGGATCTCCCTGGTCAGTTCGGTGTTGGTCTTGAGCTCCAGTTCCTGTTCGACGAAGTCGTGGTCGGCCTTGATCTGCTGGAATTCGGCCGCCCGGTTCTGGCCGATCATGACGAACGTGGACAGGAAGATCGCTTCCAGCGACACGACGAGCGTCAACGTCGGCCACGGGCTGGACTCGACGAACAGCATCCAGGCCGCGAACCCGACCGCGTGGATGTAGACGAACCACATCGAGCCGGCGAACTTGGTGATCGTGTCCGCGATCCGCAACTGGACACTGGCGGCGCGTTTTGCGACGTGCTCCACGACCGCCGGGTGATGCTGCGGGCCGGCCGCGTCGTCCGTCTTGCCGGCGTTGTCAGCGCGATCGGTCATCTTCGGGTACCTCCGGCCTGGTGGTCAACAGCGATGGGCCAGTAAACCGCACATCGAGTCGTTTCCCGTTCAGGCCGGAGTGGATGGTCCGCGGCCGGGTGGCCACCCCGTGAGGGCGGCCACCCGGTGTGGTTGTTACAGGGTCAGACTGGCCGTCGCGTTGGTCGGCAACGCCGAGTTCTGCGCGCCGCTGGAGAAGATGTACTGGCCGTGTTCGACCGACGGTGCCGCGGCGCCGTCGATGTCACCTTGTGTGATTGCCAGGGTGGACAACGGAACCGCGATCGTCGCCATGGCCTGTTGTCCGGCCGTCACGTGGACCCGCGCGAAACCGACCAGACGCTTTGTCGGCTGGAGTGGGTCGCTCACCGGCTGGGACACGTAGACCGGAACCACCACGTCGCCGTCCCGGGTTCCGGTGTTGGTCACCGCGACTTGCACCGCGATCGTGGAACGGGATGTGCGGGTGGCCGTCACCGTGCCGAACGTGTAGCCGGTGTAGCTCAGGCCGGCGCCGAAGCGGAACAGCGGCTGGTACGTCGCGCCGCTGGCATTCTTCGTGTTCGGCAGGGTCAGCAGACGGTAGGTGTTCGGGTTGTCCGAGCTCAGGTTCGGCCACGACACCGGCAGTCGCCCGCTCGGGTTGACTGCCCCGTACAGCACGTCCGCCACTCCCGCGCCACCTTCGGTGCCCGGCCGCCACGCCATGACCAAGCCGGCCGGGGTGACGCCGCCGCCGGTGGGCGCGACCAGCGAGCCCATGGCCAGCGGCCGGTCGTCCACGATCACGACGACCACCGGCTTGCCGGTGGCCACCAACGCCGACACCATCGCCTGCTGATCGGCCGGCAGGCTCGGATCACGCTTGTCGTTGGGGCCTTCGGCGCCGGCCGGGTTGCCGACCACGACCACGTAGTCGTCCGTGGTGGCGGCCGCTGCCACCGCTGCCGCCTGGGTCGGGGCCGACGTGACGTTCGCGCCGCCCGAGGCCTGCAGGCCGGCCAGCACCGTCACCGCTTGTTCGGTGCTGCCCGCCGGCACTCCCTGCCAACCGATGCTCCAGCCGCCCAGGGTGGCCGAGACGGAGTTGGCGTTGGTGCCGGTCACCGTGACATGTGCCGTCGCGGGCAACGGGAGGACGTTTCCGCGATTCTGCAACACGACCGTCGATTCGGCGGCGGCCTGGCGGGCCAGGTTAGCGTCCATTCCGACCGTCTGGTTCGCCACGGACGCGTCGACCAGCGGGTGGTCGAACACGCCGGTGCGGAACTTCAGGGCCAGTACGCGGCCCGCCGATTCGTCTATCCGGGACGGCCTGATCAGGTGGTCGGTGACCGCCTGGTTGACCGCCGTTTCGAACGCGACCGGGTTGAACGGTTCCATTGCCATGTCGACACCCGCATTGACGGCGATCGCGGCGGCGTGTTCGTAGTCGGCGGCGATGTGGTATTTCGTTTGCAGCGCGGCGATGTCGTTCCAGTCGCTGACGACGACGCCATTGAAATGCATCCGGTCGCGCAGGATCGTCGTCAGCAGGTAGTGCGACGACGTGGCCGGCACGCCGTTCACGGCGCCCGAGTCCACCATCACCGTCTCACCGCCGGCGTCCAGGCCGCCTTGGTAGGACGGCAGTTCGTCGTCCTGCAACCAGCGGATCGACATGTCGGCGTCGGTGCGGTCGAGGCCGTTGCTCGCCCCGCCGTAGCCGGCGAAGTGCTTGACCGTCGCTCCTACCTGGCCGCTGGCCTGCAATCCGCGGACACCGGCTGCTTCCATCGCCGCGTCGAGGGTCGAGTCCTCGCCGAACGACTCACCGTAGCGGCCCCACGTGGTGTCGCGGTCCACGTCGGCGATCGGGCCGAAGCCCCAGCGGACATCCGTTGCCAGGGCTGCCTTTCCGGCCGATGTCTGGGTGGCCTGTTCGAGCGCGAGGTCGAAGGTCGCGCCCATTCCGATCTCCTCGGGGAAGATCGTGTCACCCTGGACGTTGTTGTGGCCGTGGACCACATCCGCGCCGTAGATGACGGGGATGTGCAGCGGGTTGTGGTCCACCGAGTACTGCACCACCGAATCGACCGCGGTCGCCCAGTCCTGCGGGGCGTCCGCGCCCAGGATGTTCTCGGTCGGCGGTGAGCCACCGCCGGACAGGATCGAGCCGACGGCCGCGTCGCCCAGTACCGACTGGGCGCACGTCTGGTTGAGCGGACCAGGGCCGTTCGTGCAGTTGCCAACCACCCGGCTGACCTCGATCTGGGTCATCTGGCCGATCTTCTCGGCCAGTGTCATCCGGCCCAGCAGGTCGTGCACGCGCGCCTGGATGGGCGCGTGTTGGTTGAGGTAGAGCGGTTGGGTGGTGGCTTGGGCGGCGCCACCACCTCCGACGACGAGCAGCGACGCGCCGGTCAGACCGGTCGCGGCGGCGAGCACCATCACTCTTCGTAAGCGCTTACCCATGTGTCCTGACTCCTCCGACTTCGGATTGATCAAGGTAGGCGGGATTCATTGCGATGGCGGGATACGCCGATGCTTGACCCCAGCCTGTGTGAACGTCAATACGGACCGCTGTCGCCCGTGGTCATCGTCCGTTCGGCGCCGACGCTGCCGTTGTGCTGAATTTGCGCAAAAAGATGCGGCCCGATCCGGTCGAAACCGGCTCGATCCGCAACACGCTCCCTTGACTTAGGCATAAATTCGTCCGAATATGTGACTGCTGCACCACTCCCCGACAATGACGACGGAGGCTTTCGTGCACGCCCTACCCACACTCCGGCGGCGTATGCCGCTGCTGGTCGCGGCGCTGCTGGCGGTGGCGCTCACAGTGCCGGCCACGACTCGAGCCGCCGCCGCGGCCGCGCAAAAGCCCTGCGACATCTACGCGTCCGGCGGCACGCCGTGCGAGGCGGCCTACAGCACCACGCGCGCGCTGTTCGCGTCCTACGGCGGCCGGCTGTACCAGATCCAGCGCGCCTCGGACGGCGGCAAGCTGAACGTCGGCCTGGCGTCGGCCGGCGGGGTGGTCAACGCCGCACCACAGGTGGCCTTCTGTTCCGGCACGACCTGCACCATCACCCTGATCTACGACCAGACCACCAACGCCAACAACCTGCCCATCTCCCCCGGCTCGTCGTGTGCCGGCTGCTCGGGCGGGCTCAACGGCCCCGGCCCGAACGGCGCGGACATCGGCGCCAACGCGATGGCGCTACCCGTGACGATCGGCGGCCAGCAAGCGTTCGGCGTGCTGGTCAACAACATCGGCACCGGATACCGCAACAACGCCGTCAAGAACGTGCCCACCGGCGCGCAGCCCGAGGGCGAGTACATGATGACGTCGTCCATGCTCACCAGCGGTTCCTGCTGTTTCGATTTCGGCTCAGCCGAAACCAACGACTCCGACGACGGCAACGCGACCATGAACGCGATCTACTACGGATCCGCGTGCTGGGTCGGCGGATGCACCGGCTCCGGCCCGTGGGTCGGCGGCGACCTGGAAAACGGTATGTACTTCGGCAACCCTGGCGTGAACCCGTCGAACATCCCGAGTGAGTCCGGCACGTTCGTGTCGGCCTGGGAGAAGAACAATGGCACGACCAACTTCACCCTCAAGTTCGGCAACGGCCAGTCCGGCGGTTTGACGACGTCGTATTCCGGCTCCATGCCGGGCGGCTACAACCCGATGAAGGTGCAGCCGTCCATCGAGCTGGGCACCGGCGGCGACAACAGCCCGATGGGCAAAGGAGAGTTCTTCGAAGGCGCCGTGACGGCCGGCTTCCCCTCCGACGCCACCGAGAACGCGGTGCAGGCCAACCTGGCCGCCGCCGGCTACGCCAACAACACCATCACATTCCATACGAGCACGTCCGTAGTGAGCTTCCGAGCCCACGCCAACGGCAAATTCGTGGACGCGGCGAACAACACGACATCGCTGATCGCGAACGCCACCACGGTCGGCACGGCCGAGACCTTCGACATGTTCACCAACACCGACGGCACCATCAATCTGCGGGCGCACTCGGACAACAACTGGGTGACCGCGGAGAGCAACGGATCCGCACCGCTGATAGCCAACCGAGGCGCGGCCGGCCCGTGGGAGACGTTCTACCTGCTGCACAACCCCGATGGCAGCGTGAGCTTCCGCGCGTACAACAACCAGCATCTCGTGACCGCGGAGAACGCGGGCGCGTCGGCCTTGATCGCCAACCGCACGGCGATCGGCCCGTGGGAGGAGTTCGACCTCACCACCCACTGACGACGATTCGTGCGGGGCGGCGCCTGGATCCCTGGCCCACGCCAGGGATCCAGGCCGCATCGGTGTTTGGCCGTGCCGCTACGACGCCCGGCGGTCGTGCAGGTCAGCGCCGTGCGCACAGGAACGAGATGCCGGGACGCGCGGTCGCGGGCCGGGAATCCGGTGCGGCGACAGGGGACACACTCGGGCGGGGAAGCCCGGGGGGATTCCTGAAGTCGCGGCCGTAGCGCTCGGCGATGGTCTGCACCGGGTGCTCCGCGACCGCCCAGCCGTGCTCCGCCAACCAGACGGCCGGATCCGGCCGGGCCTCCGTCTCCAGGAGTTGGTCCATCGCGATGCCGGCACGTTCGCTGACCTCCCGCAGCCGCTGACCGTTGGCACCCTCCAGCAGGGACGCGAGACCGACGGTACGTTCCACCACGAGATGACTGCCCGGCGCGGACAGGTCGTGGATCCGCTCGAACAGCGCCCGTTCCGCACCGGCGGACAGGTATTGCAACAGTCCCTCGGCCAACCAGACCGACGGACGGCCGGCATCGAACCCGGCCTCGACCAACACAGGCGCCCAGTCCCCCCGCAGGTCGACACCGACCGCGGTCCGAGCGCACCGCGCGATCGCGCCCTGCTCGCGCAGCACCACGTCCTTGAACTCCAGCATCGAGGGCTGGTCGATTTCGAACAGCCGGACACCGTCCGGCCAGTCGAGCCGAAAGGCCCGCGTGTCCAGCCCGGCGGCGAGCACGACGACCTGGCCGGCCCCGGCCTCGCAGGCGCGGCGCAGTTCGTCATCACCGAAGCGGGCACGCAATCCCGTGTAGCCGGAGCCGTACAGGAGCATGATTTCCCGGTCCGACAGGGCGGCGTCCTGATCCGGCCACCGTACGGGCAGCGGCGTCGGCGGGTCGGCCGCCGCGACGAACGCCGCGGCCAGCGGGTCGTCGATGAGCCGGTCGGGCCGGCTGGACTCGACGGCCCGTGCGGCCGCGGCGGCGATGGCGGTCATGGCGACACCAGAGGTGACGTTCGCTCGCTGGTGCTGGTCCATTCCCATTCCGATCATCCGGTTGTTGAACGCGCCAGTCACGGCTCACCCCACACGATGCCCCACGGCCGGGACACTCCCGGCCGTGGGGTTGAACAGCCCGGATCAGCCGGCGAACGGAAGCCGGTCCTGTTGGCAGATAGTGCCGGGTGCGGGAAGGGCGCCGGTGACGAAGTAGGCGTCCTCGATGGTCGCGACGCAATCACTGTGGTTGGTCAACGCGGAGTGGCCGTAGCCGTGCACGGTGAGCAGTCGGGCGTTGGCCAGGTCATGGGACATGGCCACCGAGGCGGAGTACGGCGTGGCCGGGTCGAATGTGTTGCCGACCACCAGAATCGGTGCTGTGCGGTGGTTCCACGGTCCGGTGTAGCGGTCGGCCGAGCGCACCGGCCACTGCGCACACGCCTCGAGGCCCCAGGCCCACGCCAGGCCGACCACACCGGAACGGGCTTGGGCGAAGGCCGCCTGCGCCGCATACTCCGCCGGGTCACGCGGTTGCGGGCTCTCCGAGCAGTCCACACCGAAAGTCGCTTCCCGGCCCTGGTATGGCGTGGTGGCATCGGCCGGGACACCGATGCTCGGAAGGACCGTGTCCGGTGTGGAGATAGCGGTCGCCGCTGGTGTGGGAGCGCCGTGGGACACCGCCCACATGGTCTGGAGGCCCAGGGCCAGATCGGGCCATCCGTTTGTCAGGTTCGGGATCGGCAGGGCGTTGTACAGCCCGGTGACCGTCAGGCTGACGGCGACCGCCTTGGTGATGGTGATGCCGTTGATGGTGACCGGCGCGGCGGCCAGCCGGTCCAGCAGGGCGGCGTACTTGGCGTGCGTCGCCGCGGGGCTCCCCGCGGTGAACGCGCACGCCGTGGTCGCGGCCGTGCCGCACTGGTCGAGGAACGCGCCCAGCGTGCGTGCGGAGCCCTCGTCGGAACGCATGCGCAGGAACGTGTTCAGTAGGTGGGCGGAGCCGTCGGTGCCGGTGCCCCATGCCACCGGGTCGGCATTGCCGTCCAGTGTCATCGCCCGGACCTTGCCGGGGAACAGGTTGGCGTAGGTGGCGCCCAGCATGGTGCCGTAGGAGGTGCCGAAGTAGTTCAGCGTCGGGTCGCCGACCGCTCGGCGCATCAGGTCCATGTCGCGGGCGACGTCGGCGGTGGTGTCGTGCGCGAGCAGTGGCCCGGCGTGCGCGGCGCAGGACTTGTCGAAGGTGGCCCATTTGGCGTCCCACGCCCGTTCCTGTGCCGGGCCGACGGGAAACCCGACGGGTGGGGTGGACAGGAGTTGTTGTTCCTGTGCGATGGTGTCGAAACACCGCAGATCGGTGCTCTGCCCGACCCCGCGCGGGTCGAAGCTGACCACGTCGAACCGGGCGCGCACGGCCGGCGGGAACAGTGGGTACACCTCCGGGAGACTGGCGACACCCGGCTCGCCGGGGCCGCCGGGGTTGAAGAAGACCGAGCCGATGCGGTGGGCCGCATCGGTGGCCGGGTGCTTGATCATCGCGATGGTGATCGTGGCGCCGCTGGGATCGGCGTAGTCCAGTGGAACCGTTGCGGTGGCGCAGAAGAAGCCGCTGGTACAGGGTTGCCAGTCCAGTACCGGCACGGGCGGTGCCGGCGTCGCGGCCGCGGCAGGCGTCGCGACCAGTCCGATGGCCGCGCACAACACACCGACCATCGTGACGCCTCGCTTGTGGCGTAACGGATTT
>Ga0070714_100002825_pt1 | contig 12811 bp, 13 predicted proteins | sample LARL83metaG_FD_65450 | JGI IMG/M metagenome (GOLD analysis project Ga0070714, IMG submission 65450) | Corn, switchgrass and miscanthus rhizosphere microbial communities from Kellogg Biological Station, Michigan, USA - LAR L8-3 metaG | ecosystem: Host-associated > Plants > Roots > Rhizosphere ... | reverse complement strand
CGAACAACGGTATTAGGATCAGGAGCGCCGTGCGGAGCTTGGTGCGTGGATGGCGCCGCAGTAAGACGCGGCGGGAGACGCCATCGCTTGCGCGCCCAGCCTCGGGTGATCGTTCTTTTTCTTCCAGGGCCGAGCCGAGATGGTTTTCTTCTGCCATAAAGACGCTCCCTAGTGGACGGCCAGATATTGGGAATAACTGGTGCGCGCGATCCCCAGCGCCCGTGCAAGCTGTAATTTCGCCAGATTGTGGCTGTAAAGGCTGGCGATGTACTGGTCATTAGCACTGGCCAGCGACTGTTGCGCCTGCACCACCTCCACGCTGTCAGTCACGCCGGCCGCGAAACGTTCCTGGGATCGCGCAAGGTTTTCGTTGGCCAAGTCAATGTTCTGGCCGGCCACAGTCACCTGCTCTTTCGCCGCCTGCAGGTTCAGGAACGCGGTGCGCACGTCATAATCAATCTGGCCGCGCAGGTTTTCTGCCTCTGCCTTGCGCTGGCGCAGGGCTGCTTCTGCTTCCGTCAGGTCGCCCTTGATCCGCCCGCCCGTGAAAATCGGCACGCTGACCCCTGCCTGAAAAGTGTAAGCACCATGAAGTTGGCCGAAATTCGGTCCCTGAACGCCGTAATCGCCGTTCACCGCCAAGGCGGGATAGCGCTCGCCGCGAACCGCGGAGAGTTGCCGTTGAACAGATTTCAACGACTCCAGGGCGGCGCGGAAATCAGTGCGCGATGTATAAGCGGCGTTGAGCGCTTGATCCACAGTCTGCGGATTCAGATCGGCATAAGGAATCTGATCGGCGACTTCGAATACCTGGCCCAACGGCAATCCGATAGCGCGGGCAAGGTTCAGCTTGGCAATGGCGGAATTATTGCGCGCGATACTGAGGTTGTACTGTTCGGTGTGAAGTTGCACACCGCTGCGGGTGATGTCAATTTTGGGGCTAGTGCCGGCCTGAAACTGATCGAGTGCCTGGTTGTACGAGGCCTGCGCATTGCGCACCTGGGCTTCTGCCGCGCCAATGCGCGAATTGGCCTCGATGACCTGCAGGTAGGCGTTGCCGACGATCAAAGTGATGACGTCGAGCGTATCCTGATAGTTCAACTGGGCCGCCTGCTCGGCGGTGCGAGCCGCGCGGAACCGTTGAATTGAGGTTAAGCTGAACAAGGTCTGCGTGGCGCTTGCCGCCGCCTCACTGAAGCTGAAGGGACCGATTACGCGGGGGATAAGCGGGATCTTGATTCCCAGGGTTGCTGAGCTGAACTGCTCGACATTTTCCGAAGCTCCCGCGCTCACTTGCGGCAAGAGGCCGCTTAACGCGTGCAACCGTTCCCCACGCGCAATGCGCGCATTCTCTCCACTCTCGATCTCGCCAAGGTTGTAACGCAGCGCCATGTTGATGGCGTCACGCAGCTTGAGGTGCAGGACTTCTGGACTTGCCGCTCCGCTGGGAACGCTTCCGAAAGTGGGCGCCTGGCCAGTTTGCGCCCAAGCGTGTAAAGAAATCGTCAGCGCCAGTAGTAGTGCGCAGGACATCGGCAGGCAATATGCAAATTGCCTCGGGCGAACTGCGTGAGCCTGGTTCGCTGCCATAGTTGCCTATCCTTAGGTTTCGACGCTGCGTGCGCAACGCCTGTGGTTGAGGTCCGATGGGGCCCTATGAATGAGGATTCGCGTGCCAGACTTATGGTGTGCTAATCGTGCCCGGTGATGCGGAATCGAAGACCGCCCGCCACGACGATCTTGAACTCAATAGATGCTTAGGTTTGTCGCTCGATTCAACATTGTGGCTTGAATCGCGCACCGGGTGTCCGGAGTGGAGGCGGGCCGGAACCGGCCCGGACAATGCAAATGTTGAAGCACGCACAACTTCATATTACCGGGTACCACCCGTCACTGCTCGTCGAGGTATTCCTCGGGAACATCATCTTCCGGCACCTCGCGCGTGTGGACTTCTTTCTCGTCGGCGCTATCCGCCTCTTCGACCCCAGCCACAGCGCCGGCTTCGAACACATTTCCTTCTCCGGCCAACTCATCTACGCTTTCAGAGTCCGCCTGCTCCGCTCGCGACAATCCTTGCAAATCCTCAGCTTGCGGAGGTAACGCGACCCCGCGAGTCAGGGTGCGCTTCTGAAATTCGCGTTTGAGTTCGGATTCCGCACTCGCGCCGGCGGACCTCGGCCTCGAAGCAACGCGCTTGCGGGCTGCCTTTTTCTTGACGGTCTTTTTTGAGCTTTTCGCGCTAACGGCGCGCTTGCGTATCTTTGTCGCTGACTTAACCGCTGGTTTCCGCTTTGATTTCTTCCTGGCTGGCATGGTGGAGAAGTCTACCACCGGTAGCGCACAAATGTATTGTCAAGCACGTGCTTTGTCGAGCATCTCTTCCCAAATGCCTTTAGATTTGAGGATAAGCTCAACTGTCTCGCGGATCGCGCCATGGCCGGCGAGCGCTATTGTGGTGTAGTGCGCGACGCGCTTGACCTCCGGGACCGCATTGCCAACCGCGACAGCAAGACCAACAGGGCGCAGGATCGGGAGGTCGGGCAGATCGTCGCCGACGTAAGCGACAGCGGAGTCGGGCATGCCTGCCTTGGCGAGGATTTCTTCATAGGCCGGAAGCTTCAGGGCCTGCTTCATGTAAACAAAGTCCATGTGCATTTCGCGGGCGCGACACAGCAGCGCCGAACTTTGGCGGCCGGTAATGCACCCAGTGAGCAGCCCGGCCGTGTGGGCGAGTGTCAATCCCTGGCCGTCATGGGCATCGAAAGTCTTGATCTCAAGTGCGACCTCTTCCGTTTGGGAGAGCAGGGTGACGCCCCCGGAGGTCATGGTGCCATCAACATCCATGAGAAGGACCTGAATTTGAGCGGCGCGCTTCTTGAGAGCTGCAGATATTTTCGGACGATTGGCCAATAAACCCTCCGGACTTGTTTCGAACTAACCCTGGTTCTCCTCAGACAATCCTAAAAGCGCAGTGAGGATAGCAGCGCACTGATCCCATTCCACATAATTTGAACGCCAATGCAAACCAGCAGAAACGATGACAGCCTCACAATCACCGTCATCGCGGTTTGTCCCAGAATGCGCGCGAGCTGATTCGCCAGCGCATAGCACAGCAGGACGGTAAGAGCGACGGCGGCCATGGCGATGAGCGCTGCAAGGATGACGACGACGTGGAATCCGTAGCGCCGCGTGGAGTTTGCGCCCAGGGTGATGGCAACGGAGATGGTTCCCGGCCCCACGGTTAATGGCAGCGTAAGCGGGTAAAACGCGCTGTGAAGGGCATCGGAACACTCCACACTCTTCCGGGTCGTGTCATGCGTGTCCTCCCTTTCGAGCAGCATGCTCCATCCCATGGAAGCGACGATCAATCCTCCGCCAACTTGCACCACGGGCAGCGACACTCCAAAAAAATTCAGCACATGTGCGCCGATGAAATACGATCCAACCATCAGCGCCAGGCTGTTCAGGGCAACCCGCCACGCGAGCGCTCTTCGCATTGCCGCTGAGTAACCTGGAGTCATAGCCAGAAAAATTGGGCGCCCGGCCAAGGGATCAACGATGGGAAAAAGAGCGCTTAGAGTGAGTAAGAAAACCTTGACCGCATCGGCCACAAGCTTCTCCTAAAAACATCGAATGAGCTCTTTACATTCTCACCTAATACGCTTGCAGACAGGACCACGGGTTACGCTATTTAATCAACTTGAAATGCATTCTTCGAGTACGCGAGTGATCGTATAACACATGACTCGGTGGTTTACGCATGATATCGCCACTTTCTGTTTGGGACGATGCGTGCCGCCGGAAGGGGTTGACCCCTCCGCGCATCCTCGGCGACAATCCTGCTTCGATGCAGCGGGCTGTGGATGAAAGGTGCGATCATGACTCACGAGGCGGCCGTTTTGAAAGCCCGGGAGATCGCCAACCGGGTGCTGGCGCCATCCGCAGGGCAGAACGACAAGGCGGGGCGATTCTCGACTGAAGCTGTCGAGTCGCTGGGCGAGGCCGGGCTGCTTGGGCTATTGCTTCCCGTGGACTTTGGCGGTTCCGGGCTAGGTCCGCGCACGTTCGCGGCCGTAACGGCGACGCTCGGCGAGGCGGATGCCTCTGTCGCGATGGTCTATCTGATGCACCTCCTCGGCGCCGCAACCATTGCGGCAGCGCGCCCAGGCGCGGCTCATGCCCTCACGCCTATACTGCGGGAGATTGGCGAGGGCCGGCATTTATCCACCCTCGCTTTCAGTGAAGCTGGCTCGCGTAGTCATTTCTGGGCTCCCATATCCCGCGCACATCGGAACGGTAACGGCGTGCGCATAAGCGCCAAGAAGTCGTGGGTGACCAGCGCCGGTCACGCGCAGAGCTACGTGGTTTCTGCGCTTGCCCCGGAGGGAGCGGGGCCTACCGATTCGACCCTCTATCTCATTCCAGCGGGCACACCCGGCCTTTCAGTTGCGGGGCCTTGGGACGGTTTGGGACTTCGGGCCAATGCCTCTGCGCCGGTTGCCCTGGAGGATTGCCAGGTTCCATCCGATTTTCAGCTTACTGATGACGGCGCGGGATTCCCGGCCATGCTAAACGAGGTGCTCCCGCTGTTTAATTTGGGAACGGCGGCGGTGGCCTTGGGATTGTGCCGGGCGGCAGTGGCTGGAACTGCGTCACACCTCAAAAATGCGAAGTTCGAGCACCTGGGCCAGAGCCTGGGCGAGAGCCTGCCTACTCTACGGGCACAACTCGCGGCGATGCAGATTGATACTGATGGACTATCGGCGCGCATCGACGATTTGATTGATCATCTTGAAAAGCCGCGCGAGACAACCATGTTGCGTGTGCTTGAGGCCAAGGCGGCTGCAGGCGACGTTGCCATCAGCGTAACCTCAGCGGCAATGCGCGTCTGCGGAGGTGCGGCGTTCTCCAAGCATTTGGGCATCGAACGGCTATTCCGCGATGCTCACGCAGGTGCCGTCATGGCGCCAACCGGCGATGTGCTGCGCGAGTTCATCGGGAAGTCGCTGCTGGGAATGCCGCTCTTCTGAGACAGGCTGGGAAATGGAGATAGGTTTTTTTGTGAAACTCCGCTGAGAGAGACCGTGGAGACCTATGAACAACACAATCTGGGTGGGAGCTGTTGCCTACAATCCGAAAGTGGTCACGATTTGGGAGGGGATGCGGCGCTATTTTCAAGAGGAAGCACATCTTCCCGTCGAGGTCGTGCTATTTCAGAGTTACGAGGCGCAAGTCCTGGCCCTTCTTGCCAAACCGGGCGAGGCGGTGCCGCGTATTGATATTGCCTGGAACACCAATCTCGCTTATCTGCAGGCGGATGAGTGGAGCGACCGTGCCTGTCGTGCCATTGCCATGCGCGATACCGACCTGGGCTGGATGACCAAAATCGTCACTGTCACCGGAGGCGCCATTTCTGCGCTCGCCGACCTGAAAAAGCGGACGCTCGCGCTCGGCAGCCGGGATAGCGGGCACGCAGCGATTCTGCCCGTGTACTTTTTGGAGCAGGAGGGTATGCGGGAAGGAAGGGATTACCAGACACTCCGCTTCAACAGCGACGTAGGCAAACACGGTGATACCGGAACCAGCGAAGTGGAAGTGGTGAGGGCCGTGCTCGACGGGCGAGCCGATGCCGGCGCTATTGGCAGCCCTTTCTGGGACACTGTGCGGAATGAGCGGTTGGTGCCCGAAGGCGGGCTTCGCGAGATATGGTCCTCCCCAACATTCAATCATTGCATGTTCACGGCGAGGCCTGACCTTAACCTCGACCAGGAGCGCCGGTTTGCCGAAGCCCTCTTCGCCATGAACTACGATAACCCGGTCCATCGCTCGATTCTCGAGGCAGAAGGTTTGCATCGCTGGCTAGCGCCTCACCTCGACGATTACGCCGCCTTGCGGCAAGCCGCGACCGAACAGGGATTCTTTACACAGGCATTGGCCAAGTCGGCGTAAGAACTCGAGAGGACTTGGCTTCTCAGCCTGCGGGGATGCCGGCAGCGTCGACAACCTCTACGCACAGTTAAAGATTCTTGTCAGCTTGTTTGCGTGCTCGCCATCGCGCTCAAAGGCACGGCGTACGGCAGCGAAGGCTTCGGAGAGAGGAAAAATCTCGCTTGTAATCAGCAGGTCGGCGTCCTCCGCCCCGACCGGATGCCAGTACACTCCCTCAGCCGTAATCGTGACTTCCGGCACCAGGTCGGCTCGAGCCAGGGTAATACCTTCACCGGCGGCGCCGCGCCGCGCTATACGGCGTATGACTCGGTCGTCTGCCGCAATCTTCTCCTCGTCGAGGAATTGACGAAACTCCTCGGCCTCGGCATCGCTGGAAACAGTCGCTGCCAGTCGTACTCGAAACCCTTGTGCATGAGCGAACTGAATGCCTTCGCGTGTTCGTGCCCATGTTCCGCGCCCGCGATGGAGGTCGTGCCGGTCTGGCGTCGGGCTATCCAAGCTGATTTGCAGAACAATTCGATCGCGGGGCAACGAGCGCAATGTTTCCGCTCGCCGCCCAGTAAACAACATTCCGTTGGTCAGCACCGTAGTCGGGGCGGCTGCGGCGCAAGAAAGCAGAATCTCGCCGATATCTTCCAGCAGAAAAGGCTCGCCGCCGGTCACAAAGATTTCTCTGACGCCAAGCTCGGCCGCTTCGCGAGCGATCCGCCGTACACGCTCGCGCCCCAATTCGCGTCGCGGCGCAGTGGGCGAGGAACGCACACAGCAGTAGTCGCACCCCAGGTTACAGTGGAAATTCGTATACAGCCAAAGCCGCGAGCCCACCGGCCGATTGTCTTCCCCAGACACCGCAAGGGTCCCACGGCGGAAAACCCATCGCTTACGCCCTTGTTCGACCGTCGTCTCAACCAGCGGATTTCCGGTGAAGCGACACCAGGTTTCCAACTCAGGTCCAACGCTCTCGTCGTCACCGACCAACCCGACCAGGTCGCCCGGCCGGGTGCGGCGCAGCGTAGCGATCAACTCCGGCAGGAGGCCAGACGCAAAGGTTTTTCGTGTAATGTCCAGAACCAGGTCAGCCTTCATCGGATTGGGTGCATTTTGCGCTATTGCGCCGCCATCCATTTGTCGGAGCCGGTCACTTTGACGGAGACGTTCGAAATAAAGATGTGCAGTGGCTTGCCGTCGGCAGTGCCGCGGTGCTCAGTTGAGATCAGCAGAGGGCCTGCTTTTTTGTAGCCACTCCAGGTTGCGGTGACGAGGCTCGGTTTCGTGGACCCGCCGCGGTGGTAGACGAGTTGCTCGACGCGGTTGTTTTTGCCCACGTAGAGATCCCAGGTGTCGCCGGGCGTGTAACCACCGGCCTCCGGGTGATACTTCACGGAGACCAGATTGGCCGAGCCGCTGCCTATCGGCAGTTTTTGCATACCTTTATCGGTCACGGTGGCGCCTGTGTCCCAGTAAGCGTGAAAGGGGAACAGCAGCCAATAATTATCGTTAACGAAAGCCGGTTCGACTTCGTTCTTCACCGTGTCCGGCTGGCTGCTAAGCTGGGAACTCATGTAACTAACCTTCACCGGCTTACCGGCCTTATCTTTCCCTTCGTAAGAGATCTTGCCGGTCTTGGGCTCCCATTCCCAGCTATGAGCAAGTTTGAAAACTCCGGGGATTTCCCCATTCCAGGTGTAGCGGATCGCCTCGATTTGATTCCATGAATCGAGACCATAGGTCTTTACCACTTTCTCGAGAATTGGCGGGCGGTTTTGGGCCCACGAGGCTGGAGCAAGGAGAAGCACTGCGAAAACCAGAAGACCGATGCCTGTTACACGGTTCGCGTTTCTCATGGACTTCCTCCTCGACAAAATTAAGAGAATACCGTTAAAGATGATTGGGGACGTTAAAGATGTATGAATTCGCGGGACGGCCGCAGTGAGCCTCACACAACTTCCTTTGTAGAGCATTGGACCGGCGGCTTCGCGATCCGGCGTAACGCGATAGCTGCCCCTGCTATCGCCACACACCCGTATTCCAACAACATGACCCAACCCGGAAGCGCGCCCCAATCGCCTGCAAGCGTGCGCATGTGCCACATGACGTAAGTGGGAATAATGCTCACAGTCCAGACAACGATCAGCAGCGTCGAGGTCGACGTCAGAAATGGCAGCAGCCAGAGAAGATACCACGGGAAAACGACGGGTGCCCACAAAAGGGATACTGCCATTGGCCAGGCAAACACACCGGGACTCAACTCGGACGATCCTCTTCTTAGCCACATTGCGGTCGCTAATCCGACCAGCACTGCCAACGCTGCCAGCAACTGCGGAGGCGCCACTTGATCGAGTGCGGCAAACAGGGGACCATTGAAGCGGAAACTTTGCACATAGGTTCCGAGCGATCCGATGGGAATGTGGCCGTGATGAAGGAAGGGGACATACACGAGAACCATCACAAATGCCGCCAGCGCAGCATCGCGAATGCGAAGCCGTTTCCAGTAGAGGGGCAGTAATACAATCGGCAGAAATTTCACTGTAACAGCCAGCCCAAAAGTAAAAGCTGCGATCGCACGCCAACTGCGCACGAGCGCGGCAAGAGATGTAACCAACAGCAGCGCGCCGACAATATCAATGTGACCGCTGCCCGCCACTTCGATGGCCATTAACGGGTTCCAGGCGAAGGCCAGAACCAGGTGAGCTTGCTGTTGATTCCGATGCAGCACATCGAGCAACACGAGAATGATCGCCAACTCGCAAAGCACAAATGCCACTTTGAACGCGAAGGTAGACTCGTGAATCGCAGTTACTGCTCGAAAAAAAAGCTGGGCTCCTGGTGGATAGGGGCTCGGCAGATCCGGGTTATTCAAGTTGCGGGTTTCCGAGGTATGCAACTGCTTAACGGCAGGATCGCTGGGAACCACAATGTAGGGATTGTAGCCGAGCCGCTGCAGGCGCCCATCCCAAACGTATCGGTGAATATCGTCATCGGCGCCGGCCGGCGTCCGAAGAAATTCAATGTGCCACACCGCAGCCAGAGCGAGCCCAAGAATGACGACGCGCCTTGAAAATCGTGGCGTACGGAAAAACTCGCGAACGGCCAGCAGGTACACGATGCCGGCAAAGGCCAAAGAGGCCATGAAGTATGGTCCGCCCCGGTCAGCCCAGTTGCGGGAGCAGATCGTCAGCGCCGCACACAAGATGGCGCCGAGTACATACACTCTCCACGCAGGGGTGATCTTCACGGCTCTCCGGTGCCTGTACGTAGTTGTGCGGCCGCCAACTCCCACTGCTTAAGCCAAGCAGCGGTACGGGGCGCCCTCGCCGGCGCCAGACTCAACTCCGTTGCCAGGCGAGTAAGGTCCTCAGCTACATCAATATCGTAAAAAGGATCTGCGAAGCCTACCGAGAGCTTAAGAGCTTGTGCCCGCGACAAAAGTCTTTCTAGTGCGGTGCTGGTCCCCATACCATCGTTTGCGAAAAGTGTGGGATGAGAAGCTTTTGCGCCGACTAGATAGTAGCCTCCATCGTGCGTTGGTCCCACCACCACATCACGTGCGGCCAGCGTTTCGAAGGCATGTTCGAGAACGGAACGCGGCAGGTGCGGGCTGTCGCTGTTGAAAGCAATAATGCGTCGGTGATGTTCTTTGGCGAAGTGCGCAAACACCGAAGTGAGGCCGGCGGCAAGACCTTCACCTTTCTGCGCAACCACGGTCGTTTGATTGCCTGCCACCTGCACCAGTTCCTTTACATCTGCGTCCGGACACATAATGGCAACTTCCATATCTTTCAATGACCGCGCAAGCCCTAGCGTGTCGTGCAGAAGACAGCAATAGAAAGCAGTAACAGCATCAGGAGAGAGGCTGGAAACCAGGCGGGTTTTCACCGAACCGGGCCTTGGCGCCTTCGCCATGATTACCAGCACACGGTCACTGGGTGACGAACGCGCCATCGTCTCGCGTGAAGACTTCATAGCTTTGAGGCAGACCTACGCCGGCCTGGGTGCTCCGGTTCTTCGGCGCCGGAAATAATAGCGCACTATCAAGCTGAGAATGAACCAACCTGCACCGACCGTTCCTTTGAGCGTACCGCTGATCTTCGATTTTCCAATGCGCGGGTAATAGCTGACCGGGACCTCAACCACGCGGCATCCGGCCAGGGCGCCTTTAAGGATCATCTCGACCGCCCAGCCATAGGTAGTCTCTTGAAGAGCGAGAGCGCGTAATACATCCGCACCGCCGGCGCGAAAGGGGCCGAGATCAGTGATTTCCAGGCCATAGAGAAGGCTGATCAGGCTGGCGGCGAGACGATTACCAAACACCTGATGCCAGGGCAAAGCCCCAGCGGGACGTCGCCCCCGCAGGCGGGAACCGAGCGTGATATCGGCACGCCCTTCAGTGATGGGCGCCAAAAGAATCGGCAGTTCCGAGGGCCGATCGCTGTAGTCGCCATCAAGAAACACGACCACGTCAGGGGAATTTGCCGCGGCCAAACCGGTGAGGCACGCCCGACCGTAGCCGCGACGCGGTTCCTGAACAACGCGGGCTCCCATGGTGGCAGCGATCGCCGGCGTTCCGTCATTCGAGTTGCTGTCTACGACGATGACCTCTGTCGTGAGATCGCGGGGGAGATCCTCTAAGACGCGCGCAATTGCCTGCGCTTCATTATGGGTAGGGATGATGACGGAGACTCGCACGTAAGCCTGGGGCGATCACCACCACGGAGAAGATGGCCAGCCTTGCGACAGCCACGCGTCAACGCCCCATCTGCGGCCAGCGCGTCCGATAGAGAGGCCAAGGAGTGCGAGCACTGGAACCAGCAGTTCCCAGATCCACGCAGTGCCCCACTCTGACATCCAAAGGCTGCCGAGATAGAGAAACGCCAAAAATGCGACCGGCCGGGTGAGCAGGCCAACGATGAGCAGGATACCGAAGGAGATCTCGGTCATAGCTTGCAGAGGCGCCGCCATGGCAGCGTGGCTCGCAGCCAGGCCCATGACCGCCTTCCACGCAGCCGGCGAGTGACCCTGCTTGATGTAGTAGTTGATGAGGCCCGCGTACCCCGCGGGCCTGTAGAGGCCTTTACCCAGATTCTCAAAGAATACCGACACAAACATAGCGCCAATGGTCAGCCGCACGATTGCCAGACCATGTGCTGCCTGCTGCTGGGGGGCTAAGACAGTTGGCTCATTTCGCAATGGGGCTGCGCTAGTGGTCATCGTGAACCCCGAACCCGCTGGGTGCTGGAATTTTCCAAAGTCGCGCAAGTCTCCGCCGCCCGAGGGCGTTTGTCAATAGCACATGCGCATGCGGCCATTCTTCGGGGATGTCGGTCTGCTGTGCGTATGATTCGGCAAGGGCCGATGCCTCAGTTTCGAGCACGAATTGCGTGCTTCGGATTGTTAAAAGTTGGTTACACGCCTATGTGCAACATTTGTTCAGAGCCCGTCGGGTTTTGCAGGGGTGTTTGTTGACAGAACACCCCCGAAAGCGCACACTCGTGAAGTTCACAAGAGGGCCCACGCAGCAACTCCTTTTTCGGCGGCAGTTCCTGGCCCGAATCAGCCCATCAAACGCTTGAAACGCCCGCCAGGTCAGCCCGAAATTTAGCCTCTTAGAGAAAATAATCCGCTGCACGCGCAGCCGAGGTGGAAGTCATTTTCGAAGTGCAAAAGTAAGCCGGCCTCTGAGCATCCTTCATCTTTTCGTTTACTTAACTTTCCACAACAGCTTAACAGGAGAACTTATGGCAACACTGAAAGTAGCCGTCAAACCAGAAGTGGCGCCAATGAAGGCAGCTCAGATCTCCAAACCGGGTGGAGATTTCGAGGTCGTTGAGCGGGAAATCCCTAAGCCGAGCACCGGACATGTGCGAATCAAAGTGCGGGCCTGTGGCATCTGCCACAGTGATGTGTTAGTCAAGGAAGGATTGTGGCCGGGAATTCAGTATCCGCGTGTTCCGGGACACGAAGTCGCGGGCATCGTGGACGAAGTTGGCGCGGGCGTGACCATGTGGAAGAAAGGTCAGCGTGTCGGCGTCGGCTGGCACGGTGGCCACGACAATACCTGTCGCGAATGCCGCCGCGGCGATTTTCGTAATTGCCGCAACGTCAAGGTCAGCGGCTTCAGCTACGACGGCGGATACCAGGAGTACATGGTTGCTCCCGTGGAAGCACTGGTGCCGATCCCGGATGGCCTTACTGACGTCGAAGCCGCGCCCCTGCTCGACGCCGGAATTACCACCTACAACGCTCTCCGCAACAGCGGCGCGATGCCCGGTGATCTTGTCGCGGTGCAGGGCATCGGCGGCCTGGGTCACCTGGGAGTCCAGTTCGCTAACAAATTTGGCTATAGCGTTGCGGCAATCGGGCGCGGTTCCGAAAACGCAGTCCTGGCCAAAAAGCTGGGAGCACACGTCTACATTGATAGCCAAGCGACGAATGCCGCAGAGGAGTTACAAAAACTGGGCGGGGCACGAGTCATCATCGCCACTGCTCCCAACTCGAAGGCGATGTCCGCACTGATCAACGGTCTCGGGCCGAACGGCAAACTGGTTGTGGTTGGTGCGGCACCCGATCCCATTGAGGTCACGCCAGCCCAGCTTATTTTTGGCAGCAAGACGATCCAAGGGTGGGCTGCGGGAACGCCTGCCGCTTCGGAAGACACTCTGAATTTCTGTGTACTGACCGGTGTGCGTCCCATGATCGAAACCTACCCGCTCGAAAGAGTGGCGGAAGCCTACGCACGGATGCTGAGCGGTAAGGCAGAGTTCCGCGTGGTTCTGACGATGTGAGCATTCGCGCAACAGAGGCAGCCGTGTGGGGCCATGACTCTATCGCCGCTCACATTCAAAAAAGCCAGCTTTAGCCAGGA
>Ga0070714_100002824_pt1 | contig 12814 bp, 12 predicted proteins | sample LARL83metaG_FD_65450 | JGI IMG/M metagenome (GOLD analysis project Ga0070714, IMG submission 65450) | Corn, switchgrass and miscanthus rhizosphere microbial communities from Kellogg Biological Station, Michigan, USA - LAR L8-3 metaG | ecosystem: Host-associated > Plants > Roots > Rhizosphere ... | reverse complement strand
CGGCCGGTCGGCGTGGCCGGCGACTCCGCCGGGGCGTCCCTGGCCGCCGGGCTGGCGATCAGGGCGCGGGACCAGCGCATCCCGCTGGCCGCGCAACTGCTCCTGTATCCGGCGACCGATCCCGCCATGACCAGCGCGTCCATCGCCGAGAACGGCGAGGGTTACTTCTTGACCAGGCACGATATGGCCTGGTTCTACCAGCAGTACCTACCGGAAGGCACGGACGGCGCCGCCGGGGCCGACCTGACCCGCGCCGATGTCGCCGGGGTGGCCCCCGCCATCGTGGCCACCGCCGAATTCGATCCGCTGCGGGACGAAGGCGCGGCCTATGCCGCCCGGCTGCGGGACGCCGGCGTCCCGGCCGAGTACGTGCCAGGTCCCGGGCTCATCCACGGCTTCGCGGCCTTCCTCGGCGTGGTCGACGCGGCCGAGGCCAACCTGGAGAAGATCCTGGCCAGCCTCGGCCACCTCATGCGGAGCCAGGCCACGCCCTGACCTGCTGGCTTGTGCGTAGCTTCGGCGGAACCTGGCGTTTATATTCATCGCTATGACCCACCCCGCCCGCACCGGCATCCGGCTCGCCGAACTGCTCGGCGTCCTGTCGCTGGCGACTGACCTCGGCATGGGCCAGCCGATGGAGCACGTCCTGCGGCAGTGCCTGATCTCCCTGCGCCTGGCCGAGCGGATGGGGCTGGACGAGGCTGACCGGGAGGTGGTGTACTACGCATCCCTCGTGGCCTGGGTGGGCTGCCACGTCGATGCCTACGAGCAGGCCAAATGGTTCGGCGACGACACGGCGCTCAAGAGCGACTTCCGGCACGCCGATTTCGCCGCCGCCACGGCTAAGCCGCTGTTCATGCTGCGCCATCTCGGCGCCGGGCGGCCCGCGGCGGAGCGGGCGCGGCTCGGGGCGGGCTTCCTCGGTGACGCCCGCCGGGCCGCCGAGGCGATGCTGGAGAACCACTGGCTCGCGGCCGACGGGCTCGCGGCCCGGCTGGGCCTGTCCCAGCGCGTCCGGGACAGCGTCGAGCAGACCTTCGAGCGCTGGGACGGCAAGGGCGCTCCGAAGGGGGCGAAGGGGGAGCAGATCCTCCTCACCTCCCGGCTGGTCGCGCTGGCGGACGTGGTCGAAGTCTTCCACCGGGCCGGCGGTACTGACGCGGCGGTCGCGGTGGCCAGGCAGCGGCGCGGCACCCAGTTCGACCCGCAGGTGGTGGACCTGTTCGCCGGGCAGGCCACGTCGCTGCTCGCGGGCCTGGACGAGGCGAGCAGCTGGGACGCGGTCATCGCCGCCGAGCCGGTCCCGAAGACCCCCGGAGCCCTGGGAGCGCGGCTGGACGGTCCTGAACTCGATGCCGCGCTCGAGGCCGTCGCCGATTTCGCCGACGTCAAGTCGCCGTACACCATCGGCCATTCGCGGGCCGTGGCCGATCTGGCCGCCGAGGCCGCCCGCCTGTCCGGGCTGAGCGACCAGGCCGCCACGCTGATCCGGCGGGCCGGCCTGGTCCACGACCTGGGGCGGCTTGGCGTGCCGAACACCGTCTGGGACAAGCGCGGCCCGCTCGGCCACGCGGAGACCGAGCGCGTCCGGCTCCACCCGTACCTCACCGAGCGCATGCTGATGTGCTCGCCCGCGCTCGCCCCGCTGGCCGCCGTCGCGGTGCAGCACCACGAGCGGCTGGACGGCTCGGGATACCCGCGCGGGCTGTCCGGCGGGGCGCTGAGCCCGGAGGGACGGATCCTGGCCGCCGCCGACTTCTACCATTCACGGACCGAGCCGCGGCCGCACCGGGACGCCTGCGGCGCCAGTGAGGCCGCCAGCCAGCTGCGGGCCGAGGCGCGGGCGGCCCGGCTGGACGCCGACGCGGTCACCGCGGTGCTATCCGCGGCTGGCCACCCGGCCACCCGCCGGCCGGCCAGGCCAGCCGGGCTGACCTCCCGCGAAGTAGAGGTCCTCCAGTTGCTGGCCCGCGGCCTGTCGAACAAGGAGATCGCCGAGCGCCTGGTCATCTCGCGCAAGACGGCCGGCCATCACGTCGAGCACATCTACGCCAAGACGGGCACCCCCAACCGGGCCCTGGCCAGCCTGTTCGCCGTCAGTCACGGGCTGATCCAGGACCCGCCTGACGGCGCGTTCAGGCCGGGAGCGGCTGGTATCCCGAGCACAGGACCCGCATCCACGTGATGCGCGGGCCATCGGTGAGGTAATAGGCCTGCTGCTCGACCAGGTAGTCATGGCCGGACCTGCGCACCCGCACCCGGTAGGCGACGTGCTCGCGGTCCAGGACCCGTCCGGCCGCCACTGAGCACAGTTCGGTGATGTCGTCCCCCTCGCCGAACCAATAGGCCAGGATGATCTCCTGTACCGCCTGCCCGGCGGATTCGGCCTGCCAGTGGCGTCCGGGCGTGAGGGCCTGGAAGTCGACCCGGTCGGCCAGCACCGCGCGCAGTGCGTCAGCATCCTTGACGGCCAGCGCCCGGGCGAACCGCTCGCCCGCGCTCGCCGTGCCCGCCGCCACGCCGTCAGTAGCTGAACGTGGTCGCGGGCTCATCGCCGATCCATTCCCATAGCGGTACGGTGCCGCCGAGTGTCGCGTTCTCCACCAGGGCCTCCTCGGCCAGGTGCCGGGCGTTGAAGCAGATGGGGCAGACCAGGAACCGGCCCCCGGCGGCCTCGTACCGTTTGACCAGCTCCGGCAGCGGCGGGCAGCCCTCGCAGGCCACGCCCTGCGCCACCCCCGCCGACGCGAGCCTGACCGCCTCCTTGGTCAGGAACATCAGGACCGGCCGTCCCTGCTCGGCCGCCCCCACCGCGACCAGGAACGCCACGGTCACCTTCTCCGGGTCCTCGAGACCCGTCGTCAAGCTGATAGCCGCCTTGCCCTTCATGCCAGCTCCTCTTCATGACTGCATCTCATGAACCGAGGATGGCGCGGCACCGATGACCGGCGCATGGGGCAGCCGCCCCATCTTTCCGGCGCCGTGCTCAGGCGCTCGATGACGGGGACGCGGAGGGACAGTCCGTGCCCGCGACGGCGAACAGGCCCTGCGCCGCCGTCTTGACCTGGCCGAGGGCGGCCGTCACGGCGGACACCGTGCTGGCGCCTGGGCTCGCGGTCAGGCTGCCGACCGCCGTCTTGAGCGTGTCGAGCGCGGCCTTGAGCGCGCTGGTCTGCGCCTGCCACTGGCCGCGCGCGTCGTTCACCAGTTTCGTCAGGGCGGCCTCGACGTTCGCAAGGTCGGAAGTGATCTCGCTCGCCACGCCCGCCTGCACCTTGACGTGCACGAGCTGGTCCAGCGAGGCCCGCAGGGCAGCCACGTCGGCACACAGGACCGAACTCGACGCCGAGGGCGACGCGGACGGAGAGGTGGCGGTGGAGGACGTGCCGCCCGGCGAGGTGCTGCCGGATGCGCATCCGGCCAGCAGCACCAGGCCGCACGCGGCCACGGCGAGCCTCCACCGGGAGGCTTTGGTCACGGTTCGGAAATTCATGGCGCCGCCAGGCTCCCGCGCGGACCGGCACCGGCGCCTCACCCGCAATGGGTTATTTCGGGAGCGGACGCGGGCAGGCTTGCAGCGTGGTGCTCCCGGTTCACGATCTCAACCCGCTGCGCCGTACTCCATGGGTCACCTACGCCCTGGTCGCGGCCAACGTCATCGTGCTCCTCCTCACCCCGGCGTCGCGTGCCTCGGTCACCGGCCCGTCCGCCCAGGCGCAGCTGTGCAGCCAGACGGCGTTCTACGACCACTACGCGGCGATCCCGCGCGAGCTGACCACGAACCACCAGCTTCTCCAGGTCGCGACCGGCCAGCCCGGGCCCAGGCCTGACACCTGCTACGTGAGCAGGCCCGCGTACCACAAGGAGCCGGCCCTGTCGGTGCTGTTCGCCATGTTCCTGCATGCGGGCTGGCTGCACCTGCTGGGCAACATGCTGTTCCTGATCATCTTCGGCAACAACATCGAGGACCGGTTCCGCAAGCTCCCGTACCTGCTGTTCTACCTGCTGTGCGGCTACGTCGCGGCCTACGGGTTCGCCTTCGCCAACCAGGCCTCGGTACAGCCCCTGATCGGCGCCTCCGGCGCGATCGCCGGCGTGCTCGGCGCCTACCTGGTGATCTACCCGCGGGCGAAGGTCTGGTCGCTGGTGCCGTTCTTTTTCTTCATCCCGGTACGTATCCCCGCCTGGCTGGTGCTGGGCTCATGGTTCGTCCTGCAGTGGCTTTACTCGGCCGGCTACGCCGCCTCGGGCGGCGGCGACGTGGCCTACCTGGCCCACGTCTTCGGCTTCATAGCCGGCCTCGTCATCGGCCTGATCGTCCGAGCCGCTTCCCCGCCTCCCAGGTACCCGGTCCACCCCCGCTACGGCTAAGCGCCGCTCGCAGCGAACAGCGCCGCCCGCGTGCATGGTCGCGGCTATCCTCGCGATCATGCCGACGCTGGCCGTCCTCGGCGCGGGGCCGAAGGGAATCGCGATCGCCGCGAAGGCCCGCGCGCTCACCGCCGCGGGTCTTCCCGCCCCGCGGGTGATCCTCATCGATCCGGGTCCGGTCGCCGGGAACTGGACCGGACACCAGGGCTACACCAGCGGCCTGCTGCCACTGGGCACGCCGCCGGAGAAGGACGTCGGCTACCCCTACGCCGGCAGCTGGGGTCCGCATTCAGCCGCGGTCACCGCGGCGATGGCGGAATACAGCTTCCAGCGGCACCTGATCGCCCGGGGTGCCTATGCCGACTGGGTGGACCGCGGCCGCCTGCGGCCCACCCACCGGCAGTGGAGTTACTACCTGCGGGACGTCGCCGACCGGGCCGAGGCCGAGATCGTCACGGCCGACGCGACCGGGATGGAGGTCGACGGCGAACGCTGGCGGCTGACGGTGGATCCAGGGGAGCCGCTCTGGGCCGACGGTGTAGTGGTCACCGGCACGGGACCGCCGATCCGCGTCCACGGCCAGCCGCATCAGCATCCCCGGGTCCTCGACGGGCGGAGCTACTGGCTGGCCGCGTCCGCGTACAAAGGCCACATGGCGATGAACACCTGCGTCATCGGCAGCGGCGAAACGGCGGCCGCGGTCGTAGTCAACCTGCTGGACAAGGCACACCGGCGGTCGGTTATCGACGTTGTGACCAGCCGCGGAGTCCTGTACTCGCGGGGCGAGAGCCACGAGGAGAACCGCTGGTACTCCGACCCGGGGGACTGGGCCTCGCTGGCCGAGGCGCATCGGCGCGAATTTCTCGCGCGAACCGACCGGGGCGTGTTCTCGCAGCAGGCCGAGGCTGTTCTCAACGCCTCGCGCGGCTTCCGTACGCTGGCCGGCCGGGCGGTGGAGATCGACGCGGGTGACAAGCAGGTCGTCGTCACCATCGAGTACGGTCACGAGCGCGAGCGCGTCGCCTACGACATGGTCGTCGTGGCCGTCGGCTTCCACGGCCGATGGTTCGAGACGCTGCTCGGAGACGAGGCGCGCGGCCGGCTCGGCCACGCCGAGGCCGGGGCCGGGCTCGAGCGGCGGATCGACGTCGACCTGTCCGTGGCCGGCCTGACCCCGCCGCTGCACCTCCCGGTCCTCGCCGGACTGGCGCAGGGGCCGGGATTCCCGAACCTGAGCTGCCTCGGCCTGCTCAGTGACCGCATCCTGGGCCGGCATGTCCTGTCCGGACCGCCGGCCCGCATCGAACTGAAACAGAAAGTGCGTGACCGAAGTGCCTGATGAGGCGTGGGAAAGCGACGACTGCGTGCACCGTACCGTGGTCCTGCCGACCGTCCTGGCCGAGCGGCTCGCGGCCCGGGCCGAGCAGCGTGGCCTGTCCGTCAGCGACCTGATAGCTGAATACGCCGAGGAAGGCCTGCATCGGGACGGTCCTGGCGACGTCTAGGGCCGGCTCCCCGCCGCCCCGGTATCCGGTCCACCCGCTACGGCCGAGGCCCCCGGCGGCATACCATGAAGGCGAGGCGGCTAGCCCGACGGCGGTGGCGTGACTGCAGATGGTGGCGTCCAGGTCAGGCCGAGCGGATCGAGCCTCTACCACGAGGGTTAGCGGATTCATGGATAACGCAACCTCGACGGCCGAACCTGAGCGGGCAAGACGGCCGCGGCTGGCCGCGGCTCCGCATCGGCACCTGCGGTCCCTGCTACCGCGCGGGTATTCCGGCTTCACCAGACGCCCGCCTACCGGTACCTCAAGCGGGTCCTGCAGGTGCTGCAGCACGCCCGAGGCGGGACGCGGTGGGTGCTCAAGAGCCCGCAGCATCTCGCCCAGCTGCCCGCGCTGACCGCAACCTTCCCGGACGCGACCGTTGTCATTACCCACCGCGACCCGGTGTCCGTAACGACTTCCATGGCGACCATGGCCGCCTACACCGCGCGCCTGCAGCTTGACGACGTTGACCCCATCGCCATCGGCCGCTACTGGTCGCAACGCGTCGAGCACCTGCTCAACGGGTGTGCGCGCGACCGCGACACTATCCCGGCCGCGCAGTCGCTCGACATCAGGTTCGGCGATTTCATGGCGGGCCAGTGGCAGACGATCGAGTCGATCTACGCGCACGCCGGCCAGCCGCTCCCGCCCAGCAGCCGCGCCCGGATCGAGCAGTTCCTGCGTGACCATCAGCGGGGCCGGCACGGCGCGATCGACTACCAGGCCGCGGCCCTGGGAATCGACCCAGAAAAGTGTGCGACGGCCTTCACGCACTACGCGAACCGCTTCGGGCTCACGGCGGGATTATCCCGAACGATCCCGTGCTTCGGCGGGAGTACGGCCGCTTCTGATCGCGTCGGCGAGGACGCTGATTGCCCAGGTGATGGCCGTGGTGGCGGCGGTGCCCTCCAGCTTCCAGGCGGTACGCAGGCGCTCGTAGGCGGGTATGTTCCACAGCACGTCCAGGACGGCGGCCGCCATTTCCCTGTCAGCGTCCGGCCACTGGCCGGCCGCCTCCGCGACGGCACGCACCAGGGCCTCCCTGCGGTTCAGGTCCACTTCTGCCAGGGCGGGCTGCGCTGGCACGTCATCCGTCCACCGGGTGACCGCGAAGGATGAGAGCGCCCCGTGCATCCGTGCCGTCACGCGGGCGACGTCACCCAGCGTCAGCCTTTCGTAAGTGGCCCCGCCGATGTCCTCCTGCAGCCTGGCCAGGATCGCGCCGTGCAGGTCCCGCTCGGTCGGGAAGTGACGGTAGACGGTCCGCGTCCCGACCGAGGCCCGGGCGGCGACGGCGGTGAACGTCAGCCCGCGCCAGTCCCAGACCGGGAGCTCGCGCGCCAGGGCCACGCCGGCGTCCACGATCCGCGCCCGCGTGCGTACGGTCTGCTCGCGGCGCACCGGGCTGTCGTACCGCCGTCTGCCCGGCTCGCCTCCCTCCATCGGACGAGAAGACAATTTCCACCTTTGGAGAACATAACTCTTGCCAGGGCCGCCCGCAGCGGCCATATTGATGGCAGTGTACTGCCGCTAAAAGCTGACGGTGCGACGGAGGACCGGATGGGGCCACACGACGAACTGATCGACGAGGCCAGGGCGGACACCGGGCTCGATGACTTCGGCGGCGCCTCCTTCCGGGAAGGTCTTGAGATCCTGGTCCGAGCGCTGCGGACCGAGGCGCGGCTCAGCGCGAGGGGCGACGTGGCGCTGCAGCAGATGATCGTCGGCAAGCTGGGCCAGCGGCTGCAGATCGAGGACTGGTACCGGCGGTACCCGGAGATCGGTGCGGAGGTCATCGCGGCGCCGCTGTTCGGGATGGGGCTGCCGCGGACCGGCTCGACGGCGCTGTCAGTGCTGCTGGCCCTGGATCCCGGCGTCCGGTACCTGGCCACCTGGCAGGCGGAGCGGCCGTGCCCGCCGCCGTCCATGGTGACCGGGCCCGACGAGCGGCTGGGGCTGGCGGAAGCCGAGCACGCGGAGCGGCTCGCGCACTCGCCCCGGCACGCCGCCCTGGTGCCCGGGAGCCCGTCCGGACCGGTGGAGTGCCTGCCGCTGCTGGCCATGGACTTCAAGTCAGCCCTGTTCAACGGCCTGGCCCGGGTCCCGTCGTACACGCGGTGGCTGCTGCACGAGGCCGACCACTTCTCGGCGTTCGAATACGAGAAACGGGTGCTGAAGCTGCTGCAGTGGGGCTACCCGGCGGTGCCGTGGCGGCTGAAGTCCCCGTCCCACGTGCAGCACGCGGAGGTTATCTCCGAGGTGTTCCCTGACGCCAGGTTCGTGATGACGCATCGCGACCCGTCCGACGTGATCGTGTCGGTCTGCGACCTGTTCGCCGACCTGTACTCGCGGTTCACCGATGACACCGACTGCCGCTGGATCGGCGAGTCCAACGTCGCGGAGTGGACGACCGGGATGCGGCGGGTGCTGGCGTTCAGGGACGGCGGTGCGGACAGCCGTTTCTTCGACATCGGCTTCCGGGCGATGCACCGCGATCCGGTCGGGTGCGTCACGGCCTTGTACGAGTGGCTGGGCGAGCCGGTCTCGGAGGAGTTCGGCGTCAGGATGCGCGAGTGGCGGGCATCCAGCGGGGAGCCGGAGCCGAACGCGCACCCAGAACCGGCGACGTTCGGCCTCGACCTCGGCCGGGTCCGGCCGCTGTTCGCGGATTACCTGACGCGGATGGCCGACTGGACCAGCAGCTAACTGAAAGGAATCGGCGAAGTGGAGATTGACCTAAGCGGAGGATTGCCCGAGCGGCGGGAGCGCTTCTTCGCCGAGCGGCCGGAGAATCCGGATATGCGGGACTCGGCCAGCATGTGGATCTTCGATGACCGCGGCGAGATCGCGATCCCGCGAGTCGGGATCGAGGCGCTGGCCAGGAACTGGGAGAGCCACGACTTCCAGCTCAACGTGTCGTTCGCCGACGGCCGGGTATTCCGCGCGCGGGAGCCGGGCGCGCCGCACCCGCCGCTCGACCCGTCTGGGCGGCCTCGGGTGCTGGGCGCCGGGCCCGTGGAGTTCCGCTGCGTCGAGCCGTACAAGACGTGGACCGTGTCGTATGACGGCGAGGCGGACGCCACCTCCGTCGGGGAGCTGATCGCCGGGAACGACGAGTCCCGCCGGACCCGTTTGGAGTTCCATGTCTCGGCGACGATGGCCGTGCCGCCATGGGAGCAGGGCACGCTGTCCACGGAGGCACGCGACCAGCTGGAGAACACCGGGCAGGGTGACCTGATGGGCCGCGGCGAGCGGATCGAGCAGCTGTTCCTGTCCGCCGGCGTACTCCGCGTCGACGGCGAGGAGCACGCGTTCAGCGGCTCCGGGCTGCGGATCAAGCGGCAGGGGACGCGACAGCTCGGCGGGTTCTGGGGGCACGCCTGGCAATCGGCGGTCTTCCCCTCTGGCCGCGCCTTCGGGTACATCGCCTACCCGCCCCGTACCGAGGACGAGCAGCCGTATAACGAGGGGTTCATCTACTCGCCAGGCGACGAGGCGCTCACCCCGGCCCGGGCCGTTTCCGTGCCGTGGCTGCGGGATCTTGTCGCTCGCGATGAGGACGTGTCCCTAGTGCTCGAGACACTCGGCGGACGGCAGGTCCCGATCAAGGGCACCACGTATGCGCCGACCCACGACCCGTTCCGCCGCCCGGAGTACCCCCGCTTCCCGGTGCTGTTCCAGGGCGGAGTCCGCTACGAGTGGGACGGCGAGGTGTCCTACGGCATGCTGGAGCGCTCATCCATGCGCGACCGGATCAGCTGGCCGGTGCAGGCCTGGCCGCCTGCCCGGTCCGGTGGAGGGAACCGTCCGTGAGCCTGCGCTTCATCTACGACTACCCGGTCATCAACGGCACCGAGATCGACATGCTCGCCGCCGGCCCGATCGACGAGGTCGCGGTCCGCGCCGAGGAGTCCGGCTTCGACGGCTTCGCCCTGACCGACCACCCGGTCCCGGGCGCACGCTGGCTCACCAGCGGGGGGCACCAGGCGCTCGACCCGTTCGTCGCGCTCGGCTTCGCCGCCGCGGCCACCACCAGCCTGCGCCTCCTCACCCACCTGGCCGTCGCCCCCTACCGCAACCCGTTCATCCTGGCCAAGGCGGCGGCGACGGTCGACAAGCTGTCGGGAGGCCGGATGATCCTCGGCCTCGGCGCCGGATACCACAAGACCGAGTTCTTCGCCCTCGGCGTCGACTGGGAGCAGCGCAACGCCCTGTTCGATGAGGTCCTCGACGTGCTCCCGCTCCACTGGTCGGGTGAGCCGTTCTCCTGCCAGGGCCTCAACTTCGAGGCCCGCGACGTGATCGGCCGGCCGCGCCCCGTCCAGGACCCCATCCCGATCTGGATCGGCGGCAACTCGACGCTCTCCCGCCGCCGCGTCACCGAGAAGGCCCAGGGCTGGATGCCGCTCCTGGGCTCTGAGCAGCTCCACGCCACGACCCGTACTCCTCGGATCAGCACCCAGGACATGGCGGCCATGATCGCCGAGATCCGTGACAACGCCGCCGCCGCCGGCCGCACCGGCCAGATCGAGCTCCTCTACTCCTACCAGGACCACTCCCTGGCGGCCGACCCGAGCTCAGGCGCCGACCGGCACCGGGAGGCGTTCGCCGAGCTCGAGAAGATCGGCGTCACCTACGTGAACGTGTCCAGCCCCACCCGCACCACAGCAGAAACGCTCGGCTTCATCGAGGCGTTCGGCTCCACCTATCTCACCGCCTCGGCCCGGAATGCCGGCTTGCCGCCATGCGGTCGAGCCAGCCGATGAGCTCGGCGATGATCTCATCGCGGTTGGTCTCGTTCAGGATCTCGTGCCTGGCGTCCGGGTAGGTGCGGACGGTCACGTCGGTCAGGCCCGCGGCCCGGTACCGGTCGGCCAGCGGGGTCAGCAGGGCCAGGCCGCCGTTGACCGGGTCGGCTTCGCCGACCGCGATGTACAGGGGCAGGTCCGGCCGGATCGCGGCGACCTGGGCCGGGTCCGCCCCGCGCCGCGCGCCGGCGAACATGGCCCGGGCCGAGCCGGTGTCGATCCCGAAACCGCACCGCGGGTCGGCCACGTAGGCGTCGACCGTGGCCTCGTCGCGGGAGAGCCAGTCGTAGTCGGTGCGGGCGGGGGCGAACGGCGCGTTGAAGGCGGACAGGTCGATCGGCTGGTCCAGGTCGAGGGCGCCCTCGAGCAGGTCGATCGCCGCCGTCCCGGTCAGCACCACGCCGTCCGCGTCGGCGCTGTGGTCGAACAGGTACTGCTGGACGGCGAACGACCCCATGCTGTGCCCGAGCAGGACGAGCGGCAGGCCGGGATGCTCGGCCCGGATGTGCGCGGAGAGCAGGCCGATGTCATCGACTAGCCCGGCCCAGCTGCCCTTCCCCAGGTCGCCGAGCGCCTTGGGATCAGCGCTGGCGCCGTGGCCGCGATGGTCCTGGGCGTAGACCACGAAACCGGCGTCGTTCAGCGCCTTGGCCACGTGCTCGTAGCGCTGCGCGTGCTCGCCCATACCGTGCGTGAGCTGCACCGCGGCCCGCGGCTGCCCGGCCGGGTCCCACCGGTAGGCGGCGATCTTGGTACCGTCCGCTGACGTATAACTGAAGGTGCTCGATGGCATCGGCAACTCCTCCTCGCGTGGGAAAATCTAGGTTAAAAAATCGCTGGTGACAAGAGTTCCGAGTGCGCAGCAGGCCGGGCTGCTGGATACCGAAGACTTCGCCGAGGGGGTCGCCGCCTTCGGGGAGCACCGCCCGCCTGTCTCCAGGGGTCGGTGATATTCTAATTCGCATTAAGGAGCCTGGGAGAGGGAGGCTATGGCAGGGCTGGATTACGGAGGCCTGATCCAGCCGGACCGGGTGCACGGCTCGCTCTACACCGACCCGCGGATCTTCGCCGACGAGCTGGCCCGGATCTGGTACCGGACCTGGGTCTACGTCGGCCACGAGAGCGAGGTTCCCGAACCGGGTGACTACGTGCGCAAGACCCTCGGCCTGCAGGACGTCATCATGACCAGGGGCGCCGACGGCGCGGTCCGGCTGCTGCTCAACCGGTGTGCGCACCGGGCCAACCTGGTCTGCGAGGCCGAGCGGGGCAACGCCAAGTCCTTCCGCTGCCCGTACCACGGCTGGACCTACAAGAACACCGGCGAGCTGATCGGCTTCCCGTTCAACCAGGGCTACGGCGGCAAGGGCACGATCGAGTCCGAGCTCTCCCTCGCTCCGGTGCCGCGGGTTGACTCCCATCAGGGCTTCGTGTTCGGCAGCATGGCCGCGGACGGCCCCGGCCTGGCCGAGCACCTGGGCGAGGCGGCCGGCGAACTCGACCGGCTTGCCCGCCTGTCGCCGGAAGGTAAGGTCGAGCTGACCGCGGGCTGGCTCAGGCACCGCACCTGGGCGAACTGGAAGCTGCTGGCCGAGAACGAGACCGACGGCTACCACCCGCAGTTCGTGCACGGCTCCATCTTCAGCGTCACCCAGAGCCCGATCGGCGCACTGTATAGCGATAAATCGACAGCGGTGACCAGGGATCTGGGGCAGGGCCACAGCGAGAACGACCTGCGGCCCGAGTTCCGCCGGGCCGGCGAGCCCATGCGCTGGTTCGGCACGACCGAGGCGCGGGTCCCCGGCTACGTGGCCCGGATGCGCGAGGCCTACGGCCAGGCCGCCGAGCAGATCCTGGTCGAAGGCGCCCCGCACGTCATGGTGTTCCCCAACCTGTTCGTGGCCGAGATCCAGGTCTTCGTCATCCAGCCGGTGTCGGCGGGGGAGTGCGTGCAGCACTCGACCGCGGTGCAGCTGGCGGGCGCGCCGGAGCTGAACCGGCGGATGATCTCCCAGTCGGTCGGCTCGGTCGGGCCGGCCGGGATGCTGCTGGCCGACGACACCGAGATGTACGAGCGCAACCAGCGCGGCG
>Ga0070714_100002823_pt1 | contig 12815 bp, 14 predicted proteins | sample LARL83metaG_FD_65450 | JGI IMG/M metagenome (GOLD analysis project Ga0070714, IMG submission 65450) | Corn, switchgrass and miscanthus rhizosphere microbial communities from Kellogg Biological Station, Michigan, USA - LAR L8-3 metaG | ecosystem: Host-associated > Plants > Roots > Rhizosphere ... | reverse complement strand
GCTTCAGCTTGTGGGGATCGTATTGGGCCAATCGGTATATGTGGCTGCGGTTGTGGGGGCCCGGCCGGGTAGCGGTTCAGTCCGTGTTCGACCGGATGGAAGGGGAAAACGGCAATATTACGAACTGCTCGTCGGCCACCGAGCGGCGCTGGTAGGGTTAACCCTTTTCGGCGACACTTTTCGGCGACTCGCTTGACCCTGGGCCTGAAGCCCTTTATAATCAATATTTAGAAGACTCATTGTGAGTGACGCTTCCGGGTAACTTATGACCGAGCGCGAAATCGACATCCTGCACTCGATTGTCGAGTCGTATATCCAGACCGGCGAACCTGTGGCCTCGCGTACAATCGCACGCCACCGGAAGGACAACCTCAGCCCGGCTACCATCCGCAATACTATGGCCGATCTTTGCGATGGCGGATACCTATCGCAGCCACATACTTCGGCGGGGCGCGTGCCGACCGAGAAAGCTTTCCGCAGTTACGTGCAGTCCTTGGCGCGGAGCCGGCTGCTCATAGCGGAATTGCAGCGTCTACGAAATGAACTGGGCCTGATGAATACGATGGAAGCGCGGGTGGAACGCTCCTCGCACATGCTGATGGAGATGACCAGCAGCGTCGGCATCACCGCCGCGATTCCGACATCCAGCCAGACGCTGGATCAAGTGGAGCTGATCGGATTAGCGGACCAGCGCGTCCTGATGGTGGTAGTCACGCGTGACCGCATGGTGCACAATCGCGTGGTGTCGCTGGGCGAACCCGTTTCCCAAGACGAGCTGGGCTCGATTCGCAATTACCTGAATCGAAATTTCAGCGGCTGGACGCTATCGGAGATCCACGCCGAATTGAAACGCAGGTTCGAGCAGCAAAGCGCGGCTTACGATGAGTTGCTCAAGAAGCTGACACTGCTGTATTCGAAAGGCCTGCTGGATATTGATTTCGCGCCCGAAGTTCATTTGGAAGGCGCCAGCAATCTGGTCGGGCTGGATCTGCACCTTACGCGAGAGAAGCTGCGCGAGCTCTTTCACACGCTCGAAGAAAAGAAAAGGATATTGCATCTGCTCGACCGTTTTCTGGAACAGCCTGCGGGCGAGCTGGCTGTCCACGTGGGCTTGGGCGACGTCCATCCCAGCATGCGGGAACTATCGCTAATTGGAGTTTCGATTCCACTGACGGGCGGCGTGTCCGCCAAGATAGCGGTGCTCGGATCCATGCGAATGAACTATGGAAAAGCGATGTCGGCGGTCTATCACGTAGGACAGGCATTTCGAGGCCTGCCAGAATAGCATCGCGGGCGCGTCGCCGCTGGCCGCGATTATAAACCGCCCAAGATTATAAACTGAAGGTATGAACCCGAAAGAGCCGCTGGTCGATTCCAGCGAATCCAGCCAGCCCTCCGGAGTAGCCGATCCTCCCAATCAAGGGTCGGCGGCATTGGAAGCGGTTACCGCGGAGCGCGACCGTCTGGCAGAGGAGAAAAATGATTTGACGGATCGGCTGCTGCGCCGGCAGGCGGAGTTCGATAATTTTCGCAGGCGGGCCGAACGTGAGAAGGCGGACGTGCTGGAATATGCCAATACCGAAACGGTTCGCGCTATCCTGCCGATTCTGGATGATTTTGAGCGTGCCCTGAAAGTGGAATGTACCGGGAAAGAGTACGCGCGTGGAATGGAACTGATCTACCAGAGGCTGTTGGATGGACTAAAGAAGTTGGGCCTGGAGCCGATTAGTGCGAAGGGACTGAAGTTCGATCCTAACGTGCACCATGCCGTCGACATGGTGGAAACCGACGAGGTGGAGGATCATACGGTGCTGGACGAATACCAGCAAGGGTACAATTTCCGGGGACGACCGCTGCGGCCGGCGATGGTAAAGGTAGCAGTGAAAAAACAATGAACGCCACCAAGCGCGACTATTACGAGGTCTTGGGAGTCAAGCGCGATGTCGACCTCTCGGGCTTGAAGAACGCCTACCGTGAGTTGGCGAAAAAGTATCATCCCGACCGGAATCCGGAACAGGAAGCGGAGGATAAATTCAAAGAGGCTTCCGAAGCATACAGCATTCTCAGCGATCCGCAGAAGCGCGCCGCCTATGATCGTTATGGCCACCAGGGTCTGCAGGGCTTAGGCGGCAATCAGGGCTTCGATCCCAACAATTTCACAGACTTCAGCGACATTCTGGGCGATCTGTTCGGATTTGGCGATCTGTTCGGGGGCGCTGGACGTCGGGGTGGCGGACGCAGCCGTTCGCAACGCGGCGAAGATCTGCGCTATGACCTGGAAATCAATCTGGAAGACGCCATTCGCGGACTGAGTGTGGATATCCAGGTTCCTCGCATGGAGGTCTGCTCCCGCTGTCAGGGAAGCGGCGCGGAGAAGAATGACGGGCTGGTTAGTTGCCCCATGTGCCATGGCCGTGGCGAGGTGATTTACCAGCAGAGCTTTCTGCAGATCCGCAGGACCTGCGGGCAGTGCGGCGGGCGTGGCCAGATTATTCGCCGCCCATGCACGGAGTGCCGCGGCGAGCGTTACGTCCGGACGGAGCGCAAGCTGAAGGTCAATATTCCAGCCGGCGTCGATACGGACACGCGCCTGCGGTTGACCAATGAAGGACAGCCGGGCGGAAACGGCGGGCCGGCGGGCGATCTGTACGTCGTAGTGAAGCTCAAGGAGCACCCGATTTTCGAACGTAGCGGCGACGACCTGCATTGCACCATCCCAGTTAATATTGCGCAAGCGGCTTTGGGCACCGAAGTGAGTCTGCTGACTTTCGACGGCTTGGAGTCGGTCAAAGTGCCGGAGGGCGCCCAGACCGGGTCTCGCATCCGGCTCAAGAACCTGGGCGTGCCTAAGCTGCAGGGGAGCGGTCGCGGCGACCTGTACGTGAACATTGATGTTCGGATTCCGAGCAAGCTTACACGTGAGCAGCGCAAGCTTTTCGAGCAATTGCGCGAGACCTTGCCCGCCGAGAACGAGCCTCACGAAAAAGGGATCATCGACCGGGTCAAAGACTACTTCATGTAGCGACTGAGTTGGTTCTGCCGGTGCGCTCCAGCCAGCCGCGAAACATGCGCGTGAAGGCCTGGACTTCGGGCGATTCCCAAAGTTCTTCGACCGTGCATCTCATCTTGCGCCGCCAGTTGGGGTATTCGGCGGTGGTCCCTGGCAAGTTCTGCTGCTCGGTTTCTTTTAGCAGATCTTCATGGTTCAACACCATCAGCTTGGATGGCGTGGATGCGAGAATGCCCACGATGGCGTTGTGCAATTCTCCGGTGAGGTCGGGAACGTCGTTGCAATTGCGGGGGAACCAGTCTGGAAGTAGCTTGAGGTCCGTAAGCAGGTCGAGCAGCTTTTGCTTTTCGCGCGCGCGGTCAGCCAGCATCTGGCGGTAGGTTGCGTCATCGGGCAGCAGGCCCGCGCCCCGCCGCGCTTCGATGTCGCGTCCTAACCAGAATCCGGCCAGGGTTGGTAAATCGTGCGTAGTTGCCGAGACGAGGGCATCCAGGGGATATTCTTCGGGCTTGCGCATGCGGCCATTCCGGTCCTGCTCGAAGTACAGCAAACGATAGCTGAGAATTCCGAAGCGGTGCAGCGCTTCCCGGACTTCGTCCGGAACAGTTCCCAGGTCCTCACCCACGATCAATACTTTATTCCGCACGCTTTCCAATGCCAAGATTCGGAGCAGGTCTTCGTGCCGGTCGCGCACATAGGTTCCTTCCAAAGCTTCCATGCCGTCCGGAATCCAAAACAGGTGGAAAAAGCGCATTACGTGATCGATTCGGAGCGCGCCGCCATGGCGAAGGTTTTTGCGGATCGACTCGGCGAACAACCGATAGCCGTCCTGATAATGCCGGTCGGAATTGGGCGGCGGGAAGGCCCAATCCTGACCCTTGGGCGAGAAGCCATCCGGCGGGGAGCCTACCCGGGATCCGGAAACGAAGAAGGAGCGGTGTGCCCATAGATCGGCGCCGAAACGATCGGTGGCGAGGGCGAGGTCGTGATACAGTCCGATGCTGAGGCCGCGCCTCTGGGCTTCCTCCTGCGCCGCAGCGAATTGTTGATCGAGCTGCCATTGAACGTATTTGTGAAAGAGCACGCTGCGCCAATGCTTCTGAGCGTACTCACGGGTCGCGGCCGATTCCGGATCCTGATACTGTTCGGGCCAGGCGGGCCAATTCCAGACGTCGGGGTATTGCTTGTGAAGCGATTCATCCAAGGCGGAATGGACCGCGAAGAGATGTAGCAGGCCGCCCTCGCGCTGAATGTAATCACGGAACTCGCGCGCGCGTGGTGTGTCTTCGGCCCAGTCGCTGAGGAAGACGCGAAACAGCAATTTCAGGAAGCGCATCTTCAACCGGTGGACCCGTTCGTATTCGACGAACTCGGCGGAGCGAAGCGCCTGAATCTCGGTCTGCAGGGCGGGCGAGTTGAGCAGGGCTGCAGGTTGGGGCGAAGACCGGAACTCATCAATCTGCTCCAGATCGAGATAGATCGGATTACGGTAGAAGATCGAGTTGGGCAGATAGGGGCTGGTGTTATAGGGTTGCCGATTGGCGATGGCATGCAGCGGATTCAGCGCGACGAAGGTTGCTCCCGTTTGTTCGGCCGTCCAGGCGACGAAAGCTTTGAGATCGGTGGTGTCCCCGCATCCCCAATTCCGTTGCGAACGAACTCCGTATAGACTGATCGCGATGCCGGCGGCGCGGCCGGAGATGAGCCACGGTGGCTGGTAGGCGCGCTGGGGACAAACGATCAATCGAGTCGGCTCAGCTGGTTGGCCGCCGATTTCGATCGAAAGCTGGTGATAGCCTAGCGGGAGATCCTGGGGTACGGTGATTCGCTTGCGAACGAAGGTCCTTCCCCGCAGCGATATTTCCTGCGCGATTTCGAGATCGGCCAGCGAACAAGCGATCTCCAACGTGGTCCCCTGTTCGGTTCGAATCCTGATTACGGCCGGAAGATTTGTCTGCTCGGCTGTCAACGAGACTGCGATTTGGTGGAACTGGTCATCCTTGGTAAGAACCAGAGTTGAAGGAAGCGGGCGCTGCCACTCTCGCCAGGAGCGCTCTTCAAGGGCATGTTCGAGAGACGTCGGCGAGCTGGTATCCACACCTAGTGATCCGAGGATGGCGGTCTGAGTGTCGACAGAGGAGTGATGCTGCTTTCCCCATACGTCCCAATAATCGGTTTCAATGCCGCAAGCCTGGGCTGCTTGGGCGGGTTGCCGACCATCGGCGATATCTGCGGTGGGAGCGCCTTCTGGTATTTCGCCCATGTGATAATAGGATCGTGGACGAAGAGGTCAAGTTTCAACCCAGTCTTCCGAGCGAGCTTTTCGCGCGCATCGACAACGAAGACGTTGTGGACGGCTCCGAGGGCATTATAACAACCACGCTCGACAAAGCTATTAACTGGGGGCGCAAGAACTCGATCTGGCCGATGTCGTTCGGCCTGGCATGCTGCGCTATCGAGATGATGTCGATGATCGGGTCGCGCTTTGACATTTCCCGTTTCGGCGCGGAGGTAATGCGCGGTTCTCCGCGGCAATCCGACCTGATGATCATCGCCGGCCGGGTCTCCAACAAGATGGCGCCAGTAATCCGGCGTTTGTACGAGCAGATGCCCGAGCCGAAGTGGGTGATTTCGATGGGGGCATGCGCCACGTCCACTGGTGTCTTCAGCAACTACGCTCTGATCCCGGTGAACCAGGTAATCCCGGTGGATGTATACGTTCCGGGGTGCCCTCCGCGGCCGGAGCAGCTAATTTACTCGATCATGATGCTGCAGACGAAGATCGAGAACGAAAAGGGAACCATCAAGAAGGTTCTGAACTTGGCCTGAGCGCTCGTTTGTGGTTGTTTTCGGGTAAGTCACGTCCCTCCTCAAGCTTTCTCCAGCGCTACCGATAAGCATGAACAAAGGCGTTTATACCTTTTCGGAAAGGTTTGAGATGGAAATATCTTCTGTCCAGCCGAATGTCACGCCGTCTACGCAAGCGCCGCCAGTTGCGGCTGCAGAGGCCGCTCAGCGAAGAGAACTGATTCAAGCCGCCAAGTCGGTGAACGAAAGTGGGCTTCTCGGCCACAATCAGCTTGTATTCCTGATAGACCGCGCCACTCACAAGCCCGTCATCCGGGTGGAGGATCCGGAGACTCATGAAGTGGTGCTACAACTGCCGCCGGATTACGTGCTGCGGTTGGCGCAAGACTTACAAAATGGCTGAGTACAATTAATCTCGCGCGCTGCCGATACGTAGGTTAGAATGCGCAACAAACGCTACCAAGAATCCCTGGACGATGAAATTCTGACTGCCGATCCCGTGCGGCTAATTCAAATGCTCTATCGTGGAGCTGTCGATTCGATCACCACCGCTCGCCGATATTTGAAGTTGGGTGACATCCGCGCCCGTTCAGGCGCGATCAGCAAAGCAATGGCGATTGTGACGGAACTTTCGCTTTCACTGGATCACACCACGGGCGGCGATTTGAGCAAGAATCTAGCTGAATTGTATGCCTATGCCGAGAAGTTGTTGATTCAGGCCAACCGGGAACAGTCTGACCCGCCGCTGGCTGAGGCAGAGCGTCTGTTATCCACCTTGCTGGACGCTTGGGAGAGCTGTATCGCTGCTAACATGCCAGCGGAGACAAATGAGACGAGCCCAGAAGACCGCACCGCCTACCGGCCGGTCAGTTGCGCTTACTAAGCTTATTCGCGGGTGTGATGGTCGATTATGGCCTTGGCCACCGCTTCGGCGGGCACCTCGTACTTACCGGATTGCACTGCGAGCCGAAGCTGCTCCAGTCGCTGTGGATCGCCAGTAGAAAGCGCCTGCGCCATCTGAGACACCTCAGCCTGATCCGTGCCGCGAGCGGCCTTTGGATCTTTCTCTAACGCGCGCTTTTCGGCGGCTTGTTCTGTTTTCCCGGTCTCTTGAGTGAGAGGGGCGCGATTCAGATCATCGATTCGCATTCTTTGCCAATCCTGTTATTACCATCTTAGCGATTCCTAGTCCTCCGCTGCTGGCCAAGGCCTGAGCGAACTGCTGTTCTCCGAGTTCGATCATAGTCGAATTCTCCTCGCTGTCCTCGGCGCCGTCAGCCCCGCCGCCGGATGTTTCGCGCGCCGATTTCATCAATTGAGCCAGCAGTAGAGCCTCAAAATCCGTTGCCGCTTGCCGGATTTTTGCGGGGCTGTCCTTTTTCGCCGAACTGGTCGACAAGGAGGGCTGGGTTATGGAATAAGAAAGCAGGGGCTCAATCGACATGAGTTTAGATAACCTCCAGTTCGGCGTCGAGCGCTCCGGCGACCTTGAGATTCTGCAGGATCGCGATGATATCGCGCGGCGTCGATCCGATGGCGGTGAGCGCCCTTACGAGTTCTTCGACGCTCGAACCTTGCTTCAGCACAACATTGCGGGCCTGTTCTTCCTTGGCTGTAACGGTGGTTTGCGGCGTAACAGTAGTCTGACCGGGGGACAGCGCTGCTGGCTGCGAGGTGATGAAATTGGTCTGGATTTCCACCGTCAGCGTGCCATGCAAGATGGCCACGGGAGCGATTCGAAGGTCCTTTCCCATTACGATTGTGCCGGTGCGCTCGTTAATTACGATCCGGGCCGGGCGGTCTGTTTCGACAGTGAGGTTCTCGATCTCTCCCAGAAACCCCACGACGTTTGATTTGTAAACTGGTGGCGTATCCACCGAGACTAACGCCGAATTCTCGGCGCGCGCCGGTTCCGCGCCGTCGTTTCCGAACTTCTTGTTGATAACGTCTGAGATCCTGGCTGCCGTTGTGAAATCGGCCTGCCGCAGTTGAAGCTTTATGTGCCGCGCGGGCGTGACCGAGGGTGCTAGTCTCTCGATGATGGCCCCGTTGGGGATGCGGCCCGCAGTGGGATGGTTCACTGTTCGGGTGCCGCCGCCGCCGCGGCCCGCCACAAAGCCGCCCGTGATCACCGAGCCTTGTCCTGCCGCGTATACCTGGCCATCCGGACCCTTCATGGGCGTTAGCACCAGGACGCCACCTTGGAGGTTTGTGGAGTCACCGATCGCAGCCACGGAAATATCGAGGCGTGTTCCCGGTTGACCGAAGGGTGGCAAATCGGCGGTTACTAAAACGGCCGCCGTATTTCTCACCAGAATTGCGGTCGGAGATACCTGGATGCCCATACGCGCCAGGAGGTTTGTAAGGCTCTGTGACGAGAAAACGGTTTGTCTTTTGTCACCAGTGCCGTTCAAGCCCACGACCAGGCCGTAGCCAACTAACTGGTTGTCGCGCACTCCTTCAATGGACACCAGATCCTTGAGGCGCGTTCCAACGGGCTCCGCCCGGAGCGAAACTAGCGCGAGCAAACCGAGTGAGGATCGGAAGGTCATAGGTCAGAAGGGAAGCAGCCCCAGCAAGATTCGGTATAAGAAGAAAGGTCGCTTAACGGCATCGTTCACCACGCCCCGGCCATTTACTAGGATCTCCATGCGGGCCACGCGATCGGAGGGAATCGAGTTTACCGGGCTTAGGTCATCCGGCCGGATGATGCCCCGCACCGTGATCACCTGCTTCTCGGAATTGATGGCGATTTCCTTCTGGCCCTGGACCACCAAGTTGCCGTTCGGCAGGACATCGGTCACCTCGGCTGTCACGGTGGTGGTGAGCGTACTGTTACGTGAAGTCGTTCCCTGGCCTTGCAGTTGTTGATTGTTGGTGGCACTTGCAAGATTCGACAGCGCGCCGGCGACGCTCTTCGGCCCGAACAAGGAAGCGACTGACGCTTTGACGTTCGATTTTCGGGAAGTGTTTGTCCCACCAGTAGAAACAGCCGAAGAAGTGTCAGAGACAATGATCGTGACCAGATCGAAAGTCTGGCTGGCTCGTACGTCGCGAAAGCCATCCGCTAAGCGCCCGCCGGCAGTATACAGCGAACCTGGCGACGCGTTGGAAGCTTGGTGCGAGCGCCGGTTGACATCCTGGGCATACTGCTCCAGCGAGGGTTTTTCTTGCGCCGTCGGCTTCTTCTTCGCGGCAGCCGTCGCCACAAACGCAACGATGCAGAGTGCAACAAAGCAATATTTCGTCATGTTAAGCTCCGGGCGTTGAGCGCATTATGGCTTTGCCTTTTTCCTCGACAACGGCGCGAAAGTTCTTGCCGGTAGAAGGGCTATGGACCAGGATGCTCTCACCCTTTTTCCCGGACGATTGGGCGATCGTATCCAGCGAACGTCGCCGAGCCGTCGATCACACTTACCTGCACTTTGTCACCTTTGTAGATATCCCGCGGTTCGTCGAGCGCGTTGGGAGCAAATCCCTGGCCAGCTGAAATAGTTCGCCGCGCGATCTTACCGATGATGCTTTCGCGAGAAGCCCGAGATGGTTCAACAAACGGAAACTGCCGCTCATGCACTTCTTTGATCTGCTCAGCACCGATTACCGCTCCCAGAGCGATATCCTGGGCCGCAACCACCACGACTCGGTCCACTGAGAGCTTGACCTTGGCCCAAACCATCACGCTGCGCTGGCCATCGTAAACGAGGCGGCCCCTCCAAACCACAGGGCTATTCGGGGCCTCGAGAGTTGGTTTGTTTAACCCGGCGCGCCGGAATTCCAACCTTCCCAGGGGCGCTGGCTGTTCGCTAAATTCGATGAGTTCCAACTCCGCGTTGGCAGTGTTTAGTGCAGCGACCAAAGCTGCCTGCATGTCTTCACGGGAAATAGGTCGGACCAAACGTTCGACGCATACGCCGGGCATCGGGCCGCCGAGGACCAGAGTTAAACCATGCCGCTGTGCGAGGAGGGTGAGTTCCCGGGCCGAAAGAATCCGCTGTGTTCCCGGCAGCGGGGAAAAGCCAAGCGGTGTGTCGGGATCCAGTTCCTGAAGAAACGGAACAGCATCACGCAGGTCGCGGACCGTGATCTGGCCGGAGGAGACCGCCAAGCAGCCGGCTCGAGCGAGTGCCGCTAATAGGACCGAGATCAAGATGGTCTTCATGCCGTGACGTTGTTGACCTGCTGATACATCTGGTCGGCGGCCTTTACCACTTTGGAGTTGGCCTCATAGGCGCGCTGGCTGACGATCATGTTGATGAACTCTTCCACCACACTGACATTCGACCCTTCGACATAGCCCTGCATCAAGGAGCCCAAACCCTCCTGACCTCCCGGATTGCCGATGGTCGGGTCACCGGAGGCGTCGGTTTGCAAGAAGAGGTTGTTCCCGATGCTGTTGAGGCCCGCGGGATTCGCAAAATTCGACAGCTGAATCTGTCCCGCCACCTGTGCGGCGGTTTGGCCGGGCTGCGTGTAACTGACGGTGCCATCGGGAGCGATGGTAATGCTTTGAGACTGTGCCGGGATTGTGATCTGGGGCTCGAGCGGGTCGCCGTTCGCGGTCACGACATTGCCATCGCGATCAAGCTGGAATCCTCCATCGCGCGTATACGCGACTTCGCCGGTCGGCCGCCGGATCTGGAAGAAGCCTTTTCCTTGAATAACCAGGTCCAGGGGGTTACCCGTCTGCTGAAAGTTTCCCTGGGTAAAAATGATTTCGTTGGAGGCCGGGCGTGTGCCGAGCCCCAGCTGCAGGCCGCTGGGTACGATAGTTTGTGAGCCAGCCGCGGCACCCGGCTGCACGTAGCTCTGGTAAAGCAAATCCTGGAACTGCGTGCGCCTCATCTTGAAACCATTGGTGTTTGCGTTGGCGAGATTGTTGGCGATATTGTCAACGCTCATTTGCTGGGCCGCCATGCCGCTGGCTGCGCTATAGAGTGCTCGAATCATTGTTTAACCTCAGAGTTCAGTCTTGGTGCCATGCTCAAATTGTTTCTGCACATTACTGGGCCACCCGCGCGACCTCTTCCACCGCGCGCCGGTTCATATCAGCGCCAATCGCGAGGGCTTTCTGCAGTGTTTCGAACTGCCGCAAGATATTCACCAGCCGAACGGCCGACTCGGCGGGCTGGGAATTGGCCGCTTCGAGCTTGCCCTGGTGGATTTCGGCCTGCGGGCCTGAAATTGGTGGCATCGTGGAAATGTCCGTCCGGAAATAATTATTGCCACGCTTGGAGAGTGCAGCAGGATCGGGAAAGTTCACTACGGCGATCTGAGCCACGTCCTGACCGTCCTGCCGGACCGTGCCGTCCGAACCGATTTCCACGGGCCGGGTGTTGTCGACGAGAACCGGCTTCCCGTCCTGGCCTTGGATTTTGTGGCCGTCTTGCGTCTCGATTTCTCCCTTTAGCGAGAGCCGGAAACTTCCATCCCGCGTGAACACGGGGCCGTTGGGAGATTGGGCAGCAAAAAAGCCTTGGCCATTGAGTGCAAGATCGAGCGGGTTACCGGTGGGCGTCAGCGAGCCTTGGGTGAAGTCGGTCCATTGGCGCTCTATCACTGGAAGAGCCGTAGGACTAGTGCCGAAGGGAGAATCGGCTGCCTCAGCTGTCAGATACAAACCATAAAACTCACGATCCGCTTTGAAACCCGGGGCGGAAGCGTTGGCGATGTTGTTGGCGAGCATATCTAGGCTTTCGAGCCTGGCTCGAATTCCACTGGCTGCCGCGCTAGTAAGAGGATCCATAGCGAACCGGTCGTCCGGGGCTGTGAGAGCAATTGATGGGCCGCGAGCGATTCCTCTCCTATTCATGCGAAATCGGGCGATGAGGGCGTTATGGACGGAATGACGGCGCCAAAAAAGTGTCAGAACGGGATTGGTGCCATTTCTGTATCGCTAATACTTCCGTTAACCCCATGAGTTTTCGGGAAGCGGAGGTGGCCCGCCACATGCTTTCTAGCAAGCCGTGAATGTGACCGGCATCGAACTCGCTCCTACGCCGCTGAGCAAACCGAGCCGAACTCTCGTTGGAAGTATCCCAGGCCTACGGCTTCCTGGCAGCGAGTTGGGCGCGTTTCTATCCTTAGTGACTGGTCTTGCAGAGAAGATTCCCGTCACCGCTCCGAGCCAGATGGATGTCGCTCCTGCCTTCCCGTCCAACTCTGATGGCAAAGGCGCCCCAAGCAAAGATAAAGGAAGCAATTCAACTCGTGACTTAAAAGACTTAAGCGCCTTGGGCAAATCAAGCAGCTTATTAAACAAAGACAAGAAGAACGAGCAGGCAGATTCGGTTGTTCTTCCACCGCCGGTCGCCCTGCCTCAGGGACCGGCCGTCTTGATTGCGAGTGCGACAAATGTTTACGAAGTCCCAAGTCGTGGGCCGCAGTCGAGAGTAGAGAGTGAACAGGTCACATCGAGTGGAAACAAAGGCGATAGCGGCGCGACGCACTCCTCCGATGCTCAACGTGTGCCTTTGGCCTCGGCAAGTCTGCCTGTGACTACGCTTGGGGTGGACGTCGCCTTCGCTCTCCGTTTGACACCGGTCGTTTCGGAAGCCAAGGACTCTTCTCAAGCTGATATGTCATCCGCGCAATCAGTGGTTGTCAAGTTCACTTCGATCCCGACTCCGGAACCAGTCCAACTTAATTTGAATCAGAGCTCCGCAATCACGAACGAAGTGTCCGGCACCACGCTCACAACACTTAAGGATTCGTTTTCCAATCTCGTTCCGTTCCGAGCGAGTCCGGATGCCAAGCCACTTCAGAGTGACGAATATATCACCAGCATTTCTACAGCAGTCCGTCCTGGACTCGATAGGCAGGCTGAGCCCACACCGGGTCCTTTGCCTGTTCCCAGCCCCGCTGCAGTCCCACAGAATACGCAGCAGGCAGCCACATGGCCTTGGCCGTCGTGGCCGAAGCAGAGCGCGGAGAGTAACGCGGCGGCGCCACCAGAGTCTCACGGGCGGCCCGATCAACAGCTCAAATCAGAGCCAAGCAC
>Ga0070714_100002822_pt1 | contig 12817 bp, 13 predicted proteins | sample LARL83metaG_FD_65450 | JGI IMG/M metagenome (GOLD analysis project Ga0070714, IMG submission 65450) | Corn, switchgrass and miscanthus rhizosphere microbial communities from Kellogg Biological Station, Michigan, USA - LAR L8-3 metaG | ecosystem: Host-associated > Plants > Roots > Rhizosphere ... | reverse complement strand
GGCCCGTCGTTGTTGGCCCGGGTGCACGAGCCCACCCAGTCCTCCGACCACCAGTCGTCCGGCCGCTCCGGCAGCCCGCGGAAGGCCCGGGTCAGCGAGCCGCCCTCATAGAACCGGTACAGCGGGTGGTAGGCCAGCGGCAGCGGCCGCCGCACCGCGTCGGCCAGCGCCTCCACTACAGCTCCGCGTTCACGATGAAGCCGGCGTCCACCAGCAGCGTGGCCGCGTTCACGTAGCTGGCGTCGGGGGAGAGCAGGAACGCGATCGCGCCCGCGAGCTCGGACGGCTCCGCGCCCCGGTGCAGGGGGATGCGGTCGACGTAGTACTTCAGCACCTCGGGGTCGTCCAGCAGCGGCTCGCTCATCGGCGTCTTCACCCAGCCCGGCTCGACCGCGTTCACCCGGATGCCGTGCCCGCCCAGGTCACAGCCGAGCGCCTTGACCAGCATGCTGATCGCGCCCTTGGTGCCGCAGTACGCGGTCTGGCCCGGCGCGCCCACGTGCGCCGAGATCGAGCTCACGCAGGCGATCGCGCCGCCGTGACCCTCCCTGATCATCTGCTTGGCCCCCTCGGTGCACACCACCCAGGTGCCCCGCACGTTGGTCTCGAACAGCTCGTTGAAGTCCTCCAGCGTGGTCTCGTCCCACTTCATCAGCGGGTTGATGGCCGCGTTCGAGACCACGAAGTCCAGCCGCCCGCCGCGCTCGGCCACCGTGCGCACCATGGCCGTGACCTGCTCCGGGTCACGCATGTCGGCGGCCACGGCGAACCCCTCGCCGCCCGCCTCGCCGATCGGCCCCAGCGTCACGTCCGGGTCCTGGGCGGGCAGGTGGTTCACCCCGACCAGCGCGCCCTCGCTGGCCAGCCGGATCGCGGTGGCCTGCCCGATCCCGGTGGTCGCGCCGGTGACCAGTGCGACCTTGCCTTCGAAGCGCCGCTCCATCACAGCTCCCCTCAGAAGATCGCGATCGGGTTCCACGGCGAGCCCGTCCCGCGGGGCAGCCGCAGCGGCAGGCCGACGACCATGAACTCGAACCGGCCTTCTTCCTCGCAGGCCCGCGCCACGTCCTCGAGCTGCAGGCTGTCGGACGCGAACATGCCCATGGCCGTCACCTGGAGCGGATGAATCGGGTAAAGAACGCCCTCGACATTGCTCGGGACCGTCTCACCGTCGCCATCCGGCAGGAACGCCGAGATTTTGCGTTCATGCATCCAGGGGATTGTGTCGATGTGCAGTCCGGCCTTGCCCTCCCCGGCCGGCGGGTAATCGTTGCTCCACGCGCCGAGCTCCAGCCGCCGCCGGTGGTGACCGGTGCGGAAGACAAAGATGTCGCCCTCACCCAGCCGGACGCCCTGAGCCTCCTCGACCGCCTCGAGCTCCGCGCGGGTCACCGCCTCGCCCGGCTCGAGCCACTTGACCCCGCGGTACCGCGGCACGTCGAGCAGCACGCCCTTGCCGACCAGCCCGTCGTGGTACGTGTCCACGTCCAGGGCGGTGGCGCCCTGGGAGGTCATGACCTCCTGGGCGGGCCGGCCGTTGTAGACCTGGCCCTGGTACGCGATGTGGCACAGCGCGTCCATGTGGGTGTGGCAGTCGCCGTGGAAGGCCAGGCCCACGAAGTCGGTGGCGAACGTCACCCCGGACGACTTGATGTCGATGTCATGGCCCTGGACCACGTGGTAGATCACCGGGCTCGGGTTGTCCGGCCCGGCCGCGGTGTTCATCGGGATCGCCATCGGGGCCCGCCGCCCGGAGCGGACCAGGCCGGCCGCGGCCGCGACCATCTCCGGGGTGATGTAGTTGAGCGTCCCGAGCTCGTCGTCGTCGCCCCAGCGGCCCCAGTTCTTGACCGCGTGGAACATCTCGTCGAATTCCCGCAAGGTCACCCGCGCGGGTGGCGTCAGCTTGGCTGTCGTGGTCTCGCTCACCGTGCTCACCTCCGGAGGAACTGGTCGTACGCCGCCTGCGGTTTGGCTGATTCGTGCACCACCGCGCCGATCGCGCGGATCATCGCGACCGGGTCGTCGCTCTGGAAGATGTTCCGGCCCATGTCGACCCCGGCCGCCCCGTCCTCGACCGCACGGTAGGCCATGGTGAGCGCGTCGACCTCGGGCAGCTTCTTTCCGCCGGCCATTACCACCGGCACCGGGCAGGCAGCGGTCACGGTGTCGAAGTCCTCGGCGCAGTAGTAGGTCTTGACCACGTGCGCGCCGAGCTCGGCGCAGATCCGGGTGGCCAGCCGCAGGTACCGTGCGTCGCGGGTGAGCTCCTTGCCCACCGCGGTGACCGCGAGCACGGGGATGCCGTACCGCTGGCTCTCGTCCACCAGCCGGGTCATGTTGTGCACCGACTGGGTCTCGAACTCGCCGCCGATGAACACCTGCACCGCGACCGCGCTGGCGTTGATCCGCGCGGCGTCCTCCATGCTGACCGCGATCTGCTCGTCGGACAGCTCGCGCAGGATGCTGGGCCCGCCGCTGGCCCGCAGCACGATCGGGACGCCGGACCCGGGCGGGATCGTGGAGCGGACCATGCCGCGGGTGGTCATCAGCGCGTCGGCGTGGCCGAGCAGCGGCACGATCGACAGGTCCACCCGCTCCAGGCCGGTGGTCGGGCCCTGGAAGTAGCCGTGGTCGATGGCCAGCATCACCGTGCGCCCGGTGGCCGGCCGGAACACCCGCGCCAGCCGGTTCTGCATGCCCCAGTCCAGCCCGGCCGACCCCTTCAGCCGGTACGGCTCGGCGTGGGCCGGTGCCGACGGCCGGAACCGGTCACTGTCTGCCATGGCTGCTCCCCTCAGATTCCATAACGCATCGGTCCCGGGCCGGTCAGCCCGCCACACCCGAGCCTGCTGCCCGCCACAGCGGGTTGACCAGGCCGTCCTCGGACAGCTCGAGCATGCGCGGGTAGATCTTCCGCCACCGGTCGTAGCGGTCGTCGTAGACGGCCACGGCGGCCGGCTGCGGCTCGAACGTGGCCGCGCGCTGGCGCAGCGTCGGCTCCAGCTCGGTCAGGCTGGAGTAGATCCCCGCACCCCGGCCCGCGCACAGGGCCGCGCCCAGCGCGCTGCTCTCGGTCACGGCCGGAACATGGGTCGGCAGCCCGAGCACGTCGGCGATGACCTGGGGCCAGAGCCGGCCCTTGGCCGCGCCGCCGCTGAACGTCAGCTCGGTGACCCGGGTGCCGGTGAGCTCGGCGATGATGCCGAGGTGGCCGCGGACCACGTACGCGGCCGCTTCCTCGATCGCGCGCACGCAGGCCGCGCGCCCGCTCCCGGCCGGGTCGCCCAGGTCGAAGCCGATGAACGACGGGCTGGCGTGCACCCAGCGGCGGGCGTTCATCAGGTTGGACAGGATCGCGAACACCCCGTTCGAGCCGGGCGGGATCTGCGCCGCGCCCTCCTCCATCACCACATACGGGTCCACGCCCCGGCCGCGGGCGATCTCGGCCTCGCCGTCGCAGAACGCGTCACGGAACCACCGCATCGCCATCCCGCAGTAGAACCCGATGCCCTCGAGCATCCACTCGCCGGGTGCGACGTGGCACAGCGTCCTGAGCCTGATCTCCGGGTCGATGAGCGGGGTGGGCACCAGCATGGTGTTCTGCCAGAACGTCCCGGCCAGCACGGTGAACTCGCCGGCCCGCACACCCGCCCCGAGCAGCCCGAGCTGGGTATCGGCCCCGCCGGCCACGACCGGGGTGCCCGCCCGCAGCCCGGTCTGCTCCGCGGCCTCGGCGGTGACCGCGCCGACCACGGTGCCCGGGTCGACCACCTCGGGCAGCACGGCGGGGGAGATGCCGCAGATCTCCGCGATCCGCTCCGACCAGGTCCGGCGGGCCAGGCTGAACATGCCCGAGCTGGAGCCGCAGGACGGCTCGGTGACCTGGACCCCGGACAGCCGGTACACGATCCAGTCGCTGAGCAGGCCCAGGCTGTGGATCCGGCCGAACAGGTCGGGCCGGTGCCGGGCGATCCAGCGCAGCCGGGCCGGGGAGGTGATCGACACCCAGTCGCCCGCCTCTTCGAAGATCCGTTCCGCGTTTCCCTCGCGGATCAGGTCCTCAGCCTCGGCCGCAGCGCGGCTGTCCACGTTCGGGCAGGCCCAGATCTCCGTGCCCTGGGCGTCGTAGAGCACGATGCCCTCGCGCATGCTGGTCGCGGCGACCGCGGCCACGTCGCCGCCGCTGGCGCCCGCGGCCGCGAGCGAGTCCCTGATGCAGGCCGAGATCAGCCGCCAGTTGGTCCCCACGTCGAAGTCCTGGCCGCCGGGCACCCCGGGCGGCTCGTGGTGGGTCCACTCGCGCAGCGACACCGCCACCTGCTCGCCCTTCTCGGTGAACAGCAGCGCGCGGCAGCTCCCGGTGCCCGCGTCGATCGCCAGCAGGTAAGGGCCTGCCGTCCCTGTGGGTGATGTCCCCGTGGGTGATGTCACCGTGCCGCCTCCTTGGCCAGGACCTCGGGGTTGACCAGGTGGTCAGGGATCCCGCCGGAGACCAGCCGGCCCACGGCCGCGGCGGCCATATCGGCCCCGCGGCGCAGCGTCTCGCGGGTGGCGCCCCCGATGTGCGGCGTGATGATCACGTTCGGCAGGTCGAGCAGCGGGTGCCGGTCCCCGGCCGGGCGCGGCTCGGCCACGTCCAGCGCGGCGCCGGCCAGGGCGCCGCTGGACAGCGCCCGGGCCAGCGCGTCCTCGTCAACCAGCGACTGCCGCGCGGTGTTGATGAACATCGCCCCGCGCGGCATCCGGGCGAACTCGTCCGCGCCGAACATGTGCCGGTTGTCCGCGGTGGCCCGGGCGTGCAGGGAGACCAGGTCAGACCGGCCGAGCAGGTCGTCGAGCCCGGTCAGCGTGACACCGGGCGGTGCCGCGGGCGGCGGGACCGGATCGTAGCCCAGCAGGGTGAACCCGAGCAGGCGGGCCCGGGCGGCTACCTCCTGGCCAACGTGACCCAGGCCGACCAGGCCCAGGGTCAGGCCCGGCGCCTCGCCGCCGATGAACTCGCTGCCCTCGTAGTTGCTGCCGCCGAGCCGCCCGCCGTCGGCGACGAAGCGGGCCGCGGCGGGCACGCCGCGGATCAGCATCAGCGCGAACGCGATCGTCAGCTCGGCCACCGCCTCGGCGTTGCGCCCCGGCGCGTTCGTGACCGGGATCCCGCGCGCGCTGGCCGCGGCCACGTCGATGTTCACCGGCCCGCCGCGGGCGCAGCAGACCAGCCGCAGCGGCGCCGCGTCCAGGACCGCCGCGGTGACCGGGGCGCCGTGGACCAGCAGCACGTCGTGGCCGGGCACCGCGGCGGCGAGCTCGGCCGGGTCCCCGATGTACTCGCGGACTGCCGGGTCGGCCGGGCCCGGCCCGGCGTCGGCGACCTGCAGTTCGGTCACGCTGACCGCGTCACCGAGGCCGGCCAGGGCCGCGGTGAACAGGGCCGCAGGCATGAACGGGTCGCCGGCGGCCAGGACCCGCACCCGGTCAGCCCCGGTCATATGCGGCACAGGTCACGGGTAGACATAGGTCGGCTTGAGGTCGATGGCGTGCCCGCTGCCCGACTCCAGCACGAACTTCAGCATCGGCGCGGTGTCCAGGTAGTAGAACTCGATCGAGTCCCCGATGCGGCCGCTCATCAGCACCTCGGCCCCGTTGGACCGCCAGTGCTCCTGCATCAGCGAGCTGTCCTCGGTCGAGTGCTTCATGCACGCGATGTGCTGCACGCCCTCGCCGTGGGTGTCCAGGAACTCCTGGTAGATGCTCGGCCCGCTGACCGGCTGGATGAGCTCGAAGCCGAGCCCGTCCACCATGGCCTCGGCGCCGATCATCCGGTACTCGACCGGCTCGCCCTTGACCCTGGTGTCGTGCAGCAGCGGGGGCGCGTACTCGAACACGCTCCACGGCCCCCAGCCCAGCGTCTGCGTGTAGGTCTTGAGCGCGGCCTCCATGTCGCGGACCACCACGGCGATCTGCGTGATCTTCATGGGCGTGGGCGGGGTGATGATCTGCCGGGTGTCAGACATGTTGTTCCTCCTCAGCTGACGACAGGATGCGGCCGGCGCAGGCGTCGATGGCGTCGGCGCCGGACACGGCGCCGATCTCGAGCGAGTAGCGGCGCTCCTCGCCCGGGGCCAGGTGCTGCAGCTCGCCGCGGGCCCGGGCGTCCATCCGCCCGGCGTCCCGGTTGGTGCTGGGCTCCATGGCGACCACGTAGGTTCCGGTGCCGAGCTGGCGCCAGGTGACGTGATGGGGCAGCGCGGCGCGCGGGTACCGCTGATAGACCCCGAGCCCGGCGCGGCGGTTGAGCACCGCAGCGGTGACCATGCCGTCCGGGCCGGCCGCCATGTCGTGCTCGTAGCACTCCTCGACGAAATCGGGGCGGGGAGCGACGAGGGCCCGGTAAAAGGGATCGCAGGCGTCGCTGACGCAGACCCCGGGCCCGGCCGGGTAGACCAGCTCGGCGCCGTCGTCGACCACGGGGAAGCCGACGTTGCAGTGGTAGAGCAGCATGTGCGGGCACGGGGTCGCGCCGGTGTTGGTCACGGTGTCGGTGATCCGCAGCGCCATCCCGCCCAGGTCGGCCTCGATCCGCCGGTGCAGGATGAGCTGCTCGCCGAACACGGCCGCCTGGACCACCTCGCCCTCGGCCCACAGCACGCACTCGTCCCCGTGCCAGGTCGTGCCGTACCCGGCCAGCCGGGCGGGCAGGCCGGTGTAGCGCCCGTGCAGCCCGTAGGTCTCGGTCTGGCGGTGCGGGTAGTTGAACACCGACGCGTCGTCGGGGCCGCCCAGCAGCGTGTGGTCCAGGCCGCAGGTCGAGACCAGCCCGCCGGGGAAGCCGCGGAACCACCCGATCCCGGCGGACTCGTGCAGCCACGGCCCGATCAGCCCGACCGGTGACCACCAGGCCAGCGGCTGGCCGCCGAGCCAGGCCCGGCCGATGTCGAACCCGCGGTCGACCAGGACCTCGAAGCAGAAACCCGAACCCGCGGTGAAGCGGAGCAGCCGGACGCCTCGCTCGGCGCCGTCACCGGCCTGCACCAGCTGGACCCCGGCCACCTGGTCGAGGCGGCCGACTCGCGCCAGCAGCTCGTGCCGGGCCCAGGGACGGCCCCAGAGGTTGACCATGCGCGAACCTCCTGGAGCGCTTGCTCAGGTCGCGGGCATTCGCTCACCCTGCTCCGAGTATTGACCACGCACGCCCAGGCCGCAACAGCCCGGCTGCCCGATTTCGTCAGGCTGGCTTCTTGCGCCCCGGCCGGCGGCGCTCCAGCTCGAGCAGCCGGATCGCGGCCAGCTCGTTGGTGACCAGGACGTCGAGGAACCCGCCGTGCAGCGCGCCGAGGATGGCCTCGGCCTTGTGCAGGCCGCCGGCCACGCCAACCACCTTGGGGATGCTGGTCAGGTCGGCCAGGTCGATCCCGATGCGCCGGTCGTGGATGGGCAGGTCCACCACGTGGCCGTCGGCGTCGAAGAACTGGCCGAGTATGTCGCCGACCACGCCCCGCTCGCGCAGCCCGCGCGCGTCCTCGGCGTTCAGGTAGCCCATGTGCACGATGGTCGCGTCCGCGGTCGGGGTGCCCACGCCGACGAGCGCGTGCTCCACGCCGTGGGCCTGCCTGAGCACCTGCTGGATGGTGGGCTCCGCGCGCAGCGCGGCGGCCAGCTCCGGGGTGGACGCCATGATCGGGCTGGGGATCACCGTGGCCGAGGTGAATGCCTCGCTGGTCGCCTCGCCCTGGGACGACAGGATCGTCTGCAGGTAGCCCTCGACCCCGCCGGTCAGCGTCACCATGTGCACCGGACCGACCGCGCCGAACGCGGTGGCCGCGATGACCCGTGACACGGTCTCGCCCCAGCCCACACCGAGGCTCCCGCCGGGCCGCAGGTGGGTGCTCATGAACTGGGCGCCGCCCAGGCCGACCCGCGCGTTCAGCGCGTGGTGATCGACCGGCTCTTTCTCGTGGTCGGGCACGACCAGCGCCTCGGACAGGCCGAAGACCCGGCGCAGCTCACCGCTCAGCTCGAACGCGTCGAGGTACTCGGTGTTGAGGTTGATCGACACCAGGCCGACCTTCCGCGCCCGGTCGAGCAGCCGCCCCACCGACGCCCGCGACATCGACAGCCGCCGGGCGATCTCGTCCTGGGTCAGCTCGTCCTTGTAGTAGTACCAGGCGACCCGGAGCAGGAGTTCCTCCGAGCTCCAGCGCCCCGAATCGTCGCCACGATCTGATCTCACGTCCTCACCTAGCTTCTTGCCCTTGCCTCAGGCATGCGGGATCACCTGGCCGCCGTCCAGGGGTATCACCGCCCCGGTCAGGAACGACGACACGGGGCTCAGCAGCAGCGCGATCCACCGGGCCACCTCGTCCGGATCGCCGATCCTGCCCAGCGGGACCTGGCTCTCCAGCCACCGGTACGCCTCGTCGAGATCATCGGCCCAGGTGGCGTGAATGGGGGTGTCGATCGGGCCGGGCGCGATGGAGTTGACCCTGATCCGGTCGGTCGCGAGCTCGCCGGCCAGAGACTGGGTCAGGTAGTCCAGCGCGTTCTTGGTCATCCCGTACACGGACTGGCCGGACAGCCGCAGCGTGCCCGATGACGAGCTGATGTTGACCACCGACCGGACCGGGGACTTCCGCAGCGACGGCAGCGCCGCCTGGATCAGGAAGTACGGCGCGCGCACGTTGGTCGCCACGTGCTCGTCGAACCCGGCCAGGTCCCAGTCGGCCAGCGGGTGGTGACGGCACGAGGCCGCGTTGTTGACCAGCCCGTCGAGCCGGCCGAACGCCTCCGTTGCCGCGGCGATGATCCGGGCCGGGCTGGCCGGGTCGGCCAGATCGGCCGGCACGGGCACGGCCCGGCCTCCGGCCTTCCCGATCGCGTCGGCGACCTCGCCCAGCAGCGCCTCGCGCCGCCCGACCAGCGCCACGCAGGCCCCGGCGGCCCCGAGCAGCCGCGCGGCGGCCGCGCCGATCCCGCTGCCCGCGCCGGTGACCACGACCGCCGAGCCCTGCAGGCCCAGGTCGATCGTGCCGCCGGAACCAGGAGGTGTCACGCGCGCGCCTCCCATCGGGTACGCGGCTCGCGCCGCTGCGTGCAGGGCCGACTACGACTTTCCTATCCGCTCATGAGCAATTGTCAAGCCCATGAGCGTTCGCTCGGCCTGGGCCCCCCTCCCGGACCCGACCGAAACCCGGCCCGCCCGCACCGCCCGCGCGCCGCGGCCTCACCCCTGCGGCGAGCGCGCGGCACGGTTTCTGACTCACCCGCGATGGGTGATGCCGGTGATCCATTTCCGGGCCAATGCTGAGCTGTGCTGGCGCGCCCGGTGGCGGTCGCCGCCGGCGACTAAAGGAGGAAAGAATGGCGGTTTTGGCCGACTCGTCCTACCCGGTGCTGAGCATCTTCTGGACGATGATCGAGTTCTTTCTGTGGATTCTCTGGATCTGGATCCTGATCTGGATCTTCATCGACATCTTCCGCAGCCATGACCTGTCCGGCTGGGCCAAGGCGCTGTGGTTCCTGTTCGTGCTGTTCATCCCGCTCATCGGTGTGCTGGTCTACCTCATCGTGCGCGGTGGCTCGATGCAGGACCGGGCCGTGCGGCAAGCCCAGCAACAGGACGCGGAGGCCCGCCGCTACATCCAGCAGGCCGCAGCGGAATCACCGGCCAGTACGGCGGACCAGCTGTCGAAGCTGGCCGACCTGCGCGACCGGGGAGTCATCAGCGCCGAGGAGTTCGAGCGCGAGAAGGCCAAGGTCCTGGCCGCCTGACCCGTTGGCCGCCGCCCGCCCCCTGGGGACGGGCGGCGGTCACATTTCCCGTGTGGCGTTCAGGTCCGCGATGCGCCGCGCGGTGTCGGCGACGTGGGCGCGCAGCTCCGGGGGCTGCACGACCTCGACCTCGGCGCCGAGCGCGAGCAGGTCGAGCACGGTCGCGTCGGCCGGCTCGATCCGCACCCAGGCCTCCACCCAGTCCCCGCGCCCGTCCCGGCTGCCCGCCTCGGTGCCGTCGGGGCGGGCGCTGCGGCGGATCCGGAGCCCGGCCGGCCGCCCCAGCAGTGCGGCCAGCCGGCGGCCGCGCGGTGACAGCCGGATCCTGGCCCGCCGCACGCCGGCCTCCGCGGGCTGGGGCCGGCTCAGAGCCGGGGGCAGCTCGCCCCTGAACCCGTCCAGCAGCTCGAAGCCGCCCTCCCGCCCGCGGACCGCGTAGACCGGGATGCCCGCGCTGCTGAGCGCCTCGATGTCGCGCAGGATCGTGCGCGGCGACACCTCGAGCTCGCGCGCCAGCTGAGCCGCGCTCATCCGGCCCCGGGCCTGGAGCAGGGACAGCAACCCGACAAGACGGCTGGCGCGCACACCCCAAGCTCAGCACAGCCGGCCGGTGCGGTTAGCCCCGTCACCCCCATCTGGCCCGCCCGGCCCGCCGTCCCTGCCCTGCCCGCCGTCCCTGCCGTGCCCGCCCCCGCCCGGCCCACCGATCTGGCTCGCCCGGCCCGGCCCGCCGGGCTTATCCACCCTGGGGTTGATTTCGAGTCTCAACTCACAGGCCGATGGCAGGGCGCCAGGCGATCCGTAGCGTGGTCGGTGTGGACGCAGCAACCAGGCATTTCCCGCCCGGCCATCTCCGGGTCTCAGACGCCGACCGCGACCGGGCGCTGGCCGAGCTGAGCGAGCACTTCCAGGCGGGCAGGCTCACCTCGGAGGAGTTCGACGAGCGGTCGGGCCGGGCCCTGCAGGCCAGAACCGGGGCCGAGCTGGCCGGGCTGCTCGCGGACCTGCCGCGGTCCGGCCCGCCCGCGCCCCCGGTCGCGGACTCGCGCCTGCCCGCCCGCGGGCTCAGGGCCCCGGTCGCGGTCGTGATGGCCGTGGGTGCCGTGACCGCCGTGGTGGCCGTGGCCGCCATCACCGCCGGGCTGAACGGGGGCCTCGGCGGCCACGGTGCGGTCGGGCTGGTGCCGATCCTCATCGCGCTGCTGGTCATCCGGCGCCTGGCCGCACCCGGCCGCCGGCGTGGCTGTGGCCGGTCCGACTTCCTGGCCGGTGACCCGCGTCAGGCCAGATCGCGTGACATACATGACAACTGATGTCATGTATGGGCTGCCATAATCGCAGCGTCCGCGATGAGGGGAGCAACGCGATGAGCAGCAGCACCGCCGGGTCCGGCACCGCCGAGGACCCGTGGATCCTGGCCACGCCGCCGGGAAAGTCCGACTTCGAGGCCTGGCGCGATGAGGCCAGCGACCCGCCCGCCCTGGTCGTCCAGGTGGGCACCACGCAGCTGCGCTACCAGCTCCGCTGCGTTGACGACCTGCACGCGATGCTGAAGGAGCGCGGCGACTGGGTGCCGCTGGGCAACGCCGACGAGCAGAAGCCCGCCGCCGACGGCACGGTCGAGGCCTGGGGCCGCTCGCCGGGCAACCCGGTGGGCGGCTGGTACGGGCTGAAGAAGGGCCTGCGCGGCCGCTTCGGCAACTACGTGCCGCCGGTCCTGGAGGTCCTGGGCCTGGCCGAGGTCGAGCACAACGCCCGCAACAACCGCATGCGCGCCCTCTGACGGCCTGACGCCGTGGATGTACCGAAAAGCGGGTAATAGCACGCCTTTCGGTACATCCACGATGCGCCGGAGGGGGCGGAGGCCCGGCCGGCGGCTCGTCCCGTGGCGGCGGGGGCTGGTGTGACTGGAGAGGCGGGGCGGACGTGCCACGCGGGGCTGGGTGGCGCGGGCAGGTGCGCAGGCGGGGTCAGGCGAGGCCGGCCGGGAGGTCGGCGGCGCAGGCGTCGTGCACGTACCGCTGGAACGCGGCCAGCAGCCGCTCCTGCGGCAGGATCCGGCCCCGGTCGATCCAGCTGCCCGCCACCCCGGCCTGGGCCGCCGCGACCAGCGCGATGTCCTGGTCCCCGACGTCGGTGTCGAACGCCATCATCGACTCGATCCAGGCCTCGTCGGCGTCGGCGCCGAAGTAGTAGTCGAGGAACCCCGCGGTCCGGTCCACGCCGTCCGGGTAGACCGGCCCGATGGACAGGTTCTGCCGCCCGGGGTTGATGTTGATCTTCACGTTCGGCAGCAGCAGGTGATAGCTGCCCGCGGTCACGCTGCCGCCGGTGGCGTACGCGGCCGACGGGTTCCGCCGCACCGGCGCCCGGTGGCTCAGCCGGTGCGGGGTCGCGGCCAGCTGGTAGTGCTCGGGCCCGACCTCCATCACCGAGGCGAACCCCGGATGCGCCACCGGGCAGTGGTAGCACTCCAGGTAGTTCTCGATGTGGATCTTCCAGTTCGACGGCACCGTGTACTCGAACCGCTGCCGCAGCCGCAGCCCGGCCAGGTCGAGCCCGACCCCGGCCACGACCTCGCGCAGGTCGCCGGTGACCTCGTCCAGCGTCGGCCCGTCCGCGGCCAGGCAGGCGAACACGAACGGCCCCAGCGTGGCCACCCGCACCGGCACCAGCCCGAGTTCGGGCAGCTCGGCCGCGATCTGCGGCCCGCACTGCGGCGCCGACCGCAGCGTCCCGTCGAGGTTGTAGGTCCACGCGTGGTACGGGCACTTCAGCCGCGGCGCGTTCCCGTCGGCCAGCGCCACCAGGCTGCCCCGGTGCCGGCACACGTTGAGGAACCCGCGCAGCGCGCCGTCGCCGTCCCTGGTCACCACGACCGGCACCCGCCCCAGCCGGCCGACCAGGTGATCGCCCGCGCGGGCCAGCCGCTGCAGCGGGCCGACGTACTGCCAGGCGGGCCGCAGCAGCCGCCGCTCCTCAACCTCCAGCACCCGCGGATCCCGGTACCAGTCCCAGGAAATAACCGGCATTACGCTACTTGCGCTGCCCA
>Ga0070714_100002821_pt1 | contig 12818 bp, 12 predicted proteins | sample LARL83metaG_FD_65450 | JGI IMG/M metagenome (GOLD analysis project Ga0070714, IMG submission 65450) | Corn, switchgrass and miscanthus rhizosphere microbial communities from Kellogg Biological Station, Michigan, USA - LAR L8-3 metaG | ecosystem: Host-associated > Plants > Roots > Rhizosphere ... | reverse complement strand
TGATACACCGCGGCGGCGCCGACAATGCCGAAAAGAAGCCAGGTCACATGGCCAGCAGCGCGACACCGCAGGCTACCAGGCAGGCGCCCGCCCATCGCTTGACCGTTACGGTTTCTTTGAGCACCAGTTTCGCGAGCACGGTCTCGATCACCACGCTGGCGGCCGTCACCGGCACCGCGAAACTCACGTCGGCGAGCGAGAGCAGCTTCATGAAGGCGAAGAAGGAGATGGCCATGAAGAACACTGCGAGTACAAGAGGTCCGCGGTGCGCCAGGCCGGCCAGCACACGCGCCAGTCTGCCAGGCCGCAGGTCTTCCACCTTCACGACATGCCGCTTCATTTCAAAACTCTGAAGCAGATCGGCGAGGGCGGTGCAGCCCACAATGGTCGCCACCATGGGCCACTTCATCGGCGTGGCTCAGATCCGGTGGTGTTGGGCGGCGTCATCCCCACCAGAACGATACCGGCAACGATCAACACGGTACCGGCCCAGCCCTGGTAGGAAATCGCTTCCCCGAGAAAATATCTTCCCACCAGCGCCGTGAGGACGTATCCCATCGCGGTGACCGGAAGAACGTAGCTCAAGTCCGCCCATCCGAGCAGTGTCATTCGCGATAGCAGCCACAAGATCAGCAGCATCGTGCCCAGCATTACCCAGGGACTGAAGATCAGCCTGATATATGTCCAGGGTGAAAGGCCTAACTCTGCATTTTGGTGCTTCATGCCCCAGGACAGCGAGACATTGCCAAGGACATTGGTGGCAACAACGAAGAGCGTAAGCAGTTTGGTCTTGAGATCGACCGCCCGGCTGGCCGCCATTTAGGAAACGCTTTCTTCAGCGCCTCGCATCGCGTTGGCAGCCTTCTGTTCTTTAATGAATTGCTTTCGCTTGTTGCTCACGAACAGATATTCCCGCGCCTCTTTGTACAAGCGGGGAAGGTCATTGTTCTGGAAAGCTTTTTTCACCACGCGCCAGGCTGTCTTGGGGCGGAAGTAGTATTCCGAATAGAATTTCTCAACCCACTCCACCAGTTCGCCGCGATCAAAGCCCGGGTAAACGACGTTGGGCAACTGATGACCGGTGTCGTCCGCCATGCCGTCGATACTGACCAGGCCATTGGCCTTGGCGTGCTCGAAGAACTCGGTTCCAGGAAAGGCGTGGCCGAGCGATACCTGAATTGTTTCGACATCCAGCTTCTTGGCGTACTCGATGGTCTTGCGCAGAGTCTGGCGCGTCTCGCCGGGAAGGCCGACGATAAAATCGCCGTGGATCACCAGACCGAGCTTGTGGCAGTTCTCGGTGAACCGCATGGCCATGTCGATGGTGGCGCCCTTCTTGATGTTCTTCAAGATCTGCTCGTCGCCGGATTCATATCCGACGATGAGCAGCCGGCATCCGGCATCCTTCATGGCCTTCAGGGTTTCGTAATCGGTGGTGACGCGCGAAGTGCAGCTCCAGGTGAAGTTCAGCTCTCCGAGTTTGTTGGAAAGCTCGATGGCGCGCGCTTTTCGGTAATTAAATGTATCGTCGTCGAAGAAAATCTCTTTGAGGCCGTGGAAATTCTCGAGAACGTAGCGGCACTCATTTACCACATCGTCCGAGGAGCGCAGCCTCCAGCGATGGCCGGAGTGCGTCTGCGGCCACAAACAGAACGTGCACATCGCGGGACAGCCGCGCGTAGTGTAAAACGAGACAAACGGATTCAGCAGGAACGGAACATTGTATTTGTGAAAATCGAGGTCCCGGTGGTAAATCTTGCTGACCCAGGGGAGCTCGTCCAGATTCTCGATCACGCCCCCTTCCGGATTATTGACGATCGATCCGTTCTTGCGATAACTCACGCCAGGGAGCTCTTCCAGCGGGGTGCCTTTGGCGTAATTCGCGATCTGATAATCGAACTCGCGCCGCACTACGAAATCGATGGCTTTGGACGCATGGAGAGATTTTTCCGGCTCGATGGTGACTGGCGGACCGACAAACGCCACCTTCAACTTAGGATTGGCGTCCTTCATCATTTCACTGATCTTGATGTCCACGTGGAGGCCGGGGCTGGAGGTGAAGAGCACCATCAGCTCGAAATCGTTGGCCATAGCCACCGTCTGATCGATGCTGATCTTGTGGGGCGGCGCATCCACCAATTTGCTGTCTTTGATCATTCCCGCCGGATAGGCCAGCCATACCGGATACCAATAGGATTCGATTTCGCGCGAAGCGGGCCAGCGCGAGCCGGCGCCCCCGTCGAAGCCTTCGAACGATGGCGGATTGAGGAAAAGCGTTCTCATGGACCCTCTAAAATTCAACGCGCCTGTTCTAGGAAAGCACGGAACAGGGAAGCGGACGGTAAATTGTCAGTTTATCAGGTAGATGCTCGGTGACGCACTTGCCGTGAGCCCAGGCGATCATTGCCGGGATCACTTCGGATCGTTCGCCGTGCCGGTGGCCGCGTCGGCCTCAGCCTCTTTGGAGAAATTCTGGTAATTGATGTCCAATTCCACCTGGCCGAAGAAACGCGCTTCGATCTTGCTCTCGGTCCGCTGTGGCACGGACACGCCGTTCTGCATCATGTAATGCCGGACGAACTGAACTTTCTTCAAGAAGACCGACGGCGTTTTTACGAAGGAGCCCGACTCGCGCACGGGCATGAAGGTCTGGGTGTCTAGCCACAACTCGCCCTTGAATAGTCCGACCTTTTTCTCTCTAGGCGTGACGCGCAAAACGTAGGCCTCGCGACCGTCCAGATCCTCGGTGCCTTTGTACTTGAATTTATAATTCTCCGGCGTGATGGAGAGATTCGAAGTGCCTTGAGCGGCTTGTACTTCCGCGCTGAGGTAACGGGCGATGACCTCCGTCTTCACGGTGTTGTCTCCGCTGAAACCCAACATGTGATAAGTGATCCGGCCCAGCTTGGAAATGTTGCGCAGGGCGTGCAGAGTGCCGTGCAACTTCCGCTTGGGAAGACGGGCGTCGATGTCTACTTCCATAGAGCCGCCGCGCAAAGCGGTTTGCTGCTCTTGGCTCGCATCCATATATCGACTTACGATCTCGTCTTCGGGAACCGGAGGCTTGGCTGGCTCGGCGGATGTTACGCCGATGCTAACCAATCCAACGAGTACCGCTATAAAAAATGATCTCAAGACTCTCCTCAACCCTGGTCCGGGTACAGTTCTATTGCCTCTGTTACTAACGGTCTTCCATACAATGTACCAGCCGTACTATCAAAAGGCAATCCCCACATAGTTCTAAAGTACTTCCCTTACCTACCCAGTTTAGATACGCGCGATCCTGATTTGGATACGATAAAACGAAGCCAACGGCGCGATTTCTGGATGTAAGGCTGAATACGCTCTAAGTTACTTAGCCTCTTAGGCTTTTTGCTTGTACCCGCGCTGCAAATTTGGCAACCTGGATGATCGCCCGCTCATGATTACCTTCGCTGATCTTATCCTTCTCATCGAACGCTTCCACACGAAACAATAGCCGGCGATCCTCAATCCCCGTCAGTTCGCTACGAAAGGTGACCCGCATTCCCAAGGGGGTGGCGGCCAGATGGCGCACGTCCACCCTGGCGCCGACCGTGTCGTAGCCCTCGTCCAGGTACGGTTTGACGGAATTACGCGCCGTCAGCTCCAGGTGCCAGATCAGGAAGGGAGTGCCGAGCACGCGTGCGCTGTCAACGCCCAAAAAACTGATGGCAACCTCGGGCGTTACAACCAGCGAGGATTCGCCCTTGGTTCCGATTGGGATGTTGGCCACCGAATCATTATAAGTGGTCAAGAATCTCGACCCGCAACTCGCCGTTTCCCCAGACGCAATGGCGGCCCACGCCGGTCCACTGGGCGGCTTGAAGAATCGGAAGAAATTCGCTCAGCTCACCTTGGTACTCGGCCCAGCCTACAAATCCGCCAATGCCATGTGAACGGCCGGTCCGGCTGCTGCGGCGGTGTCTCGCCAAGTGGCGTACCTGGCAGTGAGTCATGCGTACAGCCAAGGCTCGCTCCCCCAGGGCACGGAAATCGATTTCGAGCGGCCCCGCGCCATAGAGGGAGCGCAGGGTGCTCACACGATCGCGCGCGCGAGCAAACAAGGTTCCGAAATCGGGCTGCGTCACGAGTTCTTCATTGCGCTTTAACTCAGTCGGTGCCCGAAAGACGATGCGGATATGACCGGGTTCCGACTGAGGAGCCTGGAGCGAAATGGAGATGGGCTCGAGACGCTCGACCGCGAGCAGGTCCGCACGGCCGCGGCCCGGCCCAAACCCTTCGGCAGCCAATTGCCGAAAAGTCCGATCGAAATAATCGAGAATAGGGTGCCGCATTTCGAACAGATTTATGTCGAACCAGAAATTCTGGCCTGCCGCGATGGTTTGGTGATCCAGATGAGCGGCTCGTAAGACGAACGGACGCGGCCAATCGGAGAGCCCGCTGAGTCCGGTTCCACCCGGTCCGCCCGCCAACGCCGCCGGCTCGAATATTCGGGCATAGGCGCAATCCATCCGCCATTCGCATTCGCGCACATCCCGGCCGAAGTGTCCCGGGCATTCCGGCAGGCAGGCGATCCTGCGAAGGACGCTGCCTAAAGTTCCACGCAGGATGTTTCCCGGCATTCCGGCTGGAAAAGAGATGGCATCTCGCGCCGTAAACGTGAATCGGCAAGAATAGAAATCGAAGGTCAAATCCACACGCTCGTTTCTAAGATGCCGGGGGGAAAAGCGCACGAATCTTGCGGGCCAGTTCTTCGGTGGTGAAGGGCTTTTGCAGGAAGCCGCTGGATATGTCGGACTCCAGGGGGCCGCCGTATCCGGAAACATAGAGCACCTTCGTTTCGGGCCGCCGCGCGGTCAAGCTTTCCGCCATAGTCCGGCCGCTCATCCCCGGCATCACGACGTCGGTAATCAGCAGATGGATGGGGCCGGCATAGCGCTCGGCCAGCGACATCGCATCGCCGCAGGAGGCAGAGGAAAGCACGTTGTAGCCGTGCCGCTTCAGCATAGTCTCCACCACGCGCCGCACTCCATCTTCATCCTCGACCAGCAGGATCGTCTCGGCCCCACCCAGAGCAGGACTTTCCCGCGGTGCTTCTGCGGGCTCGACCGCATCTTCCGCCACCGGCAGATAGATGCGGAAAGTGGTGCCATGGCCGGGTTTCGAGTCCACCCAGATGTCGCCGCCGCTTTGCTTGATGATTCCATAGCTGGTGGAAAGCCCGAGGCCGGTGCCGTTCTCTTTGGTGGTGAAAAAAGGCTCGAACAATCGCGTGAGCACCTCGGCATCCATGCCGAAGCCGGTGTCGCGCATGGAGAGCATGGCGTAGTGGCCGATCTTTGGGGCCGCGTGTGCGCGCGCGAATTCCTCGGTCACCTGCACGTTGGCTGTCTCCAGGGTTAATTTGCCCCCATTGGGCATGGCGTCACGAGCATTCACCGCGACGTTCAGAACCACCTGTTCGAGCTGACCAGGGTCGGCACGAACGGTCTTGAGGTCGGGAGCAAAACTCGCGATCAATTCGATGTCCTCGCCGATCACGCGCCTGAGCATGCGATCCATATCTTGCACCAGGACATTCAGGCTCAGAATTGCGGGACGCACCACTTGACGGCGGCTGAAGGCTAGCAATTGACGCGTAAGGTCGGTAGCGCGCTCGGACGCCTTCACCACTTGCTCCAGATCTGTGCGCACTGGATCGCCGGCATGCAATCCATCCAGAAGCATCTGGGAATATCCGGTGATGACCATCAGCAGATTATTGAAGTCGTGAGCGACGCCTCCGGCCAGCCGGCCGACGGCTTCGAGTCGTTGGGAATGATGGAGCTGCTCTTCCAGGCGCTTGCGATCGGTGACGTCGCGCGAATTGACCACCAGGCCGGAGACGCCCGGCACATGCGCCAAGTTGCGCCCGAAAGACTCGAGCATGCGCCACGATCCATCTTTATGGCGGAAGCGAGATTCCGAGGAGGCTGCTCCGTCTCCCCGTACGAATGACTCCTTCACACCGCCAAGATCGTCCGGATGGATGAACGCAAACACGTTCTGCCCTACCAGTTCGTCCAGGTGATAACCGAGAACCCGCTCGTGCGAGGGACTCACGTAGCGGATGGTGCCGTCGACGTTCAGAATGCTGATCAGATCGAGCGAGTGCTCGATCAACGAACGGTAGTGTTCTTCGCGGCGCTCCAAAGCTTCCACGGCGCGCCATCGTTCGGTGGCGTAGCGCATAGACCGGACCAGCAGATCGCCATCCACCCGGCCTTTGACCAGATAATCCTGGGCGCCGGCACGGACGGCCTTCACGGCCAACGCTTCATCGTCCAGCCCGGTGAGAATGACGATAGGAACCTTGGGAGCGTGAGCATGCGTTCGCAGCAGGGTGTTGAGCCCTTGCTCATCTGGGAGCGAGAGGTCCAGCAGCACGACATCGAAATGCTCACTGCTTAGGCGCGCGAGCGCCGCATCGAGGCGGTCGACATGCTCGAGTTTGAGGTAACCGGCGCCGGTTTCATGGACCAATTCCAGGAACAGGCGTGCGTCGCCAGGATTATCCTCGACGAGCAAGACGCGAATGCCTTCCAGGTTCATTTAATGAGAACCCTCACCCCGGTCATGCAACAGAAGATTCTACCACCGTGGTTGGGGCTGCTATGGTAACTGGGCGGGTTGGGCGTCAGCGCGTTTTCGATGTCGGCCTTCGCTTTGCGATTTGTACGAGAGCCTTCAATGCGTCATTCACGGCTGCCGAGTCGGGAAACATTTCCGCGACTTCCGGAGCAAGGACGACGACGTTTGTTCCCTCGCGGAATCGTTGGGCGTATTTGCCCCGGACGCCGTTGGAAAAGTCGTACTCGGAACGTATCGGAACGTTCCGACGTTTAGCCGATGATTTCTTCATAGTTCGTTCTTTCCTGCCTTGTAGCGCGCCTGGCAGAGATTAGGCGATTCGCTTCGCCTCTTTCAGTATGAACTACGACCAGCAGTCGGCCAACCTCCGATCGTCCCAGGGTGATGAATCGAGCCTCATCGAAGGAACTATCCGGATCAGGGATTGTCAATGACAGCGGATCGGCGAAAACCGTGGATGCTTCTTCAAATGAGACCCGATGTGTGCGGAGGTTATACGTCGCTTTCCATGGATCCCATTCAAATTGGAGCAAGCAATGCCTCCGTGATGACGCTTACTCTAACTTTGTCGCCTCATCATATCTTTATTGGTCGATGGCTCCCAAAGCTCTGTACAGCCTACATCTCCCGCCGGTTCTCCAGCGACTTGCCCATCGTCACTTCGTCGGCGAATTCCAGGTCGCTCCCTACCGGGATCCCCATCGCGATGCGCGTCACCTTCACGCCTAGAGGCTTCATCAGCCGTGAAAGATAAACTGCCGTCGCTTCGCCTTCGACCGTAGGATTGGTCGCGACGATCATCTCTTTCACGTCGCCCTCTTGCACTCGCGCCAGCAGATTGGTGATGCGCAGTTGCTCCGGGCCAATGCCGCGCAGTGGTGAAATCGCCCCGTGCAGTACGTGATACAGTCCCGTGAACTGGCGCGTGGTCTCGACCGGCAGAATGTTATGCGGCTCCTCCACCACGCAGATTACGGAATGATCGCGGTGCGGATCGCGGCAATAATTGCAAATCTCTCCGTCGCTGATGTTGTTGCAGGCTTCGCAGATGCCCAGGTTGTCTTTCACGTCGAGCAATGCTTGTGCCAGGCGACCGGCATCTTCACGGGGTGTGCGCAACACATGAAATGCAAGGCGCTGGGCAGATTTTTGGCCGATGCCAGGCAGCCGCTTGAATTCCTGGATCAGACGCGCGAGCGGTTCGGCGAAGTCGGGCATGGAAAGTTACGCGTGGTTCTTGAGTGGCTGCGGAAGATGTTACAAGAGACCGGGAGGGAGGCCCATGCCGCCCAGCAGACCGCCCATCTTTTCCTGGGTGGCGTCATCCACCTTTTTCGCCGCTTCGTTGAAGGCCGCCATCACCATATCCTGCAGCATCTCGACGTCGCCCGTCACTTCGGGATCGATCTTCACGCCGGTGACGTTCTTCTTGCCGTCCATCTTCACCATCACCATGCCGCCACCCGCCGACGCCTCCACGCGGATCAAGGCGATCTCTTCCTGCATCTTCTTCTGCATCTGCTCGGCCTGCTTCATCATGGCCTGCATGTTTCCGGGAAGTTTCATGTGTCCTGCCTTATTCTTTTAAATTTCGCACCACGCGGACCTGGGCGTCCGGGAACGTCTCCTGAAAGCGCCGCACTTCCGGATGCGACAGCGCTCGTTCGGACGTTTCGTCCTCGGGCGGCTTGGCTTTAGGAATTTCGACCACGTCTGCGGCTCCGGCGCTAACCTTGATCCGCATGGGCCGGCCCGCCACCTTCTGCACGACCTTCAGGATATCTTTTTCGTTCAATGCGAGTTTGAATTCGTCCGGTGTAGTGAATTGCAGCTCGCCATTCGATTCGGTGATTTGGGAGTGCTCCACGGCGTCGGCGGTGAACTGCATACCGAGCTCGATTAGCGCTGAGTGCAGGCGATCTTTCCACGGCCCGGTCTGCTGCGGCGGACTCGGCGATACAGTGATCTTCGCGGGCGCTGGTTTAGGGGGTGGTGGCTTAGGGGGCGCCGATCCACCACCGCTCCCCAATCCCGCGATCGCTTCCTCAATCGACAAAAGCTTCCCGGCTTGTACCAGCCGCAACAGGCCGACCTCCAGATGCAGGCGCGGCTGCAACGAGGCCTGCAGATCCTGGAACAGGTCGAGCGTGAGCTGCAAATAGCGCGTCAAATCCTCTTCCGAAAATCCGGACGCGATCTGGGCCAGCCGCTCCTGTTCTTGCGGCGATGCTCCGATCAGGCGCGTGTTCGCTCCGGCCACTTTGGCCACCAGCAGATTGCGGAAATAACGCGCCAGCTCGCGGCAGAAGTGCTGCAGGTTGCGACCGTTCCGCTCCAGTTCCATCACCAGGTCGAGCATGCGGCGCGAATCTTGCGCCGTTAAAGCCTCGGTCACCTCGCCCAGCGAATCGAGCGAGAACATTCCCAGCAGATCGCGAACCTCGGCCGCGCTCAGCTTCAAGCCACAGCATGCAATTGCTTGATCGAGTGCCGACAAAGAATCGCGCACGCTGCCTTGTCCGGCCTGGGCCAGCACGCTCAGCGTCTCGGGATCCGTTTGGATGCCTTCCTTCTGGCAGATCTCCTCCATGCGCTTGACCACCTCGGCAAAATCCACCGAGCGAAAACTGAACTGCTGGCAACGGGATGCGATGGTAGTCGGGATCTTGTGGGCTTCGGTGGTGCACAGCACGAAAACCACCCAGTCGGGCGGCTCTTCCAGCGTCTTGAGTAGCGCATTGAAGGCTTCGCTGGTGATCTGGTGCGCTTCGTCGACGATGAAGACCTTGTAGCGGTCGCGCGCCGGGCGGTAGCGCACATTTTCGCGCAACTCGCGCATTTCGTTGATGCCGCGATTCGAAGCCGCGTCGATCTCGATCACGTCCGGAGAATTTCCGGCTGTCACTTCCAGGCAACTGGCGCACACGCCGCAGGGCGTGATGGTCGGTCCTTGGATGCAGTTGAGGCATCGCGCCAGGATGCGGGCCACGGTGGTTTTACCTGTTCCGCGTTGACCGGAAAGAATGTAGCCATGCGCGATCCGCTGTTGCGAGATGGCGTTTTCAAGCGTTGTGCGGACGTGCTCCTGGCCGATCAACTCCGCAAATGACTGCGGACGGTATTTCCTGGCGATGACCTGATACATGGAGAGGTGAGCGGAGATTATGCCAGACCCCGGGTAATCCGCGGCACACGAGCTAAACCGCTACCGTTGCTTCCTTCCGGACCTGGCGGGGTTCACAGCCGCCCGTTGCACGAAGCCCGGAGCCTGACAACCTACCATGCTAGCATGCGTTGTTAGCTATGCTATGATCCCTTTGTGCGCCCACCGGGGACGCGGCCTAGTAAGCGTACCTGTTGTAGTTCACGCCAGTTCTTGCCGATCTATCGATTTGTGATTGTTCCGGTCCACAAAAGGCTGCTCGATGAAGGCAAATAGAGTCAAATCAACCATTTGCTCGCGGTTGTCGGGGCTCATCTGCCTTCTGGTGCTGACTTTCGCGCTGACCGCTAAAGCCCAGCCCCGCCTAACGCTGCAGCAGGCCGGCTCCCGCACCGCGCCCGATTGGACCCCAGCCTACGAAACGCAAACGATTACCGTCACCGGCCAGGTCTCGTTGCGGCCGATTTGGGTGAGCGACTCCTACTACGTCGCCATTCAGGACGACGCCGGCTACGGGCTGTTGCTCCAGGGAAATATCAGCCAGTTTCAGACCATGGAGCCCGGCGATTGGGTGGAAGTACATGGAATGATCGTTCGCCGGGGAGGACGGCCGGTCCTTCTGCCCACCGATATCCGGAAGTTCGGGCATGCCGCCCCACCCGCTCCCAAAATCGTGAAGGCATCCGATCTGGCTTCGTTTCGCTACCTCGGCGTTCTCATCACCACCGAGAGCGTGGTGAATGACGACGACAATAATGCCGGCGGAGACTTGCTTTTGATCGGAGAAAAAGCCAAGGATCTCAGTATCTTCCTCCCTCGGACCCGCCGCGATACCGGACCGCATCTGAGCGGATTTCGGGCCGGGGACCGGATCAAAGTCACTGGCATTGCCAGTCAATACTGCACGCTGCCTCCCTATGACCACTATTTTCAAATCCTGATTTCCAGCCCCGCCGCCGTGTCTACCCTGGAGCGCGGCTGGATCATCCAACCGCCGGTTCTGCTCGCCTCCTTGATCGTGGGTACCGCCCTGCTGGCCATTTGGTGGTTCCGCGAACGTCGCATGGCCACGCTTCGAAGGCAGATGCGAGTCCTTAACGCACTGGGAGAAGAGGTGATCGCGGCCACATCGCCGGCCGAGATTCTGCGGCGATTGACGCTCACGCTGCCGGAACTGTGGAACTCAACCGGAGTTGGTCTTTATATACAGAGCCGCGGCGCGAAAATGCTGGAGCGAGTGCAATCTTCGGATACACCCACGGAGTTCATCGAACTGGACGCCCCTAAAGGCGCCATGGCTTCGGGCGTTACGGCCTGCTTCCGCAATCGAACGCTGGTGGCCATCCCGGACGCGCGCCGCAGTCCTTTTTTCCGCAAGGAAGAGGGGCCGGGTGCTCCGCGTTCCGTGCTCTTTATTCCGATGTTCGCGCAGAGCGATCTGATGGGCGTGCTGGCCCTCTACAATTCCGGCAGTGTTCATTATCATGGCCAGGCCGAACAGGCGGCCATGCAGCACCTGGCCAATCAAGTGGCGACCGCGCTGAAGCTGCAGGAACAGACGTCGATTCGTGAGCAGTTGTTCCGCAGTGAGAAATTGGCCGCGGCCGGCCAGTTGATTTCCGACGTTGCCAACGAGCTGCGCTCGCCGCTCGAATCCATTGGCGCGCTGGCCTCGGCCTTGCGCTCGCGTCAGGATCCGGAATCGCATAAGGAGCTGCAATCTATAGCCGACGAGGCTAGCCGGGCTTCGGAAACCGTGGCGCGCCTGGTATCGTTCGCCAAGGTGGAGCAGTCGCAAGCCGAGCGTGTGGACCTGAGCGCCATGTTGTCGGGCCTCTTGAAATTCCGCGCGCCGGAGTGGAAGGTGAAAGGCGTCGAGATCCGCTCCCAGCTCGCTCCTAAATCGGCCATCGTGATCGGATCCCCCGGCCAACTCGAACAAGTGCTGCTGAATCTTCTGGTGGATGCCGAGAAAGCTGCCGCTGAAGCGCGCGAAAAGACCATCACGGTCTCAAGCAGTTTGCTCGCCAAGCGCGTGCTGGTGGAGATCTCTTATCCCACCCGCTCTCCCGATCTGCAGATTGCCGAAGCCATCGACGGCGATCATGCCGGTTCAGAAGCCCTCGGGCTGGGCGTTTGCCGCGGGATCATTCAGAGCCACGGCGGGGAATTCCGGGTGGTTCGGTTGTCGACTACTCAGGCTCGCTTCGACATCGAACTGCCGGTGGTTGAAACAAGGCACTCCGCTTCGGGAGCGCCGCATGAATACCAGGGCATTGGGCGCCAGCTCACGGTCCTGATCGTGGAACCGGACACCAAGGTGCAGCGTCAACTTCTGCAGTTCCTCGGTAACCGGGGCGATCGCGTAGTTCCCGTATCCAGCGCCGAAGAAGGCGCCGACCTGGCCCAGAGATTGCACTTTGACATGGCTATTTGCGCAGTGCGGCTGCCCGGTCTCAACTGGGTCGAGTTCTTCGAACGAGTGCGCCATGAGGTGGGCGGCTTTGTTCTTTTGACCGATGGATTCGACAACGATCTGGCCCGCGCGTTTCAGGGCGGTGAAGGCTTCGTATTGAGCAAGCCCATCGACGAAACGGAAGTGCAGCGCATTTGCCGGGCGGTCGAAGAGCGCGCCACCGTCAGTAACTAGGCGCTAGAATCGAGAAAGGCGTATGGTTCGCAAATCACTTCTGTTCCTTTGCGCGCTGGGACTCGTTAGTGGAGCGCCAAAGTACACCGGACCGCTTCCACCCAAGCCCGACATCCCCTACCTGCTGCATGGCTCGAACCTGATTGAGACCGAGACCGGGCAGGCGCGCGAAGAGAGCCGCAAGAACGACACCAATTACGTTATCTCCGGTGCCAGTTCTGCCGCGCGCACGCCGCTCGCCGAGCCGATCTTCATCATCGACGCTCAGAAAACCTCGCCCGAACGATTCGAGCTCTACCGGTTGGAGGTAAAGGGCGGCAATCGTGAGGTTACATTTTCAAGCCGCCGCCGGGGCGGGAACCGGCCGTACCATTTGGCAGTCACCCCGCTGGG
>Ga0070714_100002819_pt1 | contig 12820 bp, 10 predicted proteins | sample LARL83metaG_FD_65450 | JGI IMG/M metagenome (GOLD analysis project Ga0070714, IMG submission 65450) | Corn, switchgrass and miscanthus rhizosphere microbial communities from Kellogg Biological Station, Michigan, USA - LAR L8-3 metaG | ecosystem: Host-associated > Plants > Roots > Rhizosphere ... | reverse complement strand
CATGATGTAGTCGGGCAGCGACTTCGCGAACGGGATCTCCGTGTTCATCGTCATGCCCTCGGGCTCGAAGCGCATGTAGCTGAACTTGCGCACGAGCGTCTCGAGCGGCACCCCGTACTGCAGCGCTATCGAGATCGCGGTCGCGAACGAGTTCATCATGCCGCGCAGCGTCGAGCCCTCCTTCCCGATGTCGGTCAGGAAGATCTCGCCGACGCTGCCGTCCTCGTAGAGGCCCGCGGTGATGTAGCCCTCGTGGCCGCCGACCGAGAACTTGTGCGTGAGCGACTGGCGCTCGCGCGGCATCTTGCGGCGCGCCGGCGCCGCCTTCGCGAGCGCCTCGGCGACCGCCTTCTCGACCGCCTCCTGCGTGGCGCCGCCGCCGGTGGCCGCGCCCTTCTGCGCATCGGTGCGCAGCGCCTGCGCGGTCTTCGAGCCGTCGCGGTAGATCGCGAGCGCCTTCACGCCCAGATGCCACGCCTGGATGTAGGCGTCGGCGATGTCCTCGACCGTCGCGCTCTCGGGCAGGTTGACCGTCTTCGAGATCGCGCCCGAGATGAACGGCTGGACCGCCCCCATCATCTTGATGTGGCCCATGTGCGAGATCGCGCGCTCGCCGACCGCCACGTCGAACACCGGCAGGTGCTCGACCGCGAGGCCGGGCGCGCCGACGATCGTGCCGTGCTCGTTGACGTGGGCCTCGATCTGCTCGACCTGCTCCTCGGCGTAGCCGAGCGTCTGGAGCGCGAGCGGGACCGTGCGGTTGACGATCGTCATCTGGCCGCCGCCGACGAGCTCCTTGAACTTCACGAGCGAGAAGTCGGGCTCGACGCCCGTCGTGTCGCAGTCCATCAGGAAGGAGATCGTCCCGGTCGGCGCGAGCACCGTCGCCTGCGCGTTCCGATACCCGTGCACGTCGCCCAGCTCGACGGCCTCGTCCCACGAGCGTCGCGCCGCCGTCAGCAGCTCCGCGTCCTCGCACGTCGCGTCGGGGATCGCGTAGGAGGCGTCGCGGTGCATGCGCATCACGCCGTTGTGCGGCTCGCGGTTCTCCGCGTAGCGCTCGTAGGTGCCGACCGCCGCGGCGATCTCGGCCGAGCGCCGGTACGCGCGCCCGGTCATCAGCGCGGTGATCGCCGCGGCCGTGCCGCGGCCCGCGTCGGAGTCGTACGGCATCCCGTTGCTCATCAGGAACGCGCCGAGGTTCGCGTAGCCGAGCCCGAGCTGGCGGAAGGCGTTGGCGTTCTGCGCGATCTCGTCCGTCGGGTAGCTCGAGGCGCCGACGACGATCTCCTGCGCGAGGAAGACGATGTCGATCGCGTGCTCGTAGGCCGCGACGTCGAAGGTGCCGTCCGCGCGCCGGAACTTCATCAGGTTCAGCGAAGCGAGGTTGCAGGCCGAGTCGTCGACGTGCATGTACTCGCTGCACGGGTTCGAGGCGTTGATGCGCCCGCTGTTCGGGCACGTGTGCCACTGGTTGATCGTCGTGTCGTACTGGACGCCCGGGTCGGCGCAGCGCCACGCCGCCTCCGCGATCTCGCGCATCAGCCCGCGCGCGTCGAGCGGGTCGCCGATCGGCTCGCCGGTCGAGCGCGCGATCAGGCGCCACTCGCCGCCGTCCTCGACCGCGCGCATGAACGTGTCCGAGACGCGCACCGAGTTGTTCGCGTTCTGGTACTGGATCGAGAGGAAGCCCTCGCCGTCGATCGACATGTCGAAGCCGGCGTCGCGCAGCGCCGCCGCCTTGTCCTCCTCTCTGGCCTTGCACCAGATGAAGTGCCGGATGTCGGGGTGGTCGACGTCGAGCACGACCATCTTGGCCGCGCGGCGCGTCTTGCCGCCGGACTTGATCGTGCCGGCCCACGAGTCGGCGCCGCGCATGAAGGAGACCGGGCCGGAGGCGGTGCCGCCCTTCGACAGCGGCTCCATCGAGCCGCGGATGTTCGAGAGGTTGATCCCGGAGCCGGAGCCGCCGCGGAAGATCTTCCCCTCCTTGGTGTTCCAGCCGAGGATCGAGTCCATCGTGTCCTCGACCGAGAGGATGAAGCAGGCGGAGCACTGCGGCTGCTCCTCGAAGCCGACGTTGAACCAGACGGGGCTGTTGAACGCCGCGATCTGGTGGAGCAGGATGTGCGTCAGCTCGGCCTCGAACGTGTCGGCGTCCTCGGCGGTCGCGAAGTAGCCGCGCTGGCGGCCCCAGTCGGCGATCGTGCCGGCGACGCGGCCGACCATCTGTCTGACGGAGCGCTCGCGCTCGGGCGAGCCGAGCTGGCCGCGGAAGTACTTCTGCGCGACGATGTTCGTCGCGTTCTGCGACCACGTCGTCGGGAACTCGACGTCCGGCTGCTCGAAGGAGACCTTGTCGCCGTGGCCGATCCTGGCGTCTCGCAGCTCCCACTCGACGCCGTCGAACGGATGGACGCCGGGCTGCGTGAAGAAGCGGCTCAGGCGCAGCGCCTCGCCCGTCGGGGCCTCGATCGTGGTCGTGATCTGCGAGTTCTCCATGCCGACCTGCTCCTTGTCTTTCCCGCTCTTTGCCGCTGTTTCCCGCCCCGCTGACCGCCCTCAGGGGGTAACAGCGAATCATCGTCCACCCGTCGGACGGAACGGCGGGGCGCGGTCAGCGACAGCGTCGGCGCGCCAGGCGAGCGTACCGCCGTGGCGAGCGGAAGCGCGGGGGTGGGGAGCGCGCGCGACGCGCTCGCTACGATCGGCTCGCATGAGCCCGCGCCTCCGCACGCTCCGGCTGCTCGCGCTCGCGGTCGCGCTGCTGGCCGCCGCGCCGACCGCATCGGCGCGCGCGGCGCAGCCGCTCACGCCGAGCGAGGCGTACGGCGCGGTGTCGGCGGCGTACGCGCAAGGCGGCAGCCGCCTCGATCCCTGCGCGTTCACGACGGCCGAGCTGGAGGCGGCGCTGCGCGGCATCCCGCCCGCGTTCCGCACGACCGTCCCGGCGCTGCGCAGAGCGATCGAGGGCGCGATCGCGGCCCGCAAGCGCGGCGTGTGCAAGGGCGTCAGACCGAGCGAAGGCACGACGGGCGGCGCCGCTCCGGGCCGTGTGCCGCCGGTCACCACGACGCCCACGGCTCCGGCGAGCACCCCGCCGGCCGCGACCGCGCCGAGCACCGTCACGACGCCGAGCGCGCCGCCGACGACCACCGCTCCGGCGCCGGCGAGCACGACGCCCGCGCAGCAGCCGGCCGCCGGCGAGGACCGCACCCCGCTGGTCGTGGCGCTGATCGCGGTCGGGGCGCTGCTGCTGCTCGCGCTCGGACTGTGGGGCCTGGCGCGCAATCGGGGCTGGGATCCTGCGTGGGTCGGGCGCATGCGCCACGCGTGGGGCGAGGCCGGCTTCCGCACGACGAGCACGTGGGCGGAGTTCACCGACTGGCTGCGGCTCGGGCGCTGAGCCCGCCCGACCCCGCCAACGCGTCTGATTTACTGCGCCGTCCCATGAAGCTCCTCGTCACCGGCGGCGCCGGCTACATCGGCTCCATCGTCGCCCAGCAGCTGCTCGACGCCGGTCACGAGGTCGTCGTGCTCGACAACCTCAGCCGCGGCCACCGCGCGGCCGTGCCGGCCGACGCGCGCCTCGCCGAGGTCGACCTGCTCGACGCCGCGGGCGTGCGCGAGACGGTCGCGGAGGGCTTCGACGGCGCGCTGCACTTCGCCGCCTTCGCGCTCGTCTCCGAGTCGGTCTCGAGCCCGGAGCGGTACTACCGCAACAACGTCGTCGGCTCGCTCAACCTGCTCGACGCGCTGCGCGCCGCGGACGTCACGCGGCTCGTCTTCTCCTCGACCTGCGCCGTCTACGGCGAGCCGGAGGTCGTGCCGATGGACGAGACGACGCCGACGCGACCGGTCAACGCCTACGGCGCCTCGAAGCTCGCCGTCGACGGGATGATCGCCGACGAGTGCCGCGCGCACGGGCTCGGCGCGGTCAGCCTGCGCTACTTCAACGTCGCCGGGGCGAGCGGCTGCCTCGGCGAGGACCACGAGCCCGAGACGCACCTGATCCCGAACGTGCTGCGCGCAGCTCAGGGACTTCAGGAGTGTGTCCAGGTCTTCGGCACCGACTACCCGACGCCCGACGGCACGGCCGTGCGCGACTACATCCACATCGAGGACCTCGCGAGCGCGCACCTGCTCGCGCTCGACGGCGCGCGGCCCGGAGAGCACCGCGTCTTCAACCTCGGCAACGGCAACGGCTTCTCCGTGCGCGAGGTGATCGACGCCGCGCGCGAGGTGACCGGGCTCGAGATCCCGGTCAGAGAGGCGCCGCGCCGTCCCGGCGATCCGCCGCAACTCGTCGCCGCGAGCGGCCGCATCCGCGCGGAGCTCGGCTGGGAGCCGCGCAAGCCCGCGCTCACCGACATGGTCGCCGACGCGTGGGCGTTCGCGCAGGCGCACCCGCACGGCTACGCGGGCGCGCCGGCCGGGCGAAGCGGCTGACGCGGCCAACCGGCGCACGCCGACCGCCTCTTCGGCGAGAATCCGGTCCTTCGGGGGAACGACCGACTGCTCGGGGAGAGGAGCACGGGGTGGCTAGGGCAAGGTGGACGCTGCTCGCCGTGGTCGCGGCGCTGGCGATCGGCGTGACGGGCTGCGGCAGCGGCGAGAGCGGCACGACGGTGAGAAAGATCGCGTTTGTCGCGCCCTACGGCGACAACGAACCGGACTGGACGCTGCGCGCGCAGGAAGTCGTGCGCGAATTCCCGAGATACCTCGGGATCAGAGTCGACACCGTCGACGCGTCGCAGACGAGCGACATCAGAGGCGCGCTCGCGCAGGTCTCGCACGAACGCAACCAGCTCGTGATCGCCCACGACGGCCGCTACGCCGCCGCGGCCGAAGCGGTCGCCGGCGAAACGAAGGTGCCCGAGCTCGTCTGGGGCGAAGGCACGAGCGCGAGAAGAGGGCTCGTCGGCCATATCACCGTGCAGGACAAGGAGGCCGGCTACATGGCCGGGATCGTCGCCGCGCACGCCGCTATCACGAGAAGACTTGCCGTCATCGTGCTCGCCGACGGCTCCGCGTGGGACACCGCGACGTGGAACCGCATGGCCGGCGGCTTCGCCGCCGGCGCGCACAGCGTGGACCCGACGGAGCAGGTCAAGTACGTTCAGGTCGGCCAGAACGGCTCGGCGACGGTCGAAGAGGTCCACGACGTCGCCCTGAGACTGCTCAAGTCCGGCTCGCAGATGATCTTCACGCTCGGCGGCAGATCGACGCTCGGCGCGCTCAGAGCCGTCGAGCAGCAGCAGGGCGAGAACCAGTTCATCAGCGTGATAGGCGACAAGTCCGCCTTCAACAGAGAAAACTACGTGCTCGAGTCGGTGATGTACGAATTCAAGCCCGCCTTCGAGCAGGCGATCGAAGACCTCAGAAGAGGCAGGTTCGGCAAGCATCCCTACGAGCTGACGCTGCGCAACAGAGGCGTCTACATCCTGCCGACCGGCCGCACGCCGCTCGACGCATACGAAGCGGCGATCGCCGCGCAGAGAAAGATAGAACGCGGCCAGCTGCGCGTCCCCGAGACGTCGACGAGCGAAGCGGTTCAGGCGCTGCTCGCCGGGCAGACGCCGCAGGGCTGAGCGCGACGGGCTACGCGCCGGCGGCGTCGCGCGCGGCGCTGTCGGCGGCGCCGCCCGCGCCGACCGGCGCGCTCGCCGCCGCCGCGCCGTCGCGCGCGATCACCTCGCGCATCTGCGCCTCGATCGCGGGCACCTGGCGGCGGCCCTGGCGGTCGAGCACGGTCGCGAGCGGTCCGCGCAGCGCGATCAGCGCGCGCACCCAGCCCGGCACCGTCACGTGGCGCGCGCGCCGCTCGACGCCTTGCGCGACCGCCTCGGCGACGTCGGAGAGCGGATACGTCTTGCCGGCCGGCCCGCTGATCCGCGCGCGCATGCCCGCGATCCCGCTGCGCGCGTCGGCGCCGCGCACCATGTCGGTGTCGATCCACGAGAAGTAGGCGACGCCGACGTCGACGCCGAGGTGCGCGACCTCCGTGCGCAGGCAGTCGGCGAACGCCTCGACGCCGGCCTTGCTGGCGCTGTAGGCGGACATGAAGGGCGCGTGGACGATCGCCGCCACCGAGGCGATCTGCAGGACGTAGCCGCGGCGCGCGATCACGTGCGGCAGCGCGGCGCGCACGGTCCGCCAGCTCCCCAGCAGGTTGACCTCGACGACGCGCTCCCACGCGGCCGGGTCGATGTCGCGCACCGCGCCGCCGGTCGCGATGCCGGCGTTGACGATCGCGACGTCGATCCCGCCGAAGCGCTCGACGGCGCCGTCGACGGCGGCCTGGATCGCGGCGGCGTCCGTCACGTCGGCCTCGAACCAGGCGGCCTCGGGGCCGCACGCCCCGGCGACCTTCGCCAGCTCCCCGGGCTCGAGGCCGACGAGCGCGACCTTCGCGCCGCGGGCGGCGAGCTCCGTGGCGGCGGCGGCGCCGATGCCGCGCGCCGCGCCGGTGACGAGGACGACCTGACCGGAGATGGGGCGTGTGGTGGAGGGCATGGCGAGGACGCTACCCGGGCAGCAGGTCCGCGAGCGCCGCCAGCGCCTGCGCGAGCACTGCGGGCGCGTCGGCGCTCGCGTCGAGCGCGCGGATCCGCTGCGGGTCGGCCGCCGCCAGCTCGTCGTAGGCGGCGGCGATCGCGGCGAAGAAGGCGTCCGCCTCGCGCTCGAGCCGGTCGGGCGCCTCGCCGCGACCGTCCTGGCGCGCGCGGCCGAGCGCCGGGTCGATCCGCAGCAGCAGCGTGCGGTCGGGCGCGAGGTCGGCGGTCGCGAACGCGTTGATGGCGCGCACCGGCTCCACCCCGAGCCCGCGTCCGGCGCCCTGGTAGGCGAGCGAGGAGTCGACGAAGCGGTCGAGCAGGACCCAGCGCCCGGCGGCGAGCGCGGGCTCCAGCGCCTCCTCGACGAGCTGCGCGCGCGCGGCCGCGTAGAGCAGCGCCTCGGCGCGCGCCGCGACGTGCAGCGTCGGGTCCTTCACGAGCGTGCGAATGCGCTCGGCGGCGGCGACGCCGCCCGGCTCGCGCAGCAGCTGGGCGTCGACGCCGAGCTCGCGCAGGGCGGCGAGCAGGCCTTGGGCGAGCGTCGTCTTGCCGGCCCCGTCGAGCCCCTCGATCGTGATCAGCCGGCCGGCCATCTGCCGCGCCAGCCTACCGACGCCGCCCGCGGGTACCCTCCTCGCCGATGCGCGACCTGCCGGGCACCGAGCACCACCCGCATGCGCGCGCGGCGCTTGGCGCGGCGCTCGCCGGGCTGGGCGGGACGGGTCCCGCGCCGTCCCACGCCTACCTCTTCCACGGCCCGGCCGGCAGCGGCAAGCGCACCGCGGCGCGCGCGTTCGCCTCCGCGCTGCTCGCCGACGGCGCCCCCGACCCGGCGGGCGCGCGCACGCGCGTCGAGCACGGCGCGCACCCCGACCTCACGTGGGTGAGTCCCAGCGGCGCGCACGAGATGCTCGTCGGCGACGTCGAGCCGGTGATCTCCGGCTCGGCGATGACGCCGTTCGAGGCGACGCGGCGCGTGTTCGTGCTCGAGCGCGCCGACGCGCTGATCGAGCAGGCGGCGAACAAGCTGCTCAAGACGCTCGAGGAGCCGGCGCCGTTCGTCCACCTGATCCTGCTGAGCGACGCCTTGAGCGAGATGCTGCCGACGATCCGCTCGCGCTGCCAGCTCGTGCGCTTCGACGCCCTGTCCCCTGCCGCGCTCGCCGAGCGGATCGGCCGCCGCGGGATCGCGCCCGAGCAGGCGGCGTCCTGCGCGCGCCTCGCGCTCGGCGACGGCGAGCGCGCGCTGGCGCTGGCGCTCGACGACGGGCCGGCGCTGCGCGCCGGCGGCGAGGCGCTCGCGCGCGCGGCGCTCGCCGGCCGGGTCGGGCAGGTGGCGCCGTGGAGAGCGCTGCTCGACGTGCGCAAGCGCCGCGGCGACGCCGCCGTGGCCGAGGTCGAGGCGGGGCTCGCCGAGGAGCTGGAGCTGGTCGCGAGAAGAGAGAGACGGCGCGTCGAGAACGAGTACGCGGAGCGGATCCGCCGCACGCGCCGGCGCGTCGAGACCGGCGCGCTCGACCTCGGCCTCCAGGTCGCGGGCCTGTGGCTGCGCGACGTGGCGTGCGTCGCGTGGGGGGCGCCGGAGGTGGTCCACCACGTCGATCGCGCCGACGCGCTCGCGCAGGACGCCGCCGGCCGCGACCCGCAGCGGCTGCGGGCAGGCGTCGAGCTGGTCGAGGACACGCGCCGGCGGCTGCGCAGCAACGTGTCGGAGGAGCTGGCGCTCGAGGTGCTCGCGTACCGGCTCGAAGGGCTGCTCGCCTGATGCGTCGCTGGGGCCTGCTGCTCGTCCGCTACGGCCTCCCGCTCGCGATCGCGATCGCCGGGGTCGTCTGCCTGGAGATCGGCGGCAGCGCGGCGGGCGCGGGCGTCGTGCTGATCGGCTCGGCGGCGATCGTGCTGCTGATCAACGGGCTCTTCCGCCTGAGCCTCACGAGCAACCGCGAGCGCGAGGCGGAGGAGCGGGCGCGCGAGCGCTTCGAGCGCGAGGGGCGCTGGCCGGACGAGCAGTGAGCCGGCGCGCCGCGCGAGCCGGTCCTGATACAAACAGCGCCAGAGTGTCACAGCGAACGGTCGAGGACGAGGCGCTGCTCGACGCCGTGCAGGCGTGCGTGCTGGCCGTCGGCGTGCGACGCACGACGATGACGGACGTCGCACGCCGCGCGGGCGTGAGCCGCATGACGCTCTACCGCCGCTACGCCGACGTCACCTCGCTGCTGCAGGCGCTCATGACGCGCGAGTTCACGCAGATCATCGGCGAGGTCGAGGCGGAGGTCGCGCCGCTGCCAAGCGCGCGCGAGCGGCTCGTGCGGGCCGCGGTGATCGGCGTCGAGCGACTCACGCGCCACCCGCTGTTCCTGCGCATCGTCGACGTCGACCCCGAGCTGCTGCTGCCCTACCTGACGACGCGCCGCGGCGCCTTCCAGAAGGCGGCCGTCGGCGTGTTCGAGGCGCGGCTCGCAGCCGGCGTCGAGGAGGGCTCGATGGCGGTCGAGGACCCCGCCGCCGCGGCGCGCGCGATCGAGCTGGCGCTGCGCGGCTTCGCGTTCCAGACGCTCGCGCCGGGCGCCGCGCGCGAGCGCCGGCAGGAGCTGGCGGAGCTGGAGCGGATGCTCGACGCCTACCTCGTGCCATGACCGCCCCGGATCCGCGCATGCGCTGGTGGGGCTGGGGCGAGGACGGCCACGACGCGCCGCTCTCGGCCGGCGCGCGGGCGCTGCTCGCCGAGCGGATCGGCCCGCTGCCGGCGGATCGCCGCGAGCCCGTCGCGTTGGACGACGTGCGCCTGCCCGCGCCGGCGCTGCCGGCCGCGGCGCGCGAGCGGCTCGTGGCGGCGCTCGGCGCCGAGCACGTGCGCGAGGACCGCCTCGCGCGCGTGACGCACGCCGCCGGCCGCGGCTACCACGACCTCGTGCGCCTGCGCGCGGGCGCGCTCGAGGCGGCGCCCGACGCGGTGCTCTACCCGGGCGGCGCCGAGCAGGTCGCGACGGTCCTGCGCGCCTGCGCCGAGGAGGGCGTGGCGGTCGTGCCGTTCGGCGGCGGCACGAGCGTGGTGGGCGGGGTCGAGCCGTGGCGCGGCGCGTTCCCCGCGGTCGTCGCGCTCGACCTGGCGCGGCTCGACCGGCTGCTCGCGGTCGACCCGGTCTCGCTCGTCGCGACCGTGCAGCCGGGGATGACCGGCCCGGCGCTGGAGGAGGCGCTCGCCGCGCGCGGGCTGACGCTCGGCCACTTCCCGCAGTCGTTCGAGTACGCCACCGTCGGCGGCTGGGTCGCGACGCGCTCGGCCGGGCAGGCGTCGACCGGCTACGGGCGCATCGAGGACCTCGTGCTCGCGCTGCGTCTCGCGACGCCGAGCGGCGAGATCGCGACGCGCGCGGTGCCGGCGTCCGCCGCCGGGCCGCGGCTGCGCGAGCTGCTGGTCGGCTCGGAGGGGACGCTCGGCGTGATCGTCGAGGCGACGCTGCGCGTGCGGCCGCGGCCGAGCGTGCGTCGCTACGAGGCGTTCTCGCTGCCGTCGTATGCCGCGGGGCTCGACGCCTTCCGCGCGCTCGTGCAGGAGGGCGCCGCGCCGGACGTCGCGCGGCTGTCGGACCCGGTCGAGACGCAGGTGTCCTTCGCGCTCGCGGGCGGACCGGCGCTCGCGACGCGCGCGCTCGCCGGATATCTGCGCGCGCGCGGCCACGGCGAGGGCTGCCTCGCGATCGCCGGCTGGGCGGGGACGGAGGAGGCCGCGGTGCGCCGTCGCCGCGCCGCGAGCGCGCGCGTGCTGCGCGGGCACGGCGCGCTCGCGCTCGGCACGCCGATCGGCAGGGCGTGGGAGCACGGCCGCTTCCACGCGCCCTACCTGCGCGACGAGCTGCTCGCGAACGGCGCGATGGTCGAGACGCTCGAGACCGCGACGACGTGGGATCGCCTGCTCGCGCTGCACGACGCGGTCGCCGCCGCGCTCGACGGCGCGCTGCGCGGACGCGGCACGCCGCCGGTCGTGATGAGCCACGTCTCGCACGTCTACCGCGCGGGCGCGTCGCTCTACTTCACGTTCGTCGCGCGCCAGCAGCAGGGGGCGGAGCTCGAGCAGTGGCACGCCGCGAAGACGGCCGCGAGCGAGGCGATCCTCGCCGCCGGCGGCACGATCACCCACCACCACGCGGTCGGCCGCGACCATGCGCCGTGGCTTCCCGGCGAGATTGGGGAGCTGGGGCTGAGCCTGCTGCGCGCCGCGAAGGCGACGCTCGACCCGGCGGGCGTGATGAATCCGGGGAAGCTCCTCGATCCGGCGCCGTCGCCCGGCGCCGGACCGTGAGCAGCTCCACCGCTGGTTCGTTCGCCTGGGCATGCCTTCGCGCTCATTGGCACCCCGAATAGGAGTGTCAAGCGGCGCGGGCGAGCGCCTCCGCGGCCAGCTCGAGCGCCGCGCCGCGTCGCTCCGGGACGAGCCCGAGGCGCGTGCGGCGGTCGAGCAGATCGTCGACCGTCAGCGCCAGCTCGTGCTCGACGGCGAAGCGCATCTGCGCGGAGAGGTCCCCACGCGGGCGATCGGCGCCGGCGAGGCGGATGCGGTGCGTCACGCAGGAGGCGCCGGGCGCGACGCGGTCGAGCGCGTCCTGCGCCATCCGCCGCGCGGTCGTCAGCTTGCCGCCGACGACGGTGAGGATCCCGTCGTGCTCGATCACGGCGTGGCGGCGCGAGAGGTCCGCCGTCGCCGCGCCGTCGTCATCCTCGCCCGCAAGCAGCGGCCGCAGGCCCGCGAAGCGGCCGATCACGTCGGCCGACGTGGGCGCGCGCGCGAGCACGCGCCCGATCGAGGTCAGCAGGAACCCCTCCTCGTCGGCGTCGACGCGGGGCACGTCCGGGATCGGCCCGTCGAACGGCGCGTCGGTGATCCCGACCATCACGAGCCCGTCGGTGCGCGGGACGGCGAAGGTGAAGCGCGAGCTGCTGTCCGGCAGCGGCGCGTTGATCGCGGCGCGCGGCTCGCCGAGCGCGGCGGCGGGGAGCAGCAGGTGCGAGCCCTTGCTCGGTCGCAGCCGCACGGCGCCGCCGGTCAGCTCGCCGGCCCACACGCCCGTGGCGTTCACGACGTGACGGGCGCGGATCTCCGCGGCCCCGCCGTCGCCGAGCATGTCGCGCACGCTCGCCCCGTCCGGTCGCAGCGCCGTGGCCTCGACGTAGGTGAGGATGCGCGCGCCGTGCGCCGCCGCGGTGCGGGCGACGTCGAGCACGAGCCGCGCGTCGTCCTCGATCTGCGCGTCCCAGTGCAGCAGCGCGCCGCGCAGGCCGCGGTCGCTCAGGCCGGGCGCGAGTCGGCGCGCCTCCTCGGCGCTGACGCGGCGGGCGCGCGGCAGTCGGTGCCGGCTCGTGCCGGCGGCGGCGCGCAGCACGTCGCCGAGTCGCAGGCCGATCTCCAGCTTCGCGCCGGCCGCGCGGTCGACCTGTCCGCCGAGCGGGATCAGGAACGGCAGCGGTCGGATCAGGTGCGGCGCGCTGACGTCGATCAGGATGGCCCGCTCGCGCGCGGACTCCCAAGCGACGCCGACGTCGCCGTGCGCCAGGTAGCGCAGGCCGCCGTGCGCGAGCTTCGAGGACCAGCGACTCGTGCCCTGCGCGAGGTCCCCGCGCTCCACGAGCGCGACGCTCAGGCCGCGCGTCGCCGCGTCGAGCGCGACCCAAGCGCCGACGATCCCGCCCCCGACCACGAGCACGTCGACCGCCTCGCCGCCTGCGAGCGCCGCCAGCTCGCGCTTGCGCCGTGCCGCGCCGAGCGCGTCCGCGGGGGCTGGTCGCGGCATCGCGGCGCGGCAGAGACGGAGTGACACCATGCGTCCAAGTGTATCTCGCCCGCGAGAGTCGGCGACGCGCTTGCGAATAGACCACAAACCCGAGTCTTGACACGGTGCTTAACAACGTTATGATTAGTGTGCGGGCGTCTGGTGTGTGGGGTACACCAGGGTGCGGCCCTGGCATGCGCCGGCGCGCGAGCTTCGTCGGTGCGGGTGGCCGTTCGTCAGTGCGCCCATGCGGAGGGGATCTGCCTGAATCGTTCAGGTGGGAGATGGTGTTTACAGCAAAGGAGCCCCATGTTCCTCAACGACCTGCGTCTCCATGTGCGGGGATTGATCATCGCCGTCGTCGCCTTCGTCGCGGTCACCGACGGCGCGTCTGCCAACCGGCTGTCGGTTTCACGAACGTTTAGAGACGTGTGGACGGGTATGGAATTCTCCAACTCCGCCACCCAGGAAGTCGTAAGGTGCCCGGTCACGCTC
>Ga0070714_100002817_pt1 | contig 12828 bp, 14 predicted proteins | sample LARL83metaG_FD_65450 | JGI IMG/M metagenome (GOLD analysis project Ga0070714, IMG submission 65450) | Corn, switchgrass and miscanthus rhizosphere microbial communities from Kellogg Biological Station, Michigan, USA - LAR L8-3 metaG | ecosystem: Host-associated > Plants > Roots > Rhizosphere ... | reverse complement strand
CCCGCTCCACCACGTTCACCCCCATCGCCGCCGCGTCCAGGAGCACGTCGACGATGTGGTCGTCGAGCAGGTTGACCTCGTCGACGTAGAGGATGTTGCGGTTCGCCTCCGCCAGCACCCCGGGCTCGAAGCGTCTCGAGCCCTCCTTGAGCGCCGCCTCGAGGTCGATGGTCCCCACCACCCTGTCCTCGCTGGCGTTGATGGGCAGCTCCACCACGCGCATCCGCCGCGTGGTCGCGGTCAATTCTTCGCCGTTGGCCAGGCGCGCACGGCAGTCCAGGCAGAGGTGGTCGCGGTCCTGCGGATGGCACCCGAAGTGGCAGCCGGCCACGACCTCCTGTTCCGGCAGCAGGCGAGCGAGCGCGCGGACCGCGGTCGACTTGCCCGTCCCCTTCTCGCCGCGGATGAGCACCCCGCCGATGGCGGGGTTGATCGCGTTCAGGACCAGGGCCAGCTTCATCCGGTCCTGGCCCACGATCGCCGTGAACGGGTAGGAGTAGTTCTCGATAGCCACCGGGTTCTCAATCCTACTGAGACCGTGGTCAGCCCTTGGAGCGCAGCTCCCGCTGCACAGCGGACGCGATCTCGTCCCGCGACAGGTCGTAGAGGCCGTAGTAGCGGGCACCCATGCGCTCGGCAAGGTCGGCGCAGGCGTTGATCGCATACGTCTGGTACATCGGGGCGACGCGGGCGAGGTTCTGCACCGACGGCAGGTGGGAGAAGTCGCGCGCCGAGTCGATCACCAGGGTGTCGATCCGCTCCGACGCGATCAGAGCCGCGACCTTCTGAGCCTCCACCAGCGGCTCCTCCTTGAACAGGGAGATGTTGCCGCGCCCGTCGGAGATCAGGACCAGCAGCGGCCGCACCGTCGGGTCGCGCAGCACCTCGGTCTTGATCACCTTGTAGCCCGCCATCAGCCCGTGCGTCAGCGGCGTGGTGCCGCCGACGGTCAGGCGCTCGAGACGCCGCTGCGCCAGCTGGACGCTCGATGTGGGCCGGAGGACCACCTCGGCCGTGCGGTTCTTGAAGACGACCACCGCCACCCGGTCGCGCCGCACGTAGGCGTCCTGCAGCAGCGAGAGGATCGCGCCCTTGGTCGCCGCCATGCGCTGCTCCGCGTCCATCGACGCCGAGGCGTCGACGACGAACACGATCAGGTTGCCGATCTTCCGCTCGCGCACCTTCTCCCGCAGGTCCTGCCGCTCGAGCATCATCGGGTCGCCCAGCTCGCGGCCGCGCTCGACCTGGTGCGGCGCGGCGGCGCGGATCGTCGCGTCGACGGCCAGGTCGCTCACCTTCTCCGCGGAGTCCGCGCGGACATAACGGCCGCGCCGGTCGGGCACCTGGCTCGCCTGCCGCTTGCCGCCCTGCTTGCGTGGGCGCCGCTGGCGCGGCAGCTCGATGCGTTTGAGGTTGAAGGTGTCCTCCGCGTCGGCGGTGGCGTCCTGCCCGCTGGCGCCGCCCGAGGTCACGCCCTGCTCCTGGCCCGCCTTCTGCTTGCCGGCATCGGAGTCGGAAACGTTGTCCTCGGCCGTGCCCTCCGCCTGCTCGCGATCCGACGATGCCGACTCGGTCTCGCCGGTCGACTCGGAGGGCGCCTGCTCGCCGCCTTCCTGCCTGTCGCCCGGCTCGCCCTCGCCGGTCTGGTCCTGGCTGCGCTGCACAGGGTTGCGGGCGCGGTGGGCCAGCGCGAGCTCGGCCGCGTCATAGATCTCGTCCGCCGTCGGTGTGGGAAAGCCGCGGAACGCCGCGAGCGCGCGGGCCGTGCGGCCGATGACCACGTCGGCGCGGTGTCCGGCGACGCCGGCCTGCACACAGATCGTGGAGACGAGCCGCGCCTGGCCACGCCCCAGGTGAACCCGGCTCGCCGCCTCCAGTGCGCGGCGAAGCTGCGCGGCCAGCTCGGCGTCGCTCTGCTCGAACTCGGCGATGAAGTCCGGGTTACCGGCTCGGAAAGCCGCGTCGCGCTCGGTGATGAGCACTCGCTGGTCGGCCTCGCGGATGCCGAGGACGTCGACGCAGAGACCGAAGCGGTCGAGCAGCTGCGGCCGCAGCTCGCCCTCCTCCGGGTTCATCGTCCCGACCAGGATGAAGCGGCTCGGGTGCGCCACCGACACCCCCTCCCTCTCCACCACGTTGACGCCCATGGCGGCCGCATCGAGCAGCACGTCGACGATGTGGTCGTCGAGCAGGTTGACCTCGTCGACGTAGAGGATGTTCCGGTTCGCCTCCGCCAGCACCCCGGGCTCGAAGCGTCTCGAGCCCTCCTTGAGCGCTGCCTCGAGGTCGATGGTCCCCACCACCCGGTCCTCGCTGGCGTTGATGGGCAGCTCCACCACCCGCATCCGCCGCGTCGTCGCGGCTAGTGCCTCGCCGGCGGCCAGGCGCGCCCGGCAGTCGACGCAGAGGTGGTCGCGATCGTGCGGATCACAGCCGAAGTGGCAGCCGGCCACCACCTCCTGCTCTGGGAGCAGCCGCGCCAGCGCGCGGACCGCGGTCGACTTGCCGGTCCCCTTCTCGCCCCGGATCAATACCCCGCCGATGGCGGGGTTGATCGCGTTCAGGACCAGGGCCAGCTTCATCCGGTCCTGGCCCACGATCGCCGTGAACGGGTAGACGTACCGCTCCATGGCGAGGCTCATGCCTGAACACTATGCCCGGCTAAATTGAGGTTCATGCAGAAACAACCAGTTCGAGTCGCCGTCACCGGCGCGGCCGGTCAGATCGGCTACGCGCTTCTCTTCCGAATCGCCTCCGGCCACCTGCTGGGACCGGACCAGCCCGTCAGCCTGCGGCTGCTCGAGGTCGAGCCCGTCCTGCCCGCGCTCAAGGGCGTCGTCATGGAGCTCGACGACTGCGCCTTCCCGCTGCTCGCGGACGTGGAGGCCTCCTCCGATCCCAAGGTCGCCTTCGACGGCATCTCCTGGGCGCTCCTGGTGGGCGCGGCGCCGCGCAAGCAGGGCATGGAGCGCAGCGACCTCATGGGCGCCAACGCACCGATCTTCCAGGCGCAGGGCCAGGCCTTGAACGAGGTCGCCGGCAGCGACGTCCGCGTGCTGGTCGTCGGCAACCCCTGCAACACCAACTGCCTGATCGCGCGCTCCAACGCGCGCGACATTCCCGCCGAGCGCTTCTTCGCGATGACGCGCCTCGACCAGAACCGAGGCCGCGCCATGCTGGCCCAGCGGGCCGGCGTGCCCGTGACCGACGTGCGGAACCTCGCCATCTGGGGCAACCACTCGGCCACGCAGTTCCCGGACTTCGCGCATGCCATCATCGGCGGGCGGCCGGCGGCAGACGTGATCGGCGATAACGACTGGCTGCAGGGCGACTTCATCAAGTCGGTGCAGCAGCGCGGCGCAGCCGTGATCGCCGCCCGGGGGGCTTCCTCCGCGGCGAGCGCGGCGAATGCCGCCATCGACTCTGTGAACAGCATCTGGCGGGCGACGGCCGACGGAGACAACGCCGCGCTGGCGGTCGTCAGCCGCGGTGAGTACGGCGTCCCCGAAGGCCTGCAGTTCGGGTTCCCGATCCGGTCCGACGGCAGCTCCTGGCAGGTCATCGAAGGCTTCGAGCACGACGATTTCGCAAAGGAGCGGATCGGGATCACGCAGAAGGAGCTCGAGGACGAGCGGGCCGACGTTGCACACCTCCTGCCGTCCGAGTAGCCTGGGCGCGTTCCGGCCACCGGCCCGTCACTGTGGAGGAGGAATGAGATGGCGGTAACGGCACAGCAGGCGTCCATCGAGAGGACGCGCAAGGGTTACGCGGCGTTCGACCAGGGCGACGTGAACACGGTGCTCGAGCTCTTCGCCGACAACATCGTCTGGCACATCGGGGGCAACAGCAAGTACACGGGCACCTACAACGGCAAGCAGGCGGTCCTCGAGTTCTTCGGCCGCCTGATGCAGGACGGGCTCGTGCAGAAGCACGAGATCCACGACATCCTGGCCAACGACCAGCACGTCGTGACGCTCTCGACGGTCACCGCGACCTACAAGGGCCAGACGATCAGCGGCCAGACGGTCGACATCGCGCACGAGAACGACCAGGGCCAGCTAGTCGAGTTCTGGCGGCTTTCCTCCGAGCAGGAGAAGTTCGACAAGCTGATCGGAACCTAGAACCCTTCGGACTCGGTTTCGAAGACCTCCGATCCGGCCAGGCGCCGGGCGAAGGTCAGAAAGGCCGTGTGAGCGACCATGCGGTGGGCGGGGCGCAGGCTCCGCCCCCGCACGGTCCAGCCTCGCTCCAGGAGCTCGGTCGTCTCGATGAGCCCGAACCCGCCGAGCTCCCGCAGCGCGTCGGCGAGCCGCTGCACCTGGCTGACGTTGGGGCTGAGCGCGAACAGGATCCCGCCCGGCCGGAGGGCCGGCGCGACGTTCGGGAGCGCGCGCCAGGGCTCCGGCAGGTCGAGGCAGACCCGATCGAACTCTCCGTCTACCGACTCCTCGTAGATGTCGCCGAGGCGGAGCTCCAGGTTGGCCGGCTCGTCGCCGAGGTGGTCGATGACGGCGGCGCGCGCGAGCTCCAGGAACTCCTCGCGCAGCTCGTAGGCCACAACGCTGCCGGTCGGGCCTACGGCCCGCAGCAGCGCCGCGGTCAGCGTGCCGGTGCCGGCCCCCGCCTCCAGGATCCGCGCCCCGGGATGGATGTCGGCGCCGACCAGGATGGCGCCGAGGTCCTTGGGGTAGATCGGCTGCGCCTTGCGCTTGCGGTCGAGCGCCAGCTCGGAGAACGTCGGCCGGAACGCGACGAGCTTCGAGCCCTGGTGGGTGGCGACCACGGTGCCTTCTGGCCGCCCGATCAGGTCGTCGTGCTTGACCGCCCCCGAGTGGAGCGAGAGCATCGCTCCGGGTTCCAGGACGGCGCGGTAGCGCCGGCCCGAGCGGTCATAGAGAACGACGCGGTCGCCTGCCGCTAAGACCAAGGTTTACGAGCACGGATCAGGCAGTGCCAGTAGGCGTGCCAGAGCATGCCTTCACGCCGCTCCGGGCGCAGCTGCTCGCGGGCTGGGCCGGTGGCCGCTTCGACCATCGCCGCCAGGGCCGGCCGCTGCTCGGCGGGAACGGCCATGTTGTTCATCCAGTCGTCGTGGTCCCAGTCGACCTCCCTCTGGTCGGCATGCTCAACCACGAGGCCCGCCTCCCCGAGCACCTGCGTCCACTCGTCGACGGTCCGGCTGCGCACGTGCGAGGGGTCGCGGCCGACCTCCACCCCGTGCAGGACGTCGCGGGCCGCCGCGGGCGGGGCGCAGTCGATGAAGCACGCACGGCCGCCGGGCTTGATCACGCGTGCCGCCTCCCGCAGCGACTGCTCGAGGTTCGGGAAGTGGTGGGGTGCGGCGCGGACCATGTAGATGTCGAAGGTGCCGTCCGGGAAGGGCAGCGCCTCTGCGTCCGCCAGCACCCAGTCCACGTTGGCGATGGAGCGCTCGGCCGCGATGCGCCGGGCCTCGGCCAGCATCTCGGGAGTCAGGTCGAGGCCGGCCACACGGCCGCAGACGGCCGCCAGCGCGAAAGCCGCGTTGCCGGTGCCGGTGGCGACGTCGAGTGCAAGCTCGCCGGGCTTCGGCTCGGCCAGGTCGACCACCTCCTCCAGTCCGCGTTTGCCGGCGTGGAAGGTGGAACGCGAGTAGTTGGCGGCGACTGGGGCAAACCGGGATCGGACGTCATCGGGCACGGCGAAGGAAGGATAGGCTGCAATTCAGCGATGGCTGCCACAACCGTGACCTGGACAGGCGACAAGACCACCTTCGACGTCCTCGGCGTGAAGAGCGGGCATCATGCGGCGGCCGACAGCGCCGAGCCGCTGGGCGCCGGCGCCGGTCTCAAGCCCACGGAGATGCTGCTGGGCGCGCTCGGAGCCTGTGCGGGCGTGAATGCCGTCCTGCTCCTCAAGAAGATGCGCCAGCCCCTGGAATCGCTCGAGATCCGCGTCCATGGAGACCAGGAGGAGGACTGGCCGCAGAAGTTCACCGCCATTCAGATCGAGTTCGTGCTGGGCTGGTCAGGGGAGACCGACGACGCGCTGGTGGAGAAGGCGCTCGACCTTGCCTGCCATCGCTACTGCCCGGTCCACGCCACCCTCGAAGGCGGAGTGCCCATCTCCCACAGCCGGCGCGACGCCTGACCTGGTGGCGAAGACCTACAGCGGCCTCGACGCCGACCTGCGGCGCTGGATCGAACGGCAGCACCTCTTCTTCGTGGCGACGGCGCCGCACGATGGCCGGCACGTCAACGTCTCGCCCAAGGGCCGCGACAGCCTTCGGATCCTGGACGAGCGGACGCTGGCCTACCTTGATCTCACCGGCAGCGGCATCGAGACCGCGGCGCACCTGCGTGAGAACGGCCGGATCACGCTGATGTTCTGCGCCTTCGAAGGACCGCCGCGAATCCTGCGGGTTCACGGCTCGGGACGGGTCGTCGAGCGTTCAGACGAGGACTGGGACCGGTGGCGCTCGCTCTTCCCGCCGCTGCGCGGCGACCGCGCCGTGGTCGTCATCACCGCCGAGCGCGTCTCGACCTCCTGTGGCTACGGCGTGCCTCTGCTGGACTACCGCGGCGAGCGGACGCAGATGGACGCCTGGGTGGAGAACAAGGGCGAGGCTGGGATCGACGCCTACCAGAGGGAGCACAACGTTAGCCTGGACGGGCTGCCCGCCCTCAGGACGCCTGGACTACTCCGACAAACAACCCCTTGAAGCCGAGGTCGTCGACCTTGGTCGGATCGCTCAGGGAGACCGTCTCCATCTCGCCGTAAGGGCTGAGCTCCTGGTCGACCCCGATCACCGTCGAGGCGTCGAGCCAACCGGTCGGGTTGAAGTGCGCCGGCAATTTCAGGTGAGTGCCGTCCCTGCCGGCCACGCCGCACTCCGACGAGTTGCAGTAGGCCGCCTTCGACGCATCCGGTGAGAGGCGGATGAAGTAGTAGATCGACGAGGGCAGGTTCCACTGAATGCTGGCGTCGGGGCCGCGCACCGAGCCGGCGCCCTCGCCCTGGTTGGAGATGCAGGCGATCGAGTTGCCGACAGCATCCTGGGCGCGGCAGTCGGAGCCGCCGACCACACTGCCGACGCCCTGGGGCGTCCAGTGAGCGAGCTGCCCATACCACTTCTGACCCAGCGTGCCGTTCTGGGTGCCGATGTTGGTGTGCACCGTGATCTCCGCACCGGCGGGGTCCCAGCCCACAGCTGAGATGAAGTTGTCCGTGTTCGACTCCTGCGCGTACGCCTGGTGGTAGCCGAGCTGAGGATGGCCGCCTGCGCTGGCCGAGTAGAGGTCGACCGCGAACCCCTGCTGCTGGCAGGGGAAGCCGCCGGTGGAGCTGGTCATGACGGGCACGGTCAGCCGGGCGGCGAGCAGCTGGGTGCCGCCCGGATCGACGGCAAAGTCGACCAGCTGCTGCGAGTCGCGGGCGAACGTGGTCACCGTGGTGAAGGCCCCGGACGGGTCCAGGCTGCGGACCACGCCAGAGGCATCGATGTAGAAGACCTTGCCCGCGGCCACCCTGGCCTCCGGCTGCGGCAGCAGCTCAGCGCCGCACAGCGAGGGGACGTTTCGGGCATCGAAGCCCTGCTTCGACCGGGCGTAGCCGTCGAGCCCAACGATGGCGACCGTGTCGTTCGCCGCGTAATTGGGAGCGGATCCCGGCCTCGGATGGGTCTCGAGGACGGCGAAGAGCAGCCCCGTGGGCCGGGGCGACGACGAGGGCGAAGGTGATTGCGAGGCACTCGGCGAAGAAGTCGCCGAGCTCGATGGTGACGAATGCACAGCGGTGGTGGCTGGACCACCGCAGGCCACGGCGATGAGAAGAAACGCCATCGCTGCGAACTTCCTCACAGCGGCCGAACGATAGCCGACGCAACCCGGTTACGCCTCGGCAGCGGCAATTCGCCCCTACCTACAATTGGCAAGTCCCCCTCGGGGCGACGGCCCCTCCTCAGGAGAGCACTTGTCCGGCTACGTTCCGCTGCTCGTCTACTCGATCATCGCCCTGGGCCTGGTCGTGACTTTGGTGATGGTCTCCTTCCTGCTGGGGCCGCAGAAGCCGCACAAATCGAAGCTGCTTCCCTACGAGTCGGGCATCGTCCCAGTGCAGCCGGCACGTCAGCGCATGTCGGTCCGCTTCTACCTGACCGCGATGCTCTTCATCATCTTCGACGTCGAGGCGGTCTTCTTCTATCCCTGGGCGGTCTACCTGCACCAGCTGGGCTGGTACGGCGTCATCGAGATGTTCGTCTTCATGCTCATCCTGATCGTCGCGCTGGCGCACATCTGGCGGAAGGGAGGCCTGGAGTGGGAGTAGAAGAGCTCGCCGACTCGATGCCGGGCGTCCTGCTCACCACGCTGAACAAGCTGGTGGGTTGGGGGCGCGGCAACTCCGTCTGGCCGGCGCAGTTCGGGCTGGCCTGCTGCGCGATCGAGATGATGCACACGGCCTCGTCGAGCGTCGACATCGCACGCTTCGGGTCCGAGGCGATGCGCGCCTCTCCGCGCCAGGCCGACCTGATGATCGTGGCCGGCCGCGTCGCCCACAAGATGGCGCCGGTCCTGCGCCAGATCTACGACCAGATGCCGGAGCCGAAGTGGGTCATCTCGATGGGCGCCTGCGCCTCGACCGGCGGCGTCTTCAACAACTACGCGATCCTCCAGGGCGTCGACAAGATCGTGCCGGTGGACGTCTACGTCCCCGGCTGCCCCCCGCGCCCCGAAGACCTCCTGAACGCCTTGATGATCCTGCAGGAGCGGATCAAGGCCCAGGGGATCAAACCCCGCGTATGAAGTCACGGCGTAAGGCGGTCGCGCGCGGCGAGAGCGCGGGCGACGAGTGGATCGCGGTGAGCCCCGCGGCGCTCCGTGAAACGCTCACCGAGCTGCGCGACCAGCAGGGGTTCGAGGCGCTCTCATTCCTGAGCTGCGTCGACCACCTCGCGCAGCCCGGCAGCGACGACAGCAACCGCTTCGAGCTCATCTATGAGCTGCGCAGCTATCAGCACCGCAAGGTGCTGCGCGTGCGCACCTTCCTGGCGGAGAGCGAAGCCGTCGCGCCATCGGTGGCCGACATCTACCCGAACGCGAACTGGGACGAGCGCGAGACGTGGGATCTCTTCGGGATTCGCTTCGAGGGCCATCCCGATCTCACGCGCATCCTGATGCCGGACGACTGGGTCGGCCATCCGCTGCGCCGCGACTACCCCGTCGGCGGCGAGGTCGTGGACTTCTCCGAGGAGCACGAGATGTGGGAGACCACACCTCCCCAGGCATGACGGAAACGATTCCGAACACAGCCGGCGTCAGCATCACCCGGCAGCCCGCCGATCACCTGGGCGGCGAGATCCTCACCGTCAACTTCGGGCCTCAGCACCCGTCCACGCATGGCGTGCTGCGGTTGATCGTGGACCTCGACGGCGAGGTGATCGTCAGCGTCAAGCCGGTCATCGGCTACCTGCACACGGGCATCGAGAAGCAGATGGAGGCCCTCCGCTACCAGCAGGGCGTGGTCGTCACCGACCGCCATGACTACCTGTCGCCGCCGATCAACAACCTCGCCTACGCGCTCGCGATCGAGAAGCTGATGGGCGTCGAGGTGCCCGAGCGGGCGCAGGCGCTGCGGGTGATCATGTCCGAGCTCACGCGGATCTCCTCGCACCTGGTCTGGCTGGGCACCAGCGCGCTCGAGCTGGGCGCGATGAGCGTGTTCATGTACTGCTTCCGCGAGCGGGACCGCGTGCTGGAGATGAACGAGGAGATCTCCGGCTTCCGCATGCACACGTCCTACATCCGCCCGGGCGGCGTGATGGCGGACCTGACGCCGCGGTTCGTCGACATGCTCGACGTGTTCATCCGCGAGATGCCGAGCTACATCGAGGAGTACGAGGACCTGCTGACGCAGAACCCGATCTGGAAGGTGCGCACGCAGGGCATCGGCAAGCTCAGCGCCGAGGACGCGATCCGGCTGGGTGCCACGGGCCCGATGCTGCGCGGCAGCGGCGTCGAGTGGGACCTGCGCAAGACGCTGCCGTACACCGGCTACGAGAAGTACGACTTCGAGATGGCGGTCGAGCAGGCGGGCGACTGCTACGCCCGGTACCTGATCCGCATCCGGGAGCTGAAGGAGTCGGTGAAGATCCTTCGGCAAGCGCTGGACGGCCTGCCCGGCGGACCCGTCAACGTCGACGATCGCAAGTTCCTCCCACCGCCGCGCGAGGAGCTGGAGACGTCGATGGAAGCGGTCATCCACCACTTCAAGCTCTTCACCGAGGGCTACTCACCGCCCGCCGGCGACGTGTACGTCGCCGTCGAGTCGGGTCGCGGCGAGAACGGCTGCTACGTCGTCTCCGACGGCACGCACAAGCCGCGCCGGGTCAAGTTCCGCAGCGCCTCCTTCAACAACCTGCAGACGCTGGAGACGATGGCGGTGGGCCACATGATCGCGGACCTGATAGCGATCATCGGCACCACGGACGCGGTGCTCGGAGACGTGGACCGATGAGCACCCTGAGCGAGCACCTGCTGCGGGAGATCCGCGAGCTGCCGGCCAAGTTTCCGCAGCTGCGCTCCGCCGTGATGCCCGCGCTCGACCTGGCGCAGGAGGAGGTCGGCCACCTCACGCCGGAGGCGATGAGCGAGGTGGCGGCAGCCCTGAACCTCGACCCCGGCTACGTGGAGGGCGTCGCGACCTTCTACACGTTGTTCCACACCGGCCCGATCGGGAAGCACCGCTTCTACGTGTGCACGAACCTCAGCTGCGCGCTGCGCGGCGCCAATGAGATCCACGGGCACATCAAGGCGCGGATCGGCGTCGAAGGTCCGGAGGAGGTCAGCGCCGACGGCCTCTTCAGCGTCGAGCCGGTCGAGTGCCTCGGCGCCTGCGAGTACGCACCGATGCTGCGCCTCGACCATGCCTACCACTACGACCTGACCATCGAGAAGGTCGACGCACTCATCGAGGCACGCCGTGGCGCCAAAGTCTGAGCTGCGCGGCTCCCACGGCAAGACGGCCGGCCCGGTGCTGACCCGCTGGTTCGGCACGGAGAACCTCCACCGCCTTGACACCTATGTGAAGAAGGGCGGCTACGCGTCATGGCGCAAAGCGCTGACGCAGATGACGCCCGCGGCGATCACAGACGAGGTCAAGGCGTCCGGCCTCCGCGGCAGGGGCGGCGCCGGCTTCCCGACCGGCCAGAAGTGGAGCTTCATCCCGCGCGACATGCCGGGCGAGAAGTACGTCGTCGTCAACGCCGACGAGTCCGAGCCGGGCACCGCCAAGGACCGCTACCTGATGGAGAACTGCCCCCACATGCTGCTGGAGGGCATCGCCATCGCAGCCTTCGCGGTGGGCGCCAACCAGGCCTGGGTGTACATCCGCGGCGAGTACGACCGGCCCTACTCGATGCTCACCGAGGCGATTGCGGAGGCGACCAAGGCGGGCCACCTCGGCACCGACATCTATGGCAGCGGCTACGACGTCGACATCCGCCTCTACCGCGGGCACGGCGCCTACATCTGCGGCGAGGAGACGGCGCTGCTGGAGTCGCTCGAGGGCAAGCGGGCGCAGCCGCGCTCGCGTCCCCCCTTCCCCGCCATCAAGGGCGCCTGGGGCCGCCCGACGCTGATCAACAACGTCGAGACCCTCTCGACGCTGCCCTGGATCATCGAGAACGGCGGCGCCGAGTACGCGAAGCTCGGCACCGAGCAGTCGCGCGGCACGCGGATGTTCACCGTCAGCGGCCACGTCCAGCGGCCGGGCAACTACGAGATGGAGATCGGCCGTCCGTTCCGCGACCTCATCGAGGGCATGGCGGGCGGTGCGCTGCCGGGGCGCCGGCTGAAGGTGTTCTGGCCGGGCGGCTCGTCGGCGCCAGTCCTGCCCGCGGCGATGCTCGACACGACGACCGACACCGAGGAGCTCAAGAGGCTGGGCACGATGGGCGGCTCCGGCGGCGTGATCGTGATGGACGACACCTACTGCGTCGTCCGCGGCGCCCACCGGCTGCTGCAGTTCTATGCCTACGAGTCCTGCGGGAAGTGCACGCCGTGCCGCATCGGCGGCAACTGGGCGGTCCGGGCCTACGAGCGGCTGCTCGCCGGCGAGGACGGCCCCGCGCAGCTCGCGCTGCTGGACCGCATCCAGGCCGGCCTGCAGAACGGCCGCTGCCTGTGCGGCCTCGGCGACTCGGCCGGCTGGGTGATCGAGTCGACGATGAACCACTTCCGCAACGAGTACGAGGAGCACGCGCACAGCAACGTCTGCAGCGCGACGGGGGCGATGGCTGTTGCCTGACGCGCCTCAGGACGTCACCCTGACCATCGACGGTTTCGAGGTCACCGTGCCGAAGGGCACGCTGGTGGTCGAGGCCGCCAAGCGCATCGGGATCGAGATCCCCGTCTTCTGCTACCACCACAAGCTGGACCCGGTCGGCGCCTGCCGGCTGTGCCTGGTGGAGATGACACCGGGGCCGCCCCGGCCGCAGACCGCCTGCACGACCCCGGTCGCCGACGGCATGGTCGTGAAGACCGCCTCCGCGATGGCGGTCGCCGGCCGCGCCGACATCCTCGAGTACGAGCTGGTCAACCACCCGCTCGACTGCCCCGTCTGCGACAAGGGCGGCGAGTGCCCGCTGCAGGACTACACGTTCCGCCACGCCTACCCGGTGAGCCGCATCGACGCCCCCCGGCTGCACTTCCGCAAGCCCATCCCCCTCTCGGACAGGATCGCGCTGGACCGCGAGCGCTGCGTCCTCTGCTACCGCTGCACCCGCTACTACGACGAGATCGCCTGGGAGCAGGAGCTGACCACCGACCAGCGCGGCGTGCACAGCTACATCAC
>Ga0070714_100002816_pt1 | contig 12832 bp, 15 predicted proteins | sample LARL83metaG_FD_65450 | JGI IMG/M metagenome (GOLD analysis project Ga0070714, IMG submission 65450) | Corn, switchgrass and miscanthus rhizosphere microbial communities from Kellogg Biological Station, Michigan, USA - LAR L8-3 metaG | ecosystem: Host-associated > Plants > Roots > Rhizosphere ... | reverse complement strand
TACGACGGGAACCAGCAGTGCGCCGCAGAGCACGCCCAGCCTCCGGCGCGGCCATCTCGGTCTGGGCTCCTCCGGGCTGTCCGGCCAGTCCGAGCCCTCCGGCCAGTCCGGGCTGTCTGGCCAGTCCGAGTGCTCCGGCCAGTCCGGGCTGTCTGGCCAGTCCGAGTGCTCCGGCCAGTCCGAGCGCTCCGGCCAGTCCGAGCCGTCCTGCCAGTCCGGATGCCCGGCCATCAGGTCCCCTCCATCGCTCCGCTTCGTGGACCATTAAAGACTGCTAAAGGCGGTGCGGGTGTGGCATTGCCGGGAACCCGGTTCAATGATGAGCGCTCAAATTTGAGCAGTCGTGCTTTACTAGTTGGGTGAACCCCACCCGCTTGTTCGTGCTGAGCGCGCTGGCCCGCCGCGGCCCCATGTACGGGCACCAGATCCGCCGGGACGCGCGCATCGACCGCACCGAGCTGTGGTCCGAGGTGAAGCCGGGGTCGCTGTACGCGGCGCTGCACCGGCTGCAGGACGAGGGGCTGATCGAGCCCGTGCGCACCGAGCAGCAGGGCAACCTGCCCGCCCGCACGGTCTACGCGATCACCAGCGAGGGCCACAGGGAGCTGCGCGCGCTGCGGGCCGAGGCGCTGCGCGAGGTGGCGCTGCGGCCGGACCCGGTTGACCTGGCCCTGGCCGCGAGCGCGGACCTCGACGAGGACACGCTGCGGGGGTTCTTCGCCAGCCGCCGCGAGGCGCTGGCCAGCCGGGCGGCGTTCTTCGCGCACGAGCGGGAGCGTGCCTGGCCGGACCAGACCCCGGCCGACGACCTGATCATCGAGCACGCCATCGCCCGGATCGAGACCGAGCTGCGCTGGCACGACCTGGTGCTCGACCGGATAGGGAAGCTGGGCGCGGGCGCATGACCATCCAGCCGCTGCGCCTGTTCGGCGATCCTGTGCTGCGGACCGAGTGCGACCCGGTGACCCGCTTCGACGACGCGACCGGGCGGCTGGTGGACGACCTGCTGGAGAACGTGCTGCTGCCCGGCCGGGCCGGGCTGGCCGCACCGCAGATCGGGGTCAGCCTGGCCGCGTTCTCCTACAACATCGACGGCCAGCACGGCTACGTCATCAACCCGCTGGTGGCGGAGGCCAGCGGGGAGTACGACGGCCCGGAAGGCTGCCTGTCCATCCCCGGCGTCTACGCCGACACCGTCCGGCCCATGCGCACCGTGGTCACCGGGGTCGACCGGCACGGCGACCCGATCACCGTGACCGGCACCGGTGAGCTGTCCCGGGCCCTGCAGCACGAGACCGACCACCTGCGGGGCGTTCTGTTCATCGACCGGCTCACCGGCCAGGAGCGCAAGGACGCCCTGGCCCAGATCCGCCGGGCCACCCTCTAGCTGGTCAGCAGGATGAGCTTGCCGGTCGTGTTCCGGGAGGCCAGGTCCGCGTGGGCGCGCGCGGCGTGGTCGAGCGGGTACCTGCCGCCGATGCGCACCTGCAGCGCACCTTGCCTGATCCAGGTGAACAGGTCGTCGGCCCGGCGGACCAGCTCGTCGCGGGTGGTGATGTAGCTGCCCAGGGTGGGGCGGGTGACGTACAGCGACCCGCCGGTGTTGAGGCGCTGCAGGTCGAACGGCGGGACCGGCCCGCTGGCCGCGCCGTAGAGCACCATGTAGCCGCGGCGGCGCAGCGCGGCCAGGCTGTCGTCGAACGTGGCCTGCCCGACGCCGTCGTAGACGACCGCGGCGCCGGCGCTGGTGGCTTCCCTGGTTACCGTGACGAAGTCGTCGTAGCTCGCGAGGTAGGCGGCGCCCGCGTTCCTGGCCAGCTCGGCCTTGTCCGGGGTCGACGTCGTCGCGATCACCACGCCGCCGCGCCTGGTCACCATCTGCGTGAGCAGCAGGCCGACCCCGCCCGCGGCCGCGTGCACGACCGCCGCGTCGCCGCTGGCCACGGCGTAGGTGTCGGTCGACAGGTAGTGCGCGGTCAGGCCCTGCAGCATGACCGCCGCGGCCACCTCCAGGTCCACGCCGTCGGGCACCAGAACGGCGCGGTCCGCGGGGACCAGCACCTGCTCGGCGTAACTGCCGCTCACGTCGGTCCAGGCCACCCGCTCACCCACCCGGCCCGCCCCGGGGCCGGCCGCCGTGACCGTGCCCGCTCCTTCCGAGCCCGCGACGTAGGGCAGATCGCCGGCGTAGGGCGGGTGGCCCTGGCGCCGGTAGATGTCGGCGAAGTTGACCCCGGCCGCCACCACGTCGACCAGCAGCTGCCCGGGGCCGGGCGTGGGTGTGTCGATGTCGGCCGGGCGGAGCACTTCCGGCCCACCGTGCTTTTCCGCGATGACTGCGCGCATGACCCCAGTAAAGTACGGGCATCAGCAAGCGCGGAGGAGTCATGGCCAAACGGTGGAGTGATCTCAGCCCCCGCAACCGCAAGCTGATCGTGGCGGCGGCAGTGGTCGAGGGTGGTCTCAAGGCGGCGGTGCTCGTCGATCTCAAGCGCCGGCCCGCGAGCCAGATCCGGGGCTCGAAGCAGCTGTGGGCGGCGGCGATGCTGGTGAACTCCGCCGGGGTCCTGCCGCTGGCCTACTTCGTGTACGGACGGCGGCCGGCCACCGTCTAGGCGAACGCCTCGGTTACCGGGGCCAGGCGCAGCACGTCGTCGGGGCGGGCCAGGTCGGGCAGGGCCACGAACACGGTGGTGACCCCGCGCTCGGCCAGCAGCCGGTAGCGGCCGATGTGATCGTCGGCGGTGCCCGCGTGATGCTGCCGGGCGAACGCGGTGGCGCTGACCCGGCCGCGGAGCTGCTCCACGATCGACGCGGCGTGCTCGCGGTCGCGGCCGATGACCGGGATGTCCAGCACGGTGATCTCGATGTCGCGCCCGGCCTCGGCGCAGTGCTGGCGCAGCACCGGCAGCTTGCGGTCGAGCGTGGCGAGGTCGGAGGGCAGGTTGCAGCCGTCGCCGAGCCGGGCCGCGATGCGCAGCGTCCGCTTCTCGCCTGACCCGCCCACGATGATCGGGATCTGGGACACCGGGCGCGGGTAGCAGGTCGTCTCCGGCAGCGAGACCCGCTGGCCCTGGTAGGCCTTGGTGCCCGGCTGCCAGAGCGCCCGCAGCGTCTCGATGGCCGCCTCCAGCCGGTCGAGCCGGCCGGCCGCGGGCGGGAACGGCAGGCCGAACGCCGCGTGCTCGCGTTCCCACCAGCCCGCGCCGATGCCGCAGAACGCCCGGCCGCCGCTGAGCGCGTCCAGCGTGGCCGCGGTCTTGGCCAGGATTCCCGGCGCGCGGAACGTCACCGGCGTGACCAGCGTGCCCAGGCGGAGTCCCGGCTCCAGGCCCGCGAGCATCCCGAGCGTCACCCAGGGCTCGGGGATCGGCTCCCAGGCCCGGCCGACCTGCGGGATCTGGATCAGGTGGTCCATCAGCGCGATGCCTTGCAGGCCGGCCTCGGCCGCGTTGCGGGCCACCGCGGCCAGCCAGGCGGCTGGCTCTTCCGAGTCCCATCCGAAGCGCGAGACCTGCAGGATGAAGCTCAGCCGCACCGGCTGCTGCCGTTGCTGAGCGGCGGCGGTCATCGCGCCGGGGGTGTGCGCCGGCTCGGGGTGGGCGGTGTCCGCGTCCAGGACCAGGTCCCAGCCCTCGGCCGGGATCTGGCCGGCCGCGTCGCGCATCCGCCGCAGCTGGCCGTCGAGTGCGGGCGCGGGCACGGCCTGGCCGCGGGCCCGGTTCCGGCGGCGGCACTCGGCCGGGTCGGTGCGGAACAGCACCGCGACGGCGGGCAGGCGGCTGGCCCGGGCCTGCTCCAGGTAGCCGCGGCGCCGGGCCGGGTCCAGGCCCAGGGTGTCGATGACCGTGGTCAGGCCCCGGCGCACCCGGGCCGCCACGATGTGGTCGAGCAGGGTGAACGCGTCGTCCGAGGCGTCCAGGTCGTGCTCGCCGCTGCCGACCACGGCCCGCAGCCGGTCGGACGAGACCACCTCCTGCGGGCGGTACCGCTGGCCGGCCCACACGGTCTTGCCGGATCCGGCGGGCCCGACCAGCACCACGAGCGCGGGATCGGGGATCGCTTGCCGGCTGTCGTCCACGGTCACAGCGTGGCAGACGGCCCTACGCGGCGGCGACGAGCCGGGCCATCACATCCGCGCGCAGCGCTCCGGTGTCCACGCCGGCCGCGGTCAGCGCGGCGACGGCCCCGTTGTCTCCCTGCTCGATGAGGCCCAGCAGCAGGTGGCCGGTGGAGATATGCCCGCTGTGCAACTGGCCCGCGGCCCGCTTTCCGAGTTCCAGCGACTTGCGCGCCGGGCGGGTGACCCGCATGGCCCCCCAGGATGGCTCATGCCGCGGCGAGGCCGCGCGGTCCAGCGCGCCCTGGCCGAACGAGGCCTCGGTGGCCCGGCGCACCGCGTCCAGGTCAATCCCCAGCGAGGCCAGCGCGCCGGCGTCGAGTGGCTCGGCCGCGGGGCGGGCGGCGGCGGCGATCCTGGCGCGCAGGCCGGCCAGGTCGAGGCCCGCGGCGGACAGCGCCAGCGCGCCCGGGCCGTTCGGCTCGGACATGATGCCGAGCAGCAGGTGCGAGCAGCCGATCTCGCGCTGCCCCATCAGCAAGGCCTCCCGCCTGGCCACCACCATGGCCTGCCGCGCATCCTCGTGGAAACGCTCGAACATGACTCTCCCCTCAGGCTCCGCGTTTCGCGTGCTTCTTGTGGACGGCCTGCTTGCTGACCCCGAGGAAGAACGCGATCTCCTGCCAGGACCAGCCGTGTGCGCGCGCGTTGTCGACCTGCAGCGCCTCCAGGCGCTCGGCCAGCAGGCGCAGCGCCCGCGCGGCCTTCAGGCCTTCGGCCGGGTCACGGCCGCTCGCGGCTTCCGCCAGCACCACTCCTTCGCTCATGGTGTCAACATACGTTGACGCCAGCGAGGATGTCAACTCATGTTGACGCTGCCGTAGGATGACCGCCATGACCGAATCTTCAGCCGCCGGTTTTCCTGTCACCACCGCGTTCGCGCTGCCGGGCATGACGGTCGAGCGGGACCTCGGCGTCGCCTTCGGCCTGGTCGTGCGCAGCATGGGGTTTGCCAAGGCCATGGGCGCGGGCTTCAAGGCGCTGCGCCAGGGCGAGGTGTCGCAGTACACCGAGCTGCTCGAGGACAGCCGCAGGCACGCGGTCGACCGGATGATCGACAACGCCAGGCTGCTCGGCGCCAACGCGGTCGTCGCGATGCGGTTCGACTCCTCGGAGATCGGCCAGCAGCTCACTGAGATCGTGGCCTACGGCACGGCCGTGATCGCCCGGCCCGACGCGTGACACCTCCCCGGCACCCGGCGGGCGACGCCGACCGGGAGCGCCTGATCGCGCTGCTGCGCGAGCACTACGCCCGGGGCGCGCTGGAGCACGACGAGCTGGACCGCAGGATCGGCCTGGTGCTGGCCGCCGAGTACACCGACGAGGCCGCCGCGGCCGTGGCCGATCTCCCGCAGCTGGCCGGGCCGGGCGGGACGGGTCAGCCCGAAAGGAAGCGGCAGCGGCGTGGTCACGCCCAGGCGGCCACGCCAGGCGCCGGGTGGGTGCCGACCGACGAGCGGTTTCGCGACCCGACCACCCGCGCGGTCATGCGGGTCTGGATCGACCCGGCTGACCAGAGCCGGCACTACGTGCCTGAGTCCGGTTAGCCGTTCCTGAGCTGGGCGACCAGGGCGTCGGCCTGCTCGACGGTGATCGTCTGGAGGTTCGGCATAGGCAGCACGCGGCTGCCGCCGGCCAGGAAGGTCACGTTGTCGTTCAGGCAGGCGCGCAGGTCGGGGTGGCGCTCGGCGATCGCGATCTGCGCGCGCAGCATCTCTTCCTGCTTGGCGGCGAGAGCCGGGACGACCTTCTGCTGGTACGCGTTCTGCATCTTCTTGCCGATCGACCGGCCGATGAACTTCGCGGCTGCGCCGGCCGCCGCGCCCAGCACCGCACCGGCGATGTCGTCAGCAACGTCGCCGGTGTTGAAGTCCATGCCGCCTGATCTGCCCCCCATGTTGGGACGGCGGCCCTGCCACCCCCCGGGCGGCCCGGGGCGGGGCTGTTGCGCGTAGCCGGGCACGTTGCCTTCCGAGTACCCCGGCTGCGGCTGCTGCGCGTACCCGGGCGTCTCGGAGTAGCCCGGCTGCGGCTGGGCCGCATAACCCGGCTGGGGAGGCCCCGCGCCCGGCGGGAAGCCTCCTGGCTGCTGCCCGAGCCTGGCCCGGGCCAGCTGAGCGAGCTCTTCGATCGAATGCACCGCGGCTGGGCTGCCGCACTGGGGGCATACCGTCCCCACCTGGCCGTATGTCACGGCCATATTGTGCACTCGCTGCGGCCTTGGAGGGAAGAGTCAGCGATCTTTAACCGGGAGCACGATCGCCGACGGATGATCAGGATCGTGATACACCGCCTGGTCCGCGGCGATCAGCGTGGTCGCGGTGCCCAGCGGCTCACCGCTGCCCGGGTTGCGGGCGTACCTGGGGTGCGCGCCGCTGGAGACCTGGAGCCTGAGCCGGTGACCGCGGCGGAACCGGTGCGCGGCCGGCCAGAGCGCGAACCGCACCCGGATCGTGCCGTCCGGCTCGGGCGCGGGCCGGCCGGGAACGAGGCGGAGCAGCGCGTCGCAGACGTTGACCGGCCGGCCGGCCGGGTCCACCTCGCAGAGCCGGGCGAAGAAGTCGGTGTGCTCCAGGCTGGACCGCACGAACAGGTCAACGCTTACTTCACCCATCACCTCGAGGTCCGCGCCCAGTGGCGCACCGGTGTAGGTCAGGACGTCGGGGCGGGCCTCCAGGATCCGGTTGTCCACGCGGGCCCGGCCGGTGTAGCCGACGGGCCCGCCCAGGTTCGGGGTCGGGTCGGCCGGGTCGTAGCGGTAGCGGTCCGGCTCGCCGGCGGCGGGCAGGCCGGGGCCGAGCGCCCCGTCCGGCTGCAGGTGCCAGCGCTGCGGCGCGGTGGGCGGCGGCCACCCGGGCAGCTCGCGCCATTCCTCCGCGCCGGTGACGAAGACCCGGACCGGGTCGGGCCGCAGGCCGCCGCGGTCGCCGAGCAGATGCGCCCGCAGCCAGGCCAGGGATTCCGAGACCCAGGCGCCCATCGCCTCCTGATCGGCGTGCCGCCACGGGCCGATGGTCAGGTACGGCTCGTGCCCGGCCGCGCGCAGCGCCGCGTAGTCACGCAACTGCAGCGGCAGGAAGAAGTCGAACCAGCCGCCGACCATGTTCACCGGGGCGGTCACCCGGTCCAGGGTGGACGCGAAGCTGCGGCCCTTCCAGTAGGCGTCGCTGCCGGTAAGCCACTCCTGGTAGTAGGGCACGGGCAGGCCGGTGGCCAGGCGGTCGAGGTCGCGCAGCGGCAGCCGGTTCATGACCGCCTTGAGCCTGCGCTCGGCCAGCGCCTGCCGGAGGAAGGCGAGCCGGCGTTCCTGCGTGGCGACCTGGTGCACCCAGATCAGCGCGGTCTCGAGTGAGAACGACTCACCCGCGTAGAACGGCGTCCTGAAGTCGGACGTGGTGACCTGGGTGGCCATGGCCGCCAGATCCGGCCCCGCGTCCGCGGCGATCGCCCACTGAACCATGCCGAGGTAGCTTGGTCCCACCGTCGCGAACGAGCCCGGGTACCAGGGCTGCTGCTGCATCCACCCGATCGTGGCCAGGCCGTCGTCGTGCTCATCGGTCCCGAACGGGTCGAAGACGCCGCCAGACCCGAACGTCCCCCGGCAGCTCTCGATCAGCACCTGGAAGCCGCGCTCGGCGAGCAGCCGGCCCAGGATCAGCCCCCAGATGCCGCGCCGCCCGTACGGCGAGCGGACCAGCACCAGGGGCGGGCGCCCGCCGGGGGCGTACCGGTCGGCCAGCAGCACCACGCCGTCGGGCATCGGAACCCGCAGGTCACGTTCGACCCGCAGGTGATTGGTGGTGACCGGGCCCAGCTTCAGCGTCCGCCGGAAGTAGCGGCTGGCGACGGTCATCCGGGATCAGGAATGCGGCGTCAGCCGGCAGTAGCAGGACGAGGTGATCGGCACGTCCGCGTAGGCCGCGGCGATCTTGAGCTGCTGCTTGATGATGCCGGCCTGCTCGGTCTTGCCCAGCCGGGTCAGGCACTCGTGGTAGCCGTGCAGGCTCCAGACATTGTTTGGATGCTGGCAGGCCCGGGCCAGGGTGTCGTCGAGGCCGAGGTCGGCGCGGTAGACGGCCTCGGCCTCGGCCACCCGGCCCTGCTCCAGGAGCAGGGCGCCGTAGGCGTGCCGGGTCGGCTGCATCCAGCCCCAGGGCTCGTCGTAGGGCAGCCCGTCGTCGAGCTCGATCGAGCGGCGCAGGCTGGCGAAGGCCGCCTCATAGTTGCCCCGGCGGTACGCCAGCTCGCCGTCCAGCATGGCCTCGGCGATCCGCAGGATGTCCAGGCAGGTGTTGTTGAACAGCATGCGCGACTCCGGCACCCGCCCGAGCGCGGCGGCGAACCAGCGGCGCTCGGCCTCGGCGTCGTCGATGCGCCCGGTGGCCGCGAACGCGACCCCTTTGGCGTAGTGCATCATCGCGGTGGTGACGCAGTAGAAATCCTGGTCGGCGGGCAGCGGGGCGCCGATGATGTCCGGCCAGCGCCCGAACCGGATCAGCACGTGCAGCTTCATCGGGACGAAGCCCTCGAGCCAGTCCGCCATCGGCGGGACGTCCACCCTGAGCAGGTCTTCCGGGATGGCCGCGGTGAGCTGATCGGCCGTCTCCAGGGCGGTCTGCGCCTGCCCCAGGAACATCGCGCCGTAGATCTTGAAGTGCAGGTCGTGCGCCCGGTACAGGGTGTAGAAGTTCATCTCGCCGGCCCGCGCCCGGAACTTCTCGTCCACCTCGATCGCGGCGGCGTTGCCGGACACCACCCGCCGGTAGTCACCGCACAGCACGTCGAGGTGCGTGGGCATGTGCCGCAGGTGACCCGCGTCCGGGACCAGATCACGCAGCCGGTCACCGGCCAGCAGCGCGTCCTCGGGCTGGGCCGACATCTCCATCAGGTGAATGTAGAAGTGCAGGACGCCAGGATGCGGCTCGCCGGCGGTCAGAGCCCGCTCGAGCACCACCTGGGCCTCGACCGCGGCCGAGCTCTCGGCCGGGCGCCCGGTCACCTGGTCCCACAGCGCCCACGGGGTGAGGTTCAGCAGCGCGTCCGCGAACAGCGCGGCGACATCGGGATCGTCGGGGTGGGCCCGCCACACCTCCCGCATGGCGTCGGCGTAGGCCCGGCTCCAGGCCGACAGGTCCTCGGCGGGCTCGGCGTACGCGAAGCGCGCGCCCAGCGCGTGCACCAGCGCGCGTTCCACGGGCGTGGCCCCGGACGTGTGCCGGGCGGCTTCGGTCAGCGCGCCGAAGGCCCGGGAGACCGACGAGGCCAGGTCGGCCGGGTCGAAGTCGTCCCACGGCTTGTTGTAGTTAGGGCCCAGCGCATAGGCCAGCCCCCAGTACGCCAGCGCGCACCCGGGATCGTGCTCGATCGCGCGCTCGAAGCACGCCACGGCCTCTTCGTGGTTGAACCCGTAGGCCCAGAGCAGGCCGCGGTTGAACCAGATCCTGGCCGCCGCCGACGAGGTCGTCACCTCGCGGGCGTAACTGCCGAGGTCGAAGTAGTCGTCCTGCCCGCCCGGCGTTTCTGCCATCTAGCCGAGTATGGCAGGTCGCGGCCTGACGGCCGTGGGTGGCACACTTTGGGGCGTAGCGGGGCTGACCTGGCTACAGGCCGGGAGGGCACATGGTGAGGCTCGACGCGCAGGACCTGCGTCGCGCCGCATCGGTGATCGTCTTGCTGGCCGTCGCGGCCATCGCCCTGCGCTCCCGGGGGAGCCTTTCCTCGGTCGGCAACTCCGAGGCGGCTACGGTCATCCGGCACGGGTTCCTGGTCTTCTTCGGGTTCCTGGAGGGACTGGCCGTGCTGGCCTACGGCGTGGTGCTGGTCCTGGTTTTCCGCCGGATCCGGCGCCGGGGCCAGCCGGAGGACAACCCGGCGAACCCGCTGGTTCCCTGGTGGGCACGGGTCCTGGGCGGCCTGCTGGCCATCGCCATGGTGACCGTCCCCGCGGTGCTGCTCGTGCTCGCGGCCCGGGGGCACCGGCGTACCACCCGGTCGTTCGGCAGCCCGAGACCCCCGCCCACGCTGGCCCAGCACGGAGCGCACGGGGCCGCGGACAGTTCCGCCTGGTGGCTGGCGGGTCTTTGCGCGGTGGGCGTGGCCGCGATCGCACTGGCCGCCCTGTCCGCCTGGCTCCGGTCGCGGCGGTCCCCGCTGGCGGACTTCGGTGCGGAACGGCCGCAGGACCGGCTGTTCGCGGCCGCGTCGGCCGGGGCGCTTGCCCTGCACAGCGACCCCGATCCGCGCCGGGCCATCATCGCCTGCTACGCGGCGATGGAGCAGAGCCTGTCCGGCGCGGGTGCCCCGCCCGCGGCCGCCGATACCCCCGCCGAGGTGCTCGACCGGGCCTTCGGGCCGGCTCCCTCGGCCCCGGCCGAGACGCTGACCGGCCTGTTCCGGGTGGCGAGGTACAGCGACCACGTCCTGGCCGAGGAGCACCGCACGTCCGCGCTCCGGGCCCTGGACGCCTTGCAGGCCGACCTGGCTCCAGGGGCCGGGACATGAGGGTCACCGTCTCCGCCGTGCTCGCGGCGGTCGGGCTGGCCGCCGCCGGCACGGCCGCCTATGCCGTGGCCGGGGCCCGCGGCCTCGCGGTGGCCGGAACCGTTCTGGCCATCGCGGTGCTGGTGGCCGCGCGCCTGGCCATCGTGCCGGCGGCGCCGCATCCCACGGGCCGCCGCAAGCGGCCGGCGCCGGGCGTCAGCGCGGAAGACTTCCCCGCGTTCCGGCAGATCGTCGCGGACCTGGGCTGGGCAGGGGCGTCCCGGCGGCACTACGATCACGTCACCCGCCCGGTGTTCACCCGCCTGGTCGGGACCGCGCAGGCCGACCGGGGGATCAGCCAGGAAGCGGCGGAGGCGCGGGCCGGGTCGGACCTGTGGCCGCTGATGGACCCGTCAGCGCCGCTATCGAACAACAGCGAGGCACCAGGAGTGGACGCGGCGACGCTCGGCCGGATCGTGGACCGGCTGGAGCGGCTGTGGTCCGGACGGGACGGCCATGACTGATGACACCCCCGGGCAGTGCGCGAAGATCCTCGCCGAACTGGAGCAGGTCATCGTCGGCAAACGGGACGCCGTGGCACTGGTCCTGCTCGGCATCCTGGCGTCCGGGCACATCCTCATCGAGGATCTCCCCGGGCTGGGCAAGACGCTTCTGGCCCGGTCGTTCGCGCGGGTGCTGGGCCTGGAGTTCACCCGGGTCCAGTTCACGCCCGACATGCTCCCGGCCGACCTGACCGGCGCGGCCGTGCTCGACCCGGCCACCGGCGATGTGGTGTTCCGCCGCGGCCCGGTCTTCACCAACCTCCTGCTCGCCGACGAGATCAACCGCACGCCGCCCAAGACCCAGGCGGCGCTGCTGGAGGCCATGGCCGAGTCCCAGGTGAGTGCCGACGGCCAGACCTACCCGCTGGACCAGCCGTTCGTGGTCATCGCCACGGACAACCCGATCGAGTACGAGGGCACCTACCCGCTGCCCGAGGCGCAGCTGGACCGCTTCATCGCCCGGGTCAGGCTCGGCTACCTCGACCCGGCGGGGGAGGCTGAGATGGCGCGGCGGCGGCTGGCCCGCGGCTCCGCGCCGCCGGAGCCGGGCCAGGTCACCGACGCCGCCGGGCTGCTGGCCATGCGCGAGTCCCTCGAGCAGGTGCATCTCGACGACGACCTGCTCGGCTACATCGTCAGCCTGGTCACCGCGACCCGTAACCACGCGAAGGCCACGGTCGGGGCCAGCCCCCGCGGCACGCTGGCCGTGATCCAGCTGGCCCGCGGCCACGCGGTGCTGGAGTCCCGCGACTACGTCACGCCCGAGGACGTCAAGGCGGTCGCGGCCCCGGCGCTCGCACACCGGCTGGTGCTCCGCCCGGAAATGTGGGTCAGGCAGGTGACCGGCGAAGACGTGATCACCGAGATACTCGGCACCGTGCCGGTGCCCAGGACCGGCTGACCAGGACCGGCCGATGACGAAGCTGACCTGGCGGGGCGCCCCGCGGCTGCGGCGCCTGGCGACCGTCTCGCTGATCGCGGTGGCCGCCGCCGTGGTCACCGGCCGCGCGGGCCTCCTGCTGCTGGCCGCGCCCGCGCTGGCCGTGCTCGCGATCAGCCGCGGCCGTCCCGGGCTGGCGGCGGTCGAGATAGCGGCGGTCCCGTCCGCGACGCGGTGCTTCGAGGACGAGGACGTCGAGCTCACCGTCACGGTCACCGCGCCGCAGGACCTGGACGAGATCATGGTCGAGTTCGAGCCGGCCGACACGGTGGCGCTGGTATCCGGCGCTCAGACCGTGGTGCACGGCGATCACGCGGAGGTGCACTGGGTGCTGCGGCCCACGATCTGGGGCCGCCGCACGCCGGGGCGGATCGGTGTCCGCTGCCGGTCCCGGGGTATCTGGCAGGCCGACCTGCACCTGAACGGGCCCGCGCTGGACATCTTCCCGCACCCGCCGCCCACCAGGACCTGGCTGGTCCCGGCCGAGCTGCGCCGCCGCATCGGCGATCACACGGCCAGGTCGCCCGGCGGCGGCGTCGAGTTCAGCGGCATCCGCGAGTACGTCCCCGGCGACCGGCTCAGGGACCTGAACTGGGCGGTCTCCAGCCGCCGCGGCCGGCTGCACACCAACCAGCGGGCCGCGGAACGCGCGGCGGACCTGATCGTGATGATCGACGGCTTCTCCGCGGTCGGCCCGCCCGGCTACAGCAGCCTCGACGTGTCGGTCCG